>Ga0116141_10000116_pt1 | contig 52342 bp, 53 predicted proteins | sample AD_UKC097_MetaG_FD_89744 | JGI IMG/M metagenome (GOLD analysis project Ga0116141, IMG submission 89744) | Active sludge microbial communities of municipal wastewater-treating anaerobic digesters from USA - AD_UKC097_MetaG | ecosystem: Engineered > Bioreactor > Anaerobic > Digestate | place: USA...
ATTGAATTTATATGGAGATATCCCACCACCGGTATTTTCGTCTTCAAATATCTTCACCGCTCGATTTTCCGGCAAACAATCGGAGGCAAGGCCGCCCGGTGTGTCTGGAAGTGGTTCCAAAAACTTCAAGCAGGTTGGAAGGTCCAAGCGGTGGGAGGAGCCCAACCTCAGGAATACATTATCTGTCTTGAGGATTGAACGCCTCGCTTCAATACAGAGAGCGGGCCCGAGGGGAAATTTTGAAATCACTTCCATCCCCGATTGCCTCAACCGGATTTTCCCATTTAACCTGCTTCCCGCTCGGGCACACCCTTTTTCAGAAATTAGAACTTCACCCCGAGACTCTGGGCGGTATCGTAAGTAATTCCCCCGACGGGCAGACCTTTCTTCTGTTGATACTCCCGCAATGCCCGCATCGTCTGCTCTCCAAGCACGTTGTCGATGGGTCCCGGGTCGTGCCCCGCTTTTACCAGGGCCTCCTGGATCGATCGGATGACGTCCTTGGTCAGGTTCGTCTCGCAAAGAATCTGACGCCACTCCATCCGCCCTTCGGAAATTTTCTCAACCTTCGTCACGACCTGGTACTCGGCCGGAATCTCGATTCGTTTCTCTTGAGGCGGGGTCACTATCTTCTGAACCTTGACGGTGGCGTATTCGGCCGGGATATCCACGGTTCGGGTCGTGGCAGGGGTCAACACAACCTGTTTTTTTACCATCTTGTACTCCGCGGGAATCTTCACTTCAGTCGTTGCAGCGGGTTTTTCCAGCACGACCTTTTGGATTGTCCGGTACTTGGCGGGAATTTCCACGAGACACATGATCTCGCCCGTAGCATTGTCAAGTTTCTCGATCGGGCCGCGGCCCTTCTTCCACACGGTCTGAGCCGGGCTTTCGAGAACTTCTTCAGTGGTTGTCTTGTATACCGCCGGGACAGTTTCCAATCGAACCGAGTCCGGTTTGATAAGGACTTTTTCCTCTTTCCAGCCGTATTTGGCCGGGATCACTTCCAGCCGCTTCGACGCTTCCTTCACGAGGACCTGCTCTTCCACCCATTCGTATTTGGCGGGGATGATTTCCACCTTTTCCGATGCTTCTTTCTTCAGCACCTTTTCTTCCGTGGTCTTATAAGTCGGGGGGACATAGACGCGGGCATAACACTCACCCGGCTTGGCGTCAGGCGGCAACATCTCCTGAACTTGAGCAGGATCCTCGGCCATAACCGGTACGACCCAACCCGAATACGCAGACAGGAAAACGACTCCAAATGCCATGATTACCAAGATACTTAATTTCTTCATTGAATTCATTGGCTGGACCTCCCTTCGAAACATGTTTTTGATTGGATAAAATTGGAAACGATTCCCGACCCTCATAAAATTTTATTTGCCTCCTTTCATGCAAACCTTCTTCGTTTTCGCTTGATACCGTTCTTCCATGGGCAGGCATGCTTTCTTCTTCGGCGGTTATGATATTCATGGGTCCTTTCGCAGTCTTTTTGTACCGGCAAAGACTTTGGGGAAATCAATCCATGTGCTTCGTTCCTCGGGTGTCGGATACATCCGGAGGTGAATCATGAACCGAGATAGTAGACAAACCTATTTGATCTGATCAGTGGAGGGGCATTTTTTACGATCTTTACAGGATGACCGATGGATGGAACTTAAGATCATCGCCGCCACTATTTTTGAACAAGAATCCATGAAAACTTGCAAGACGGTTCACCCGCGGTCGTTTTATCCACGGCGTGCAACCGGAAGGCCGGATTCCGCGGAAACCCGAACCCGATTCGCCCCCTGTGATTCAATTCCGAGGATTCAGACCATACCGACTGGAAGCGCCGTTTTAAGGAAGCATCATAAACATGGGTCGAGAAAAAAGACCTTGACAACCGCCAAAACTTTTACAGGAATATCTTTCTTGAATTGGCTGAGGTTTTCCATGAATCCGCAGCACCGGATCAGGATACAAAACCGTGCGCTTTTCGGGTTTTTAAAAATCAAAATACCGTCTTTCAAACGGAAAAACTTTTTCCCCGGCCTTTTCGATAACTTTCGCTGCGAAGATCTCCGCGGTCTCTTCCGTTTTTCAGCACCTTCGATCACTGGGGGCGATAACTTGCTTTCCGGAAGCCGGGGTATGGAGGGATAAAAACCTGTTTTTGAGTATCAGTGTATGGCGAAAGTTCGTTTGTTGTCAAAGAAAAAAAACGATAACATATGGTATCGACCAAAACGGGATCGGGTCTTTCGATGAGGCCCAAAAACAGCCCTTGCTTATTCTCCGGGTTTCTAAAAAGCGGAAAAGTTCCGCCGGAGACGATCGGTTCCGTCCAACTTCAAAAAAAATAAAATATAGAAACTCACGGGTATATCTATTTCCAATTACACGCGGCTGCGCCTCAAGACTCCGGAGAACCGGGCGTTTCCAAAGAAACCTCGTTGAAAAAGCCGAATTCAAGATCCACGCACATCATTCGGTTTCTGAATGTACGGCCCCGGTTCAGCAGCAGTTTGACGACTTCCATGGCCTGGATGGCGGCTATCAGGCGGGGGGTCGGAGCGGGGACTCCGAGAATGGATTCGGCGCTCCTGGGGGCTGACTTCTTTCTATGCACTTTTTCACCGTAAATATTCTTCAACCCGGGATCGCCGGGTAATATGGTCATCACCTGGCCCACAAAACCTGCAATGGAACCGTGAACCATGGGAATTTCATTTTTTTGAGCCGCCTCCTGAAGGATCATCCGGTCGCGGATGCTGTCCAGCGCATCGACGGCCACATTCATGCCCTTTAAAATACCTCGGACCGTGACATGGTTCAACGGGCGGACAAGAGGACGGATTTCCACGGCCGGATTGATCTCCGCCACCGCAGCCATTGCCGCGCTCGCCTTGTGTCGCCCGATGTTGACCACGGTGGAAAGAGCCTGGCGGTTCAGATTGGTTTCGTCAAATACATCCGGGTCCACGATGGTGATATGACCGACCCCGAGCCTTGCCAGCAGAAGGACGATACAGCCGCCCAGACCGCCGGCGCCGATGACTGCAACCCGTGCTCCGGACAGGCGAAGCTGTTCGTCAAGATCCAATGTATCCCGATTGCGGATATAACGATACGGCCATATCCCATGATTCATGGCCAGATTGTAAACCTCGGCCAGGCTGCATGCAAGGTTTTCGGCAAGAACCATTGCCGGGTTTTCTTTAAGGACATCGACTTTTCTGCCGGCGGGATCAAGGACTGTTGCGGTTTGTTCAAGAAGCAGACGCGTTGCATTTTCATGTGATGTTGAATCCGGCATCCGTTGGTCCAAATCCTATTGCGAAAAAGCGAATCGCATAATAAGCTTGATTCGAAATCCAGGACGGCTCGCCTGAAGTTCTTTTGGAGGTTCGTAATGAAAATCCAGGTTCATCTGTATGCTTCCCTGACTCGGTATCTTCCGGATGAAATCAGAGGAAAAGAGCCGTGGATCGAAGTTCCGGAAGGAATTGCGGTACGGGAGCTGCTCCGGGAATGGAACGTGCCGCCGGATCAGGCCAGGCTGATTTTCATCAACGGTGTTCATGCCGAATTGGATGCCGTTCTCAAGGCTGAGGACCGCCTGGGGGTTTTCCCTCCCATAGGCGGAGGATAATCGCTTGTCCTTCGATGCGGCCTTTGAAAACCAGGAATCAGGATGTGCGGTTTTTCAACCGCCTGCTAATCCATCGACGCTTCCACAAACAAACGGATCGACCGGTGCTTCAGATCCAACGCGCGGAGTCCTTTCGATGTGGATTCCCTCCCATTTATTTTTACACTCCGCAAGCCATCCGATAGCGTATCGGCACAGGTCTGAAAAACTTCTTCCAGTTCGGTGCCGGCAATTTCAATTCCATGTCTCAGAAAAAAAGGACCGATCGTCGGTCCGGTCAGGTTAAACAGCTTTACCCTCAGGCTCCCCGGCCGCGGCCCGGAAACAGGGGCTTTATTATTCCGAAATGAAACCGCCTCGCGAAAGCCGGCATAAAAACCGGATTTTCGAAAGGCCGCTCCGACCATTCCGGGCAAAGCGCCGGATAGAGACAGGACGCAGCCGTCTTCAATGATGCTTTGATGCAAGTCATCGACCGCCTTGCCGTTGAGAAAAACCGTCTGGATATGCGTTTCCACTAGCTTTCCATCGATGCCCAGCTGGTCGCGCAGCAGGTCGTGAATACTGCATCCCACCTGAACGCGAATCATGAATCCGCTGGACAGCAGGGGATAAAAACAGGAGACAGCCTGTGGTCCGACCGTCAGCCGCAATTCGATGAGAGAAGAATGTTTCAGGGCCATTTGCCGGACTCCGCCATCAAAGGACCATTAAAAGGAGAGTCCTGGGACTCTCCCGTACCGATCGAATCTTTTACCAGTTGAACACCTCGTCGAGTTCCTCGTCGGTCACCTGGAAGGTAACATTGTGAGGCGGCAGGACTTCCTTCTTGTAAAATTCGGGCAAACGGTCATTCTTGGAAGTAAACCCCGCCCTGGCATTGAAATCCCTTTCCGACTTGAGCACGGTTTTTCCCAGTTCGGCCACGCCGTCGGCCGTCAGATTCATGCCGTAAAAAGAATTGATCATATCGATCAGGGCCTGAAAGGTTTCCGGCTGGTCCAGGACGGCAAAAGCGATAAACAGGCACATGCCGGTGGAATCCACGGCAGCCGTTGCAATCTGAAGGTTCCGGGACAGTTCCACCTGTCCTTTGGAAGACAGGGGATCCACCTTGCCGCCCACGCCCAGAATGTTGGCGGTCACCGCGTAGCCGGAGGTGTGATCCGCGCCCATGGGACTTGTGGCGTAAGTGACGCCGATGCCCTGCACGGCGCGTGGGTCATAGGCCGGAAGGGCCTGACCTTTGACAACCGGCACTCTTTCAACGCCGAACACCTTGCCGGTTACGGCCGCGCCGCTTCCCAGAATGCGTCCGAGCGGGGTGCCTTTTCCCACTTCCTTGATCAGGTTGATTGCCGCCTGAGCATCACCGAACTCGGCAATCCCGGCTTCCATGGCCACGGCGATGGTTGCGCCCATTTCAATGGTGTCCAGCCCGAAATCGTCATCCAGACGATCGAGCATGGCAATGGCGTCCAGATCGTCGATCCCGCAGTTGCCGCCGTGTGCCCAGACCGTTTCATATTCCGGCTGTTTGCTCAGATAATGGCCGTCCTTATCCATATAAATTCCGGAGCACTGGATCACGCATCCCCGATGACATCCGTGGGTGGCCTTTCCGCCTCGCCTTGTTTCGGTCTCGGCCTCGGTTTCCCCGCTGATCCTGGAACAATTGTCAAACCGGCCCCACATGAAATTTTTTGTCGGATACGCCCCGGCCTCGTTGATAATGTTGGTCAAAACGTTCGTACCGTAAGCAGGAAGGGCCTGACCGGTAACGGGATGACTTTTCAGACCCTCGACGAATTTTTTGTTGGCGGCCCTGAATTTTTCAGGATCTTTCGGCTCGCGCATTTTCATCCCGGTGTCATCGAGTACGATCACTTTTACTCCCTTGGCACCCATTACGGCCCCTACGCCTCCGCGGCCTGCATGGCGGGCAGGGTGGAAATCCGTGTCTGTGATCGCCACCGTAGCGGCCGCCAGCTTCATTTCTCCGGCCGGGCCGATGGAAATGCACGCGGTGGCGGTGTCGTATTCCTGTTTGATCTTTTCAACCAGATCGTAATTGCCCATCATGCGCAGGCTGTTATCCTCGATGATCCTTGCGCCGTTCCGGTCGATTACCACTTTATAGAGGACGTCTTTTTTTGGTTTTCCCTCGATGATGATGGCCGCATATCCCAGGCGGGCCAGAACCTGAGATCCCTGGCCGCCGGCGTTGGCCTCCTTGATTCCACCGGTCAGCGGACTCTTGCAACCCACGGAAATGCGTCCCGACATCGCGGCGCTGGTGCCGCTGAGAAGTCCGGGCGCGATAACGAGCTTGTTGTCGGCTCCAAGCGGATGGCACATCGGGGGAACCTCTTTGGATATGATCGTCGAGGTCATGGCCCTGCCGCCCAGTCCGGCATAGTCACCCAAAGGTGTCTCGGTGCAGACGGGGTCCTTGTCCGGCCCCATATGAATCCTCAAAATTTTATCCACGGCGAACCTCCTTGTGTTTGAATGCCCGGCTTTTCCAGCCGGTCGTTAAAGTTGCAAGGCGGATCAAACTATTATCGATCGGGAAAAACGACATTCCGTTTTACAGTCGGTCCAATCCGGGCCGCAAATTGTCCCAAAACGACCCGGATACGCGATAAATCCTGCAATCGAAGGTAAGGTGGCGAGTCGGCCCCTCAAAAATCATGAGTCTTAACCGGATGAGAGGATGATCATAAAGACTGAAATTTTTCTGTTTGTTTGTATATTGGAAATCACATTTCCTGATATATATAAATCACTTAAAATATATCAGGTTTATTCATGGATGGCCAGTATGATTTTAAAACGGTAAAAAAGGCTCGGAGTGCTGATGGGACGAGTTATTCTCAAACGAAAAACGAAATCCGGTGCCACATTTTGCACAGGAAAAAAATACGGCTGGATTGAATCGGTAAATCGGAATCTTCAATTGCTCCGGTTCGCATGGAAATTAAAATAATGCCTACCGTCGAACCGTTCAGGCCGGATAAACGCTTTTTTCCAATGCACGGTGTCGGGCAATTCCATGGGGTAAAATACCCGGGATAAACCTCGGATTTTTTCGCCCATAGGAGTCCGTATCGATTGGATACCATTCGGCCATTAGTTCTTCCCCCGCGATTCCCTTTTCATTTCCTTCCATTTCTTCCTTGCTTCACGCTCCATCTCTTGTTCTTTTTTTCGAGATTCTCGCAGGTCCTCCTCATATCGTTTGCGATCTTCCCGCACCGCCTCTTCCTGATCTTTTCGTGCCTCCCGCTCCGCTTCTTCTCCGGCTTTTTGCTCTTCCTTTCTTACCTCTTTTCCATGTTTTTGGTTCTCCTTCAAATCGAATGCGGAAAGCCGGGTGGATTTTTCGTGTAATATTCGTTGCATCCCCATTCAAACCGGTGACGGATTCGAAGACTCTTAGACAGAGAAGTCGTTCCAGGCCCATAAATGGAAATAATGATTTGTTTATGGTATCGTTTCATAAATTAAGGTAATCTTTTCCCGAGCGGTAATCGTCTAATTTTTTAAAAGTTGTTTTAAAATCTTCCATCGAGTTTGCGATCCATGGGGGGGCGAGAAATTCAACTCCATGAATACATTAAGTGTTTTGAAGATTGAACGCTTCGCCCGGCACAAAAATCAGAAGCAGGGAGAGCTTTTGAAATCACCTTTATCCATTTCACTCGGAGGCATAAACATGAGCGAAAAACACAGCAAAATTTCAATATTTCTGTTTTCGGTAGCAACTTTTTGTCTATTCGGATTTTTCATCCTTACAACCTCTCCGGCTTTTGCCGGCAAGGAATTCAAAGGAAAAGACAGGCAGGGCGAATGGCAGAAACCGAAAGAACAGGCCAAGGAATATCAAAAACACCAGGGGGAAATGAAGCGGGAAAATCTCAAGCAACACCAGCAGCAGAAACGCGATTTACAAAAACATCAGATGGAACAAAAACGGGAGGTCTTGAAACACGGAAAAGAACAGAATATCCATGGCCGTCGGGACTACCCGAAACGTTCGGATTACCATCAACATCGCGGATACAGAGAAAGCCCGTATGACAGGCACCGTCAATACCAGTACCATGACTATGACAGGCGCCGATATGAATATCACGGGCATTGGAGGTCATGGGAACAATGGGATGCTTACGCAAAAAGATACCCGCACATATACAAGCATGGAACATATTACCGGGAAAATGCGCATTTAATGTTCCGATTCTGCGAACCGGGTACCGGTAACTGCATCTTTTTTTCGATCGGCAGGTAATCCGCCGGAGACTCCAAAAGCTTCCATCCGGCAAACGATCAAGGCGGGGCGATACGTCCAACCACATGAATACATTGAGTGTTTTGAGAATTTATCGCCTCGCCCCGACACGGAAATCGGACCCGGGAACCGATTTTGAAATCACTTCGCGTTTAAAATCGACTTCCGACGAACTCACCGGACTCCCTGAAATGTTCGGCAGGCCCGGCAGGGTCCAAACCCGCGGTCCGCGGACTCAAAGGGATGCATTTTCGAGTTCTGGACTCCCTAAAGACCATACAACATATTGTATTTATATTGAATATCAATATGGTAGCAAAAACGGAGTCGTGCTTTTATTGGAAAAATTCGGCATTGCGAATTATGAATTGGTAAAACAGGACAATTATGAACAGGTCTTCGGATTTTTGCATGATAAAAAAGCCGATGCGGGGGTGGTCAACCGGATTTTCGGCAACCGTTTCCAAAATCGATATGACATTCAACGAACCGATATCATCTTCAATCCGGTCGAACTGCGGTTTGCATTTCCGAATCATGCGCCAAAAAACCAGCTTCTGATCAGCCGGATCGATGATCATCTGGCAAGGATGAAACAAGACCCGTCTTCTTACCTGTTCAAACTCATCAACATCTATTTTCAGGAAAACAATTACGATTTCTTTGGTGACAACGTCCTTGTCCTTTCGGATACCGTCGAGCCGATCGATTTGACGGATGAAGAAAAAAAGTGGATCAAAGCGCATCCCGTGATCCGGCTTGGAATCGATCCGGAATTTATTCCTTTTGAATTTATGACGGATAAAAAGGAGTATATGGGCATCGCGAAAGATTATGTCTGCCTGTTGAATGCGCGGCTGGGCCTGAATATGCAGGTTGCGGGAAACCGGTCATGGACGCAATTCGTCGAAATGGCCAAGAAAAAGAAAATCGATGTATTTCCTTGCGTCGGCATCACCCAGGAAAGAAAAAAATATCTATTGTTTTCACAACCGTGAGCCTTTGAATTTCCGATACGTCCATTCGATTCATGCCCTTCTAAAAAATCGAATCATTACGCGAGTGACCGAAGGAACCCATGATTCTTTCGGGAAGCTTTCGAATCTTTCTCAAATGCCGATGGTTTTTCGCGGGAGCGGAGAGTACCGTCGGCCCCTGGCGCAGGTGTCATCCCGACGGATTGAAAAGACAAATCGCAAGCACCGCATCGAGGGATGGGCTGGAAGTCCTTTGACAACGGCGGATCCTGCGTTCCCTATTCGGCGTACTTGGCAAGGCATCCAATCTTTGCTAAGGTTTTTTATCACTCGGCACGAATTCTCTGTTTTTGAAAATCCTTTGAAAGACCCGATCATCAGATGCCCGGATGAAAATATATCTTGATTGCTATCCATGCTTTATCCGACAGGCCCTTCATGCTTCCAGGCTCGCAGGAGGAAGTTTCAGCCGGCAACACCGGGTCGTCATCAAAACCATGACGCTCCTTGGAAAACTTCGTCCCGGAATCACTCCTCCGGAGATCGCCTGCCGGGTGCATCGGATTGTCAGGGATGAAATTTCAGCAACGGATCCCTATCAAGAGATTAAACATGCAAGCACGCAAGCCGCGCTCGGCCTTTACCCCAAGCTCCGGCAGTTGGTCTCCGGCAGCAAGGATCCCCTGGATACGGCAATTCGAATCAGCATCGCCGGCAATATTATCGATTTTGGCGTTTCGGAACGTCACCATGACCTCCGGGAAACCGTTGAAAAAGTTTTAAACCAGAAATATGAAATCGATGACGGAGCCGCATTGCGGTTAAAATTGCAATCCGCCGATCATGTCCTTTTCTTGGCAGACAATGCCGGAGAAACCGTTTTCGACCGCATACTGATCGAACAGCTTCCGATACCGGTAATTTATGTGGTAAAAGGAGCTCCCACGCTAAATGATGCTACGATGGAAGACGCGCTCGCTGCGGGCGTCGATTCCGTGGCCGAAATTGTTGATAACGGTGCGGATGCCCCCGGTACCATTCTGTCCATGTGCCGCCCGGAATTTATTGATATCTACAAAGCAGCCCCCCTGGTTATCGCCAAGGGACAAGCAAACTATGAAAGTTTGAGCAATGCCGGTTCAAAGATTTTTTGTCTGCTGCAAATTAAATGCCCGGTGATTTCAAAGGATATCGGTGCGGCGGTTGGCGGGATCGTTATCCGACAATGTACAGCGGATTGAGGGGAACGAAAATCAATTTGTGAGGAGGCCGTGTCGAAGACAGGGGGTTGCCGTTTTTGATTACAGGATATCTGCGTTGCTGAATTTTGTGGGCACGATCGCAAAAATTCAGTAAGATGCATTTATGAAAATAAAAAAAACAATCAACGGATGTCAATTGAACCGCCGAATGATCAAGGCTTCGGAAATAAACGCCGTATATTATCCGGACCCTTCAACGGAATACGAACTTCCCTTGTTCATGGTGTCCGTTCCAGCGGGTTTTCCATCTCCCGCCGAGGATTATATCGAAGGCAAACTGGATCTGAACAAGCATCTCATAAAACATCCCGCCGCCACGTTCTTTGTTCGGGTCACGGGGGATTCCATGATCAATGCCGGAATTCATCCGGGTGACATTTTAATCGTTGACCGATCCCTCGATCCCGCGGATAAAAAAGTCGTGATTGCCGTCGTTGACGGCGAACTGACGGTAAAGCGGATCCGCATGATTCAGGATAAAATTGTTCTGATGCCCGAAAACGCAAATTACGAGCCCCTGCGGATAAAAGAAGAAATGAGCTTTGAAATTTGGGGGGTTGTCACAAACGTAATCCATTCCCTTTGATGATAAACGGACGGTCTGATATGTCGCCTGTTTACGCGCTTGTCGATTGTAACAATTTCTATGTTTCCTGTGAACGGGTGTTCAACCCGAAGCTGGAAGGACGACCGGTTATCGTGCTCTCCAATAATGACGGGTGCGCGATTGCCAGATCCAACGAAACCAAGGCCCTTGGCATTAAAATGGGGGAACCGGCATTTCAGATTCGGAACCTGATCAAGTCCCATGGGATTCAGGTTTATTCTTCCAATTACACCCTTTACGGTGACATGTCACAGAGGGTCATGCAGACCCTTTCTCAATTCACCCCGGATATTGAAATCTATTCCATCGATGAAGCCTTTCTGGATCTGTCCGGTTTCACGCATTATGATTTGACGAATTACGGGCGCCGAATCCGATCCACGATAAAAAGATGGACCGGCATTCCCGTCTCGATCGGAATCGCCGAAACCAAGACGCTGGCAAAAATTGCGAATCGAATTGCCAAAAAATCCAAAAAAGCCGCTGGGGTGCTGGATTTAACCGATTCTCCCTTCCGGGACAAAGCCCTTGAAATAACCGACGTGGCGGACGTCTGGGGCATCGGGCGTCAATATGCCCGGTTTCTCCGGATGAACGGAATCAACACCGCGCTGCAACTGCGTGACACGGATGACGCTCTGATCAAAAACAAAATGGGGGTCGTCGGAACCCGAATACTCCAGGAGCTCAGAGGAGTTTCCTGTTATTCTCTGGAGCATTGTCCGCCTCGCAAAAAAGAAATCACCGTATCCCGGTCTTTCAAGTTACCCATCGAATCCCCGGATGAACTGAAGGAAGCGATAGCGGCTTATGCGAGCCGTGGATCTGAAAAGTTGAGGCAGGAACATTCCGCAGCGGGTGTTCTGATGGTTTTTCTGATGACCAACCGCTTTGAGAAACGCTTTTATATCAAATTTGAAGCCGTCCGACTTCCTGTCGCAACATCTGATTCTTCGGAGTTGATCCGTTATGCCCACGATGGCCTGCGAAAAATCTACAGAAAAGGATTAAAGTATAAGAAAGCCGGCGTCATGTTCCATGAGCTTGTTTCCGAAGACCGGATACAAACGAGTCTTTTTGATCCTATAAACCGTCAACGTTCAAAGATCCTGATGAAAACATTGGATGCCGTTAATACAAGCATCGGTTCGGGATCTTTAAAATATGCCGCGGAAGGGTTGCGGAACAATTCAAGGTGGCGAACCGTTTTCAGGAAACGCTCCCCGTCTTATACAACCAATTGGAATCAGCTGCTAAAAGTAAGTTGATATATTTTCTGCCCTCTCAGGTTCAACAACTCCATGGGCTTTGTCTTGCACACGGCGTCATCGGCCTGGAATTGTAACGAAAATACCTTGTTGATCGATTGTAGGGTATAGGATTCAGAATTATTTCACGGATGGGAGGTAATGCCATGAAACTAAGCGCGCGCAATGTTCTGAAGGGTACAATCAGATCCATTGAAATCGGTCAAGTGAACGCGGAAGTGCTCCTGGAGGTCGCCCCGGGTTTAGAAATGACATCGATTATCACGAAGAAATCTTGCGAGAATCTGGGACTGGAGGTAGGTAAGGAGGCATATGTAATCGTCAAGGCTTCGAATGTGATGATCGGTACGGAATAGCGGCGGTCTCATGATGCCGTGATGACGGTTCGATGCCAAAAAAAGAACACGGCCTTTCGGGTTTCGACCCGACCCGAAACCTTCGGATCTTTTCCGGCTTCGTGGGCTGCTTTCTTTTCGCCGATAATTCGCATGATGAACCGTTGCCTCCGCCTTCCCGCAGGGTACGAAAATAATCGTCCGAGATGCCCGGTTTATCCCCGGCGATGGACACCGTTAAAAAAAACCGTTGCTCACCGTTGCCCGGTAGGATGCAAACCGGTCATATGGTTTGCCGAGCAAGGCCCTTCCGGCCGGCCAGCTTCCTCTCCAAACGCTTCTTGCGGTGGACTATGTCGGCGCACTGATCCGGCGACAGGATTTGTTCATTGGCGCGGGCGCGCTCAACCAGGGCCAGGGCCCGGGTGAAATCTCGTTGCTGATGTTCGAACCATTTGGCAAGCTCGATGAGGGAGAAGAAATCACTATCATCCCGCAACACCAGCTCCTCCCAAATCGCCACCGCCGCCGGCCATTGTTTTGTCCGCTTGTAATGAAGGGAGAGTTCCCGCGCCGCATCCCATGCCGTTTCCGGACTGGCGCATCCAACGAGAGGATGGAGGAGCCGGATGGCCTCTCTCGGACATCCCCGGGCCAGAAACAGCCTTGCCGCCGCAAGTCGGTCAACGGGATGGCATCGTGTATCCCCCGGATCGAGCATCTCCGACAGGTGGGCGGCCAGAGCCGCCAGAGAAAGGATGTCAAAGCGGTTGTGTTTGAAGACGTCGGCCATGAGAAACCCGTCGCGGCTGCGAAGCCAGTCGAAATAACGTTGCGGAATCTCGCTTCCAGGGACGTCCTCCTCCCGCTCGAAGCCAAGGAGAGCCGATTCAAGAGAACCCAGTCGCCGGTCAGGCAGACGGTGGCTCAAAAGTCTCCGGGCAGGATGCAGGAGATCAAGATGGGGAAGGCCGGATAAGGGATCGGGCATGCGGTTCATAATAAAGCGGGCAGCCAGGAGATTGGCATCGAATGCCTTGCCGTTGAAGCTGACGAGAAACCGTTTTCCTTTAAGCAGTTCACGAAGGCCGAGAAGCGTCGCCCGCTCTTCGCCGTAATCCCGGGCGAAGAACTGCCGAACGATGAATGCATCCCTCTCGAACCAGCCCAGGCCTATGAGAAAAGCCACCGTACCGGTTCCTCCGGCAATCCCCGTGGTTTCTGTATCGAAAAAAAGCGCTTCGCGGTAATCCAATCCACGCAGGGCCGGGTCATTGCCGAGAACGGCCAACCTGTCCATGTCGAGGGCCGCCAGTTCCCGGATACGGAACCGGCCATGACGCGCGGAGCCTTCCATCAGGTGACAGGCGCAGAAGAAGGCTCCCGCTTCGTTGGTCGTCTCTTCCCCAGGGACAAGCTCCTCCAAGGGGACGAAACCGCCACGCCCGGTGGACCGAGGTTTCGTTTTTTGTCCTCCCGGCCTCCGGGATAAAATCTCGTCGATCCGCGCCCGCAGGTTTGCCAGTTGCTCGGCTTTGCTCCGTCCGTCGTTGCTCCCGCCGGATGCTTTTCGATCTTCGCCGGTCAGACGATGTAAACGAGAAATGACACTCATGAAATTCCCTCGATTATTTTGCCTGGAGGAGGCCGAGGATTTCTATCGCCGTCTCTTTCGCCCGCGGTCCCACCTCGAGCGTCGGTCCGACGCAGGAGGGACATCCGTGGGGACAGGGGCAGTTTCGGATGAGTTGCCGGGCCGCGTCCAGCAAGGCGTCATGGCGCTCAAACAGGAGATCCGAGAAGCCGATTCCCCCCGGGTATGCGTCAAAAAGAAAGATCGTCGGGTCGAAGGCATCGACCATTTGGAGGGCATCATTCCCTCCTCCCGGTGTGGTCGTGATCGTCCTCCAATTCCGATATTTTCGGACAAACCATTCACCGCTCTTGTCCCCGATCGCCCGATCGATGTCGTGGAGGTCCGCCATCAGCATCATGGCCGCCAAGTGGTGGAGACTGTAGGCAAGACCCGCCAGGCCGTCGATGATCTCCTCCTGATTGCAGGAAAGCCCGGCAAGGCGGGGGCGGGGGATCGTGAACCAGTAACTCGTCGTATGCATGTCCTTTTCCGGAAGATTCACCTCTCCGTAGCCTAAATTCTCCGAGGTGTAAAATTTGATCTTCTTGTAACCGACCACCTTGCTCACTACCTGTACCTCGCCGTGCTCGACAAGGATCTCTGTGCCCGGCTTTTTCGCAAAGGCATCGATCACCCGGACGTTGGTGTAGGTCATCGCGTCGGTGTAATAGTCGGTCTCGACCTTGTGGACGTAAGCGGCCTTTCTTTCAAGATCAAGGTTGTCCACGTAGTATTGCCTGGATTCCATCATGTAGACGGCATCGGTATGAACAGTGGTGAAAGCGCTGTCCCAGTCCACTTCGGCGATTACCCGGTGGTTGCCTGTTTCTGTCGTATCCACGACAACGACGTTTTCGGGGTTGATGCTCCGCAGGCTTACCTCGTCGGCGGGATAGCTCTCCGCCGACCAGTGCCAGCGGGCATCCACCCTATGCAAAACGCCCTTCTCTTCCAGATAATTGAGAAGCTCCTCCAGGTTTTCGCCACCGAAACGCTCCCCCTTCTCGAATGGAAGCTCGAAAGCGGCGCTTTTGATATGATGCAGAAGAATCAGCAGATTGTCCGGGTTGACGCGGCAAAACTCAGGGGACCGCGAAAAAAAGTAATCGGGATTTTCAACGATGAACTGATCGAGTGGGGAGCTCCGGGCAATGAGAAGCGCCAGGCTCTGTCCGGTACGTCTGCCGGCACGCCCCGCCTGTTGCCAGGTGCTGGCGATGGAACCGGGATACCCACAGAGGATGGACGCCTCCAGATCGCCGATGTCGATCCCCAGTTCTAAAGCGTTTGTCGCGACAACCCCCATTATCTCCCGGTTACGCAGGCCCGCTTCGATCCGCCGGCGAAGATTGGGCAGATACCCCCCTCGGTAGCCGGTGACAAACTGGGTGTCTATCGGCTTTCCCTTTGCAAATCGATCCTTGAGGTATTTCGTCAAGACCTCCACGTTCAGTCGGCTGGTGGCAAAAACAATCGTCTGGATTCCGTTTTCTATCAGGTCGACGGCAATCTTCCGGACCGGTGTCATGGCGGACTGCCGGATCCCGAGCTCCCGGTTGACGATAAGCGGATTATAAAGAATGAAGGTTTTGGCCGCCGCCGGCGCTCCGCTTTCGTCGATCAGTGCCACGGAACGTTCCAGGAGGCGCTCGGCGTGTTCCCCGGGGTTGGCCACCGTTGCCGAGCAGCAGATGAAGACCGGGTCACTGCCGTAAAAGCGGCATATTCGGACCAGACGCCGGAGAACATTCGTAAAATGGGAACCGAAGATTCCCCGGTAGACGTGGAGCTCGTCGATCACCACATATTGAAGGTTCGCAAAGAGTTTCTGCCACTTCGTATGGTGGGGAAGAATCCCGGCGTGTAGCATGTCGGGATTGGTAACGATTACATGCCCCTGTTTCCGGATCGCCCGACGGGCATCGTCGGGAGTGTCACCATCGTAAGTATAGGTCTTGATATCCGCCTTTAACTCGCCGATCAGGCCGTGGATCTCGTGCATCTGATCCTGGGCGAGCGCCTTGGTGGGAAAAAGGTATAATGCCCGGGCCTCCGGCTCTTCAAAGATTTTCTGCAGAACCGGCAGGTTGTAGCAGAGGGTCTTGCCGCTTGCCGTGGGGGTGACGATGACGATGCTTTGCCCCCGGCGAACCAGATCCACGGCCTTTGCTTGATGGCTGTAAAGCCGACCGAGTCCTCGATCGACGAGGACCTTTCGCAGAACGGGATTGACCCATGACGGATAATCCAAAAATTCGCCGGGGCGGGCTGAAATTTTACGGATCGCCCGAACATTTTCCATGAATCGCCGTTTTTTCTCGGCCCTCGATAGCCACTCCTTCAAAGTCAGCTTTGTCATGGGAATGATTTATCCTTTTTTCAGGCAATAATCAATCAACTCTCCGACAAATTTGTCAATTCCTGGCGATGTCTTCAATTCCCCCGAGATTTCACAGGGAACCACAAGCAGGCCAAAAACCGCGAAATGAGGGTGCGTATTCCGGTTCGCAGCGGATTTCCCTCGTGTCAGGTGTCCGGAACCAGCGGAACAGGCAAATTTATATGTAAATTCAGAAGGGAATCAAGGGTGTCTCAAGGGACATTTTTCGAAAGAACCGATCATCAACAAAAATTCATCATCGAAACAGTTGCCGGACTTTATTCCTGCTCATAGACGATATCGTTGCCTCGATTGCCTGGAGGTTTTAAATGGTGAAGGTTTCCATGGGCGGTTTCGTTCGGAACTTTGTACGGAAAAAGGTTACACGAGTTGACCATTCCGTCAACCGTGGTTTTTATTTTCTTCTATTGGGTTCGTTGCCTTGACTCCGAGATCATGCCTGCACGTTCTTGGGCTGCAATTCGGTTCGACTAACATTTGTACTTCTCCTCGATCCCTGCATATCCCTCCGGCAGTTGTTCGCAGGCTTTATCTAAAACACCCCACGAAAGATCCATGATCGGTATCGGCTCGGCCAAAAATACGGCATACGGATCAACCTTTCCGATCACTCCACAAAAGTGCTCGTAATCATCGAACTTTGCTTTTTTATAATTCTCGTCGATTCTGGCATCCTTGCCACGCTCAACAAAAAAGCCTCTGTATTGATCACCGTCTTCAACGTATCCGGCAAAAGCATCCGGTCCCAGCCATTCCATGCTTAACAGTAACATTGAAATCCTCCTTTCCGCCCTCATGCGGTTTTCGCATGATTATGAAAACTCTGTTCCTGTTCCATGGTACGCCGATCTTGGTCAACATTCCTGGCCGTCGCAACCGAAAGAAACGCTTCCCCCTGTTTTTTTCCTGCGTTTGCGTTTAACCGGTAAAGCAGCATGAATCCGCTCGCTGATCGTATCCTCCCGCCCCCACCGGGCTCCGTTTATAAGAATATGGCATCACACGGCCCGATTTGGAAATCCCGGAGTACATCACCTTCTGCAACTCGTATCGATTGCACTCTAATCCGGAGTACGCAAGCACCATGGATTATGAAAAGAAAAAAATATTGAAAGTGGCCTAAGCCGGGTGTTCGCCTTTTGTTGACTATTACAATCCGGCTGGTTAATCGAGCTGAAACAATTCGTTTAATTTTTTGATGAGGCGTTGGCGTAATTGTTGAACTTTTGGCATTTATTACTCCGTTGATTCTATCTTTGGGAACAAAGAATCCGTTTCCCATAGTAAGGGATTGTTTTGTATGTATCCCCGAATATTTTTCAATTCCATTTCGTCGCGGATTATATGTTCGTAATAATTGCGTTGCCATAATTTGGCGCCGGGCGTTTGGTGATATTCGTTTATGCGTTTGGTTACGGCGGATTTGAACCCGGCCATAACGGCACCCACAGACCGTGGTTGCGGTCCCGTAGGGGCGACCGGCCGGTCGCCCCTGCAATCAACGGTGGTACCGGAATTGACAATCACCACAACCCCATGGAAATGGTTTGGCATCACCACCCATACGTCCAATTCGATTTCATGGCGTATTGCGGCAGTTTTCAACCATTCATCGGCGACGATTTCCCCCGCATCATTCAACCGCATCACACCATCAAGAATATCCCCGGACAGGCATTCCCGATTCTGGGTGCAAATGGTGATGAAATATGCACCTGCCCTCGAATAATCATACCCTTTCAACCGTATGGATCGCCGATGATGAATCTCTGAATTATATTTCACACCACGCTCCACCGGATGGTGAACACCGGCGTGACAGTTGTTTTCTGTTACATACGATTTTCGAGTGATTTCACTTACTGTTGGCCTGATCGTTGGCCTTTCGATCGGCTCATTCTCCGGTTAATCGTTGGTTTCACGTTTCAGCCTTCGACGCTTACATCCAAACAAATAGCACAAATAGGATTTATAACATACCAGACGGAAATCCATTGTCAAGGAGTTTGTTCTTTTATTTAAACTAGTTAACAGGATATTACCGCTTCATAGCCATCGAAATAGTGATTCTCTCCGAGAGGTATCCGTCCGTTGGAAATCGGCTCTTCAACCAAGTATATCCAAACAGATACAACGGTTCAGTTGCCCGATCAAAACCCGGAATATGGGAGAATATGGGAATCAAGGCAGAGGCCAAAGATATGAAATCCATTCAGACAATTGATTTGTGGGTCAGGGGTTGGGTTGAAATCGAAAATGGGAAGCGAGATAAGAATATAATGAATAGGAAAATGGGAAAAAAACCGCCTCATTTTAATGAGGTTTTTTGGGGCAACATATTCCCTTTTTATAACCCCGAACAAAAAATGTCTTAGCGTACATTCTCTAAGACATTGATTTTACTGGCGCGCCCGGCAGGACTCGAACCTGCGGCCTTCGGATTCGAAGTCCGGCGCTCTATCCAACTGAGCTACGGGCGCGGGTAAATAAAAAATGGGGTGAGTGAAGGGGCTCGAACCCTCGACAACCGGGGCCACAACCCGGTGCTCTACCAACTGAGCTACACCCACCACACAAACAAATTGGCTTTATCTATCAGATCACCGGAATCATTTCAAGAGGTATTCATTAAAAATATTTCAAATTGAAAAACCGTTTGCGTCTCTTTGCAGCGTAACGGTTTTTTCCGTTCGGATGCAAAAGCAATCCGGGTTCCCGTCCTGCGGATCCGGACGCGGATTGAACGATTTAAAAAGACATATATCAATAAAAACTTATTGTTGACCCGTTCCGGCATCTTCTATATGATCGACTGCGTCGGTCCGGTTTGCTTTCCGCGAATCGGAAATTCATCCAATTTGTATCTCACTCCGAAACCTTAAAATGCACTTTTTTTCGGTTCAAAATCCCTGCGCCGCATGAGCGGAGCGAATCAGCCGAAAAATTAAAGGAATGATCATGAACAAACTATCGATTTTTCTGATCCGGGCGATTATGGGACTTGCGATCGCCTTTATATTGCTGCGGCTGTTCTATCCCCAGGCCGATAAAATCTATGTCCCCGTTCTTGCCGCCTTCCTTGTCGGAGGCGCTTATCTCGCGGCGCATTTCCGGCGCACCAAACCGAATCGATAAGGGAGCCAGAGACCATTGAAACAGATTATCCTCGGCACCGCGGGACACATCGATCACGGGAAGACCACGCTCATCAAATCCGTTACCGGCATCGATACCGACCGGTTAAAGGAAGAAAAACTTCGAGGAATAACCATCGAGCTCGGGTTCGCATCTCTGGACCTTCCGAGCGGACAGCATCTTGGCATCGTCGATGTCCCCGGCCATGAAAAATTCGTCAAAAACATGGTTGCGGGCGCTACCGGAATCGATATCGTTGCAATGGTGATTGCCGCCGATGAAGGAATCATGCCGCAGACCCGGGAACACATGGAGATCTGCACCCTGCTGGGAATAAAGCACGGGCTGGTCGTCGTCACCAAAATCGACCTGGTGGACGAGGAATGGCTCGAATTGGTACTGGAGGATATTCGATCATTTGTTCGTGGAACATTTCTGGAAAACGCACCGATTGTCCCGGTTTCATCAACAACCCGCCGGGGAATTCCCGAATTTGTCAAAACCCTTGATCAATTGAGCGCCGGGATACCCAGCCGCTCTTCGGCGGGCCTGTTCCGCCTCCCGGTGGACCGGGTTTTTACGATGAAAGGATTCGGCACGGTGATCACCGGAACGCTGATATCCGGGAAAATCGGCGTGGGAGACACCATCATGATCTACCCTTCCGGAATCACATCGAAAGTCCGGGGGATTCAGGTTCACAACCAGAGCGTTAACGAAGCCCTGGCCGGAATGCGAACCGCCATCAATTTCCAGGGGCTTGAAAAGGCATCCATCAATCGCGGGGAAGTGCTGGCAATACCGGGAACCCTGAAACCGAGCTACATGGTGGATGTTTCGATCCATTATCTGAAAAGCAACAAAAAACCGATTAAGAACCGCACCCGCGTCCGATTTCATACCGGAACCAGTGAAGTGCTGGGAAACTTGATCCTGCTGGACGGCGAGGAGCTTGCCCCCGGCGAAACAACGGTCGGTCAGCTCCGGCTCGACACCCCGGTTTCGCTGGTAAAAGATGACCGGTTTGTTATCCGGAGCTATTCCCCGGTTCGCACCATTGCCGGCGGAGCGGTGATCAACCCGATACCGGTGAAGCACAAGCGTTTTAAACCCGAAATCATCAATGGATTGAAGAGCCTTGAAAACTCGGCGCCGGAAGAGATCGTTTCCTATCACGCAAACGAATCCGGATATGAGGGCGTTTCTCTTTCCGACCTGATCCTGATGACGAATATTCCGGAAAAAAAGCTCCAGATCCATATCCAGAGTCTTTTATCCAAAAAAACCGTGATCCTGGTTGACAAGGAAAACCAGGTCTATATCCATGAAACCGGCTTTGAAACCATGAAGCAAGAAATATTCAGTTACCTGAATCACTACCACCAGGCAAATCCTCTCAAGGCCGGGATGTCCAAGGAGGAATTAAAATCCAAATTTCCAACCGCGATGGGAGCAAAGCTTTTCAACCTGGTTCTCAACCGGATGATCAAAGAAAACGAAATCGCCCAGGACAAGGATACGGTTTGCCTTTCCCGGCACACGGTTTCACTGGAAACGGATCAGTCCGATATTCGGGAAAAATTGCTGGATGTGTATTCAAAAAGCGGGCTTCAGCCCCCCTATTTCACCGAATTGAGCGAAACCCTCGATATCCGGCCGGAACGCGCAAAGGACGTGCTGATGCTGCTGGTAGACGAGGGGTTACTTGTGAAGATCAAGGAAGACCTTTTCTTCCATGCCGAAGCGGTGCAAAGCTTAAAGGAAAGGGTGATTGATTTTCTGACATCCCACGGCGAAATGACGACTCCGCAATTTAAAACAATTGCCGGGGTTTCCCGGAAGTTTCTGATACCGCTGATCGAATATCTGGACGCAAGGAACGTAACCATCCGCATCGGCGATATCCGAAAACTCCGGAGCACAAAATAACCGCCTTCCCCGCGGGGATGAACCTGCTCCACGGCCGCTTCATAAAAAAAGGAAAAAATTCATTCCATCCGTTGAACAAACCGGGAAGCGATACCGTCGAGAAACCGCATTCCCCGGCAGGTAAGCGCGCAACGGGTTTTCGTTGCGTTCATCATTCTCTTTTTTCGAAGATCGGCGATGACTTCCCCGAAAAGCCCGTGAAAGCTCACGCCGAATTTTTTCTCGAACGCTTCCGCCGCAATTCCGTCCGCTTTTCTCAACCCCAGGTAAACCGCCTCGATCATCTCCTGATCCCGGCTTAATACCTCCTCTCCCGCCACAGGAAGCCTGCCAGCATTCAGGTTTTCGGTGTATTGACTCACAGACCGGCAATTCCAGGACCGTTTCATTCCCGTGAATGAATGTGCGGAGGGTCCCAGGCCGATGTACGGAACCCCTGCCCAATATTTCATGTTATGCCTGGAACGAAAATCCGTCGAACGGGCGAAATTGGATATTTCATAATGTTGATAACCCCGGCTGCACAAAAATGCGGATGTGGCTTCAAGCAGATCTCCCGCCAGGCTCTCCGGAAGAGCTTGAAAAAAACCTTTTCGTAAGCCCCGTTCCATCGGGGTGCCGAACTCGTATGTGAGCATGTAACAGGAAAGATGCTCCGGAGCATAATCGACGGCCTGTTGCAAATCGAGCAGCCAGGATTTTTTTGTCTGCCCGGGGATGCCGTAAATCAGGTCAAGCCCCAGGTTATCGAAACCGGCTTTCCGGGCATCCTTTATGGCGGTATCCGCGTCCCTGCCGGTGTGAATCCGTCCGAGAAAATTTAAATGGGCGTCCCGAAATGACTGTACCCCGATATTCAATCGATTGATTCCCGCGCTTTTGAACCCGGTGAGTTTGTCGAATCTCAGGGTGCCGGGGTTTGCCTCGAGGGTGATCTCGGCACCCGGAAGAATTCGATAGGAACGGTGCGCGGTTTCCACGACTCGACCAACCTGGTTCGCTTCCAAAACGGAAGGCGTCCCTCCGCCGATATACAGGCTGTCAAATCGGAAAGGAAAGACGCCGGTCATGGACATTTCTTGTATGAGTGCTTCCATGAATCCCGGAATCGTCGACCGGTCGGTTATCGAAAAGAAGTCACAATAGGGACATTTGCGAATGCAGAACGGAATATGCACATAAAGCCCTGCGGGCTGAAAAAAATGATTCGTTTCGATATTTTCCCTTGACATTCTCTTTCCCGGCCGAATATTCATACCGTTTGGCCTTTAGCAGTGGATCCGTTTCCCAATCGTGGATACGCATTGCATATTACTATAAAACATATTCGTTTTAAAGGCTGTTAAAAATTGAAAAAGTCCAGCTTCCCTCAGCGGAAAAAAGAAAAATATCAAATCGAGATATTTGAAGACTGGTGCAAAAGATGCGGCATCTGCGTTGAATTCTGCCCCAAGTCCGTTCTTGCCCGGGATGATACGGGTCTTCCGGTTGTGAAAAATCCGGATGCCTGCATCGGCTGCCGTCTTTGTGAGATTCGTTGCCCGGATTTTGCCATTGAGGTAAAAATCAAGGAGGAAAGCGTTGACAGAAAAAGAAAAGGTGATCCCGATTAAAACGAATGCCGCAAAAGAGGTCCTCATCCATGGGAATGAAGCCGTTGTTGAGGGCGCCATTGCCGCGGGTTGCCGTTTTTTCGCCGGATATCCCATCACCCCGGCCACTGAAATCGCGGAAGGAATGTCGATACGCCTCCCGAAGATCGGCGGCACGTTCATACAGATGGAGGATGAAATGGCGAGCCTTGGATCGGTTGTCGGTGCTTCACTGGCCGGCGTGAAGGCCATGACGGCCACCAGCGGTCCCGGATTTTCGCTCATGCAGGAGATTCTGGGATATGCATGCATGATCGAGGTTCCCTGCGTGGTGGTCGACGTCATGAGAGGGGGCCCGAGCACGGGCCTTCCGACCTCCCCATCCCAGGGGGATGTGATGCTGGCGAGGTGGGGTTCCCATGGAACTCATCCAATCATTGTCCTCGCCGTTTCAACGGTGAAAGACTGTTTTGACGTCACCGTCACCGCGTTTAATTTTTCGGAAAAATTCCGGACCCCGGTCATTGTTCTGTCCGATGAAATCGTGGCCCATACCCGCGAAAAAGTAGCCCTGCCTTCCGCCGACGGAGTTACAATCGTTAACCGGATTCGCCCCACCGTACCCGCCGAATGGTTTCAACCGTATGAGAACACACCCGGCGGGGTCCCCCCGATGGCGATATACGGAGACGGCTACCGGTACCACACCACCGGACTGATTCATGACAGCCGAGGATTTCCGACCGATAAGAAGGAAGAGATCAAAACCTTTTATGAAAGAATCCATAAAAAAATTTCCCAGAGATTCCATGAAATTCAAATCGTGAAAAATTTTTTTACGGAAGACGCCGACATCATCATCATCGCCTATGGATCGGTGGCGCGCTCCTCGCTGCTGGCCGCAAAGACGGCTCGGCAAAACGGGCTCAAGGTCGGTCTTCTTCAACTCGTAACTCTTTTCCCCTTCCCAAGGAAGGCGGTGGAAACGGTTCTTCGGCAGTCCAGGGCGGTAATCGTTCCTGAAATGAATCTCGGCCAGATTTCACGGGAGGTCAAAAGGGTCAATGCCAAACACTCCGCTGTGATCACGCTGAACCGGGTGGACAGTGATCTGATCACGCCAAAAGAAATTTTAGCAAAGATACAAGAGGTGGTATAATGGCAAGGGGGACAACGGTTGTTCATCAATATCTGCGTCATGATGCAATATTCCCGCATGTATGGTGCCCGGGATGCGGAAACGGCATCGTCCTCGGCGCGCTGATTCGTGCCGTTCATCACCTGGGTTATCCGAAGGATGAGATCGTGCTTGTTTCCGGTATCGGCTGTTCCAGCCGCATGCCGCTTTATGTCGATTTTAATACCCTTCATACGGTCCACGGACGCGCCCTCACCTTCGCTACCGGGATCAAGCTCGCCAATTCCCGTCTCCGGGTCATTGTCGTGATGGGGGATGGAGACGCAGTGGCCATCGGGGGCAATCATTTCATTCACGCCGCCAGACGAAACATGGATTTGACGGCGATTATCCTGAATAACCGGATTTACGGCATGACGGGAGGACAGTCCTCTCCGACCACCCCTTACGGCATGTATTCGACAACGGACCCGTATTCCCACATCGAACCGGCGTTCGACATATCGGAGATGGCAGCCTGCGCAGGCGCGACCTTTGTCGCCAGAAGCACGGTATACCATGCCCAACTGCTGCAAAGCCTCATGGAAAAAGCCATCCCCAAAAAGGGGTTTTCCGTGGTGGAGGTCATCACCCACTGCCATGTGCAGTTCGGAAGAGCAAACAAGCTGGGAACCCATATCGACATGATGAAACGGCAGAGAGATCAGGCCGTGCCGGTGGAAAAAGCTCAAACGATGAGCCCGGAAGAATTGAAAGACAAAATCCCCATCGGCATCCTGACGGACATGGTACGACCCGTGTACAATGAAGAATATGAAAACCTGAAGAAAAGAGCCGGGCTGACGAATTAAAACATTCCCGGTTCACATGATTTTCGAACGGGCTTTTTACAAAAAGGAGAAACGGTTTGGCGGAGCGCTATGAAATACTTCTTTCCGGATTCGGCGGACAGGGACTGATCCTGGCCGGTATCGTACTTGCCGAGGCGATCGGAATTTATGAAGGAAAATATGTCGCCCAGACTCAAAGTTACGGCCCCGAGGCCCGGGGCGGCAGGAGCAGGGCCGGCATCGTGGTCAGCGACCAGCCGATCGATTACCCGAAGACCAACAGCATCGATCTGCTTCTTGCCATGAGCCAGGATGCCTGCGATACTTACTTTACCAATCTGAAGCCGTCCGGGTTGCTTTTCGTCGACTCCACCTTTGTCAAGGACGTTCCCGTCGATGACGCCATCAGCATTCCCTTCACGGAAATCGCCCGCAAGGAAATCGGAAGTATCATGGTGGCAAATATCGTAGCGCTTGGCGCAATTTCCCGATGTTCGAATATCGTGACCGTTGAATCCCTGAAAAAAGCCCTGGTAACCAAAATTCCCAGGGAAACGGAAGATATCAACTTGAGAGCATTGGAGGCCGGAATAGCGGCGGCCGGGAAATTTGCCCACCGTTATTTAATCAACTCCCTGCAGAATGCAAGCAAACGGAAAATCTCGATTTGAAAAAACTGACCATATTTTTTTCACTGACCGCGCTTTTATTTCTCCTGGTGCTGTTTTTTATTTTTTTGGACCTTCTTCACTATTCAGAACAACCGGCCGAATCCGAACCGGTTGAAAAATTTATTACCGTGGACCAGGGGGAAAGCTTCAAGTCCCTGGTATCTAAATTGCGCGATGCGGGGATTATTCGGCACCCTCTCAAGTTCCGGCTTCTTGGACGAATCAAAGGATATGAAAAAAAAATAAAAGCGGGCGAATACCGCCTTTCCGCCGTCATGCCTCCGGCTGAAATACTTGAAAAAATCCTGAAAGGCGACGTTCACCTGTACCGGTTGACCGTACCCGAAGGATACAACCTGCATCAGATTGCCTTGGCGGTGGAGGAAACGGGCCTGGGAACCAAAACCGGCTTTATCGCCGCCGCCACCGATTCATCGCTGGTTCATGAAAAAGGAATCGATGCCGGAACCTTTGAAGGGTATCTTTTTCCGGAAACCTATTACTTTCCCAAAACGGTTACATCCCGGAAAATCATATCCGCCATGGTCCGGCGATTCCGATCCGTCTTCACGGATGACTGGAAAAAACAGGCTGAAAAACTCGGTTTGTCGATTCATCAGGTTGTCACGCTGGCATCCATCATTGAAAAAGAAACCGGGGCGGTTGAAGAAAGACCGATTATCTCTTCCGTATTTCATAATCGCCTGAAAAAGGGAATGCGTCTGGAAAGCGATCCGACCGTTATTTACGGGATAACGGACTTTGACGGAAACATTACCCGTAAGCATCTGACCACACCGAACCCATACAATACCTACCTCATGAAAGGACTTCCACCCGGACCCATTGCAAGCCCGGGATTGAAAGCCCTGGAGGCCGCCCTTTTTCCCGAAGACACTCGGTTTTTCTATTTTGTTTCCAAACGGGATGGAACCCACCAGTTTTCAGCGAACCTGAATGACCACAACCAGGCGGTTCGGAAGTACCAAATGCGAAGGTAAGACGGCCGATCGGATCCTCCGGGATCCGCCGGAGATAAATCCGATCAACCATTCCGGAAATGGATGGCCGGTATCCGGAAAAGGCTTGGTAAAAAAACACATGAATTGTTGCTCCGATCTCATGATTTTTCCTTGTAATGAAGGCCGCAATTGTTTATATGAGTCCGTTTGAAGCAATTTATGCGAACAAAGCGGCCAAGCGCTTTGTTTTTAAAAATTACCGGTAATTTTTAAAGGAGATGTTACATGTCACAATCACAAACCTGCAAATGCCAGGACTCGGCATCCGAGGAGGAGTTGTTGCTTCGACTAGACGATGTTCTGGAGGATTACTGCGACAAACCCGGTGCGCTGATACCCGTATTGCAGATCGCTCAAAACATGTTGGGCTACCTGCCGGAAGAGGCGCTGAAGAAGATCAGTCTCAGGCTGAACAAACCTTACAGCGAAGTCGCCGGCGTGGTCAGTTTTTATTCATTTTTTTCAACCGTTCCGCGCGGAAAATACCTTGTCCGAGTATGTCTCGGAACGGCGTGCTATGTCCGGGGGGGCAAACAGGTATTGTCGGCCCTCAAAAATGAACTGAAAATCGATGTCGGGCAGACCACCGAAGATCGAATGTTTTCTCTCGATATCGGCCGTTGCTTCGGTGCATGCGGTCTCTCTCCGGTAATCATGGTGAATGATGACGTTCATCAACGGGTCAAACCGACCCGGGTCGGTGAAATTATAACCAAGTATCTCGACATGGAAAAGGAATCCGAGGGAGGCGAAAACTGATGAAACAGGTTAGCATAAATCAAATCCGGAGCGTGAATGATTTGAACGCGCTTCGCGACTCCGTCAAAAAGGATATGAAAAAACTGGGTTCCGAGATTAAAGAAAGGGTTCTGGTCTGCACCGGCGGCGGGTGCATTGCATCCGGTTCCCTAAAGGTCCGGGATGCACTGATCGCGGCCATTCGGGAACAGGGTCTGGAAGATACGGTTGCCGTCGTTGAAACCGGTTGTCTCGGGCCATGCGCGCTGGGACCGGTTATTCTCATGGAAAAAGACGATATTTTTTACCAGGAGGTAAAACCGGAAGATGCGAAAGATATTATCGAGCAGCACGTGGCGGCGGGAAAAATCGTGGAACGGCTGACCCATCGGAAAGGCGAAAAGTCGGTGCCCGCCAAAACGGAAATCGACTTCTTCAGCAGACAGACGAAAATCGTTCTTCGCAACTCCGGACGAATCAACCCCGTCCGCATTGAAGATTATATCGGTTATGATGGATATCAGGCTTTGGCAAAAACACTGGGCGGCATGTCTCCGGAGGATGTCATCGCGGAGGTTAAAAAATCGGGTTTGCGCGGTCGCGGCGGCGCCGGTTTTCCAACCGGTTTGAAGTGGGCGTTTACACGCCAGGCTCCGGGCGATGTGAAATACATTCTCTGCAACGCCGATGAAGGCGATCCGGGAGCTTACATGGATCGAAGCGTGCTCGAAGGCGACCCTTACAGCCTGATCGAAGGAATGACGATCGGAGCGTACGCCATCGGTGCCAGGCAGGGATACGTTTACGTTCGGGCCGAATACCCGCTGGCGGTCGAACGGCTTCAAAAAGCCATGGACAGGTCACGGGAGGTCGGTCTTCTCGGTGAAAACATACTGGGAACCGGTTTTACGTTTGACCTTGAAATTCGCATGGGTTCCGGAGCGTTCGTCTGCGGCGAGGAAACCGCTCTGATGGCCTCGATTGAAGGAAAACGCGGCGAACCCAGGCCCCGCCCCCCCTTCCCCGCTCAGAAAGGCCTCTGGGGAAAGCCCACCGTATTGAATAATGTGGAAACCTACGCCAATATCGCTTCGATCGTACTCAAAGGCGGCGACTGGTTTGCGTCCTACGGCACGGAAAAAAGCAAGGGAACAAAAGTGTTTGCCCTCGCAGGCGACATCGTCAATTCCGGTCTGGTCGAGGTACCGGTCGGCACGCCTCTTGGAGAACTGATTTACGATGTCGGCGGCGGCATTCCAAATGGTAAGGATTTCAAGGCGGCACAGATCGGTGGTCCATCCGGCGGATGCATTCCCAAGGCGCACCTCGATGTTCCACTGGACTACGAATCTCTCACCCAACTCGGCGCCATCATGGGATCCGGCGGACTCATCGTCATGGACGAAGATACCTGCATGGTTGACGTGGCCCGCTACTTCCTGGAGTTTGTCCAGGAAGAATCCTGCGGCAAGTGTGTCCCCTGCCGGGTCGGAACCAAGCGAATGCTTGAAATTCTCGAACGCATCTGCAGCGGCAAAGGCGAATTATCGGACATCGACACACTGGTCGAACTGGGCAACCAGATCAAGGATACCGCGCTTTGCGGCCTCGGCCAGACCGCTCCCAATCCGGTTCTGTCAACCATCCGTCACTTCAGGAACGAATACGAAGAACACATTCTCTGCAAGCAATGCAAAGCCGGAGTATGTCCGGATCTGGTACGGGCACCCTGTCAGAGTGCATGCCCGGCCAACGTTAATGTTCCGGGCTTTGTCTCGCTCATCGGGGAAAAACGTTATGCGGAGGCTTTACGGCTCCACCGAGAGCGAAATCCTTTTGCCGCCGCCTGTGCGCGGGTTTGTTTCCATCCCTGCGAGTCGAGATGCCAACGAAGCACCCTGGATGACCCCGTTGCGATTCGAGGCGTCAAGCGGTTTATGGTCGATCAGGAGGTCACCATCCAGCTTCCGGAGGTTCGTGAAAACGAGGAAAACGCCAAGCGAAAAATCGCAATCATCGGCGCCGGACCCGCGGGCCTGTCGTGCGCTTACTTTCTCGCCCGTCTCGGGTATCGCCCGGTGGTATTTGAATCCGAGTCCTGTGCCGGAGGAATGCTCACCCAGACCATTCCTTCCTACCGCATGCCCAGGAACATTACGGAAAGAGAAATTCGCATGATCGAAGGAATGGGTGTTGATATATTGACCGGCAAAAAGCTCGGCCGGGATTTTTCACTGTCGAGCTTACGCGATGAAGGCTATGAAGCAGTATTTATCGGCATCGGGGCTCCTACGGGTATTTGCCTGCAGATACCGGGAGCCGATTCCGGTGCCGATGGGATCACCGATGCAATGAAGTTTTTGCGGGACTACAACCTGAAAGGCACGGCAAAAGTGGGAAAGAAGGCGGTTGTCGTCGGAGGCGGCAACGCGGCCATCGATGCCGCCCGGACAGCGGTACGTATGGGGGCGGATGTGACCGTCATCTATCGCAGAACCCGGGAAGAAATGCCGGCATGGAAAGAGGAGATCGACGAGGCGCTGAGAGAAGGCGTCCGCCTGAAAACCCTTACCAATCCCGAACAGATTATTACCACGGACGGCAAGGTCACCGGCGTCAAGTGCACCGTCATGAAATTAGGGGAATTTGACCGCTCCGGACGGCGCAGGCCGGAAAAAACCGAAGAAAATTTTATCATCGCAGCGGACCAGGTCATATGGGCCTGCGGCCAGACGCTGGACTGCACGGACCTGCTCGACGCGCCGGGAATCGAAATGAATGACGGAACCTGGATAAAGACGGATCGGGTTACGGGTCAGACTTCCGTTCCGTGGCTTTTTGCCGGCGGCGATGCCTCAACCGGTCCGATGTCGGTCGTCGATGCGATCGCAGGCGGCGAACGGGCGGCCGTAGGCATTGACCAGTACCTGACCGGTGAGGATCATGCATTCTGGCGGACGGAAAAACCGGTGGATACCGTCTTTGATCCGGATGCGGACCCGGCTTCCTATCCGCGCAAAGAACCGGTCTGCATCCCGGTTGAAAGGCGCAAGGGCAATTTCAACGAGGTGGAGCGCCCGTGGATCGAAGCTGAAACAATCAGGCAGGCCCTGCGGTGCCTGCGCTGCGATTATGGAAAATGATAAAAGCTCGAAAGGAGTTTATATAATATGGTTTCCGTACAAATAAACAACCAAACAGTCCAGATCCCCAAAGGGGCGACCATCCTCGATGCCGCGAAGAAAGCAGGCATAAGGATACCGACGCTTTGCCACCTGGAGGGGATCGAACCCAAAGGTGCATGCCGGGTGTGTCTTGTCGAGGTGGAAAATGCAAAAACGCTTATGGCATCCTGCTCCACACCGGCCGCCGAGGGCATGAAAATCCACACCAACACGAAACGCGTCCGGGACGCCAGACGCACGGTGGTCGAACTGTTGCTCTCCGAACATGACGGCGACTGCAAAACCTGCGACCGAAATGATGACTGCGAGCTCCAGGCACTGGCTCGCGAGATGGGAATCGACACGATTCGATACGAAGGTGAAAAAACCGCCAAACGTATCGATCAGAGCACTCCGGCGCTGGTCCGCGACAGCGGCAAGTGCATCAAGTGCCGCCGCTGTGTAGATGCCTGTGTTGGAATCCAGACGGTGGGATCGATCTTTCCCCAGGGCCGGGGATTCGATTCGGAAATCGGGCCCGCATTTTTCATGAATCTGGATAGTGTCGCCTGCGTTCAATGCGGTCAGTGCGCCGCTGTCTGTCCGGTGGGTGCAATCACCGAAAAAAGCCATATACAGGGGGTATGGGAAGCCTTGGATGACCCGAACAAGTATGTGGTCGTTCAGACCGCTCCGGCGATCCGGGCGGCTCTCGGAGAATGCTTCGATTATGAACCGGGGACTCTCGTGACCGGAAAGATGGTTACCGCGCTTCGCCGACTTGGTTTTGACGGGGTTTTTGACACCAACTTTACCGCCGATCTCACCATCATGGAGGAAGGCACCGAGCTGCTGATGCGGCTGAAAAAAGCGCTGGTCGACAAGCAAAAAGTCGCCCTTCCCCAGTTCACCAGCTGTTCGCCGGGGTGGATCAAGTTTGTCGAATACTACTATCCCGAGTTCCTGGACAATATCTCCACGTGCAAGTCTCCCCAGCAGATGTTCGGTGCGGTGGCAAAAACCTATTTTGCGGAAAAGATCGGAAAGAAGCCGGAGGATCTGGTAGTGGTTTCAATCATGCCGTGCACGGCTAAAAAATTCGAGGCCCAGCGCCCCGAAATGACCGACAGCGGCGTTCAGGACGTTGATTATGTTCTGACCACGCGTGAACTCGGAAAAATGATTAAACAGGCCGGAATCGATTTCAAATCATTGCCTGATGACAAAATGGACGCCCCCCTCGGCCTCTCATCGGGTGCGGCCGATATTTTCGCCAATACCGGCGGGGTGATGGAAGCCGCCATCCGAACCGCTTACGAAATTGTCACCGGAAGGGAACTTCCTTTGGAGAACCTGCACGTAAAGCCGATCATGGGGCTTGACGGGCTGAAAACCGCGTCTTTAAAAATCGAAGGCACCCTGCCGGAATGGTCTTTTCTGGAAGGAGCGGAACTCAAGGTCGGTGTTGCCCATGGCTTGGGCAATGCCCGCAAGATTCTGGAAAAAGTTAAAAACGGCGAGGTCTTTCACTTCATCGAGGTAATGACCTGCCCGGGCGGATGCATCGGCGGCGGAGGCCAGCCGAGGTTCACAACCGACGAGGTTAGACAAAAGAGGATTGAAGCCATATATCAGGAAGACGAGGGAAAAGAGCTCCGCAAATCCCACGACAACCCGGAAATCAGACAGATTTACGAAGAGTTCCTGGGAAAACCGCTGAGCGAAAAATCCCACCATCTGCTTCATACGAAATATACGAAGCGTTCAACGGTTTAGCCGTTGTTCGGCAAGGCTTTCATAAGACGCGGGGCCGTTGCCCCGCGTCTTTTTTGTCCTTGTAATAAAATGCTTCGGGTCCCCCCATTGATCGATCGCAACCGCCCTGCCAAGAGACCTCATCTCGTTTTCGAAGCGGATTCGGCATTCGTTATTGCCTTCATTCAAACATGGCTTTCCCGGGTAGATCAGATAATCGCCACGGTATCCGGCAGGTGTCAGTTGGGGCATCACTACGTTGGCGCCGAATCGGATTCCCTTTTCCCTTCCCAGCGGATCCATCGCCTGAAGCGCCGTGGTCGATGCGATATTGACGTCCTTTAGCACGAGGCGCGCGGCGGCGATCATCAGAAGCGAGCGTCTGAAAATTTCGTTGCGCCTTCGGTCAACCGATTGATGATGTTTGTACATCGGCGTATCCGGATGGCAAATATAAGGTCCCATTCCGATCATATCGATATCGATGTCCCTGAAAAAAAGGATGTCGTCGGCCAGCATGGAAATCGTCTGGCCCGGCAATCCGATCATAACCCCTGTTCCCACCTGGTATCCGATCTCTTTTAAAACCTCCAGACACTGTAGCCGGGACTCCATGCGCTGCCGGGGGAGATGGATTTTTTTAAACAGCCCCGGATGGGAGGTCTCGATCCTCAGCAGGTATCGATGGGCGCCCGCATTAAAAAAACGGCGGTAATTCTCCGGACTCTGCTCTCCGACGCACAGCGTGATTCCGAGACCATCGGACAGTTTTTCCGAAACAGTCTGTCTTTTGATCTCCCGAACGACATCGGTGACAAAGTCAATAAACGACGCGTCCCGTCTTTCACCGGACTGCAGAACAATCGAGCCGAGACCGTTCGCAGCGCACTCATACGCCGCCGCAACAATTTCCTTTTTCGTCAAACAATACCGGTTAACCTTTTGATTGCTCTTCCGAAGGCCGCAATACAGACAGTCCATGGTACAGATATTGGAAAATTCAATCAGCCCCCGAAGGTAAACTTTATCCGAACATCTTTCCATGAGTGTCCGACCTGCGGCTTGAGATATCATTTCGAGCTCTTCGGCCTCAACGGCCGAAAGAAGCCGAATGATATCATCCCGGCTGAAAACGTCCTGTCGGAGCACCTCTTCGATACGACTCATTTTCCGGTCTCTTGAAAATATTGAAGGATGTCCTTGACCGCCTCATCCGGAACCGGGTCATTGGAATATACGATAATCCCTTTTTTATCGGTCAGTTGGATTCTCCCGGATATCCCGAAGGCCATTTCGGTATCGATTTTCTCTCCCTCAAAGGACCACCGGTTGCCGTAAATTTTCGCGGGAATGGCGAAAAAACCATAGCGATGCCGGATATAGTCGATGATGCACATTGGTGCAGATTCCATAATCTACCTCTGAGTTCCTCGATCCCCATGGATCTTCGACGCGATGGGGCGCTTTCAAACCACTTCGGATAATTTAAAAATAAAGATCCCGCTCGCCGCCAATGGTTCTCTGATAATACTTCATGAATGAATCAAAGATCTGCGGCATTTTTTCACGGACCTCGGAGATCTCCCGGGCAATCACCTCCTCGCCAAGCGCCTTGGTTGATTCAGAGGCAAAATCGTCCAGCCACTCCCGGAAGGTGATCACGGCGTTCAACTTGCAGAAGTTGCCCTCTTTTCCGGAACGAAGCAGATCCATGATACACTTTCCGGTCCGGCCGCAACGGTAACCCGCGGTGCAAAAGGATGTGATGTAACCCATACGGGCCAGTTCCCCGATGACCTCATCGAGGCTGCGAGTATCTCCCAGGATGAACTGCTGCCTTTTCCCTTGCTGTTCCGGGCGATCATCCGAATAAGCCCCCAGACCGATTTTTGAGGAGGCATCAGTCTGGGTGATACCCAAGGGAATGAGTTCCCTTCGGATGCGGGAATTTTCCCGGGCGGTCAATATCATCCCCGTGTAAGGCACGGAAAGACGTAGCACAACGACCGCTTTTCTGAAATCATCATCGCCGATCTTGTATTTTGTACTCGAAGTGAAAGGGGTGTTTTCAGCGGGTTCGATACGCGGAAATGAAATGGTATGGGGACCGATTCCAAAAACCCGCTCCAGCTCCATGGCATGATACAACAGTCCCATGACCTCGAACTTCCAGTCATAAAGGCCGAAGAGGGCTCCGATTCCCACATCGTCCACCCCGGCTTCCAGCGCCCGATGCATGCAGTAGAGCCGCCACGGGTAATCGCTTTTCAGGGTTCCCACCGGATGCACCTTGCGATAGGTTTCATGATGGTAGGTTTCCTGAAAAACCTGGTACGTGCCGATCCCGATATCATGCAGCATCTTCAAATCCTCTATGGGAAGGGGGGCGGCGTTGACATTGACCCGGCGTATCTGACCATATCCATGCCTGGTCTTCATTTTGACGCTGTATATGTTCTGCAGGGCCTGGGCGATGTATTCGGCATCGGATTCCGGATGTTCTCCGCACACTGCGATAAGCCGCTTGTGTCCGATTTTTCCGGCCAGGATCTCACATTCTTTTCGTATTTCTTCCATGGAGAGCACACCACGCGTCGCCGCTTCATTATCGCGCCGGAAACCGCAATAAAGGCAATTATTGACACATTTCGTGCTCATGTAAAGCGGCGCAAAAGTCACAATTCGGTTATCATAAACCTTTTTTTTGACAGCCAACGCAGCCGCTTCCATTTCTGAGACAAGCTCCGGATCGGCAACATTAAGCAACATGGCGGTTTCATCCGGGGTCAGGGTTTCAATGGCAAGTGATTTCTGAATGATATCTCTGACCGCCTGGGCATCAGGATGGACGTTTCGCTTCAAGGTATCGAGCATCTCGCCGTCGTTTATAAAATCTTTTCCCTCCCGCAGATATTTATCCCGCTGGTCCAACTTGATTCGGCATGCAATCCAATCGTTTATTTGAGACATCCTTATACCCTCCCTGTTTGATCCATTTCATCGGTCTTTTAAGGAATTTGAAACCGTCCGCCCGGTTTCACCCTGCGAGGTTCCCGATTGCTACCCGCAGAATCAGAGGCGGTCCATCGATTTTTTAAATCCGCTCTTCTTTTTGACGGCGCCCGAAAAAAAACCGGCCTTACCCGATACGGTAAGGCCGGCCGAACGATTTTTTTGGAAATATGCAATTTCCCGGCCCCTTGGCTTCAGATAAACAATTCCTTACCGCAGGATAGGATTTGGAATCATCATAACGAATCACGCTGAAAAATCAAGTTCAATTTCAAAGAGATTTCAGGAGCGTTTCATTTCCTATCAATTTTCTTGACAGATGGCCGAAAAATAATCCCTTGTCCGGAATCTGTTTGGATGATAAATATCCTGATCCAAGTTCCCATTTTCCGTTTCATACAGTATTCACCTCCAACCGATCCGCTGTCCGACGTTTCAGCGGCATGCAATGAAAAGAATTTGAATGAATATTTTCAACTTATCAAATGAACAGCTGGCGGGGCAACGTTTGATGGTGGGTTTCAACGGAACCGAACTCAACCGCGAACTCATGTTTTTGATCGACACATTAAAAGTCGGAGGGATCATTCTCTTTGCCGGAAACGTATCCACCCCGGATCAAATCGAGCATCTCTGCGGATCCGCCCAGGCATATGCGATATCCTGCGGCCAGCCGCCATTGTTTATCGCCATCGACCAGGAAGGCGGACAGGTCGCCAGGCTAAAGGCCCCGTTTACGCAGTTTCCGGGCAATTCGAAGATGGGAGGAGAAAATGACGCCGAATACTTTGCCAGAACAACCGCCGAGGAACTCACACGCGTCGGCATCAATATGGATATGGCTCCTGTTCTGGACGTGGTCCCGGAAGGGATTCAAGGTGTGATGTCCCAAAGGGTCTTTGGAAACGATCCCCAGTGGGTATCTCATCTGGGCGTCAAAGTGATTGAAAATCTTCAAAACAACGGAGTAATGGCGGTTGCCAAGCATTTTCCGGGAATCGGTCGTACCACGCTGGATTCTCATCTGGATCTGCCGACGCTGAGCGTTGAAAGGAAGACATTGGAATTTTTCGACCTGCTGCCGTTTGATGCGGCTATAAAACGCAATGTGGCGGGAATCATGCTTTCTCATATACTTTATACCGACATCGATCCCGAATGGCCGGCCAGCCTGTCAACGGAAATCGCAAGGGATCTTCTGAGAAATCGAATGGGGTTCCGGGGAATCGTAATAACGGACGATCTGGACATGGGAGCGATCCATAAGCATTACGACATTGAAACGGTCATGGAACGAATTCTTTCCGCGGATATCGATATCGCCCTGATATGCCACAAGGGCCCGAAAATTGAAAATGCGTTCGAGCGGATACGAAAGGGCTTCAGAGACTCCGGCGAAACAAGGGCGAAAGGAATGGAATCGATTCAAAGAATCAGAAAGCTGAAAACAAAATATTTGGCGACGGAGAACCTTCGGGCGGTATGAAACCCGAACGGAAGGAATTAAGAATCGATTTCTAAGAATACCATCCGGTCAGTTTGCCGCCCTCGAATAGACGTCGAGATTCATGTCGGCGGTTTCCCCCCGGATTAAATGATGGTAACCGAGGGCCGCCACCATGGCCGCATTATCCCCGCAAAGGTCAAAAGAAGGGATATGTACCGTGATTTCCTTACACTCCGCATCCCGACGGAGTTTTTCTCTCAATCGTTTGTTCGCCGCCACACCGCCTACCAGGGCAATGTGCCCGCATTGCTTTTCCATTGCAGCATGAATCGCCTTGTATGACAGGACCTCGACCACCGACTCCTGAAAACCCGCCGCGATATCCGGGATTTGTTTCTTATAATCGTCCTTGTGGGTTTGTATATAACGGTTGACCGCGGTTTTTATACCGCTGAAACTGAAATCGAAGGCGGATTTGTCCAGATAGGATCTCGGAAACGGGATTATGCTTCGGTCTCCTTTTTCAGCCAGCATTTCAATGACGCGACCGCCCGGATAACCGAGATCCAGCATTTTGGCGACCTTGTCAAAGGCTTCTCCTACGGCATCATCCCTGGTTTGCCCCATGAGATCCATCCGGGTATGCGCCGTCACGTAATAAATTCCGGTATGTCCTCCCGAGGCCAGCAGCGCCACGAACGGAAACGGAGGCGGATCGGACTCCAGAAACACCGAATTGACATGACCTTGGAGATGATTAACGCCGACCCATGGAATATCCAACGCGTAAGCAAAGGCCTTTGCAAATGAAAAGCCGACCAGCAAAGCCCCTATCAAGCCGGGGCCCTGGGTTGCGGCAATTGCATCAATCCGTCGGGCGTCGATGCCGCTACTCCTTATGGCTTCGTCAACCACCGGGACGATGGCTTCCATATGCTTTCTGGAGGCAAGTTCAGGAACGACCCCGCCATATCTCTTATGAACCGCGACCTGGGAAGAAATTACCGAAGATAAAATGGTCCTGCCGTCGATTACAATCGAAGCAGCGGTTTCATCACAGGAGGTTTCAATGCCAAGTACATTCATAAAACGCAATTCGCCCGCAAAACGAAAAGAAACGGTCGGCAGATACATTCATAACGGGCAAGATTAAAAAATGATTTCTTCTTGTAAGTGATCATGTCCGGCGGGCGCGACAAAAAAACAAATGTGTGGAAGTCACCCCCAGGCAAATCCTTTCAAGAGCAAATTTGAAAGGGAGGCATGGATTTTCAAACGGTAACGGGGTGAATTTTAAGCAGTAATCAGGTGCTTACTTTTTTTCCCCTGCATCCTCCGGATGCGCGGTGTGCCGGATCGCTCAATTCTTGCACAGGGATTGTCCCTCTTGGCCCCTGGCGATCCAAGCCAACAGGTTGGAAAAGGATACCCGGACTTTGTGCAACAGATGGTTTTTATCCCCGTTTCGGTCTTCTCTTCTCGTCAAGGTTCCATCCATTCCAGCTGATCGCCTGAATTCTTTCTTTCAACGATTTCCCCGATGACAAACCCTTTTTCGCCCAATCCGTTCAGCCTCTCTAAAACATCCTGAACCGACTTTTCAGGCACAACCGCTATCATTCCGATACCGTTATTGAAGGTACGCATCATTTCATTTTCGGATACATTGCCTGCCTTCTGCAAAAAGGTGAAAACAGGGGGTACTTCCCAGCTGCCTTTTCTTATTACCACTTTGCACGCCTTGGGAATGATTCGGAGAATATTGTCTGAAATACCGCCGCCGGTTATATGAGCAAGACCCAATACCGGAAGATCTCTTATCAAACACTGTATGGTTTCCGAATAGATCTTTGTCGGTGCCAGAAGCTCTTCTCCGATGGTTCCGGCCAGCCCGGGTAACTTCGAGTCAATGCTCAGGTTCAGTTTATCGAAACAAATCTTTCGGACCAGGGAATAACCGTTGCTGTGAAGACCGCTGGATGCGATTCCGATCAGTCGGTTGCCGACACGGATCTCCGAACCGTCAATGATTTTACTGTTATCAACGATTCCAACAGTAAACCCGGCGAGATCATATTCATTTTCCCGGTAAATTCCGGGCATTTCAGCGGTTTCACCACCGATCAGCGCACAGTTGGCCTGTTTGCATCCCTCAACGATTCCTTTTATAATATCGGTGGCAATATCGGTGTTCAGCTTCCCCATGGAAAGATAATCGAGGAAAAAAAGAGGCTTGGCTCCCTGGACGGCAATATCATTGACACACATGGCAACCAGATCGATTCCGACGGTGTCGTGCTTGTCCATCATATAGGCAATCTTCAGTTTGGTTCCCACTCCGTCTGTTGAACTCACCAATACGGGCTTTTCAAAATCGGCCACGTTAAGGGAGAACAGCCCTCCGAAGCCACCGATTTCACCCATTACACCGGTTCTGGGCGTTTCTTTAGCGATCTTTTTTATGATGCTGACAAAGTTATTGGCCTTATCGATATCAACACCCGCATCGGCGTAAGTCAGAGAGTTGCTCATACGGTTTTTCCCCCATGTATCCGATTTATAAAAATAATCAAAAACTAAACCGATTCGGGATAAAAGTCAAAACAAATTTTTTGACATACAAGACCGGGTATTGTAACTATAAGTTCTTAATAATTTTGTTCCAAAATTTACCGAAAGGCTTTTTCCATGGATAGATTTGCGAGACTCGATCGCCTGCCTCCCTATGTATTTGCAACCGTTAACGCCATAAAAATGAATGCCCGCCGAGCCGGAAAAGATATTATCGACATGGGAATGGGAAATCCCGATCTTGCGACTCCGCCTCACATTGTTGATAAGCTCGTGGAGGCGGTTCAAAAACCCCATAATCATCGGTATTCAGCATCCAGGGGAATCACCCGGCTTCGAATCGCAATTTCGAATTGGTATAAACGCAGGTTTGATGTGACAATCGATCCTGAAACCGAAGCCATTGTCACCATCGGGGTCAAGGAAGGAATATCCCATCTGATACTCGTGACGATTCGGCCTGGTGACGTCGTGTTTACCCCGAATCCGACCTACCCCATTCATCCTTATTCAGCCATCATTGCGGGCGGCGATGTCCGGGGCATTCCGCTTCGGCCGGAGACCGATTTTTTTGAAAAACTGATGAGCGCGACAAAACAAACCTGGCCACGGCCCAAGATTTTAATTATCAGCTATCCCCACAATCCCACAACGGAAGTGGTATCTCTTGAATTTTTCGAAAAAATTGTAAATTACGCCAAAGAAAACGAGATCATGGTTATTCACGACTTCGCGTATGGAGATCTGACTTATGATGGGTATGAGGCTCCCAGTTTTCTTCAGGCAAAGGGAGCAAAAGAAGTCGGCGTGGAATTTTTCTCGCTTTCAAAAAGCTATAGTATGCCCGGCTGGAGAATCGGTTTTTGTGTCGGCAATAAAGAGATGGTCGGTGCCTTGAGTCGAATAAAGAGCTATCTTGATTACGGTCCTTTTCAGCCGATTCAAATCGCGTCGATCATCGCCCTGGACGGTCCGCAGGATTGCGTCGAAGAGATACGCAATACGTACCGATCTCGACGGGATTCGCTCATATCCGGTCTCAACCGTATCGGCTGGGATGTCAACAGCCCGAAAGGAACCATGTTCGTCTGGGCGAAAATACCCCAGAAGTACTTGAAGATGGGGTCCGTGGAATTTGCGAAACTTCTGATTAATGAAGCCCAGGTCGCTGTCTCACCCGGCCTGGGATTCGGGGAGTATGGTGACGATTTCGTACGGTTCGCGCTCATTGAAAACAACATGCGTATCAACCAGGCGATCCGGGGAATCAGAAAAATAATGTAATGGATGGATCGCCGAAACAAACATCCCGCATGGAAAAACCCGGTCAACCATTCAAAGGAATATCAGCATGAAAAAAATTAATGTCGGGCTAATCGGTTGCGGCACGGTCGGTTCGGGAGTCGCCAAAATTCTTATGGAAAACATGGATCTCATCCGCGCCAGGGTTGGAGCCGACCTGATACTGAGACGGGTGGCGGATATTGATCGGAAGCGAGACAGAGGTATCCGGTTTGATGAAGGAGTCCTGATTACCGATAGTTACAAAGTGGTTGACGATCCCGACATCGATATCATTGTTGAAATGATCGGCGGCGAAGAGGTTTCCAGGGACATGATTTTGCGAGCGATTCATAATGGGAAACAAGTCGTCACCGCGAACAAGGCGCTTCTTGCCTCCCACGGCAATACGATATTCCGGGAGGCAGCCGGAAAAGGGGTGGATCTGGCCTTTGAGGCAAGCGTGGGCGGATGCATGCCGGTCATCAAGACATTGCGGGAATCCCTGGTCGGCAATCGGGTAAAATCAATGATCGGAATTCTAAACGGTACCTGCAACTATATCCTGTCCAAAATTTCCGACGAAGGATGTACTTTCAAAACCGCCCTCTCGGAGGCCCAGTCCCGCGGGTTTGCCGAGGCGAATCCATCGCTGGATGTGGACGGGCTGGATACCGCCCACAAGCTGGCCATTTTAACATCTCTTGCCTACGGGATGGAAATCAATCTGCATGACATCTATATCGAAGGCATTTCGAACATCGCCCCGCTGGATATCGAATTCGCCCGGGATTTCGGATACCGGATCAAGCTTCTGGTTATCAGCAAAAACTGGGAGAATGCCGTTGAGGCCAGGGTTCATCCGACCATGATACCTTTCGACAATCTCCTTTCCAATGTCAACGGCACATTCAATGCAATTACAATTACCGGCGATGCGGTCGGCGATATCCTCCTTTACGGACATGGCGCAGGCATGATGCCGACGGCCAGCGCGGTCGTCAGCGATATCGTGGATCTCGCACGAAACATTCTATCCGGAGCGAAATCCAGAATTCCATTGCTGTCATACCAGATGAATCATATACGAAAAATTCCGATCATGCCGATTGATGATATCTCCACTCATTACTACTTCCGGTTTTCCGCATTGGATCGACCCGGCGTTCTTTCCAGGATATCCGGCATCCTGGGAGACCATAAAATCAGCATCAAGTCCGTGCACCAGAAAGGGAGAAAGTCAGGCGGTTCCGTGCCGATCGTTATGCTCACGCACATTGCCAGGGAAGCGGATGTCCGAAAAGCGCTTTCCGAAATCGCCCTGCTGGATATCGTGAGCGACAGGCCGGTCCTTATCCGAATCGAGAATGAAAACCAAGAAGACTGAATTGGATGGGGAATGGATCTTCCATAACATTACGATTTTTCCCGGCCGAAACCATAACACATTTAGGAGAGGCATTATGCATATTGTTTGTTCGGATCTGGAGGGGGTTTTTGTTCCTGAAATCTGGATTAATGTGGCTAAGAAAACCGGCATCGATGCACTCAAACTGACCACGCGGGATATAGCCGACTATGATGTTCTAATGAACAAGCGTCTTTCCATTCTTCGGGAAAATGGGCTGAAGCTGAAAGATATTCAAGACGTTATTGAGACAATGGACCCTCTGGAGGGAGCGGTGAATTTTCTTGCCTGGATCAGAGAACGAACCCAGATCATCATTGTTTCCGACACGTTCGTTCAATTCGCGGGGCCGTTAATGAAAAAACTCGGTTGGCCGACTCTTTTCTGCCACTCATTATCCGTGAGCCCGGATGGTTCGGTGGCCGGATATCATCTGCGCCAGCAAAACAGCAAACAGAAAACCGTAATTTCTCTGAAAAGCCTAAACTACGAGATCATCGCCATCGGTGATTCCTATAACGATATCAACATGCTGAAGGAAGCGGGGACGGGAATTCTTTTCACCCCGCCGGAAAATGTGAAAAATGAATTCCCGGAACTGCCCGTTGCATACAACTATGACGAGCTGAAAAAAGTGATTCAACCCTTGCTTACCGCCGATTCCATTTAGAATATTTTATGCGATATTTCATCTCATCGATTCATTCCGATTGATAAAACCGGGCACTCCGGTGAGATGAAAAATGAGATGTCGAATCGATTCAGGTTTCAAACAAAGGATATTGCATGCCGGCTTATCAAACAACATACCGGGTAATCTACGGTGACACGGACAATATGGGATATGGCTACTATGCCAACTACCTGCGCTGGTTTGAAATCGGCCGCGCGGAAATGCTCCGGTCATGGGGACTTTCCTATAAGATGATTGAAACACAGGGAATTTTTCTCCCCGCATCGGAAGCCCGGTGCAAGTATATGCATCCTGTCAAATACGACGATCTATTAATCATAGAAACTTCCATCGACACCAGTTTCAAGGGAGCCGTTAAATTCGATTACCGTATACGGAGCGAAGACGGCCAAAAAATCCATGCCGTCGGTTTTACAAAGCATGCCTGTATCGACCGCAACGGCAAGGTCGTCCGACCGCCCAGGTTTTTGATGGAAATCATTGAAAAAAATACCGAAACCGAATAGTTACCGTCCGCATACCCGCGGACAATTCGTTTATCATTCTCATTAGTTGATCGAACGGACAGATCATTCGCACCCTTGACCACCCGGAAAACACGGATGGAAACGACAAATCCTTCAGGCATACATATGCTGTATATGCGGGAAAATTCCGAGGGGATTATCTTCAAAGCATTCGTCCAACCCAAATCATCCAAAAACAAGATCGCCGGGCTTCATGGCGATGCCCTTAAAATCAATCTTAACGCACCGCCCGTCGATGGGGCGGCAAACAAAATGTGTATCCAGTACCTGGCAAAATGCCTCAAGGTCTCAAAATCCTCCCTGGAAATCATTTCGGGGCAAACCGGCCGCGCAAAGCTGATTCTTTTGCGATTAGCAGCCGGAAGTGATCCGAACCAAGAGCTGAAGCGTTTGAAAGCATTAATTTTATCATTATTACAGCCGGAAAAAACACCTTGACAATTTTTCATGTTTTAGATAAAAAGACAAATTACCTGATGCGGGGTGGAGCAGTCTGGTAGCTCGTCGGGCTCATAACCCGAAGGTCGTTGGTTCAAATCCAGCCCCCGCTACCAATAAAAATAAAGGGTTACAACTCATGAGGTTGTAGCCCTTTTCAGTTTTTCCGACCGGTTTCTAACCAAGCATGGAAAATTCGTGTAGAGAGTACAAGACGTTTAATGATCTGGAAGAATGATATGGTAGAGTGTGGGGGGACATTTGGTTTGATGGAATTGATTTTGCTGGATTCTGGGAATTTTTTGCGACCCGAATGGGGTCCGTGTGTGAAACTTTTTTTGTGATATAAGAAACTTATAAGCGACGGCAGGAATTTCTTTAAAAAATAATCTGGCGGTTTTGTTTATTTTTCCATCAAATCAAATGTCCCAAAATTTGAGGCGTTTTTGTCATTTAGTTTGATGGAAAATCCCATATAAATTCTGGTATTAGTTTGGTTAGCTCAACAGATAAGTCCCAGACAACCGAATTCAGTTCATCAAAAACATTATTTTCAAAAAGATTCAACAACTTACCTCTATCTTTTTCTGAAAGCGGCAGCTTGTTTTCTCCAGTAAGGCCAAGAATTAATAGATGGATTGCTAAAAGGCGGCGAAGCAAAACCACTAGTTCATCCCTTTGAGAAGTTCTTAAAGCTAAAATTTCCTTAACATTCTCAGCTCTAAACATTGCTCCGTCACCAAAAAGCAACCAATCTGCTGATATTCCAAAACGTTCCGATACATCGATTATCCATTTAGGCGGGATGTTATTCCGCTTTCTGGCGCCAGCTACAGATGAATGATCAATCCCCAAAACCCTTGCCAACTCAGTGTCGGTTTTAACTCCCAAACAGAGTTTAATTCGATCAAATACAGCATCGAACTGCGTCGCAGCAGAATGCGTTTGCTGTGACGTTTGCGATATTGTTTTTTTTTCTTTTTTAATATTCATTTATATTCATAAATAACAAATAATTATAACGATTTTGCATAGATCTTGTGTGTTTTTTGGTGTGACACAACATTTTCCTATTGACAATTGTTTCTTTTTACCACATTCTTTACCCTAAAAACACATTTTTTTCTACCAAGCATAAAAAAATAAGTCAACAAATTAATCTTTTTTAGCAATCTCACCAAATGGTAAACACAAAGGAAGCGACATGAAAACTTTAGAAATAAAAATCTGGCTTCTTAAAAAACAATACAAACAATCCAAAATAGCTAAAGATCTGAACGTAAGTCAAACCACAGTCCATAAAGCTATACATGGTAAAGATAAAAATCGAAGGGTTGCAAATTGGCTTGAAAAACACGGTTGCCCAGAAACATATCTATATTAACGATTGAATTATGGATAAACTTATAACTGCAAAAGAAATCGCAAAAGCCCTGGGGATTACAAAGCGATCTGTTTTGAGGCGCGCCAGAGTCGAGAATTGGCCGATTCAAAAAGCTTCCAATGAACAAGGTGGAGGGAGAAAACATTTATATCCTTTTAATAGCTTACCTTCAGATATTCAACAACGCCTTGTCGTCAAAGCGCATAGATGCCGATCCGAGTTGATACCATCCCGTCCCATCGATGAAGATCGCATAAAGTTCAATATGTATCTGTGGGATAGCGCCTCAGAGCGCAATAAACGCCAGGCTGAAGCCAGGAATTTGGTTCTTAAATCGAGAAATATATTTAAAAAAGAAAAAAAGCTGAAACATGGTCAGGCGGATGCAAGTTTTTCAAACGCTTACAACGCCAAGATGATTGTCGATATCCCGGCCTGGGTATATGACTCCCAGCCAAGCCTTTCAGTGCCGACCATCGAACGTTGGAGGGCCAGTTTTAAAAAAGACGGCCTGGTCGGGCTTTTGCCAGGATACGGCGGGCAGCGGGGCCGATCCCGCGCGATTACTCCCGAACTACGTCTTTTTGCTCTCGGGCAGATAGCCAAAACCCCAGAAATACGAGTTTCACACCTTTGGAAACTGGCAAAAAAAATCTTCGATTCCCGTTGCCCATCCAAAAAGACATTATACCGCTTTATCGAACGCTGGAAGCAAGATAATCCCCAGCGAGCCGCCTTCATTGAAGATCCGCGTTTGTGGAAAAACACCATGATGCCCGCCTATGGAGATGCCACTGCGGGGATCGACTATTTTTGCCACACCTGGGAGATAGACAGCACGCCAGCCGACGTGATCACAGCAGACGAAAAACGGTGCTGTATCATCGGAATTATCGATGTCTATTCAAGACGAGCTGTAATTCTCGTTGCCCCCACCTCCAGAGCCACCGCAATTGCCGCGTGTATGCGACTTGCTCTTTTGAATTGGGGGGTTCCTTCCCGGCTGAAGATGGATAACGGCAAGGATTACCAATCCTTACATATTGAAGCCGTGACAACCGGCCTTGGAATCGAAACCCCTCTACTGCCAAAATATGAGGGGGAGGCGAAACCTTTTATTGAAAGATTTTTTGGAACCCTTACCAGAGATCTTCAGGAAATGACGCCCGGTTACTGCGGGCACTCTGTGGCTGATCGGCAAAAACTGCGTGAACTGGCGACCTGGGGCACAAAAATCACGAAGACCGGACCGCCGGTGGAAGTGCCGTTTACAATGGCAGAGCTTCAGGGACTGTTTGATAAGTGGGTCGATGTTTATGAGCGTAGCCCTCACCGGGGACTGGGCGACAAATCGCCTTTCGATGTCGCCCTGAGCAGTAAAAGACAGCCGGAAAAGATCCGCGATGAACGTTCCTTAGATGTGCTTTTGTCACGCAACCCGATTCCCCGAAGGGTTGGAAAGAAGGGGGTTGCCTTTGAAGGGGCCTATTTTAAATCCGCCGACCTGGTGGAACATGCCGACAAGCGCGTTCTGGTTCGTCAGGATCTTAAAAATGCCGGGCTGTTATATGTTTTTGACGCGCGAACCGAACGGTTTTTATGTCTGGCTTTCAGTAATAAATTGCACGGCAAAAACCTTGAAGAGTACCAGGCCGCCAAAAAACAAAACGAGAAAAATTTACGGGAGCGCCGAAAGGCTCTTTCCAGGCTGGGGCTGGATAAACGGGAATGCTTGGATATCATGCTCGAAAACAACTATCAGGAGCCGACGCTGCTTCCCTTTCAGGCCGAGGCGGACAGCCCGGCCATCCGTGAAGCCCGCCGGGCTGTCGGAATCGATCAGCCGATTTCCGAACCCTCCGGGGTTGCGGATGTGGTGCCCATAAAACCGAAAAAGCTTCTTGATCCATTGGATCGGTCGTTTATGACGGGTGCGGATTTGGATCGTGAGTTTGAAGAAGCCAAACAGTTCGCAAAAAAAATACCGCACGTGGGGTAGACGTGCGGTAGAGAGGATGAAACTATGAAAAAAGAGTTTGCTGTGACAGATAACGTAAAACGATTTTGCGCTGCTGTCAATGGTATTCTTCAAGCACCGGCGGGCGTGGACCGCATGGCGCTTATTTATGGCGATCCGGGGCTCGGCAAAACGGAAACCGCCACCTGGTGGGTGATCCATTACGGAGAATCGGCGGTATATGTCCGGACGAAAAAGCTGATGAGCGGACGGTGGCTTTTAGAAGAGGTCGTTGCCGAGCTTGGAGAACAGCCTGCTTATCGAACCAGCGACCTTTTTCGCCAGGCGGTGGATGTGCTGATCGGCACCAATCGGGTGGTCATCCTGGATGAAATTGACTATCTTGCCTATGACGCCCGAGTGATTGAAACCATCCGAGACATTCACGATATCACAAATTCGCCTTTCGTCTTCATCGGAATGGCCCAGGCCGACAAAAAGCTTAAGCGGTATCGGCACCTGTGGCGTCGGTTTTCAGAGGTCGTGCGTTTCGATAATTTGACCCGTGAGGATACAGCCGCCGTGATCCGGCAGATCGCCGAGGTCCCGGTTAACGATTCGGCGATTGAAGCGATTCACGGGAGCGGCAATCTCACGGTGGCAATGCTGTATCGGTGGGTGCAAAAGATGGAGCGGATTGCCAAGTCACGGAATTTAGAGCAAATCACGGCGGACGATTTGACGTGAAGAATAAGACAGGTGTCAAGGCATGGCTCAAAAACAGACTCAGGCAATTTTAAGTTTTCTTTCGCGCCGCAAGCGTTTTTACCTGGATGAGGCGGTGAAAGAAACCGGCCTTGACCGCCGGAAAGCGCTCCGGGTGCTTGAAAAATTGTGCGGCAATGGCTTTTTAAACCTGCTTGCCGACGAACACATCCCCCCGCGAGGAAGCCAGACCGGGCCGCCCCGGCGAAACCCGCGATATGAGATTGTCAAAGACCTTGGCCGTCGCACGCCCAAAAGGCCGGAATGCGCCAGGGATAAAATATGGCGCGTTTTTCGATACATGCGAAAAGTCACCCGGAGCGACCTGGCGCGTATTTCCGGATGCAGCGTAAGCTCTGCGGAGCAATATACCCGGCACCTGGAAAAGCACGGATATATCCGGGCTGCGGGCAAGCGCGGGAAGGAAAAAATATGGCTCCTGGTAAAAGATACGGGGCCGAAAAAACCCAAAATAAAGGAGGTGATTTGAATGAACCAGGCACAACGGCACAATGAAAAAAAGGTAAACGTGGCGGTGGATCGGAGGCGGGATCTGGCCAAGATCCATATCGCAAAGAAACAGTTGGGGCTCGATGAAACCGCTTACCGGGAGATGCTTTTCGGTATTGCGGGAGTAGAGAGCGCGGCGGATCTGGATTGTCCGGTCCGCCGTCGGGTGATCGCACATTTGAAATCATGCGGATTTCAGCCTATGCACAAATCGGCGCGGGCATCCGGGATGCACCGGCCTCCGGCAAAGGAAAAAGCTCCGATGATTTCCAAGATCCATGCGATCCTGATCGAGCTGTCCTTGCCGTGGAGCTACGCGGACGCAATGGCCCGGAAGATGTTTCGGGTGGACCGGCTGCGGTGGCTCCATACGGAACAGCTGCACAAGTTAACGGCGGCGCTGATTTACCATCAAAAAAGAGCGCGCAAGAGAGGCAATAAGAATGGCTATTAAAGTTAAAACCTGCCGATTATCAGATGAGGTAAAAAGGGTTTTGGAAACCCTCAGCGAAGATCAAAAACAGCTAATTCAAAAAAATTATCCCTTTCGCTGGGAACGCAACAAGGCCATTCGTGAATTAAGAGTAAGGGGCGTAAAATTGCCCGTTTTAGTTAAAATTACAAAACTGAGCCGGAGCAGTGTCTCCAGAATCGGAGCTAAAGCGCCCGAAACCCGGCACAGTGAAATTGTTGCATCAGAGGAAATTTTAAACGTTCTCAATAATCTGGAAAGATTGATTGGTGTTTTAATCAATCGCCTTTCTGAAATTAAAAAAACGGAATAAAAAGGAGGAGTTATGGAAACAGAATCGTTAACAATCAGCGATAAAATAAAAAGACAACCATTTTCATGTGGCGACGAAAATGAAGATTTGCTCGATTGGTCAAAAAAATTGGAGGCATTGGGGATGACTATAGAAACGCTTGCCTTCAGAGGTGATGAAATTTTATCTATGCATGGGGAGCGCTTAGGCCAGATAGTAACTGATTATGCAAGGGCCATCCATCAAATGGCAGAGGAAGTTTATTGGGCAATAGATAAATTTTACAAAGAAAAAAGAGCCTTTGCGATGACCGGCAATCATGCAAAGGCTCAAGGCGAGGATCTATAAAGATCCGATCCACAATGCTTTAATCGCACAGTAAAACAGTAAAGTCAACCGCCCTGGATAGGTTTGGCCGCCGAAAAGGTGAAACCCTCTTCACCCTGCCAGGGCAAAACAAAACGAGGGGGCAACTTAAAGAGGGGGTTGCGTGATCATCATGCAGCCCCCTCTTTTTAGTAAAAACAGGAGGGAAAATTGAAAGAATTTAAAGGACTTGAAGACTGGATTGAAATTTTTCGCGGAGGCAGGCAGACCGACGGCATGGGCCGCGAGCATGATGGGGACGAAATCATCGATAAAGCGGTAAACACCTTTAATGCCGCAGAACACGAACCGCCTCTTGTAGTCGGCCACCCGAAGGACAACTCCCCTGCGTTCGGCTGGGTGCAGGAACTTAAAACCGCCGTTAAGGATGGAGTCAAAGTGCTGCTGGCCAAATTCCGGCAGGTGGTTCCGGAATTCGCAGAACTTGTCAAACAAGGAGTATACAAAAAACGCTCGGCTGCCTTTTACCCGGACGGCCGCCTCCGTCATGTTGGATTTTTAGGCGCAGCGCCACCGGCCGTAAAAGGGCTTGCGGATCTCAAGTTTGAAGATTTCGGAACATCGTTTGCCGCTTTTGACTTTGAAGATGGCCAGTCGGTTAGACATTTCACTGAGGCGGACATTGAGGCCGCGAGGGCTGAGGCGGCGGCCTCTGAACGCCGGAAATTGATGGCTGAATTTGCCGAAAAAGAGCGAAGGGCGAAACGAGAGGCCCAAAATCGAGAGCTTTCCGAATGGTGTGATCAATTAGTCTCTCAAGGAAAGATTGCGCCAGCCTGGGTCCGTATGGGCATTAAGGAGTTCTGCCAAAAGCTTGACAATGAGGAAGTTTATGAGTTTTCAGAATATTCCGGAGGAACAAAGCTGGAATGGTTTAAAAATTTTATTGCCGCACTGCCAAAACTGATTGAGTTTCGCGAGATCGCATCACGTGACAGAGATATCACCGGCGCATCGGAAAAGTTTGAGCAGCTGGTTAGCAAAAAACTCAAAGCCAATCCTGCAATAAGCTATAGCGCGGCATTTACAGAAGTTCAGGAAGAAAACCGGGATCTGGCCACAGAAGTTTTTAATGAAATAAAAAAATAAAAGGAGGACCTTAACATGTCGCAACCAGACACCAAAGATCTTATCGTACCCGTTCCGTTAAGAAATATCAGTATTGCTTATCGGAATCAGAGCTATATTGCAGACAAGATTTTTCCAATCGTTGACAATGTAGCACCAAAGGCAAAAATTGCCCGGTATTTAAAAGGGGCATGGTTCAGGGATGAGGCAAAAATGCGTGCACCCGGAACTGTGGCTCCAAGAAGCGGTTTTCCGACGGACGATATTGATATCAATACAAAAGAATATGCCTTCGCAAAGGAGGTTACAGACGAAGACAGAAGATTTGGCAAAGCGGCAGGTGCGCCGCCATTAAAGCCTGATCAGGACGCCATCGAATTTTGTACGGATAAAATCGACCTGAAAAAAGAACGCAGGGTTGCGGAAATCATATTAAGCAGCACATGGAGCGGAGTCGCCGGGGAGGACGCCGAAGGGCTCTGGGCTGCTGCGGATGAAGGCAACACGTTTATTGAGGATGTAGAGGATCAAATAGAATACATCCGTTCGCAAACCGGATTCCGACCAAACGTGCTGATGCTGAGTTCAAAAACGCTGAAAGAAATTAAGCAAGAACCGACCGTTCTGAATCGGATCAAATACGCCCAAAAAGGGATTATCACACCGAATCTGATTGCGGCCCTTTTTGATTTAGATGAGGTTTTGGTTGGATCAGCCATATATTCAATTGCTAATGAAAAAAAGGACGGCTCCGATTGGAGCTCGCAAGACATTTGGGAGAAAAACCAGAATCAAGGCTCTGCGTTTCTTTTTTACCGGCCACCCGCGCCTGGGCTCAAAGTGCCCTCAGCCGGTATTCAAGCGCGTATCGCATATGAAAACAACCATATGCCCCGACGGGTATCATCCTGGAGGGAATCGGCAGCCCATCAAGACGTTTATGAAGTGGCCGAGGAAACCGATATCGTTCAAACCGGACCGGATCTCGGGTTCCTCTGGTATGACACAATTCTCACGTAATACAGCTTGGATCTTATGCTCCGCTATATCCCGCCTCCTAATAGACGGGGATAAGATCCTTGCAGGTGCCGATTGGGCCGTGTCCCTAAAATCGGCTGACTGCCACCTCGGTTTGCACGGAGGCCGAGGGTTCTCATTTTGTCGCAAACCATCCGCCTCAATTAACGTTGGATATATGATCGGAAAACCTGCCCCTAAAAAAGTCGAAAGATATTTTTATTGCCCTTTTTACGATGAATGTTTAGATCTGGCTGCCTGCGGCAATTGGATTTCTTTTTCCTGCGATGCTTGTCCTATTTACAAAAACAGAGTCGAGTTCACCCAATATTTTCAAAAAAAATACAGGATCTTTGATGATGACGGTGCCGAAGATATTTGAAAAACAAACAAAAGCCGTCCCGAAGAAAAAAAATCAAAGGCAGCTGGTCGCCAAGTTTTTTCAATTGATTCTGCAAAATCAGCGGATCAGTATTCGACGGATAAAAAAAGAAACAGGTATGTCAAAATCCACAGTATACCGATGGATAAAGGCGGCTTCCGAAGAAATTCCGATTTGTTTGGATAACGGAATCGTTGTATGCAAGACGTTTAATGCTCTGGAAGAATGATATGGTAGAGCCCTCAGCCTCCGTGCCGGCCGCGACGCCTGGTACGAATCATGGGAACACGGTCCGATCCGCACCACACTCGAAAATAAATTAACTGCTGTACCCAAAAA
>Ga0116141_10000119_pt1 | contig 52084 bp, 51 predicted proteins | sample AD_UKC097_MetaG_FD_89744 | JGI IMG/M metagenome (GOLD analysis project Ga0116141, IMG submission 89744) | Active sludge microbial communities of municipal wastewater-treating anaerobic digesters from USA - AD_UKC097_MetaG | ecosystem: Engineered > Bioreactor > Anaerobic > Digestate | place: USA...
TGCTAAAGCATCGAAATCCCGCACTGCGCTGAATTCCATGGCCGGTTAAATCAAAAGCATCCATCTCGGTATCCATTCACGATTGTAAAATGAACACCGGGCTTTTACGATGGATCAATGATATCCCGCCGTCGTCGATGCTTAAAAATAATAGAAGGGATTCGTATGAAACAAAGCCGCACCGCTCAGCGGCAAGCTTGCGTCTCATTTTGGGAGAACCGCGCGCCTCATGCCTGGAGCTTTCTGCTTTGTACCCTCATATCGGAGGCGATATTAAAATGTTATCATCATGTACGGGTTAAAATCAAAAAAAAGAAAAAAGATACAGGGCGGGATAACGGTTATTAAAGATTCCCGGGAGCAAACCGCGGGGTTAACGCTTGCAGTTGCGGTTCAAGGGCCCATGAAGTTGTTCCCGTTTCGGCGGGGTTCAACCCGGGAACAGATATTTACACCTCTCGCATCCCGCCTATGGAGGAAAAAATCGGATTCAGCGATCATTGGAAATATCCGTCTCTTTACGAATGCTATCTGTGACCTATCAAAATCTGTAAAACGCGGAGTTGAGGCAACATATGTTCATGATACACATTGTTTTCCCAGGTGGTATTGGAAATTCGTTCAAGGCATCTTTTCAGCAATTCAGGCAAAAGATCTTCCAGTAAACGTCGATGACGTGCATCTTCAATCTCGTCGATCAGTTTTCTGGCCAACTTCAGGTGGTCTGGATACATCTCTTCATAATCGATTTCTACGTCGAATCGGCTGCAAAGCCTTTCCAGTTCGTAGTTATCATAGTATTCTTTCATTGCATCAGCAAGGATGGGGATGGCTTCCACTTTCATTACAATATTTCCTTCAAAAAGCAGCCGTTTTTTTATGGGCCCCTTGGGTTGAACGCGGACGATGTTTAAAAACCGGTTTCCATCTGAACTTCAGCCCCGTTAAAGACTCGGCCGCCATTTAACCTGTCTGGAAAGGTTGTCGTAAAAAAGCTGTCGGTATACTTACCGAATCGGTGCGATCATCTGCTCCAGTTCCTCCCGATCGAAATGATAAATCTTTCGACAAAACTCACAGGTCACGTCTGCACTTCCCTGCTCCGCGGCAAGAGCGGTGATTTCTTCACGCCCTAAAGAGATAAGAACCCGTTCGATTCTTTCCCGGCTGCAGGAGCAGCGAAAGACAGGCACCTGTCTTTCCAGGATATCAAACGGAATTTTACCGAAAATCATCTCCAGCACTTGTTCCGGATCTTTGCCGCTTCGAAGCAGTTCGGTTATGGATGGCATTTTTTCGATCCGCGCAATCAGTTCGTCTATAATCTCTTCATCGGCGGGGGGAAAAGACTGGACCAGAAAACCGCCGGCGGCCGATACCGCCCCATCCGGTTCAACATACACGCCCAGTCCAACTGCGGAAGGAATCTGTTCGGATTCGGTCAGGTAAAACGCCAAGTCTTCGGCAATTTCGCTCGTGTAAAGCCGGACCATTCCCTTGTAAGCCTCTTTCAATCCCAAATCCTTGATCACTGTAAGAAATCCCGCCCGGCCGAGCGCCCCCGCCACATCAAGTTTATCCCCTTTTAGCGGCAGATCGACTTGAGGTTCTCCGACAAAACCCCGCACCGTGCCGTTGCTTTCCGCTTCCACGACAATTTTTTTAAGGGGCCCGTTCCCTTCAAATTTAAGTCCTACCCGCTGACGGGTTTTCAACAGGGCCCCCATCAATACACCTCCGGTCAAGGCTCGTCCCAGCGCAGCGGAAGCGGTCGGGAAAGTACCGTGTAAGCGGCAGGCATCATTAACAAGACCGGTCGTATCGCAAGCCAGTGCACGTATGCTTCCCTTCCGGGCCAGGGCTCTAACCATGTAATTTTCCATGTACCGATCCTCCCGGGCCTTCCACGACATTTTCCGCACCGGGTATTAAAAAATCCGCATTCCGCCATCGAACGCTTCCAGCCTCATCACGAACTCACATCATCCATCCATTTGAAGTAATTCTTCAGGCCGCCGCCTATCGGCAAGGCGATGATTTCCGGGATCTCGTAGCTGTGATTTTCACGAATAAATTCTTCGATCCGGTCATAACGTGAAGCTTTCGCCTTGATTAACAAAAGTAGCTCTTCACCTTTCGTTATTTTCTTTTCCCATTCATAAAAACTGGTTACGCCGGCAACCTGGACGCAAGCTGCGAGATGATTTCCAATTAATGAGCGCGCCAGCCTTTCCGCCTCTTCTTTTTTCCCGCAGGTGGTTAGAATGACACAGTATTCTTGGAGATTTTTTTTGTCACCCATCGCTTTTCATCCTCACCGGCCGTGGTGCCTGGGTAAAATCGCTGAGCCACCACAGCGTCCCATCGAGCTTTTCCGGATCGATATCTCCGTAACTGGCTAAAGTTCTTTGATCGGAGTCGTAAAGATTTTCTGGATCGATTTCTTCCCAACACCCGGGGCATATTTCCACTTCAAATTTTCTTCCTGCTTTCATTTTCTCCCCCATAAAATCTTCCGGCCTGTTTTTCCTCATTCAGGACAGGGTAAAGCGGCTGCATCATTTAAAGAAAAAGCATCCGGCTGTTTTACAGAATGGGCGGCGGTCACAGATTACAGACACATTTTGTATATCTCTGCGATTACTTCTTTCGGGTAGTCATTGAGACCCCACAATTCGGCCAGTGCAGCGGCATTTTCAACAATCTCGTCAAGATCGGATGCCGGAATATTTGCAGCTGAGAAAGAAGTCGGACTGCCGATTTTTTCGAACCATCGCTTAAGGGCGGTTATCCCTTTTTCCGCTGTTGATTTTTTACTGTCTCTCTTGAGCCCAAGGACGTTTTCAGCAAAACGTGCAATCTTTCTGCAGTCTTTTCCGGAAACATATTTCATCCATCCCGGAATTACAACCGAAAGTCCTGCACCGTGAGGAATGTCATAAATTCCGCTCAGAGGATGTTCCAGCATGTGATTGGGCAAGCCGGCCTTACCGACTCCGGCCAGCGCCAGGCCGTTCCATGCCAACGTGGCCGCCCACATCATGGTAGCGCGTCCCTGGTAATCCTCCGGATCCGTGAAAATCCTTTCCGTACTCTCCATAATTGTTTTCACCAGTCCTTCCACATATCGATCCTGGATTGGGGCCCATGTATCTTTATGGGTAAAATATCCCTCCAGCAGATGGGACATCGCATCCACCGCCCCATAAGCCGTATAGGTTAAGGGAATGGTGCAGGTGACGGCAGGATCCAGAACGGAGATTCGAGGATACAGATACGGAGAAGAAAAACCATATTTCTGACGGGTGTCTTCATTCGTAATGACCATGCTGCCATTCATTTCGGAACCCGATGCCGGAAGCGTAAGAATCGTCAAAACAGGCAGCGCCGCCTGGATGGTCGCCTTACCCGTAAAAAAATCCCAGACATCGCCATTGGTCATCGCGCCCGCAGCAATCGCCTTTGTTTCGTCAATTACGCTGCCGCCGCCGACAGCCAAGAGAAAATCGATTCTTTGACGCTTCGCCAGTTCGATCCCTTCTCGAAGATGGGAAAGCGATGGGTTCGACTTCACACCTGCAAACTCTACAATTTCAATGGCTTCTTCCCGCAGCAAATCGATTACCCGGCTATACAGCCCGCTGCGCTTTATACTGGATCGACCATAGACCATCAAGGCTTTTCCCCCGAAGGCTTTCGCATTTTTTCCTATTTTAGAAATCGTTCCCTCCCCGAAGACGATTCGGGTAGGATTGTGAAAGATAAAATTTTTCATGGCATCACCCTGATCTTGCTGATTGGCATTAACATCGGTCGATTTTTAAAAAAATACCGACAAAAACGCATCCTGCTTTGATTCTTTCCTGCAATGAAATCTTGGAACGCATTTTTAAGCTTGTCCTGATTCTATTCGGCAGACTCACCGGATAATAAACGACTTAATTCCTTCCACCTATAAATACCGACCCGGCCGGTTTTTTTTTCATACAAAGTGACCTGCCCCGTGCAATACCAGTCGGGCACGATGTAAAGCGCTTTGTTTTGCACATTGCGGTAATGGTATTTCCAGTGGAAATGTCCCACGAAAATGGTTTTGACATCACCGGCAAACCGGGCTTCCGCAAATTTCGCGATTTCATCCTCGGGTAGGTTTCCGCGAAATTTTTGATTCGTTTTTTTTAGACCGAGCTTGAGTGATTCGGCCAAGGAAGGGCCGAAAGGTAGATGCCGAATGAGGATTTTCGTAATTTTGTTTTTACTTAACTTTCTGAAAAAAAGATAATTCCTGTCTTTACGGTTGATCCGGTCACCATGGGCAAAAAGGTTTCCATTTTCGTCCCGCCACTCCGAAGCATTAGAGCACCATGAAAAAGACTTTTTTCTTTCCTCTGCCACAAAGAACTCGTGATTCCCCTCGATGAAACCGATTATCCGGTGATTCCTTTGCTCCCGGCACCAGGCGAGGAATTTTCGATGAAAATCGCTTTCGTAACGGGGTAGCGCAATCCACAGATCGAAAATATCACCTAAAAACACCAGATCCTCGTTGTTTTTTTTAAATGTGTCCAGCATTTGAAAAAACTCGGGAATGTTGCCTTTTGTTGGACTTAAATGGGTATCAGCAATGATAATCATCCGATATCCTGGGAATCAAACTTTCTCTTTGCTTGAAAAACAGAGAGTAATAATCGGCATATTGCGCACATTGCGGCAAATCACAAACAGGCGAACTGGCGGATGCGGTGCAAATCATCTTCCGTACCCGGATCCGGTCATGAATAAAATCCTTGATTTTCTTATTGGTTATCATCTGCCTGCCAGCAATACTATCTGCACACATCTACCCAATCCGCACCGGTGACCCGGCAAAGCGCTTCCGGCGCAATTTCAATGCATGAATTCCCGGAACCGGCTGCGGGATAAACCCTATCAAACGATTTTAGACTTTCATCCAGATAGATGTCCATTCTTTTCTTCAGGCCAAACGGGCAGACACCGCCCACCGGATGACCGGTTGTTTCCAGCACCTCGTCAGACGTCATCATCCTGGCTTTCACTTGGAACCGCAGCTTGAACTTTCGATTATCGATTCTGGCATCCCCTTTGGTGACCACCAGAATGTATCGAGATTTGATTTTCAGGGCCAGTGTCTTTGCGATCCGCGCCGGCTCAACCCCCAGTGCCCGTGACGCCGCCTCTACGGTTTCCGTACCTTGATCCATCTCACGAATTTCATAATTCAGTCCGTTTTCCTCGAAATAAGCCTTCACCCTTTCAACGCTCATTATATCCCCTTCCAGTCCGGCGTTGATGCATCAACATATGATTTAAAGTACTTATATCCGCCTGCACGACCAAGTTCATGAATATAAAAAAGACCGGCGCCTGTCAATAAAATCAGCGTCTGTTCAGCAGATCGTCTCATCGGCCTCTAAAAGTGTCGAGCGAACCGGGTAACGAAATTAAGAAAATTTAAAAAAACCTTCCCGGTCCTGAAAATAAGAGCGCAACTTTTTTGGCCGGGCGGACCCGTTGAGGAACCAGCCTGTCGGCTGGGTCCTCAACGGTTTTCGGACAGCGCATGGAGTTTATTCCTCAGCCACTCAGGGCGATTGGTCGTAAGGGAGTCTACCCCCAGATCTTTGAAACGCAATGCGGTTATCGGATGATCGACCGTCCACACGTTCAGTTCCATGCGAACCCCATGCAATGCTTCAACAAACGCCCGATCAATAATGCCGTGAGCAAGGCTGGAGAGTCCGTCCGCCCTGATTTTCTTCAGTTTATCGAGGATCTGTTCCAGCGAAGGGCTCCATTTGCCGTTTTTCCAGTCTTTGCGATAGGTGGTTATCCAAAACGCCTTTATCCCCGGAAGTCGCTTTTTTGTTTCGGCAATCACCGCCTCGTTTGAAGAGATGATTGTGATCTGTTTCGATTGGAACTTGGATTTTTGCAATGTTAACCGAAGGGGCGAAATCATGGGCGGTCCGCATTTGATTTCGATAAATATCTTCCTCTCGGGAGGAATCGTGGCAATGACTTCTTCTATGGAAGGGATTCTTTCCGCCGACCACTGCGGCCCTTTCCATGACCCCACGTCGAGTCCCCGTAACCCGTCGAAAGTGGATTCTTGAATTGCAATATCAGCGCCTGCGGTTCTTCGGGTTGTGTCGTCATGGATACAAACGATTTTATTATCTCTCGTGAGATGAAAGTCTCCCTCGACGGCGTCGGCACCTTGCTTCCACGCCAAGTTGAAAGCGGCAAGCGTATTTTCGGGAGCATCATAGGAAGCCCCCCGATGTGCGATCAGTTCAAGCGATGTCATCGTTACGGAAATTAGGGTTTAACAAACCGGGACGATCCGAATTAATATAAATGTAAAAAGTTATCGTTTTAGAGATAAATTATCGTTCTTCAAGTGTATGTCCGGTTTTATCAGCGATTTCCATAAAAATCCGAATTTTTTCCAACTCTTCGAATCGTGCGGAAAATTCTCTCTCCCCGCGAAGGAGTGATCATTACTTTTGAACCCGTCTCCCACGACGAATGACGGTGAAAAAGCGGTTCGATTCCCGTGCTTTTGCGTGCCTTTCTTACCACAGGCCGATACGAAGGAGTGAAAACGGCTAAACCAGCAATAAGGCCGCCAACGCGAGAACCGCGGCCAATATCGAGGATTGCCCCATTCCAAAAAACGGAATGAGAATCAGGCTTCCCGATAACGAACCGGCACATCCGCCGAATAAATCGGCCGCGTAAAGGGGAGATACAACGATTTTTTGGTCTTCAATCTCCGCCAGGCTGGCAAAGGCGAATAAACCGGAAACCAGAAATCCGCCGAGAAACAGTAAAAACGCAATAGTGAAAATGCCCAAAGAGGCCTCCGCTTTCAATAAAATCCAAAAAACCAGGCCAAGGAGGCCGGAACCGACCAGTAAGTTCAGACCCAGACTCGGTTTGATTGTTCCATATTTTAATATTTGATTCAGAGCTACTTTTTGAATTGCAATCGATCCGACAGCCAGGCCGGACATGAATGCCATCAGCAGGATCCCGATATTTTGAAACAGCACCCCGTTTTTAGCCTGATAATACAGAATCAGCATGGTTTCCAGAATGATCCCGATGAATCCGGCCACCGCAACCAGCAACATTCCCCGAAGCCTTCGAGAGTAACGAACCAACAAGAACAATAAACAGAGAATCAGAATCAGAAACATCCATGAAAGAATCCGGATTCCGCTCGGATAGCCGAACCAAGCGATATCATGGTGGATCATTTCCGGAATGAACTTTGACAACCAGATCATACTGGAAAACCGGTAGCAAATCGGGTGTACGTCCGTATTGGGTTCAACACGGGTGGTGGAAAGATGGTTTTCGATTTCAAAAAATCGGTCATTGGTAAATAAATAATTTATATATGCGGGTGAAACAAATCGCGCATCTATTTTTCTCTCGTTAAACCTTGCGGTCAATCGGTCCGAATCCCGACTGAGAAAGCCATTGGAGGCAATAACGGTATTTTTAACCCCCGGCAGAACCAGAACGTTCTGAAATGCCGTTTTCAAAGCTTGATAAATCCCGGCGTTCCGGTAACTTAAAAATTTCGTCCAGATATTTTCCGATGCCTGCAACCGAAAGGCCAGAATACCGTCGGTCCTCAGCTTTTCGGCGCACTGATGAAAAAATTCTCGGGTATAAAAACGGTTGGATTGACCGGAAGCAGGATCCGGCATTCCCACCAGAATCAGATCATACGAACTCGCATTTTTAAGAAATTTTCGCGGATCGTCATGGTAAAGGTGGACCCCATCAGAGGAGAATGATTCCTGAAAGTTTTCCGGCAAATGTCTTCTTGCCAGATCAAACAAAACAGGATTAAGCTCTACACAATCAATTTCCCGAGGCGAATGCTTTAAAACCTCCTCGACGGCGCCTTCGATCCCACCACCCAATATCAATACCTGTTCCGGATTGTCATGGTGGAGCGCGGATAAATGAACCAATTCTTCTGCGGTAACCCCTTCCGTCTCGAACCCGAGCACATCGTTTTCGAAAATGACCAGCTGCCCAGCCCGTCCTGCGATGGTAACCCGACTGTAGGGTGAATCACGGGTTTCGATAAGATCCGGGTGATTCCAGCGGGTCATCCGATAATCAATGTCCGGTGAGATCAAAAAAACAAAAGAAAAGGTTACAAAGGCGAAAATCCCGACATAGGGCATTTGAGTTTTTTTGTTATATGCGGGCAGCAGCCATATTCCAATCGAAAGAAGACTGCATATCAGGGCGATCGAAAAATTCTGCATCCCGAATTTCAGAAGCAGGGTGGCAGCCAGGCCACCGATCAGCCCACCGATACTCTCCAATGCATAAGCAACCGCGAGGGTTTTATTTTCCTCGATATACAGTTTGGCCGCCCACTGGAACAGCAGACCCAGAAATATACCGATCGGCAGGAGGACGAAAACAATGGCGATCAACTGCCGCCCGAAAGGTAGATACACACCGGGAATTCCGCCGAACAATAATCGGACGCCCCTTACGAATACAATATCGACCGGCAATAGAAAGCCGAATAAAATGAATAAAAATCTGACAGCGGAAGCCGATGGAGTGTACCTCCTTCGGCCGATGAGAGCTCCGATAGCGGTCCAGAACAGCCAGATTCCGATTGCAAGGATATAGATCAGCTCAACCCCGTAAAATGCGACGGTCAACTCACGTAGAATAACGACCTGGCTGAGAATGGAAAGGAGGCCGATGATGATCAGGGGCAATTTCATGGTTGAAACAAACTTATTGTTTGAGGAGAGATCCCCTCGTAGCAAAAACAGGAACGATCCGTCCATGGGAATCGATTCCGGGTCGACATCCGCGCGAGCACCCCTCATGCTACAACCGGAAACACATTTTACTCGACCTGCTTCAGGCGGATGCTTTATACCCCGGGGTTCGGATAAACGTACGAAACAAGGCAACCATTCGGCACCCTTTCAAAAATCAGTCACCGGATTCCCTGAATACATCCGCCTGGAAGGTTGCAAACCGCGTCCGATCCTTCCAGCTTCCCGGCGGTAATCCGGCTTTCAGACATAAATGTTCCAGCATCTGGTCCCGGTCCCATCCCTGTTCCGTGGCCACATGGGGAAGAAACACGGCGGAAAGACCGTTTTTTTCAAGTAATACACCGTCACGACCGACTTGAATTTCTTTGATGCTTTCTATGGATCGACAGGGCGTCAAGGCGGATATCTCTATCTCGATGCCAGGCAATTCCTGCAGCGTAACGGGCCTGAACCGCCGGTCGTTAAATGCAGCCTGCAATGCCATGGCTCCGACCGCCTGACAGAGCGGCAGGTCTTCCGCCATATGCCCGACGCATCCCCTCAATCGGCTGTTCTGTCGAAGCGTCACGAATACCCCCCTTCGATTTTCCAGAAGAGGATCGAAACCTCTGGCCAATGGGACGGTTTCCGAAGTCAGAAACTGTCCGAGGGTCTTTCTTGCGAAAGACAGCAATACGGTTTTTCCGCCGGGGGTTAGAGACTCTCCGCCGGATGGATTTGAGACGCATTTCATCGATTTCACATGACCCTCAGGATCTTCGGTGAAAAATGCGACCGCGCCGTATCCAACGACACGATCCCGGTTCCCGACCGTTACATCACCGGAATTGGCATAGCTGATAACCCTTCCGCAGGTTGCGGCAAGGTTTTTTGCAGCCGCAATACCCGCGAGTATCGGTGCCTCGCCGCAGGCACAGGTTGCAAGCTGGGAAAAACCGTTTCTCATCTGTTTTTCAATGGCAAGGCGGACCGCCTGAAGATCCAGCGTGATCATCGCCTTCAGAATCATCGAATCGATCACAACCGCATCTTCATAGGCTGGATAATGAGACAGATCCGAACTTGTCACGATTAAACCTCGCCGGTCTTGCAGTGCTTTTGCGATCGCCCTGCCGAACCGGAGGCAAAGATCCGGATCCGTGGAACCTACGATGGCCGCGACAATCTTAACCCCCGGGAAAAGGGTTTGAATGAATGGAATCTGAACCTCGATGGAATGCTCCTGTCGATGAACGGATTCCAGAAATGTAAACTCTTTTTCGCTGTTGATCAGCCGGGCTGAAATATCTTCGTCGATCGTTACGATTCCGAGGGGAGTCCGGTAGCCTCCTTTCGGAAAAACGGATACGCCGTTGAAACCGGCGACACGATGGTTGGTACCGAGTATAACCACCACATCATAATCATAACCGGCAGCTTGTTTAAATGCATCTGCGCTGATCTGCCCGGAGAAAATGTAACCGGCATGAGGGGATACGATTGCGACGGGACGCTTTCCACTGGATGGAACCGCGTCATCGAGATAATAATGAATCGCCTTCAAAAGTTTATCCGGCTCGGCGGGATAGAATCGACCCGCCGCAACCGGTGCACGGACGATGGCCTGATATCCGGATCGGGCTTCGGCCGGTAACCCGCAGGCCAAACATGAAACGATTGAAAGCATAAGGTAAAAAAAAATCTTATCCATGGATGATGCTTCCTGTTCAGCGCTTACGGGGTATGCTGCAAAAAAAGCGATCCGATGAAAATTACGACCATACGCCTGCAACCGGTTCATTGCAGTACTTGCAGCGTCCGTTTTTTAAATGATGTTCCGTAACAAAAAATGCACTTCGCAAAATGACCGGTTTTCCGCAGGCAGGGCAATAGGTATGATTTCCCCGGTGCCCGGGAACATTTCCGACATATGGATAACGAATTCCCTCGGTCATAGCCAGGTCGTATGCTTTTTCCAAGGTTGAAACAGGTGTTGGTGCAAGGTTTAACATCTGATAATCCGGATGAAACCGTGTAAAATGCAGGGGAACATCCGGACCGATTTCCCCGGCGACCCATTTAACCAGTTCGGTTAACATTCGCGTGGAATCGTTGAGGGTCGGAACCACCAGGTTGACGATTTCAAGATGAATCCCGCTGTTGAACACCTGTTTGATGCTTCGTAAAACCGGCTCCAATTCGGCGCTGCAGACTCGTCGATAAAAATCACGACTAAAGCCCTTCAAATCGATCTTAATTGCATCCAGGACGGAACACATTTCATCCAGCGGTTCTTTTCTCATGAGCCCGCAACTAATGAGAACGCTCCGGATGTTATCTTCCTTGGCAATTCGGGCAATGTCGGTCAAATATTCGATGAAAACGGTCGGCTCATTGTAAGTAAATGCAATCACGGGTACGCTTCGGCTTTTGCATCGTCGCGCAATGACAGCCGGAGCAGTGAATGGAATCGAAAAATCTTCGGGACGGGCTTGGGATAATTCCCAATTCTGACAAAACCTGCATTGGAGCGGGCAACCCGCAGTCCCGATCGATAAAGCAGCGGTTCCCGGGAGAAAATGATAAAATGGTTTTTTTTCGATAGGATCGATATGCATTGCGACGGGACGGCCGTAAACCAGACTTCTCAATGTACCCTTGTCATTTATTCTCGCTCGGCAACTGCCCCGCTCTCCTTCTTTCAGAGTGCACTCCTTGGCACAGAGCCGGCACATGATGATACCGTCGTTATGATCGGGTTTCCTGCCTTTTAAACTGTCGATGTTGTCATGGCATAACAGGCAATTGACGCCGGAAGAATTGCCGGATACCCAGTAGCGCGCTACGGGCGCGTTTGAAATCGGATCGTTCTCCGCACCGGAAACAGGAAAAACGGAGGAAGCATTGCACACCTCATTTCCAAACCACCATGGCATGGAAAATGCGATGCCCGCCCCGGCCAAGATCACGCCTGAGTTATAAGCCTTTTTAAAAAATCGGCGTCTGGAAATATTTTGCGGATTCAGAAATTGACTCGGGGTTTTGTTGCTTTTTCCGTGAGGCAATACCATCGTAAGCCCTCGTTAAACGTTTGAAACGGTATTCGGAAATGGCTCTTCCCATAATCTCTTCCGGCCGGTTTCGCCTGGATTCCGCGAAACTCCAAACGATCATCGATCCTGTATCGTGCTTTTTTTATTTTTCAATGACTGCAAGACACGCGCACTGAGTATGACGGAAAGCCGACTACGTGTCAAGTTCGCAAACCGGACCTTTTGCTTCATGCATCCGTCCGTCACGGAAAAAGCATCGGTAAAAAAATGTTTACAAAATCGGCATGGTTTTATATATCGTAATCAGGTTTTTCGACAGGTTTTGCAACTTCAGATGATCGGCCGGCGGATTGAAGTTTCAATGCTTGAAGCTTCCTGCGGTCCCACCAGGCGGGGCGAAGAATACGCTCGCTGTAAATTTCAAAGGGGTTCCCATGGGAAAAAGAAGTTTAATAAAATCCACTTCAAAAAAGAAAGATGGAACCAAAAAAAAAGAGGATCAAACAACGACAAAAACCATAGGGACAAAAACCGTTAAAAAGACGGCCGCCTCCCGAAGTCCAAAATCTGAAATATCCCGAAAAAAACGACCGACCGAAGCAGAACCTTCCGTTCAGAAAGAGGGGCCTACTTCCCGTCCGAAAACGTTGATTGATCCGCAGCAAAAGCCTTCAAAGGCTTTTCACGATATTGGAAAAAAAACTACAACCGGACACATCCCGGAAAACGAGCCGGATAAAACGATGTCTGCGGGCGCTCCCGACTCCGGGGAGGCGGGCAAAAAACCTTCAAAGGCTGCAGAAAAAAAAGCAAGACCCGAAAAAAAGATCTCCGGAACGAAAACAGAGCATAAACCCTCCGAAAATGAAAAGGTTTCATGTTATAATATACCGTTACCGGATGCACCCTCCTTTGATGCGAAAGGATCTGATTCCATGGAAAAGACACTCAAATATCTTGCAGTCGGCTTTGCCGTTGTTTTTCTGTTGATTATCGGAGCCAGTATTTCAAATATGAATAAATACTATATCAAACCAACGGATGGAGGCATGGAAATCTGGAAAGGCAAATTTTCCCCGATGAGCAAGGAACTTCTTGTTCAACTGCCGGAGGTTCAACCGGAGGACCCGATCCGGGAGTTTTATTCCAAAAAAGAAATCGCGCCCTTTGCTTTTGAGTATTATTCACGGAAAGCGGATGATCTTCTGAATCAACCGGGCGCCACCGATCTGGAAGAAATTAAAGCCTATCTGCGCCAGGCCCAATCCTATTCATTCACTGTCGATCAACGAAAGGCCATTGACCGACGACTGGCCGGAATCGATTTCACGATCCTTTTGTTCAAGGCCGATGTCGCTGCAAGCAGGGGCACCATTGCGGACATCGAAACAGCCTTGGGCTACCTGGATGAAGCCGCCCTCCTTGACATTGATCTCAACCAGACGGACCTGCTGATTCACAAAATGGACTCTTTAAACCAGTTGAAGACTGAATTCGAATCCATGCAGGAATAAACCGCCTTTTACCGCAGCTTACGGGACAAATCGATAGAAACATAGCGCGATCGAATTCTGAAGGAAAGGCTCTTCGGCCCTTTTTCCGCTTTTCAGTGTTCCCCGGGGTCTTTCAGCCCACCATTTTCCTTGACTCCGGACCGCTGATTTTTTACATTTACCGATCTATCTCAGAAGCTTCCGTGGATTTAAGTTCCCGGAACTCCTCTCATATCAGCGATCCGGGTCAGCATGAAAACCAATGAAAACCCTTGAATAAAGCAGACCGACGGAATGACGATTCGACGTGTCCTTATAATAGCTCCCATCCTTGTCGTTCTGATTTTACTCCAGTCCTATTTCTGGGTCCCCACATACGAACAACAGACAAGGGGCAATCCCAATCGTCTCAGTGAATTTATTGCCGGATCCATCGGAGACGCGAGCCTTTTGAATCCGATCTTGTCGATGGACTCGGCCAGCAGCCAGATCGAGGGGATGGTCTTTGAGGGCCTGGTTGACAGAGACGAGAATCTGCGCATCCGGAGTCGGCTTGCCACCTCCTGGGAGGTTTTTGAGGAAGCATTTTTTTATATCAACGAATCCGCGGACATACCCGGCCTGGGCGAATCCGATCCAAAACGGATTGCGGATTTTCTCAAGGAGGCAAAAGAAAAAAGCCACCGATTCATTCCGCAGTTACAGGCCTCTTTGGACCGGATCGCCGAAATTTCCGTAATTCCTCCCCGTCGATTTCAGGTGTCCCGATACCATCGAACCAAGAGCCGGGAACAAGGAGAAGCCCCTATAACCTTTGATGTGGAAGCACCAGCCAGGATTCAACTGGTTCTGAGCCAGGTAGACCCGGATTTTTTTCAAAACCTCATCTTCCTCTTCGGCAAAGATTACTTCGATACATTTCAGGGTAAAAAATACATACACCCGGATTTTCCCATCGGGGAAAAAGAATTGGCTGCTTTTGCCGACGAGCTTCTCCCGGCTACGGAGCACAATCCCGTCCTTGTATTTCACCTGCGACCGGATGTAAAATTTCATGACGGGCATGTCTTTGACGCCGGAGATGTGAAATTTACCTATGAATCCATCATGAACCCCGGGAACCTGTCTCCCCGCGTTTCGGATTATGAGCCCGTCAAATCTGTTGAGATCATTGACCCGCTGACCTTCCGGGTTGTTTATAAAAGGCTCTTTTCACCTGCTGTCATCAGCTGGGGAATGGGAATTCTTCCCGAACACCTTCTCAACCGCGAAGCGCTTGAAAAAGAAGCGCTTCGATTCGGCAAAGATCCTGAAACTTACACCATGCGGCAAAGCACCTTCAATCGCCGGCCCATCGGATGCGGTCCTTTCAAGTTTCGGGAATGGAAATCCGATCGCCACATCATTCTGGACCGATTTTATGATTATTGGGAAGGGGCACCGAACTATGAAAAATTCGTCTTCCGGGTGATACCGGATCTGTTAACCCAGGAGATGGAATTTTACGCGGGAACCATTGACAATTACGGCGTTCAGCCATACCAGGTGAAACGCTTGGAAAAAGACTTGAGGTTCCAGAACTTTTCCGGTCTATCCTTCGGTTACAGCTATATCGGATACAACATGCGCCGCAGACCCTTTGATGACCTTCGCGTACGCCGGGCGCTGGGCATGGCGATCGATGTCAACAAAATCATCGACTACGTGCTCTATGGACAGGGGGAACGAATCACGGGTCCTTTTGTCAAGCAGACCGATTATTATAATCAGGGTATCCGGCCCCTTCCCTACGATCCTCAGGGGGCTTTGAGCCTGTTAGCGGAGGCGGGGTGGCAACGGAATAAGAATGGATGGCTTGAAAAAAACGGAAAAAAATTCCAATTCACGCTCATTACCAACAGCGGCAATGATCTCCGAAAAGCGGTTCTGGCCATCGCCCAGGACGCATGGAAGCAGATCGGAATCGATGTACGGACCGATATCCTGGAGTGGTCCGTATTTATTCGGGAACGGGTCAACAAACTGGATTTCGATGCCGTGGTTCTGGGCTGGCAAATGGGATCGATCCGGATCTTTATCAGATATGGCACTCGAGTCAGACGAATCCGTTCCAGTTGAATTTTGTGGGTTTTCACAATGCCGAGGCCGATGATCTCATCATCCGAATCCGGCAAGAATATGATTATGGGAGGCAGGTCGCATACTGCCGCAGGCTTCATGAAATTATTGCAAGGGAGCAACCTTATACCTTTCTGTACGTGGACAAATGGACCGCGATTCTGGACAGACGGATTGTAATTAAAAAGACCGACGGAGCTGGAAATGTCTTTTATGAAAAGATCAGGCCCACCAAAACCGGGAGCTATACGTTTCATTTCAATAAGTGGATCAAGCTGCCGAAGGAACCCGTTTTCGCCGCGGATGGATAGGAAACCGAATCGCCGTTTGGGCAGGAGAACCCTGCGGGTGTAATCATTCGTCACGTACGGATTGAATTGGAGACGTTGAAAAGTTGCGTAACGGTAAACGTCCGTCCTGAATCGTACAATGGGCTCCGCGTGTTTCCTTTTCATAAATGAGAGCCCGGATAATGCCGAACAAGGGTTTCCTGTAAGTTGGCGCCCTGCATGTCACGGTCGGCAACCCGATAAAAATTAAGATCCGGGCACAAAGGGCTGTTCAAGCATGGCAGCGGCATAGCATTTAGGAGAATCCCTGAATCATGTTATCATTTTTTGGCCGCAGTATCGTTCAGAAAATCGTCACCCTCTTTTTTGTGTCGATTATCTCTTTTTTGATCATTCATCTTGCTCCGGGTGAACCGAGCCAAATCGATCCTCTGAACCCGAAGTTTACGTTCGAGATGGTGGAACGATTTCGGAAAGAGTTTCATCTGGACAAACCGCTCCATATTCAATACCTATACTTTTATCGAGATCTTTTCACCGGCAAAACCGTTTCCTGGAAGGACAATCAATCGGTGGTGCAAAAGATTTGGGATCGATTCTTAAACAGTCTTCCCCTGTTCATCGTAGGTACCATCCTGACGTGGACGATTTCCTTTCCGATCGGGATCCGATCGGCTATTTTCAGGGGACGATTTTTCGACAGAAGCGCCACCTTTTTTTCTTATCTGTTGATATCCATCCCCGGATTTTTTTTCGCTTACATCCTGATTATTTTCGTGGTAACCCGCTTCCACGTGCCCGTAATCGGCATGGAAACCTTCGGCCTCGGAGAAGCTTCGATGCCCCACGTAATCATGGACCGAATCTGGCATCTTTTTCTCCCTTCCGTGCTGGGTGCAACCGGTGGTATTGCCGTTCTGTCCAGATATGTCCGAAGCCAAATGCTGGAGGTGGAAGGCCAGGATTATGTCCGCACCGCAAAAGCCAAAGGGCTTCCATCGGAACAGGTTCATTACAAGCACGCACTGCGCAACGCCCTGTTGCCGTTTGTAACCATGTTCGGGCTCATTCTGCCCGGCCTGATCGGCGGATCCGTCATCATCGAATCCATTTTTTCCTGGCCCGGCATGGGTAGAATGGCCTACGAGGCCATCCTGGCGCGGGATTACCCGGTCATACTGACGGTTAATTTTGTTTCGGCGGTTCTCGTACTGGCCGGCACATTTATTTCGGACCTTCTCTACCTTCTCGTGGATCCGAGGATACGACTGTGATAACCGCGGATATAAGCCAATCGGATAATGTAGTGCCGCTGGACAAGGCCATGGCCCCAAAACGGACCCGGCTCCAGGAATTCTGGTTTCTCTTTAGAAGAAACAAACTGGCGATACTGGGGATGATCATTTTTTTCTTTTTTTTCTTCATTGCGTTGATCGGTCTTCTTCTGACCGCCGGGCGCCATCCTGTTTTCGACCCGGCCTTGATCCGACTGCAGGAAAAACTTCGTCCGCCTCTCGCCGAACCGAATCTTGAAACCTTACTGCCTGACGAGGTTCCCGCTTTCGGAGTCTATCTGTTTGGAACCGATGATTTGGGACGGGATGTTTTCGCCCGAATGCTTCAGGGAGCGTGGGTTTCTCTGACCGTAGGATTCGTTGCAGTCGGAATATCCGTGCTCCTTGGAATCTTCATGGGAGGAATCGCCGGCTACTATGGACAACACCAGGTGCGACTCGATCATATTCTGGCCATCGGCCTGGTTTTTCTCGGTGCCGCTTTTCTCGCGATGGACAATATCCTCTTCGGTTTCATGTTTTTGTTTCTTGGGGTTTGCTGCGCCCTATATTGTCTTTCAAGGAGAAAAACATCCGTGCGAAGAGCCCCGTTTAACAGGGAACACCTGCTTGGAACAAATGTCTTTTCAATTGATACCCTGATCATGCGGATCGTGGATATCATGCTCTGTTTCCCCAGTTTTTTTTTGATTCTTACGGTTGTGGCGCTCCTTCCGGCAAGCATTTACAATATTATGATCGTCATTGGATTGACCAGCTGGATGGGCACCACCCGTTTTGTACGAGCCGAGTTTCTCTCTCTGAGGGAACAGGATTTCGTCATGGCGGTCAGAGCTTTGGGCGTCGGTAACTTCCGAATCATTTTCCGCCATATGATGCCGAATGCCATTGGACCGGTTTTGGTGTCCGCAACCATCGGCATAGCCACGGCTATTTTAACGGAAGCCGGTTTGAGCTTTCTCGGATTCGGAGTGCCGCCGCCTCATGCGACATGGGGAAATATACTCTCAGACGGAAAAAATTTCATCTTCGATGCGCCCTGGTTGACTTTCATACCGGGTGTGGCAATTTTGATTGTGGTGCTTTCCTTCAACCTGTTCGGCGAAGGTTTAAGAGATGTCTTGAATCCCAAACTGCGGGAGAGAAGTTAAAGGATTTTCCCTTGAATTGCCTAACCGCTTCGGATAGGTTTTGAAATGATGACGGACAATAACATCCTCCTTTCCGTACAGGATCTGAGGGTTTACTTTCATAGCAATGATGAACCGGCCCGTGCCGTTGACGGTGTCAGTTACGAAATCCGCAGAGAAGAAACGGTTTGCCTGGTCGGTGAATCCGGATGCGGAAAAACCGTTTCCGCACTGAGCATTATGGGACTGATAGCGAAACCGCCCGGTGAGATTGCAGGTGGAAGGATTCTGTTCGAAGGCAAAAATCTTTTAGAACTCGGCGAACCGGACATGCGGGGGATTCGCGGCAACCGAATCGCTATGGTTTTCCAGGAACCTCTAACATCTCTGAATCCGGTATTCACCATTGGGGACCAGATCGGGGAGGCGATTGAAGCCCACCAAAACGTCACACCAGAAGAATTGCGGGAACGATGCATCCGGTTGCTGGAAGATGTCGATATTTCTCCACCTGAAAAACGCCTCAATGATTACCCTCACCAACTCAGCGGCGGGCAGAGACAACGGATCATGATCGCCATGGCCTTGGCATGCGATCCGGCCCTGATCATTGCCGACGAGCCGACAACCGCTCTGGACGTGACGGTACAAGCACAAATTCTGCAGCTGTTCAAGTCTCTTCAGAAAACCCGGTCCATGTCGATTCTTTATATCACCCATGATCTGGGAGTGGTTGCAAATATCGCCGATCGGGTCTATGTGATGTATGCCGGTATCATTGCGGAACAGGGAAATACCCATCATATCTTCCATAATCCCCGACACCCCTATACCCAGGGACTTCTTGCTTCTCTGCCCAGCCGGTCCAAACGTGGGAAAAAGCTGTTCAGCATTCCGGGTACGGTACCGAACCCGGCATACAAGCCAAGCGGCTGTCCCTTTCATCCACGGTGCCGCTTCGCCGTCAAGGCCTGCCGGGTGCAATATCCGGAAATGTGCGACTACGGCGAATCTCACCTGGCCCGCTGCCCGGTGCTTTATGGAGACAGTGAGGGCCGCGGATAAATGGAACCGATTCGTTCAGACAATCATCCCATCCTTCGAGTTGAAAACCTGAAAAAATATTTTCCGGTATACAGGGGTTTTCTGCAGAAAAGAGTCGGTTGGGTAAAAGCCGTCGATGGGGTGGACTTTGAAATCGAAGAGGGAAAAACTCTGGGTTTAGTCGGGGAAAGCGGTTGCGGAAAATCGACGGTGGCCCGGCTGATTCTGAAACTCCTGGAGCCGGATGAAGGAAACATCATTTATAAGAGACAGGATATTCTGCGTTTTTCCGAAAGCGACATGAAACCGATCCGAAAAGAAATGCAGATCGTTTTCCAGGATCCCTTCGGTTCCCTGAATCCCCGGATGACCGTGGGTCAAGCGATTGAAGAGGGACTCCGAGTTTTGGGAATCCCTAAGGGGGGCGAGCGCAAGCAGCGTCTCGGGAAGCTCCTGGAGATGGTGGGCATGTCACCGGACAGCGCCGATCGCTATCCCCACGAATTCAGCGGGGGTCAACGCCAGCGGATCGGGATCGCACGGGCACTCAGCGTGGAGCCTTCGGTGATCATATGCGATGAACCAATTTCGGCCCTGGATGTTTCCATTCAAGCACAGATCATCAACCTTTTGAAAGACCTCCAGGATCGACTCGGGTTAAGTTACCTGTTTATCTCCCATGATCTGAATGTGGTGGGATATTTAAGCCACACAGTGTGTGTGATGTACAAAGGACAAATCATGGAAACCGCGCCGGGCGATGAACTCTTTGAAAATCCGCGTCATCCATACACCTTGTCATTACTCTCCGCGATTCCTGAAGCCGAACCGGGAAAAAAGCCTGAACCGGGAGTGATGAAACTCGATATCCTCGAACGCCGGGATCCGCCCTCCGGATGTAAATTCCAGGGAAGATGTCCCATAGAGGAGCCCCGTTGCCGGGAAAAAACGATTCTTTTCCGGGAAGTGGGGAAGGAGCATTTTGTGAGATGCTGGAAGGTTTCCGGACAGCCGTATGAAAAGCGCTCCGCATGAGGCAGAAAAGGCTCCCGGCGTTCCCGGATGAATCCATCTGAATTGGAGGCACCGAGAATTCGAATGTCACGCCTTCCCATAACCGCCACCACCCGGGGTTTCGATTCGGATCACGTCATTTTCCTCGAGATTCTCATAAAACTTTCCGGGTCTTTCCTCCACATTTCCATTCCTGACGATCACGTTTCTGCCGGTTTTACCGGGTTCACCGCCAAACAGGCCGTAAGCCGGATTTTTTCTTCTCTCGGAAAGCACCGTCACCTCGGCATCGGCAAGCAATCTGATTTCTCTTATCACGCCATCGCCGCCATTGAAAAGGCCTTTGCCTCCTGAACCTTTACGGATGGAATATTCCGTTACCATCATCGGGTAGCTGTATTCCAGAGCTTCAATCGGGGTATTCAGGGTATTGGTCATGTGAGAATGAATTGCCGATTCACCGGAGCCCCGGCCACAGGCCCCCATTCCCCCCGCAAGGGTTTCATAGTATGCAAACGGCTTTCGGGTTCTCTTGTCCATACCGCCGATGGAGATATTATTCATCGTTCCCTGGCCGGCAGCCGGGACCCGATCCGGTATTGCTTTTGAAAGCGCCCCGAGAACGGCATCTACGATTCTTTGCGAGGTTTCCACGTTTCCTCCCGAAACGGCGGCAGGAAATCGGGCATCGACGATCGTACCCTTGCGGGTTTTTACACGGATCGGTCGCAAGCACCCGGTATTGGTGGGAACGTCCTCCTTCATGAGCGACCTGAATACATACAACACAGCAGAAAGGGTGATCGCGTAAACCGCATTCACACTCCCCTTGACCTGCGGGTCGGATTCTGTAAAATCGACGGTCGCTCGATCCCCTTCAATCACTACCGTCACTTTTATCCGTATGTTTTCATTTCCAAATCCATCATCATCCATTACATCTTCAAAGGAATAGGTGCCGTCCGGAATCTTTCGGATGGTTTCTCTGGTCATTTTTTCGGAATAGGCGATCAATTCCCTTGCATAGAAATCAACCAGCTTAAATTCGTGTTTCCTTACCAATTCCCGGATTCTCCGGACACCGGTCATATTCGCCATTATCTGCGCAGAAAAATCGCCTTCCCTTTCAAACGGAGTCCTGACATTGTTTAAGAATAACTTCATCAGCTGTTCATCGATCTTGCCTTTATTGACGATCCTCACCGGGGGAATGATCACTCCTTCCTGGAAAATGGACGTGGAAAGGGGCATGGAACCGGAACTCATACCCCCCACATCGGCATGATGAGCCCTGTTTGCAACATAAAACTGCGGATCATCACCGGAAAGAAAGACCGGCGCAACCATGGTGATATCCGGAAGATGGGTTCCGCCTTTAAACGGATCATTCAGCATAATCATATCTCCCCTGTTCAGAGAATGATTTTCTACCGCCGCCTGAACGGACATGGGCATTGAACCGAGATGAACAGGAATATGGGATGCCTGGGCAATCATTTCTCCATTCTGATTGAAAACCGCACAGGAAAAATCCCTTCTTTCCTTAATATTCGGCGAAAATGCGGTTCTAGCCAGAGTGATACCCATCTCTTCCGCAATAGAAGAAAATCGATTCTTGAAAATCTCGAGCGAAACGGGATTCATCTTCATTCGTTTCCCCTTTCTGTTTTATTAAACAGGCCTCCCGGCTGACGGTTCAAATACCCGGGTGGTGAAAACGGATGGTGCGCACATGAAAATCAGCGACCTTGGAATCGTCTTATTTCCCAAGCCTAAAGCGTTATGAGAATATTACCGTATTCATCCACTTTTCCGGAAACATGGGGCGGTATCACGGTTGTGGATGAATATTCGACCAGAAGTGAAGGGCCTTCAATGATATTCCCGCTTACCAGTTTCTCTCTGGATATGATATCCGTTTTAATCTTTTGCCCGTCAAACACCACAGCCCTGGTATCGATCAAGGCCTCTGAGGCAACTCTTTCTGAAAACACGGTACTTTTCGGTAATACCGGCTTTTGGGTACGTCCCTTTGCCCGGAGCCGGATGTTCACGATTTCAACGGTCCTTTCCCGGTTGCAGTATCCGTAGCTTTTTTGGTGCAACCTGTGAAAACTCTCGATGAAGTTTTTCTCGAAAGGCACCGTGATTTCATATGCCTGACCCCGGTAACGCATATCCAAATACTTTTCTAAAACGATTCCGTTATGATTGACGTTTTCCTGGATGAGGTCGTTCAGGCCGTTTCTTTCAAGGGGCATGAAAAGTCTTGAAATTGTTTCCTGGTCCCCGGTCTGCGGTTCCAGCATGACCGTTTGTGAATAATCTTTGATAATGTTTGCCATCATCATTCCGATCGCTGATAGAATTCCAGGATTCCGGGGTATAAAAACCCGCGGAATATTCAGAAGAGAGGCGAGAAAGACGGCATGCATCCCCCCTGCTCCACCGAATGAAAAAAGGGTGAAGTCCGCCGGATCAAAACCCCTTTCCACTGAAATGACCCGGATGGCTCTTTCCATTACTGCATTGGCAACGGACAAAATTCCTTCCGCCAGCTCGATTTCGTTCAAACCGATCGATTTTCCCATCTTCCTGAAAAAACTTTTGAGATTTTCAGGATAAAGCTTCATGTTGCCGCCTAAAAACCGGTCCGGGACAATTCTGCCCAAAAAAAGATTGGCATCGGTGACCGTTATTCTTCTCCCGTGACCGTAGCATATGGGGCCAGGATCCGAACCGGCGCTTTCAGGTCCAACCTTTAGGCTGCCGCCGGAATCGATGTGAGCGATGGATCCACCCCCGGCGCCCACGGTATGAATACCGAGCATGGGGACTTTGAGAGGGAATTGGGCAATAACGGATTCCGTGGTAAACGGCAATTTTTTGTCGATCAGGCTAACATCCGTGGATGTTCCGCCCATATCAAAGGTAATGAGCTTTTTATGCCCCGCCGTTTTTCCGATTTCAAATGCACCGACCACACCACCCGCGGGACCGGAAAGTATCGTTCTTACGGATTCCCTTATCGCGGTCTCTCCGGAAATACTCCCTCCGTTGGATTGCATCACCCTCAATCGGATGGTACCGGTCTCCCGGGCGATATCCTCAATGTATGTTTTCATTTTCGGAGAGACATATCCATTGATAACCGTCGTGGAAGTTCTTTCGTATTCACGGAATTCAGGAAGAATCTCGTGGGATAAGGATACGGAAATACCCTGTTTGGAAAGCACCTCCCCGACTTTTTTTTCATGTGCCGGATTTTTGAATGAAAATAAAAAAGATACAGCCGCAGACTCCACCTTTGCGGCCATGAGCTTCTCCGCGACTTCTATTATTTCCGCTTCCTTTATTTCCTTAACGACCTCCCCGAAACAATTTATCCGGCAGTTGATTCCGAATCTCAGTTTTTCAGGTACCAAAGGGTCAGGTTTTCGGAAAAAGAGATTATACAGATCCTTCCTGTTTTGCCTCCCGATTTCTATCACGTCTTCAAAGCCTTTGTTTGTGATGAGTGCGGTAACAGCTCCCTTACGCTCCAGAATCGCGTTGGTGGCAACCGTAGAGCCGTGAACGATCTGAATATTTCCTCTCCCGGCAATGTGTCGGATCCCTTTTAAAACCGCTTCGGCCGGGTTCGAAGCGGTGGAGAGGAGTTTATAAACACCCCATCGATCGCCTTCTTTAAAGACAAAATCCGTAAAGGTGCCGCCGGTATCTACACCTACTAGAACCAATCATTCCTCCTTTTGTAACGTCAACAATATGACCCCGAATAAGCACAGACAAAGTCGGGAGATTTTTCTTTTTAATTCAATCATCCGGCTGATTTTGTTTCCGCCCTTATTGACAAAACACGATCAGCGGTGAATAATATTTTTCCCGAAATCGCCCGATCCTTCTTTCGGAAGAGCCGATGGAAATCCGCTGTCTTCTGAATCCGGGGTCTGCAACCCGATGCGACGGCTTCTTTCCCGGCACATCGATCCCGGAAAATCCCCTGACTCTCCCATGATCAGGGTGTTTATCTTGAAGTAATATTTGAAGACAGGAATTCAATGACTCGGAAAACTTCGAAATACTAATTGAGAGGTATCGATTTTTCAAGTCCCATCCGATCCCATTGAAATATTTCCGCCGGATATTCTTAGAGATATTTTTCACGAATCGTCGGAGCAACGATTAACAGGCAAAAAACCGTTTCCGTATATCCCCGGAAATCCGGCATGATCAATCGACCTAAAATCTTGAAACATATTCTCCATCCATGGAATGTATCTCCCGGCAATGCGATCGAGATTCAAAAACGATTGGCCGGGCATATCAGCAGAAAAGCCGAACCGATGTGCATCCGTTCCGTTGGCGGGATGGATGTCTGTTACCGGGAGGATTCGGCTCGTGCAGCCGTTGTTGTGATGAGCTATCCTGAACTGGACCTGTTGGATTCAGCCGTGGTCACCGAATCGGTAGATTTTCCGTACGTTCCTGGATTACTCTCATTCCGGGAAGGCCCTGTGATTCTTAAGGCGATAGACAGGTTGAATTCCGTTCCCGATCTTTTGATTTTCGACGGGCATGGAATTGCCCATCCCCGCCGTTTTGGAATCGCGAGTCACATCGGTCTTCTTCTGAACATTCCCTCCATCGGATGTGCAAAAACAAGGCTGTGCGGCCATCATTCAGACCTGAACCGAAAGCAGGGTAGCTATTCATTTCTTGCGGATCAAGGCGAAACGATCGGGGCGGTCTTGAGGACACGAGCAGATGTTAAGCCATTGTACGTTTCGATCGGTCACCGGATTGATTTGTCAGTGGGGATCCGGTTCGTGCTGACATGCTGCCGTGGATATCGACTGCCTGAGACGACCCGACTGGCGGATCGATTGGCAAGATTTTAAAAAAAAGGGAACAGGGCACTTCCCCCCTGTTCCCTCATTACAAGCAAAAAAGAGTGTAATTCTATCGTTTTGAGAATTGAAAACGAGCGCGTGCGCCTCTCTGTCCGTATTTCTTTCTTTCTTTCCTTCTGGGATCCCGTTTGACGAAACCGGCTTTTTTCAGAACCTGCCGAAAGTCAGGATTGACCTGTAATAGGGCTCGGGTAATGCCGTGCCGTACCGCTCCGGCCTGCCCTGCAATACCTCCCCCCATCACGTGGATTTTCACATCATATGAACCGCTGGTATTTGTAATTTTAAAGGGCTGGATGGCCAGCGTTCTTGCCGATTCATACTTGAAATAATCGTTCACCGGTCGATCATTGACAATAATTTCACCATTTCCTGGTTTCAGCCAAGTTCGTGCAATTGCGGTCTTTCTTTTTCCTGTGGCGTAAAATACGTTTTCTTTATTCATAAATACTCCGGTAATCAACGAAATTGTCGGGTGCTGAATTTATTCAGAACTCCATAACTTCCGGTTGCTGGGCCTGGTGAGGATGCTGATCTCCCGCATAAACCTTTAATTTTTTGAAAAGTTTTCTCCCAAGCCTGTTCTTGGGCAACATCCCTTTGACTGCAAAACGAAGGAGATCCGTCGGTCTTTTTTCCAACAACTCCTTCGCGGAAGTCGTTTTGAGCCCACCCGTATAACCACTGTGTCGATAATAATTTTTCTTGTCCCATTTTTTGCCTGTAAGGACAATCTTATCGGCATTGATAACCACGATCCAATCTCCGGTATCAACGTGAGGGGTGAACAATGGATTGCTTTTCCCCCTCAGGCGGGCGGCGATGGAGCTTGCAAGTCTTCCCAGAACCGCTCCTTCTGCGTCCACCATGTACCATTTACCGGGGTTGTCAAATTGTCTGGCGCTATAAGTATATTTTTTCACGATTAGTCGCTCCCATAAAAAAGAATTTGAATTATTTAAATAATTATTGAGTATGTGTCAAGCAAAAAAAACATCGACCGAGATCAAACAACGAAAATTGAAACCACGCGCTGCCTGCAACGGGAATTCTTCGAGCGTAAGAACTTTTCGGCGGTTTTTCGATTCACTCGTCGCCGCAGCCATACAAGCTCTTCAGAGGGAGATGAATATCCTAAATTTTGCAAAAAATTATCATCCATCGTTTTCCGTCCATAAATAACCCCTTATGCCGGAATCCATGTTTTCCCGGGATTTTTCAGCTGCGGTAGAAAAACATCAATACCTCGCCGACTCCCCGAGGTTGGTTTACGGTTTGCTTAAGGCCGAGAAATACATGCGCCCTTTTATCAGCGTGAATGGAAACCGGTTGCCCGTCTTTTCCCCGGATTCGAATTTTGCTTCTCATTGACATCGGATTCTATTTCTAATACAAGCAACTTTAATAACACGGTTTTTGAAAAAACAGCGCGGGATACGGTTTCGAACCGACCAATTGAAAAAACCCAACAACCAGCTTTTTTCCCAAGAAAATGTCGTCCCCGTTCGCTCGGAAGGCCGTTAAGATCTCATAAAATTTCCATCCATCGATCCATTTCAAAGGATTTGCAAATGCAACCTTTAGAAATAGAAGTAAAATTTTATCTGGCGAATGTGGAAGCCATTCACAGTCGAATTATGAAACTGGGCGCTCAGCGTCTCGGACGAGCTTTTGAAACGAACATACGGTTTGAAGATGCGAACAATTCGCTGATTAAACAAAAATCTCTCCTGCGGCTTCGCAAAGACACGAAAACGCGTCTCACCTTTAAATCCGAACCCCGATCCGAGGATCATGAGTTCAAAATATTAAAAGAGCTTGAGGTCGAAGTCAGTGATTTTCATATCATGAAACAGATCCTTGAATCGATTGGATTTCACAAAGAGCAGACATACGAAAAATGGCGGGAAACCTTTATCTTGAATCGCACCATCCTTTGCATAGACACCCTGCCGTATGGCGATTTTCTGGAAATCGAAGGCGAAAAGCATAATATCAAAGAAATATCGGGCAGCATCGGCCTGGAATGGAGCAAAAGAATTCTCACCAATTACCTTCACCTCTTCCAGATTATCAAAGATAAATCGGATCTCCCCTTTTCGGATGTCACTTTTGATAACTTTAAGAACATCCGGATTGACTGTAAACAATATCTTGATCTTTTCCGGAGTGCGGTTTAATGGCGGCTTATCGGGAAATAGACTCTTTTCACAATGTCAATTTTCCCAACCGTCCGGACGAACAGAACACGGCTTACAAAAATGAACGGTAAGGAAATTCATAATAAGGACGTCGACATGCTTTCGGTCTTAACACTCAACCTGCGTTTTGGTTTGGCAGATGACGGTCCGAACAGCTGGCAACACCGCAAAAAAGCGTTTCCTTCTTTTTTCAAAACGCGTATCTTTGATTTCATCGGGCTACAGGAAGCAAATAACTTCCAGATTGAATTTCTTTCAAAAATCCTAAATGATTACAACTACATCGGGAAAAGAGAACCCGCTCCCTATTTTTGGCAGGATAACATTATTTTCCATAAGAAAGCCTGGAGATGCATTCACCAGGAACACTTCTATCTGAGTCCGACACCGGAGATACCCAGCCGTCCACCGGAAAGCCGTTGGGCCCGGCAATGTACAATGGGTTTATTCGAAAATAGAAGCCGCAAACTGATATGCGTCAACACACACTTTGATTTTGATATCTCGGTTCAAATCGAGAGCGCCAGGATAATCATGGAACGGCTTTCCCATCTGCCTTGTGATCTGCCCGTAATTCTCTTTGGCGACTTCAACGCAACGCCATCCTGTCCCTGTCATGAGATATTCACCGGGCACGGAAGAAAAAACGAGATTTGTTTGAAAAATATATTCAAAAAGCCTTATCCGGGGACCCATCATGGATTTACCGGGAATAAAAACGGAAATTACATCGACTGGATTCTTTATCGAGGACGAATTATTCCAAAAGACTGCCAAGTCATTCAGGAAACCATTGACGGCATTTACCTGTCCGATCATTTTCCGATTTATGCAAGATTTGAATGGAAAAAAGAGAAATAACGAATGGGTATGGGCGGTTTCAAAACTCCCGGCCGGGTGTAAGATCCAAGTGAAGCGAGGTGTTCAACCGCAGGGACCACATTGAGTATCCTGAGGATTGAATTTCTCGATCCAAGACAGGTATTGGACCCGGGGACAGTTTTGAAACTTCCAATCTTTTTCTCGGAATTATCCGAAGGAGAGTGAAAATTCTTCACCGGATTTGGAATCCTGAATTTTCAGGCTGATTACCTCGGCGTTTAAAATTCCCCCCGCCTCCACCACAAGATCTTTGCATGCAACTTTGCCGGAACAGTTTCCGGTGGAAAGAATGATCAACTCGTTCATGGCTCTGACTTCCCCTTCGAATTTTCCACCGACGGTCATGGTGCCGACCTTCGTGTCTGCTTGAACGGATCCTTCTTTCGCTATAATAACCGTTTCACCGGTCAACTTCCCCTTCACGGTCCCTTTGACAATCAATTTTCCATCCGTGGAAATCTCACCATTTACAGTGAGCCCTTTGTCGATAATAGAAAAATTCTCCGATTCATTCTTCACGCTTTTTCTCCCGGAAAAAAATTTAAAATGCAAAACGCTTAACCCGAAAATTCCATGTCATGTTCGGTCTGAATGCCTCCCTTTCCTATGATAAGTGGAGCGCAAAGTTTTTTTCGATCAGTAATTCCCCTGTTTCTGCATACACCACCACACTGGCATTTACAAATTCTTTTAGATCCGCATCGGCTTGCGATTCTAATTTTAAAGTCTTATATCGGGCAACGGAAAAATGATAACCTCTTTGAATTAGGGGGGGTTTCCCCATGACGAGATCCGTCGACGGAACCGTACACCATTTTCCCGGATCAATTTCATCGGGTTTTAATATTACAAATGCGTATCCTGAGACAGGTTGAAAATTAACACGGTTGTTGATCAATTTGAACTGTGCCGTCCAACCTCCGGTTTCAGGGTTGTTAAAAATTCCAAACGCTTTAATCACGATATATCCGCAAGACTCGGGATTCTCGGGGCCTTCTTTTGGGGCGAGATCCGCCCCGTTTGACTTGAATTCGTAGGGAACATTTCCGGTTGCTTTTCCGCCCGACATTTCGTTGAAACCCTTGCCGTTGAAACCGTCCGCAATTCTGGATTCAGCCGCAATCAGGCGGGCCAGGATCATATCCCTTTTGTCGCGAAGCGCAATCACCTGTTCCTGTTTGTTCGATAGTTCGCTCCGCAGAATCTCATTCTTTTCCCTTTCTCTTTGATAGAAAATATAAAAATAAACGGCAACGCTTAATGATACCAGCAGCATCAGCGCCGCGGCAATCGTAATTCCTTTAAAGCCCGTAACCGGTATAATTTTTCCTTTATCCCCAATGAACAGAACCGTCCATTTGCCGGCGTTTTTCGCTTTTTTCGGATTTTTACCCTCTTGCTTGTTTTCCTGGAGATTTTCCATAAGTTTTCTGAAGAATTTCATTCAATCCGATTTTACCGTTCAATGAAGGAGCGTGTTCGTTTCAAGATAAAATTTAACCGGAAAAAGTCAATTTGACCTTGTCCCCTTTTTCCGCCATGAAATGGAGTCTTGCGCTGCCACGATTGACGGCAATCTCGATACATCCCCGACTGCCGATAATCATCAAGGGATTTTTTGGTTTCACGTTTTCATAACTGCGGGACAATCCGGTAATTTTTCTTCCGGCGATTGTAATTTCAGGTGTTTTTCCGGTTCCGGTACGGCAAAATTTTTCGAGGCTTTCCCAATCGATATTGGTGATCAGGTTTCCAAAACGATCAATCGATACGATGAATCCAATCAATTCCCCCCTGTTTGAAACGGCGGGATATTGGATCGGCAGGCGCGCCAATTGTTTCGGATCAGCCGGCGGTCCCAACTTTTTAATGGCAACGCCATTGGCCAGATGGGCTGCGACCGGAGCGAAAATATCCCGTCCGTGAAATGTCCGGCTCACGGATTCTAAAAAATACTCCCTGTTATCAACACGTATCATCGTGTCAACCGTTTCCGAGTCCATTAAAAGAGTCAAAATGCCGTTGTCCGGCGCAAGAAAAATATGCCCTTTTATTTCCAGTGCAAGTATGGAACGAGAGGTTCCGACTCCCGGATCAACCACCACCGCATGCACTGCGCCCCTTGGAAAATATCGATAAGAATATTTAGTGATGTATGCCGCCCGGACCAGGTCCTGGGGTTCAATCTGATGGGTGATATCAATAATCCGTGCGGAAGGGGCGATCGAAAGAATGACACCCTTCATTATCCCCACATATTCGTCCTCGACACCAAAATCGGTAAGCAGCGTTATGATTGACATGATCAGGGAGTTAATTCAGGCCGGCTCCTCTTCAGGAATTCCTGTCACCCCGCCGAATCCGTATATCGGCTCTTCAGACAGGATGATAGCCGGATATTTGAAAAAAATTAACGATTCTTGCGATCATCGGGTTACCAGGTTATTTTCTTCTGCGGGCGAAAACCCAGATGTTCGAAAGCCGATTCCGATGCTCTTCTACCCGAGGAAGTCCTTGTAATCAGCCCGATCTTCAAAAGATAAGGCTCAACAACGTCTACCAGCGTGTCCGTCTCTTCCTGAAGTGTCGCGGCAATTGCCTCGATACCAGCCGGCCCTCCCTTATAAAACTCGATAATTGCCTTCAAATAACGCCGATCAAGCCGTGTCAGCCCTTTTTCATCAACGCCCTCCAAAGCAAGGGCCGTTTGTACCGTCTTCTTCGAAATTGTGCCGTCCCCCCGGACCTGGCTGTAATCTCTCACCCGTTTAAGCAGCCTGTTGACAATCCTCGGGGTTCCTCTGGATCTTTTTGAAAGCTCAAGCGCACCTTCTTCATCAATCGCCACTTTCAACAACTTGGCTGAACGCATGGTAATCTGTACAAGATCCTTTTCGTTATAAAAATCCAGGCTCCTGAAGATTCCAAAACGATCCCGCAAAGGTGCGGAGAGCAGTCCAACGCGGGTCGTAGCCCCCACCAGAACAAAGCGCTTTAACGCATACCGGTGGCTTCTAGCATGAACCCCTTTATCAAAAACAAAATCAACAGCAAAATCCTCCATCGCCGGGTACAGAAATTCCTCTACTGTTTTAGGCGTCCGGTGAATCTCATCCACAAACAGGACATCCCCTTCTTCCAGATGGGTGAGTATGCCGATCAAATCCCCGCCTTTTTCAAGAGCGGGGCCGGATGTGATGGTCAGATGACTGCCCATTTCATTTGCAATGATATGCGCCAAGGTTGTTTTACCCAGCCCCGGCGGCCCGTGAAACAAAACGTGGTCAAGTGGCTCTTTTCGCTGCTTGGCCGCCTCGATTGCAATTTGAAGGGTTTCAACCACTTCGGACTGCCCGGTATAATCTGCAAGGCGTTTCGGTCGTAAAGACAGGATTTCGGGTTCCTGATCTTCAGGCAAGAGAGACCCGGAAATTATCCTCTTTTCCTCAGAGGAATATTTCAGAATATGATCCGCCATTTCAGATATCCATTTTAAACTTCATTTTTGCAACCGAAACGCAGGTCCATCCCTCAGACAGACAACCGGATTTCCTGTTTTGATCATTCCGGATTCCGGAATTTTGAGCTTTGATGCGAAAAAAATCCCGAACCGATGCGGCAGGCTTCGATGATTTCACTGATTCGTTTTCAGAAAAAATTCGTCACGAGTTTTGCACACCACGATATACTTCTTCAAAAAGCTCTTCCGGGGAAGAAATGGAATCGTTGCGTCGCATCGCCTCTATAATCATTTGACTTGCATCTTTCATCTTATAACCGAGCTGACTGGTAAGAACATCCAAGACCTGTTTTGAAAAATCCTCCGGCGGAAAGTCCGGAGCATGCTCCTCTCTCGGGATCAACGCATATTTGCCCATCCTGCCTTCCAGGGTTGCAATAATTTTCTGGGCCGTTCGGTTTCCGATTCCCTTAAGCCGATTCAGCACCTCCATATTCTTTGTTTCTATTGCCCTTGCAATATCGCGGATCGGAATATTTAAGGCTTTGACCGCCTTAAGCGGCCCGATATCTTCCACTGAAATAAAGCGCTGGAAAAATTCTTTTTCGGCCTCTGAATTAAAACCGATTAACACCGGCTTCGGCTGTCGCTCGGTTTGCTGATAATATATATAAAGGCAGATCTGGTCTCCGAGTTTTTTCGTCTTGAGCGTTTCCATTACAACCGTGGGCAGAAGAATTTCGTATCCGATCTGATTGGCAAGAACAAGTACTCGGTCTTCTTCTTTTTTTAATATCTTACCTTCGATATACCCTATCATGAGGCATCTCTGTCCCGGAGAAAATAACGAAAAAATTAAAGCGGATAAAATGAATCCAAACTTTCCCCCCGTGTTTCCTTGTCCCGGTGCTTCAATACCGGGACAAACCGATAATTGCCAGGGCCATTGCGTCGGAGGCGTGATATGGCTTTATGGGAACGTCCGATTTTAAAAAATGGCGGACCGCCATCTCCAGCTGCGGTTTGCCGGCCTTTCCGTTTCCGGTCAAAACCTGCTTGGCCTCACGGACCGGCACCTCGATGATCGGCACCTCAACCTGGCAACCGGCAAGCAAAATCACCCCGATCACTTTTCCGAGCGTTATACCTGATTTTGGGTACGTATCCAAGGAAAACACATCTTCGACAATCATGAGATCGGGTTTTTCATTCTTCAAAACATGCAGTGTTTTTGAAAAGATTTGTTCGAGACGCACGGGCAATCCATACTGTTTCGAAGTATGAATGCAACCGTAGGAATAACCTTCAACCCTTACCGAGGTCCCTTTTACAATTCCGATACCGGTTGCGGCCAACCCCGGATCGATACCGATGGTCTTTATCATTCTGCGCACTCGGACGGTTCGGGAAAGAAGCAGTTATTTAATTGATTCCAGTTTTTTTCTGGCAATAGCTGCTTCGTTGGATTTGGGATGTTTATCAACCAATTCTTTCAGGATAAGCCGGGCGTTCGCTTTGTCCCCGAGGTTTAAAAAAGCAAATCCCTGCTTCAAAAGCGAGGCCTCCACTTTATTGCCTTTTGGATATTTTTCTATCACATTCTGGTATTCCAATATGGCCTTTTCATACCATTTTTCCAGGTAGTAGGTCTCTCCGATCCAAAACTGAGCATTATCGGCACGGCCCGATGCGGGATATTTTGTTAAAAACGTTTTGAATGTTTCACGGGATGCCGCGAAATTCCCCTGATCGAAGGCCTGTTTTGCTGTTATGTAAAGCTGATCTTCGGTAAGCTCTTGTCCCGGTTGAACATTGGATGAAGATCCTGGTTGTTTCTTTTTTTTCAGATCCGGTGCGGATGATTCAAGATTAAGGTATCGCTCGATGTCCGCAATTCGATCGTTATTCGAACGTAAGGATTCCTCCACTCTGTTCAGCCGGTTATTTCTCTCCGGGTTAGAATCGTCGTTATGGATCTTATCCTTAATCAGATGTTCATTTTCTTCAAGTCTTCCGGATAAGGCTCGAATTTCTTCCCTGATTTCATCGAAGCCGACCACCATCTCCGCATACCGGCTTCGGAATGACTGGTCACTTTGTTGGTGGGCCTGGCTATATTCATCCATTTGGGATTTGAGATCCACTCTCTTTTTTTCCAAATCCAAGAGCCGACGTTCAAGCTCCGTGTTTCGATGCTGCAAAGCAACCAAACGATCTTCGAGTATAATTACATCTTCTTGCATCGCACATCCGCACAGAACACAAACAAAAATTAATGAAACGAAAGCTGATGTTTTCATGTCTGAAAAGCCGATTGTTTGTAAGTAATCGATAGTAAGAACTCCCCGCCCCTTTGGATGGGGCGGGGAACAGGCTGACTTTTTGGTTGGGATTACCGAATCACAAAGCTTGCCCGGCGGTTTTGCGCCCATGCGTCTTCATTTTGGGCCGGGTTTGCCGGACGTTCCTCCCCGTAACTTACGGTTGTCAGTCGGGACGGGGAGATTCCGAGATTAACAAGAAAGTTTTTTACGCTTTCAGCACGCCGATCTCCCAGAGCGAGGTTGTACTCACTCGTACCGCGCTCATCACAATGCCCTTCAACCACGATGGACACCCCGGGGTAGGTCTGTAGAAATTCCGCCTTTTTTCTCAAAATATCCTGCGCATCCGACCGAAGGATGGAGCTGTCAAAATCAAAATAGATATCTTCATTAACAAAGCTGCTCCTGGCGGCACTCATCTCACCCTCTTCGGCTTGCGCTCGAGCCCGTTGTTCCATGAGACGATCCTCTTCAAAAGCCCGCTGTCTTGCGGCCAGTTCTTCCTGTCTGGCTCTTTCAGCAGCCAGTCTTTCAGCTTCATCACCCGGCATTTCAGCCAAGGAAGGTTCAGCGACGACTTTCTTTTTCGCACAGGAAACCGTAAACAGCAAACCAGGAACGACAAGTAACAGAGCCAAAATGATCCAAATCTTCTTCCGCATACCTCCTCCTTCAAAGTAAATTGTCATTTTTTTATTTATCGATGCCGTTGGGTGACCATTTCGGATTTGTCTGTTCACCCGGCAAAGCAAGCAAACGTTTCTGGTCCGTTCCATAAGCAGTCATAACATAAATCCTGGATGGGCCTTCGCGTGTCGAACTGAAAACAATCAGACTCCCGTCCGGAGACCATGAGGGGGATTCATTATCCCCTGAATTTTGGGTCAATTGCTGAAGTTTTCGGCCGTCACGGCTGACTGTGAAAATATTGAAACGCCCATCTTTCAGGCCACAGTAAGCGATCCGGTCTCCCCTGGGCGACCAGCTCGGGGATGTGTTGTATCGCCCCTCGAATGTTATTCGTTCAACCCGGCCGGAATCGACATCCATGACATAAATTTGAGGGGAACCCGCCCGGTTTGAGACAAAAGCCATTTCTCTGCCGTCCGGAGACCATGAAGGCGATACGTCAATCCCGCCGTTATTCGTCAATCTTTTAATAATCTTCCCCTCCCCGGTCAACAGATAAATTTCCGGATTTCCTTCAAATGAAAGGGTGGCAGCCAGTTCAAATTTTCCCGGAACCCATGCGGGTGTTATATTCACTCCTTTTGAAGCAACGACCGCACCACGATTTTGCTCCAAATGCCGAATATAGAGGTCCGGCTTCCCTTTTGCGTAGGACGTATATGCAATATATCCGGCGTCCGTTGACCAGGCCGGGGAAAGGCAAATGCTTTTGGAATGCGTCACCTGCTTGGGATTGTAACCGTCGAATTCACATATATATATTTCCTTGTTGCCCGAACCGGTCGATACGAATGCGATTTTGCTGTCGAAAACCCCCCGGGTGCCGGTCAGACATAAAATGACTTCGCCACAGAAACGGCGGACCATTTTTCTATGATCCGTTTTCCATCCTTTGTATCGCTTTCCGATCAGCAATTGCTCCTTGAACGTATCAAACAACCGGAGTTCCATATCAATTTTATCTTCTTTGACAAGAAGACCGCCGGTGATGAGAAGTTCGGCACCGACTGCCGTCCAGTTCCGAAAGGAGATATCGGGAGCAATAATGCCGGATTTTTGGGGGTCAAAGAGAAAGGTGCTATGATCCAGCATCTTGAAATAACCGGTAAACCGGAGGGATTCAGAGAGAAGACCCGATAACTCTTCAGACAGTTGGGCCTCGGCGGCGCTGCCGGACACCGCCTTGAACAGAGGAATTGCAATCGGAATTTGGTGAAGAAAAGGATTGCTGATATCGATATAATTATATTCCGCCCGGCAAAGATTCAGCGGAACATAAAAAGCCAGTATCGCAACAACACAAAAAAGTTTTAAACGAAACCTCGCCATTATGGCATCCTCTCAAGGTAATGGCATGAAACATCCCCGATCGAAACGGTTTCAAAACCTTCCTTCGGGTTTTGGAGCAAGGCGTGGCAAAAGTTCAACTCTACGAATACATTGAATATTTTAAAAATTGACCGCCTCGCCCGGGCACAGAAATCAGGCCCAAGGGAATGTTGTTAAATCACTTCCGAAAAGAATCCGGAAAAAGCCGCTGTTTTTATTTCACTCCGGCATCCAAGGTATCTTGTGCATTGCCAAGATAAAAAAGGTGGCACCCACGGCCGGCGGGAGATTACAAGACCGACGGCAAAAAGTGTCTAATTAATTCCTTCCGGCCCGAATCTGAGACCGACCTCGACATAAGGCAACGAAAGACCGGCGGGATGCGGATCAACCGGATTGGATTTCATCACCGCTTTGTAGGCGGAATCATCCAAGTAGCTGTTTCCGGATCTGTCGGTGAACCAGACATCCCTTATCTCTCCGCTTGGCATGACCCTGAATACCAGGCTGACTTGCAAATCGGCGCCCCTGCCCGCCAATTGCTCGGAAAAAGCCCAGTTCTTTTGGATCCGGTAGGCGATTTCCAATCGATAGATATCAGCAAGTTTTAAAACATCCTTTCCCCCCGCCTCCGATCCCGGGGCGATCCCTTGCCCTCTGCCCGTTTCGTCGCCCTCTACTTTTTCTTTCAGTCGGTCGATGGCCTCCGCCTTTCCGACTTTCTGCTTCAAACTGGCAATTGCCTCCTCAATTTGCTTGGGTCTTGATTCTTCGGACTGTTTTTCAATCCGTTTGATAGCGCTTTTAACAACCTCGGAGGGCTTGAAGGTCTTTTTTTTGAGAGATTCTTTTCTCTTTGTTTCCCTCGGTTCCAGAGAAACCGTCTTTTCGGGTACCGGGGCCGTTTTTTTTATTTCTTGGACCGGAGGCTTTTTAACGGAAGTTTTCGGTGTTTCCGATTCCTGTTTTTCGAGCTTGGCTGAAGATGGTTGCGCCGCATTCGGTTTGTTTTCTTTCTGAGCGGATGCAACCAAATCCACATGGATGACGGAAGGTGAAAACTTTCTGTCCGGTTTAGAGACGGGCGATGCGACCAGAATTAAAAAAAAAATTAAATGACAAATCGCCGAAACGGCAAAAAACGGGAACCGTGAGCGGAACTCGTTTTTCGTCCCGTCAAGCAAATAATCGTGAACATGAATCTTGTTTTCAATCAACCTTTTGATGTTTTCTTACTTTCTTTTTTATCGCTGGAAACCGGCTCTGTTACCATGCCCAGTTTCTCGATCCCGGCCCCTTTTATCTCCGCCATCACGCGGACCACCATGCCATATGAAATTTCCTTGTCGGCTCGCAAAAAAACTTCGCGGTCCTTACGCCCTTCAATAATTTTCTTAAGTTTTTCCTGCAGAAAATCGAGGCCTATCTGGAAGTCGTTAATATACAATTGATTGTTTTTATCAATAGTGACCATTAGCTGTTCCTGATCCGAAGGAAGCGGATCCGAGGTTGCTTCCGGCAATGCCACATCGACTCCCTGCATCATCATCGGCGCAGTCACCATAAAAATGATCAGAAGAACAAGCATCACATCGACGAACGGGGTAACGTTGATATCAGACAAAAGACTGTCGTTTTTTCCGCCGATCATCATTCTTTACCTCCCTCCACCGGTATCAGATCCCGTTCAATGATATTGAGGAGATCCGCTGAAAAACTCTGCATTTCGGACTCAATGATTCGGATCTTATGCATAAAATAATTGAACGCGATGACCGACGGTATGGCTACAGCCAATCCGGCGGCGGTCGCGATCAGGGCCTCGGAAATGCCCGGTGCCACGACGGCGAGGCTGGCGGAACCTCTCTGGCCGATGCCATGAAAAGAATTCATGATGCCCCATACGGTCCCGAAGAGGCCGATAAAGGGCGTTGTATTCCCCGTCGTTGCTAGGAAAGGAACCATCTGCGTCATCCCGGTTGCTTCTGCATTCATGGCTCGGCCCAATGCCCGTTTGACTTGGTCGGTTCCGGTGAATGGATTATTTTGACATAGGTTTTCCCCCTCAAAAGAGGAAGAAGACGAAGATAGGTTCGGAAATCCGGACTGGGTCATTTTTTTCAGTTCCACGTATCCGACTCGAAAAAGTCGGGCCAGGGGACTGCCCTGAAGCTGTTTCGCCTTCGTAAAAGCAGCGGAAAGATCCCGGCTTTTCCAAAAAAAATCGGTAAAAAATGCGGACTCTTTGCAAGCCCTTTTGATGTAACGATACTTAATAAAAATGATGGCCCATGATGTAACGGAAAAAAACAGCAGAAGCAACAATACAAATTGAACCATCAGGCTTGCGTTACGGATGATGTGAATTAAATCCATTTGTCCAGAGATCATAAAAGCACCCCAGTTTTAAATTTTACGAAAAAAAAGAATGCCCGGTTCCCGCAGTGTGTAATATCCATCGCATCCCTGTGCGTCGCACCCATTCGGGGGCATTCCAAGGTACGGTTAAGTATGCCGAATTTCTCCGTTTCTGCATGCCTTGAAACCGGATTTTTTCTTTGCCGTGCCGTATCAAACTTTTTTCTATGTCCTCAAATTCAATTTCAGGAATTGCATGCAATTCCCAGCCTCACCAAGCCGACCCGGTTTTAAGCAAAATCATTAGAAATGGTTTCAAATTCTTCCATCGGGTTTACGATCCAGACGGGACAAGAAGTTCAACGACTTGAAAATATTAAGTATGAAGATTGAACGCCTCGTCCGAATACAGCGATCGGCCTGGGTGGAGGTTTTGAATCAATTTCTAATAAATGTAATGCATAAGACTTTGGATCATAATTCCGAGAATCCTTATAAAAGGCATTTAAATAGGTACACGCAGGGATCGACGCAGTTGGGTATCGGAACGGATTATCAGGCAAGTACCATGTCCGATCTCATCCAGACTCGGTGTTTTCAATTTAACATGGCAGGAGATAATGCATAACATATGGAATTTGTATGAAGCCGCAAAAAAAGTTAATAACTTGCCGATAAAGCTGTTTTTCGAGTCGATAAAATTATCCGAATTCAATGACAGTGTCAAGAGGTTTGATGCCCCGGGTGATTCGTTGTTTTTTTATTATTTCCGGAAACATCCTTTCAATCATGCCGCCTGAAAAAAAAGAATACCGCCTGATTTTTACGCGACGTTTTCAACAAAAAAACCTCCGAACCCTGTAAAATATAGCAACAATTGTACCAAACGTTCAAACTAAAAAAACATGCCGCTTTTCGGCAAATTGTGGCTTTCCTTCAACGTTTCCTCCGGATCGATTCTTTTCTCCGTACAAATCTTGCACGAACGGTTACGATTTTGGAACCATTCTCGGCAATTTAAACGACAGGTTCAACGGGTGACCGAAAGGGAATCATTCGGAACAATCAAGTGAATCAACGCTCCGAAATGAAGGATCCCGGAATGGGATGCCGTTTTGAAAAGAGTCTGATGTTTGAAGTCGAACTTGTTTTATCGTCTTCTTTGCTATAATGATTGCGATGGATTCCCATCGAATCATTTTGAACCGCGACAGCGCTCGCCAACCCCCCGGTTTGCCGCGGGGTTCTTCAATCATTAAAAAGTATAAAGCGGTGGAAAAATTGACACAAAACTGATTTTCCGGCAAAGGAAATCCTATGAAAAACATTGCCGATCTTCTTTTTGAAGCCAAAATATTAAAAGAAATTCCCAGATCCGGTTTTCATTTTTTGGGTAAAGGAAAGGAATCGGTCGCCGAACATTCCTTTATGGTCACTTTCATTGCGTATATGATGTCAGAAACAATACCGGATGTGGATGCATCCCGATTGATCACCATGTGCCTGGTGCATGACTTTCCGGAGGCAAGAACCGGCGATCTGAATTATGTTCAGAAAAAATATGTAACCGCTGATGAAAATCAGGCGGTAAAGGATGCCATTGAAGATCTGCCGTTCGGACCGTCGCTTGCCGATCTGATCGGTGATTTTAAGGAAGGCGAATCTTTGGAGGCCAGGCTGGCGAGGGATGCCGACCAACTGGCTCTATGCCTGGAATTGAAATCTTTAATGGATATGGGATTCAAGCCTTCAGGAAAATGGTTATCCTCGGTATCGAATCGTTTGAGAACGGAAGCAGGGAAAAAACTTTATGAAAGTATTATGAAAACAAATCGAGATGCCTGGTGGCTTAAAAATTATGTTGATGAGCTAAACAAAATATGTTGACAAGCCATGTAAAACTTTCTAAAAAATCACCTTTGGATAATTTTTTATTTATAAAAATTTAAAAACGGAGGATAAAATGAGCAACTGGTTGACAAACGCGTTCAGTACTTCCATTGGAAAAAAGTTGCTGATGGCCTTCACCGGCCTATGCTTCATTGGTTTCCTGGCGGTACACCTCATCGGCAATCTTACCATTTATGGAGGAAAAGAGCTCTTCTTGTCCTATGTCGAACACCTCCATGCACTAGGCGCACTCGTCACGGTGGCGGAATTTGGCCTGGTGTTCCTGGCTCTTGTTCACATCGTGATGGGATTAACCCTTTTTCTCCAGAACCTGAAAGCCAGACCGGTCCGGTACGAAGTTAAAAAAGCGGCGGGCGGGCGTACCATCGGCTCGTCAACTATGCCGTATACCGGCATTCTTATTCTGCTTTTTATCATTTTTCATCTTGTTAAATTCCGGTTCGTCGACAAGACCCCAGTAGATGTAAATGACTTTACAATCCTGGCGGCAACATTCTCCCAGATCGGCTGGGTTCTTTTTTACATTGTCGCGGTGATCATTGTGGCAATTCATGTCAGTCATGGTCTTTGGAGCGGATTCCAGACCCTGGGCCTCAGCCATTCCAAATACATGCCGTTTATCATGGCCCTGAGTGTCGTGTTCGCTATAATTGTCGGTATAGGCTTTGGCTTTATCCCGATTTATGCTTCGATAATTGCATAAGGAGGTGTTGAATATGCAGCTTGAATCAAAAATCCCCGCCGGCCCCCTAACACAGAAATGGACCAAATATCGTGGGGATCAAAAACTGGTAAATCCTGCCAACAAGAGAAAGTACACACTGATCTGTGTGGGTACCGGGCTTGCCGGATCCGCGGCATCCGCATCCCTCGCAGAACTTGGCTATAACGTAAAAACCTTCTGCATTCAGGATAGTCCACGCCGGGCGCACAGTATCGCAGCCCAGGGCGGAATCAACGCGGCAAAAAACTACCCGAATGACGGAGACAGCATATGGCGATTGTTTTATGACACCATCAAGGGCGGTGATTTCAGGGCCAGAGAAGGCAATGTCTACCGCCTCGCCGAGGTCAGTGCCGACATCATCGATCAGGGCGTTGCGCAAGGAATTCCGTTTGCGCGAGACTACGGCGGCCTCCTTGCCAACCGAAGCTTCGGCGGTGCCCAGGTATCCAGAACATTTTACGCCAGGGGTCAGACAGGTCAGCAGCTTCTGTTGGGCGCATACAGCTCCTTATCGCGTCAGATCGCAACCGGAAAGGTTAAGATGTATCCACGGCGGGAAATGATGGATCTGGTCATCGTCAACGGAAAAGCCAGGGGAATCATCGTTCGGAACCTGATCACCGGCGAATATGAAAGTCATGCAGGGGATGCGGTTCTCCTGTGCACGGGCGGTTACGGCAACGTTTTTTACCTTTCCACCAATGCCGAATCCTGCAACGTGGGAGCAGCCGTTAAATGCTGGAGAAAAGGGGCCCTTATGGCCAATCCGTGTTTTACCCAGATTCACCCCACCTGCATCCCGAACTCCGGGGACTTCCAGGCAAAACTCACATTGATGAGCGAGAGTTTGAGAAACGACGGACGGGTATGGGTACCCAAAAAGAAAGGGGACACGCGCCGTCCCAACGATATTCCGGAATCCGAACGCTGGTATTACCTTGAAGAAAAGTATCCGAGTTTCGGCAATCTGGTTCCTCGGGATGTGGCATCCCGTAATGCCAAGTACGTTTGTGACGCGGGACACGGCGTTGGCCCCACCGGTTATGCCGTTTACCTGGACTTTAGCCAAGCCATTCAAAGAGACGGCAAGGATGTCGTACAACGCAAATACGGCAACCTCTTTGACATGTATTTAAACATCGTTGACGACAATCCCTATGAAACACCCATGATGATTTATCCGGCTTCTCATTACGCCATGGGAGGACTGTGGGTCGATTACGAACTTCAAACCACGATTCCGGGTCTTTTCGCGCTGGGTGAATGCAATTTCTCGGACCACGGGGCAAACCGTCTGGGCGCCAGCGCCCTCATGCAAGGACTCGCAGATGGATATTTTGTGATCCCATATACCATTGCCCCCTACCTGGCATCGATTTACGGGGAAGCAGGAAGCGTAACCGAAGATCATCCGGCTTTTAAAGAAACGACAAAACAGGTGGATGCACTCTTTAAGAAACTGACGTCCATCAACGGAACCCGTACCCCGGACAGCATACACCGGGAGCTGGGGAAGGTAATGGTCGATGAAGTCGGTATGTCTCGAAACGAAGCAGGTCTCAAAAAGGCCATCGATAAGATTCGCGAACTTCGCGAGGAATTCTGGAAAAACCTTCGGGTTCCCGGCTCACTGAACGATTACAATAAGAATGTTGAAAAAGCCCACCGGGTTGCGGATTACCTGGAATTTGCCGAAACATTGGCCATCGATGCACTGGAACGCGCAGAATCCTGCGGCTGTCATTTACGAGAAGAATCTCAAAGCGAAGAGGGTGAGGCGCTGCGTAAAGACGACAAATACTGCTATGTCGCCGCGTGGGAGTATAAAGGTTTTAATCAGAAGCCCGAATTACACAAAGAACCATTGGTTTTTGAAAATGTCCAACTAACACAAAGGAGTTACAAGTGAGTGATACCATCAATATAACGTTAAAGGTCTGGCGTCAAAAAGGTCCCGGCGACAAGGGTCATTTTGAAACAATTCCCGTCAAGGATGTAGTAACTCACATGTCTTTCCTGGAAATGCTCGATACTGTGAATGAGCAACTCGCCCTTGAGGGAAAAGATGCGATCGCTTTCGATAATGACTGCAGGGAAGGAATCTGCGGTATGTGCGGCTGCCTGGTGAACGGCATCGCCCACGGACCGATGAAAGCAATGACCCTTTGCCAGCTTCACATGAGAAAATTCTCAAATGGCGATACCATAGCCGTTGAACCGTGGCGGGCAAGAGCGTTCAAGGTTGTCAAGGATCTTGCCGTCGATCGAAGTGCATTGGATAAAATTATCCAGGCCGGTGGCTATATATCGGCAAACACAGGAGGCGCTCCCGATGCCAATGGCCTCCCGATTCCAATGGAAATCGCCGAAAAGGCAATGGATGCTGCCGCCTGCATCGGATGCGGTGCCTGTGTGGCAGCCTGCCCCAATGCCTCGGCCATGCTTTTTACAAGCGCCAAGGTCTCACAACTGGCCTTGTTGCCGCAGGGTAGACCGGAAGCAGCCAAACGGGCAATCAACATGATGAGAACTCATGATGCCTGCGGATTTGGAAACTGCTCCAACGAAAGAGAATGCGAAGCAGTTTGCCCGAAGGAAATCAAGATCACCAACATTGCCCGACTGAACCGTGAGTATATAAAAGCAAGTATCGGTTCAGATGTAATGTAATCCGGTTTAACAAAGCCATTTTATTTTCCAAATCCAACAGACAGTCAGGCGGATAATCGCCTGACTGTCTGTTTTTTTCCCGAATTCCTTATCAACTCAAAACCTCCGGCTGCCCGAAAAATTTATCCTTTCCGTGATCGAATAATTTGATCCACAGTTTTTTCTGATTATCCTTAAAGGGAATTTACCGGAAAAATGAAGCGTTGCAACCCCTCAACCAAAAAAAACCTTCTGATCATCCACCAAGGGGCACTCGGCGATCTGGTGGTCTCTTTTCCTTCCGTAATTCAATTAAAAAATTTTTTCCACCCGATTGATGTGATTTGCCAGAGCAGTTCAGGAAAACTGGGCTGTGCGCTGGGTGTTTTTAGTAAATTCTACCCATTGGAATCTGCTTCTTTTTCATCCCTCTATTCCAATTCGATCGATTCCAGAATTAAAAATATACTGCGCTCATACCAAGAAATTGTTTTATTCTCATTTTCAAAGTTTCTTGAGGATGCGATCGCTGAAATTACCACAAAAAAACCTCACCGAATCATACCTCGATCTGAGTTAAACCAAAAACTACATGTCGGCGAATATATCACACGCAATCTGAGAAAATGCGGCCTGTTGGAAGCGAACAGTCGAATAAACGAGAATGTTTTTTTACCGGTGAATCCTGCCCAACAATGGGAACGGATAAACAAATCGAAACGGATATTGATCCATCCCGGATCCGGAAGCAAAAAAAAATTTTGGCCGATTTTAAATTTTATAAAAACAGAAGCGGCTCTGAGATCAGCCGGGCTCCATCCGGAATTTATTCTGGGACCTGCTGAGCGGTTCCTTGCGAGAGAACTGAAAGCGAACGGCTATGAAAACAGCGGAGTCAATATTATTTCCGAACCGGACGAACTTCTTTTGTTATTGGAAAAAGCGGGAGGCTTTATCGGAAATGATTCGGGTGTCACTCATCTGGCCGCATTCTCAGGCTTGCCGACCGTAGCTGTATTCGGCCCATCGGATCCTGAGAGGTGGAAACCGTTAGGACCTTCAGTGGAAATTTTGCGACCGGAACTGAAATGCAGTCCATGTTTTGAAAAAACCGAACCCTGCGCCGAAATGAGTTGCTTCAATAAAACAACGCCTGAAATGGTTGTGAATGCTTTTTACACCTGCAGGAGAAAGCTTACAAACTTGTCCTAACATTTCTTCTTTCCATGTTTCAATGATGGAAATCCTGATGAAAACGCCCCTATTTCCCTAAGATGCCGCTATAGATTAAAGGGTTACATTCTCAAGCGATAAATTTCTTTTTAGGGTGGCTCTGGCAATTTTCTCAAAATGATCCGTCACATCGGAAACAAACAATCTGGATATAGCTTCTTTACCGAGTCCCCCGTCAACTTCAGGATGCTTTTCCAAAAATCGCTTCACTCTTTCGGCGATGGCAACTGAGGAGTCTATGATTTTGACTCTCCTGCCGATTTTTCTTTGTATGATTTCTTTTAAAAAAGGATAATGCGTACAGCCCAGAATCAGAGTATCGATTTGACTGCATTTCAGGGAATGCAAATACTTTTTGACGATCATCCTCGTTTCCGGTTTCTTGAGCCACCCTTCTTCCACTAATGGGACAAGAAGTGGACAGGCAACTGAATAAACCGCTGCATTTGGCTCGATTTCCTTGATCTTTTTTTCGTAGATACCACTTTTTATTGTGGCCCTCGTTCCGATAACCCCGATTCTGAATATTTTGGAAGCCATGACGGAAAGCTCCACAGCTGGAGTAATTACTTCGAATATCGGGACATCGTAACTTCCGATAAAATCTTCGCTCGCAACGCTTGAAGCGGTGTTGCAGGCGATCACAATGATTTTTGCTCCCTTGTTTAGAAGAAAATCTATATCCTGGCGAGCATATGCGGTTACGGTTCCGGGGCTTTTGTTTCCGTAAGGGGTGCGCGCGGTATCACCAAAATAAATGATATCGTAACCGACAAGCTGTTTCATAAGCTCCCGGACAACCGTAAGACCGCCGATTCCTGAATCAAACACTCCGATCATTTCAATGGACCTGATTTGAGGGATATAACATTTTTAAAAGACATGGTCTTTAAAAGCCTGAACAATTGCTACACCAATAGAATCTCTTCGATACAATTCCCTGCATCGTTTCCGATTCGTCCGGGATCCTGTTCGGGTAGAATATGAAATTCTCATTAAAATTTCAATTTATGTAAATCCTGATTTTTAACTCCTGTCAAGTCATCTTCGCGAACAACTCTTGAGGAAATCATTTTTTTTCTTCGTTGCGTTTCCTATTGAAGATTTAAAATAAGCAGAATCCAATTTGACCCCATCATGCCTTCTATAGTCCCTCACGAAATCAAAATGAATCAATTTCTGAATTATTAAATATTTTGGATTTATTCATGTCGACAAAAAATGCGCGGGCATCTCCACTACCCGCTCTACCCGGTTGATGAAATATTCAAATCTTTCAAGTACGTTAAATGAAATTTCTACTCGAATCGTAACCACCGAAATTCCCGGCCGCAGAAAATTTTATTTTGTTCTTGACAATATAAAATTGATTGATAAGGTGAATAATCTGAATTGTATTCAGAATATTTATATTTTTTTTATAATAAAAAATTTTCACTAAATCATACCTTTTTTTTAAGGGATTCACAGAAAGGATTTCAAAACCTTCCGATAGGCCAAATCTCTGTGTTTTGGGCAGGTATTAAATCCTATTTATGAATTCTCAAAGCATTCAAGACGCTGAATACTTTGATTTTGAAACCCGATGGGAGGTTTTAAAACCCCCTTCCAATAAAGTTTTAACATCATATAATCTTAAGGAGGAATTCATGGCAGAAGCAAAATTGGGAAATCCGGCGGCAGTGGGATTGGGAGGTTTTGCATTAACAACTTTTATTTTACAACTCCACAACTTAGGCTGGATCGGTGTCGGCCCGATTGTGGCATGCGGGTTGATTTATGGCGGACTGGCGCAATTGATCGCCGGGCTTCAAGAGCAAAAGACCGGAAACAACTTCGGTTACTGCGCGTTCACGTCCTATGGAGCTTTCTGGATCGCACTGGGCGTAATTTTTCTTCTCAACCACTTCAACATCTATAAATCTAGCAACAATGAGCTGCTCGCTTTTCTTTTCGTGTGGACGATCTATACAGCCATCATGTGGATCGGCTCAATGAAGGTAAGTAACGCCCTGGCTTGGACCTTCCTGACGCTTTTGCTTGGATTCATATTTTTGGATCTGGCACATATGGGTATGCCTGCTTTTACCAAAATTGCCGCATGGGATCTCATCATTTGTGCCTGCCTCGCCTGGTATGTCATGGCACATGTCATTTTCGCGGACTTAGGCATCAATCTTCCGGTAGGCAAACCGTGGATTAAATAGATTCTTCGAGCCTGATTCGGGCATACTGATTCGACCAAACCCTGGGTGCGCAAGCCCCAGGGTTTTTTATATGGAAGGTATGGTTTTGTTTCTTGTTCCGATATTTTATTATAACGGCTGAAAAATTACTTGAGTGGCTCACAATTAAAAAGCCGGACCCTGAAAGCCCGGCTTTTTAATTGCTATCGACGACTTCGCGGAAATCAAAATTTCCGGATCAACACTACTTGGCGACCTTTCGTTTCAGAAAATATCCGTCCGGATCACAAACGTTTCTCAGCAGTGCCAGATCCTCCTCGCTGGGTTCTCTCATGTCCTTTAGATCCGGCGAGATAATCAATTCAAAGCTGACCAGTTCCTGGATATCGGCCGCGGTTTTTCCCGGCAGGACTTCCAGCAGCGTCATCCGGCGGGTCTTTTCATCAAACCCGAACAGCGCTTGATTGGTAATGACCCGGTAGGGGCCGGAACCCATCACCCCGGCTTTTTCCCTGTATTCCGGGCTGCCATCGCCGAATCCGATGCTTGTGATAAATTCAACTTTCGGGACAAACCGTCTCGCTTCGAGAGCCATAATGGCAATGGTTTTTTCACAGTTGGCCGCCATTGCACCCGCACCTCCGCTTCCAGGGAATCGTACCCTGGGTTTGGAATAGGTGCCACCCTCGTATGTTGAGCAGATATTTCCAAACATGTCTACCTGAGCGCCCCCGATAAAGGCGTAATCCGCATATCCTCTCTGGGTCAGCTCAAATGCACCGCAAAGCCCCTTAGCAAAGCAGGCCTTACGAAATGCCCGGGTATCCCCAACGGATAATGGCATCCCTTGCTCTAAAATCGCCGCCACAGACCCGGCCTCAAATATCATATTAAGACTTGGTGCATGGGTAAGTTGTGCATGCATTGCAGCAATAATCGGCAAACCCGTTCCGACGAACACGATGCTTTCGTCTTCCAGGACTCTTGATCCGGTATAAGCAATCATTTCAAATGGTCCATATTCAGGCATATTCCCTCCTTTAGCTATTTTTCAATGGATTAATTTCTGTTTGATGGCCCAACCCTCTCATTTATACAATGATTGGTTGTCCTTGATCCATCTGCCTGAGTTGTTTAATTTTACTGTACGGCCGGGTGGCCATGAAATCGTCAAACGTTTCACAACCGAATATGTATTTATCATACCATTCCTTCAGCTTGTCCTTGTTCCCCGTTTTTCTGAATTCATCGCAGATGCTTCTGAATGACAAAAATTCCGGCATATCAAACCAGTAATACCCGTAGACCGCTCCTGGGTAACCGCCAAAAGGCTGTTCAATCAAAGCATCGACACAAACCCATGGGATTTCGGTAAGGTTCGGGTATTGTCGAATGCTTTCCGTTGGAATGATCTGTTCAGTCGTCATGATCGTATGACTGGCTGCCTGAGCAATTTCAGGACATGTGCAAAGGGCCCCGAATATACGCGCATTGCCATACTTGTCAGCGGCCGGCACATGTACGATACCTACATCCGGATGGCAGGCTGAAACTAGGTAAACGTTTTTCTTGGTAAACGGGCATTCAATCATTCGTCCCCTGTTGACCAGTTCCATATCCGAACCCCCGTGATCCCGCGTCGGGATGAAGGGGATTCCCATCGCTCCGGCTTTGAACCTTGCCGACATTCCATAGTTGGTATAATCATCGAGCTGAATCATGCTATTACCCGCCAGGTAACGCAAAAGCGGTGCGATACCAATTACTTCATAACCCCACCAGGCCAGCTCAACCCTTTTGATGGACACGTGATTCGGATTCACAATCATCGCACCCGCGAGCAATTCACAGCAAATCGAGTTGGATTGAAAGGATAATGTCAAATCTCTCGCACCTTGTCGAACGATTTCATGGATAATGGCAACCGGTACCCGGGTGTTGACGAATCCCCCGATACCGAGGTTGATTCCATCTTTAACATACTTTGCCACCGCTTCTTTTATGGTGGTCCGCTTGTCATGTAGTCCCTTTTTCTTTGCCACCGCTGCTTTTCTTGCTTCGTCAGGAGTGGGTCCCCAATACTGAAACGTACGCTCTTCTTTTTTCTTGATTTCATCGATACTTAGAGAAGAAACTTTTTTTACATACGAAGCAGCTTTTCCCGTCATTATATGCCTCCTTTCACTGCCGTTATTAATGACCCGTTGTCATCTTATCCTTTTCCCTATTTCAGAACTTTGGTTTCGTTTCTCACCTCCCTTAATTTAAATGAATTATATTTTTTTGTTTTTTACCGTCTGTCCCTTTAAGAAAAAATTTCTACAATTCCTTCGGAATGAATCTTTTCATTTCATTAACTTTCAAACTATTTATTCAAAGTCAAGAAAAAAATAAAATTTAATTAAATATTTATTTATGAATCTATTTTTTGAATTAAATTCAGTTTTATCGGTTTTCGTACCGTTTCCGTGATCGCAATGGCCCATCCCCAAAAGAATCCAATAATTTATGCTTCAATCCTTGACAGAAGAAGCGGATTGGCATAAAAATCAGTTTCTTTGATGAAAAAAAAGTCCCGGCAATCTTGGGAATGCGGCGGAATTCGCAGGATTCTTTCCGGATAAGAAAAAAGGTTATTAAAACGTTCCAAAAACCCAACATCCACTTGGTGATAACCCGATGACGGCTTTCAATCGTCCACTATTTGCCGCTATCGCAATTCTAAGCGGAGGCGCACTCTGTATCATTTCTTTCCTCTTAATCGGAAAGGCATCAGCCGACAATCGAATGGATTCAAAAGATCCGGCGACAATGCCGTCATCCTTAAAACAATCGGCCGTGTATTTATATTTCGCCGACAAGGGAAACTCCTTTCTGATCGCAGAAAAACGAGTCTTTTCTAATTCCGATAATCCGGCAGAACTTGGAACCCTTATCGTTAAGGCTCTGGTCGACGGACCGAAGGAAGAGTTAATGCGTACCATACCCGAAGGTACAACTCTTCGGGCTTTCTATATTGCGCAAGACGGGACTGCCTATCTGGACTTTTCAAATGTAATTACAGAACAGCATCCCGGTGGATGTAAATCAGAATTGATAACCATCTATTCAATTGTTAATTCATTAATCTTGAATATTCCTGAGATCGAAGCGGTAAAAATTCTGCTTGAAGGTCTCGAATCTAATACCTTGGCAGGTCATATTGATCTGAAACTTCCGTTCCGCGCCAACATGCTCCTGATAAGATGAAAAAAAACAATAGAATCGATCAGATAAGAAATATCGGCATCATTGCGCACATTGATGCAGGAAAGACAACAGTTACCGAGCGAATATTGTACTATACCGGCCGCTCTTATAAAATGGGAGAAGTGCATGACGGCGAAGCGGTAATGGACTGGATGCCCGACGAACAGGAGCGTGGTATAACCATCACCTCTGCCGTCACTACCTGCCAATGGAAAGGGAACGAAATCCATATCATTGATACACCGGGGCATGTTGATTTTACCATCGAAGTGGAACGTTCGTTGCGTGTACTGGATGGCGCAATCGGTATTTTTAGCGCGGTTGAAGGAGTAGAACCCCAGTCTGAAACCGTATGGCGTCAGGCCGACAAATATCGTGTTCCCAAAATCGCCTTCATCAATAAACTGGACCGGATTGGCGCAGATTTTTTTGAGACGATTGAAATGATGAAAGAAAGGCTTCGTGCGAGTCCTCTTGTTTTGCAACTCCCTGTCGGCTCTGAAGAATCCTTTTCCGGCATTATCGATCTGATTGATATGAAACAGATCATCTGGGATGATGACACTCTCGGAGCTACATACTCCATCGAGAACATATCCCGGGAGTATCAGGAAAAAGCGGAGGAATACCATGAAAAACTTATCGAAAAAGTCGCTGAAATAGACGACGGGATTATGGAGGCCTATTTTTCGGAAGCGCCGATTCCAACTGAAAGCATCCTGAACGCCATCCGAAGGGCCACCATTGATCTTAAACTCGTTCCAATTTTATGCGGAAGTGCACTTAAAAACAAAGGGATTCAACCACTCCTAGATGCAATTGTCCGGTTCCTTCCAAGCCCGCATGATATCCCTCCGATCAAAGGGACAAACCCAGAAACCGGAGAAAAAATCGTGTGCAGAGCCAAAATAACAGAACCTCTCGCAGCTCTCATATTCAAGGTGTCAATGATGGAGGGAAGAAAACTGAGCTTCCTCCGAGTTTATAGCGGAAAAATGCATGCCGGAGAGGAGGTATATAATCCTTCCCTCCGTAAAAAAGAAAAAATCTCCCGCATATTGAATATGCATGCCAATAAGAGAGAACGGATTGATGAAACCAGCGCCGGGCATATTGTGGGGGTTGTCGGATTAAAAGAATCCTCAACTGGAGAAACCCTTTGTTCTTCCGATTATCCCGTCTTGCTTGAAAAAATTGAATTTTACGAACCCGTCATCTCCGTCGCCGTTGAACCGAAGACACACGCCGATCAGGAAAAATTTGACGAGGTAATTGAAAAATTTCTGGCGGAAGATCCCACATTGAAAGTAAAAACGGATGAGGATACCGGGCAAACCATTCTGTCCGGCATGGGTGAACTTCACCTGGAAGTCATCATCAGTCGTATGAAACGTGAATTCAATACCAATGTAAATGTGGGAAAACCTCAAGTCGTTTACAGAGAAACCATCGAGAACGAGGTTGAGGCCTCTGCGACATTTGACAAGGAGGTATCCGGTCAGCACCACAATGCCGGAGTCCGCTTGAAATTAAAACCCCTCCCACGGGGCACCGGCATCAAATTCATTTCAGCGGTTACGGAGGAAACCATACCGGAAATTTTCATATCAGCAATTGAAAAGGGTGTACTGGAATCCCTGGAAAGCGGTGTGCTCATGGGCTATCCGGTTATCGACGTCGAAGCCGTTCTCACAGGGGGAA
>Ga0116141_10000122_pt1 | contig 51744 bp, 42 predicted proteins | sample AD_UKC097_MetaG_FD_89744 | JGI IMG/M metagenome (GOLD analysis project Ga0116141, IMG submission 89744) | Active sludge microbial communities of municipal wastewater-treating anaerobic digesters from USA - AD_UKC097_MetaG | ecosystem: Engineered > Bioreactor > Anaerobic > Digestate | place: USA...
GAAAGAAGGTATCGCCATGGGAACCATGATGTCGGCACCTCGTCCCTTGGAGGTGATCACCGGAATAAGAGCCAGTATGGTTGTGGCCGATGTCACAAGGGCGGGGCGGATCCTTTGCATAGCCCCTGCTACCGTGGCTTCTCTTGTTTCTTGAATCGTATTCGCCGGTCGCCGGGCAAAACTCTGATTGAGAAAGGTGGCCATGAGAATGCCGTCATCTGAGGCGATCCCGAAAAGCGCGAGGAACCCAACCCAGATGGCCACGCTGAGATTAATGGGATGCACTTGGAAAAGCTGCCGAATGGAAACGTCAAACACCGTGAAATTTAAAAACCAGGGCTTGGCGTAGAGCCAGAGAAGGATAAATCCTCCGGACCAGGCAACCAAAATGCCTGAAAAAACCATGAAGGTGGTCACGACCGAACGAAACTGGAAATAGAGAATAATGAAAATGATGAAAAGGGCGAGCGGCAAGACAATGGAAAGCGTTTTTTGAGCGCGAACCTGATTTTCATAACTGCCTGCAAAATTGTAGCTTATTCCTGCCGGAATTTTCCATTCGCCGTTCCGGATTTTTTGTTCCAGGTAGGCCTGTGCATCTTCGACCACGTCCACCTCTGCGTAGCCCGGTTTTTTGTCAAAAATCACGTAACCGACAAGGAACGTATCCTCGCTTTTGATGACCTGCGGGCCCCGAACATACCGAATGTCGGCAAGCTGTGTGATCGGCACCTGTGCGCCTTCGGAAGTTGGGATAAGAATTTTTCCGAGAGATTCGATAGTATCCCTGAGTTCCCGTAGATATCGCACCCGAACGGGAAACCGTTCCCGTCCTTCAACGGTGGTGGTGATCCGCATGCCGCCGATTGCCACCTCGATCATGGTCTGGATTTGACTGATTTTGAGGCCGTAACGGGCGATGGCGCCTCGATCGATAACAATTTCCAGATAAGGCTTTCCGACAATCCGGTCAGCGACCACCGTCTCAGGTTCAATGGAAGGGATTTCTTTAAGGTACTGTTCAACCTGAAATCCAACCTTTTCGATTGTTTCGAGATCAGGGCCCTTGATCTTGATACCCATCGGCGCGCGCATGCCGCTTTGCAGCATTACGATACGGGCAATGATAGGCTGCAGCTTCGGTGCCGAGGTCGTGCCCGGAACTTTTGTAATCCGGGTGATCATGTCCCAGATATCGTCGGGGCTCCGGATTCCGGACCACGGGTCCCGGCCGTCATTGATGGCGACGTCCAGGGGAGGGCGCCACAGCCGGAAAGGCATGCCCTTGGAAGCCGGAATCAGGCGTCCTTTTTCATCCCGTTCGTAACGTCCCCTGACCATATAAGGTTTTCCATCCGGCGCAAGAACCGGGTTCCCGTGTTCATCGCGATAGTAATCATTTTGGTCATAAGCAAATCGAAACCTCAGCCGTTTCCCGCTTCGATCGACAAGGTATTCCGGTTTATAATTAATCACCGTTTCAAACATCGAAATAGGCGCCGGGTCCAGGGGGGAGTCCACTCGTCCCAATTTTCCGACAACCGATTCAATCTCCGGAATCGATCCGATAGCCTTGTCCTGTAGTTGCAGGACATCAAGTGCCTCCCCGACGGAGGCATGGGGCATGGTAACCGGCATAAATAAAAAAGAACCCTCGTCCAACGGCGGCATAAATTCTTTCCCCATCCCCGGAAAGGTCTCCTCGAGAAAAGAAAACCCCCCTGTTTTTTTCAGGCCATCCGGAAGCCATCCAAAAAAGGCGGAAAAGCCGAACCAGGCCATCCCGCCGCATAATATGATGAACAGTGGTACGGCGAAAAATAACACTTTATAGTGAAGGCAAAGACGGAGCAGGGTAGGATAGAGGCGCAGAAAGATATGAAACAGGAGCAGAAGTCCGCCGATTGTAACGGCAACAAAGATGAAATTTTTCACCATGCCCCGTTCAGGGCCGAGAGGCAGCCAGTACCCGGTCAGTACCAGGCCGACCAGAAGCACGATGATCCAATTTGATCCATAAGAAACCATCCGCCGAATGCGTTGGGGAAGCCAGGGATCGACCAGATGGTACAGGCCTATCGAAAAAACGATCGTTCCGATCCACCATGTTGATTTAAAGACCAGAAAGATCCCGACTGCCATCAATGCCAGGTGGGAAAGCTGGCGTACCCACTCCGTTTTCCCTGGTTTCCGGTTTTTGCCGGCAAAAAAAAGGATTTGAGCAAGAGCAGGAATGATCGTAAGCGCCACAACGATGGAGGCGATGAGGGCAAATGTCTTGGTAAACGCCAGCGGCTTAAAAAGCTTTCCTTCGGGCCCGACCATCGTAAACACGGGAAGAAAGCTCACAACGGTCGTGGAAACCGCGGTCAATACCGCACTGCCCACCTCGCTGGAGGCCCGAAAAACCACTTCCAGCCGGTCCGCTTCCGGCGGCGCCATCTCTGTGTGCTTGAGGATGTTCACGCATATGACCACTCCCGCGTCCACAATAGTGCCGATGGCGATGGCGATCCCTGAGAGAGCGACAATGTTTGCATCCACCCTGAAAAGCCTCATGGCGATAAAACACATGAGGACCGCCAGCGGAAGAAGGCCCGATATGAGCAGGGAACTGCGAAGATGGGCCATCATCAGCAGGATAACGATGACGGTTACGAGAATCTCCTGCGACAGGGCGGTGTTCAGGGTCCCCAGGGTTTCGTAGATCAGTTTGGTGCGGTCATAGAATGGAACGATCGTGACCTGGCTGAGCGTGCCGTCTGAAAGCACTTTTTTGGGCAGTCCCTTGGCGATTTCTTCAATTTTTTTCTTGACGTTTTTGATGGTGGAAAGGGGGTTTTCACTGTAACGGACCACCACGACACCGCCGGCAACTTCAGCGCCCTGCTTGTCCAAGGCGCCGCGGCGCAATGCGGGACCGAGTGTTACCCGGCCGACGTCTCTGATTCGGACCGGAATGTTTTCCCGGACCTTGATGACGGATTGCTCGATATCTTCCAGCGTTCTGATGAATCCCAGACCCCGGATGAAATATTCCACCCTGTTTACTTCAATGGACCGGGCTCCGACATCCAGGTTGGACATCCTGACGGCCTGAAAAATCTCATCCAGTCCGACTCCGTATGCCTGCATCGCATCCGGGTCCACCTCGATCTGGTATTCCCGGATAAATCCCCCTACCGAGGCCGCCTCGCTTACGCCTTCGGCTGAAAGGAGAGCATAGCGGACATACCAGTCCTGGATGGTCCGCAGTTCGTTCAGGTCCCATCCGCCGGTGGGATTTCCTTCAGGGTCTCGACCTTCCAAAGTATACCAGAAAATTTGGCCCAATGGCGTTGCGTCCGGGCCCAGCGCCGGCTGAACACCTTCCGGGAGGGTGCCTGCAGGCAGACTGCTTAGTTTTTCCAGAACTCTGGACCTCGACCAGTAAAAGTCGACGTCTTCCTTAAAAATGACGTATATGGTCGAAAAACCGAAAAAAGAGTAACTTCGGATGGTTCTCACTCCCGGGACGCCCAACAGGGATACCGTCATGGGATAGGTGACCTGGTCTTCGACGTCCTGGGGGCTGCGGCCCATCCATTCCGCAAAAACAATTTGCTGATTTTCGCCGATATCCGGAATGGCGTCCACCGGAACGGGACTTCTCGGCAGTCCCCAGAGATTCCAGTCAAAGGGCGCTACCATGATACCCCATCCGACCAGTGCGATGATCATTAAGAAAACCACCAATTTGTTTTCGAGACATGCCCGGATGATGCGGTCAATCCAGGTCATCTCAGGGCCGGGCGGCGGGGCGTAAGTCTTGGTTTTGCTGGTGATGGCTTTATTCTCCGGGTCGGTCATAACTCTCGGTCACTGCATTTAGAAATGATCGTGATGCATGGAATTAAAAGCGCCTGACCTTCGGTCCATTTTCTGGGAGGTTAAGCAAAGTCATATAGATTATTTCCGGCCGTTGTCACGGCCTGATTTCCGTTTCGGCGGCCTGCTCCATCTGATATAAAGCGAACTGCCGGCGTAACCGATTGATGTGCTGTGTCAACATTTGAAAGGTTTGGTCAGCGTCGCTCAGCTTTGGAGACTCACTTCCAATAACGGCATCGTTTTCAAGGAGCATGAAAAATTCATCCCACATCATCTGCAAATGACCGGAGAGAATCGAACGGTCCACCCCCCTTAGCGCCTCTTCGAGCGAGGAGAAGGCTTTTTTGATCTAGGGCAGTTTTCCCGATCGGAGGGCTTCAGCGATTTTCCGGTATGAGTTAAGGACGGGTATGAGCTGGTGTTTGAAAGTTTCAGAAATCTCCATCCCCGGCATTGGGGGCGACTCTTTTTTCATCGGCGTGCTTTGGTCGTGACCGTGCTCATGAGCCATCGCACCGCCGCCTTCGGGGCTCATCATGCTCGGTTTGGCAAGAATCTGGATCGCGCTGTCGATCTTAAAGTTGCCGTGGGTTACTACCCTTTCGCCTTCTTTCAAGCCGTGTCTCACCAGGTAGTATTCACCGGCCCGCGGGCCCAGCACGATTTCACGTCCCTCGTAGGTTCCCGGTTTGCCCGGCACGGCCACGTAGACGACAGCCCGCTTTCCGGTAACAAGAGGAGCGCTTGCGGGAATCACTAAAGGCGGCTTTTCCCTTCCCGTGGCCCGGGCGAATACCCTTTCTTCCTCGGATAAATTCGCCCGGAGCACGGCACTGACGAACATCTCCGGTTTCAGCTTTCCCTCGGAATTGGAAGCGTTGAGGCGGACCTTGACGGTGCGGGTTTTTTCATTGAGAAACGGGTCGATAAACGCCACGGTTCCTTTGAAGATTTCTCCGGGATATGCTTCAACCTGAAATTCCACCTCCTGTCCGCGTTCAATCCACGGAACATCGGATTCGTAAGCATCCATTTTGACCCAGACCCGGGACAGATCCGCTATAGTGTAAATACGGGTCCCGGTTTGCACGTACATTCCTTCGAGCCCGTTTTTGTGAATGACGACGCCGCTTGTGGGGGCCGGAATGGTGATGTGGTCTGACGGTTTGCCTCGCTTGATGATGGCATCGATCTGTTCCCTCGCAAGTCCCCATAACCGGAGCTTTTCCCGTGCGGCGGCGACCGTGGCCCGGGTGGTTTCTTTCACGATGCTCAACCCGTTCGTTTTGTACTTCTCATCGGCCCGGACCGCCTGGAGCAGTTCCTGCTGCGCCGATAGAAGCTCGGGGCTGTAAAGGTACACCATTTGTTCGCCTTTGCGAACGACGGTTCCGGTGAAATCGACGTAAAGACGGTCAATGCGGCCCGGAACCCACGCCGTAATATAGGCGAGCCGTGTTTCGTCGTAATCGATTTTTCCCACCATGCGAACCTCGGCGGTCACAAATTTTCGTTCAACGGGATGAGTCTGTATTTCCGCCAGCTTCCGGGCATAGGGGGAGAGTTGAATTTCCCGGAGAGAGGCTGGAGGGGTGGTGATTTCTTTGTCTTCCTTTCCGGGAAGAGGGTGTACATGCGGATGTTCCTGGGCGAACAAATCAGCGACGCCGAAGTGTTTGTCGAGGCGAGCGGCGGCAAGCACGAAAATCAGCGGTAAGAATGTTAAAAGAGAAATATATGCGCGGATTCGGGGCCCGTGGTTTTTCATTTTTAAGGCCCCTGAATCCCCGTTTAATCTTTCAAAAGCGCTCATCGGGTATTTCTTTCCCCGGCTGTTTTTGGGATTTCCTTTCCTACCAGCATTTCCAGCTCGGCGAGTCTTTGGGCCCTGTCGGCGAAGGCACGCTCATATGCCAGTTGAAATTCGAGCAGGATTCTTTCCGCGTCGATAATATCCAAAAAAGAACTTTTTCCGGCGATGTAACTCTCGGTATTGACGCCGAGGGACTGCTCTGCTTTTGGAGTAAGCGTGTATTTGTAGAGATCGATTTTTCTCTCTGCGTCATGATACTTGTACAAGGTCAGTTTGATATCGGCCGCCAGACGATTTTCCCGGTCACGGCGTTCCTCCAGGAAGGCCCTGTACCGGTACCGCGCCTGATGTTCGATGGCCCGGTACTTATTTCGCCAAATGGGGATATTGATTGAAAGCGTTCCTATATAGGGATCTCTCCCACTGTCCTCAACATCCGGCATCACGGCTCTTCCGGTGTCGATGGCTCCCAGTTCGAACGTCATGTCGGGATAATAATTTTTTCCCGCGAGATCGATGTTCCATCTTTCTCTTTCCGTCATAAAGTCAACGGTCTTGAGTTCCGGATTATTTTCTTTCATCCATGCCAGGAGCTCATCCTGGCTGAAAACAGCCTTCTCCTCGGCGGGCCGCCGGGGCCAGGGGAGCAAATCCGAAGCGGGTCTGTTCAGGGCGGCATTCAACCGGGCGGAAATGGGCTCCCGAAGATCGTTCAGAGTGCTGAGGCGGTCTTCAAGTTTGCCGAGTTCCACCTGAGCTCGAATAATGTCGGCATGGGAAGTGACGCCTGCCGCATATTGCGTCCGGGCGACGTTTTCCAGGTAACTGACCAGGTTCAAATTTTCCCGGGCGATTGCAATGGCCTGTGCAAGGTAATAATATTCGTAGTAGGCTTCTTTTACCCGGAAAAAGAGTTCCAGTTTGACGACCTCATAGCGCTGCCTTTCCGCCTGGGCATTTTCCCATGCTGCATTGCTCATCAGTTTGAGTTTTCCAAACCAGGGGAAGGTCTGGGACAATGCAAATCTTTGGTGTTGGGGACCCACCCGTGTTTCCACCGATTGGATGAAGTATGAATAGGTAAACCGGGGATCGGGAAGGGCGGTTACTTCGGGGACTTTTTCCAATGCGGCTTTCCATCCGAAGAACGCGGCTCTGAGACCGGGATTCTTCAGCGCGGCATAGGCAAGGTAATCGCTTAAATCCGTATTTTCGTCGATTTGAGGCAGTTCTTCCGGCGTATCCGGAGAAAGCGGTGTCTTCGTCGGCGCCGGATCGTTCCCCGCCATTATTTTTGACGGTTCACAATCAGCATATCCGGCAAAAACAAGAAATGCTGAAATCAAAAACAGGTTCCGGTACGATTTTTTCATTTGAACCGCAACAGCGAGCGAATTAAAAATTAGATAAAAAGTCTTTACGGTCGAGGATATCCTGCAGCTTGCTGCAGGGTGCTCCAATTGTTTAAGTTCGACACGTTTTTACGATCTGTTTGAGGAGCAATAAGAGGAGAAGGGGCGAATCGATTCCTGAGTGGATTTCAATATAAATCGAATGGCCACGCCCTGACCGTTCGATTTTGCGGCATACACCCGTTTTGCTGCGCAAAATTTTATTCTAAAGGAAATATACCGGTGTCGATTTGATTTTTCAATTCCTTAAGGAGAAGAGATAGCTCCTTTTCTCGGTTCTTTTTAAATTTGGTCCACATTTCCACACAAGACTTATTCCCTTCGCAATCTTTTACATAGGTCTCGTATCGATAAAGACTTTTTGAAATGATGGTGATTGTTTCCAGAAGGTCATAATTGATATTTTTAAGCATGAATAACCACCCCCTTCTTCATCGCAAATATCGTTTATAAAGTGTTTCTATTCCCGATAACCAAGGAGTGCATGCCGCATCGAACCGGAAAACAAACCTCGTTGAAACGCAACAGAGAACCGTTCTCCAAGGTTTCCACAGGGGAGCTTCAATAAAGACGGCTGAATGGACGCTTACGACATGAAACGCCAAGCCCTCCGGTTAAAGCATTTCAAGAAATTTTTTCCATGGAGTTGCCAACAGCGTCTCGGTTGTAGAATGCCCGTAAGCATGGATAATCATGGCTGCTTTTTCAACCTGTTTCGGGTCATCCGACTCGACAATGTCAATGACGTCAAAGCGCCCCAAGGTCGCATAACTGTCTTTCCAGATGACCCCGGGGCACTGGCTTTTTATCTTTTGTGATACCGTGGCAGCCATTTGTTTGAACTCTTTTGGATCTGAAAAGGCTTCCGGCGATACTCGACTCAGAATCAAATAGGTTGTCATATGACACCTCCATAATTTTGATAAAGTCTAATTTCGCGGGATTAATCCGGGCTTCATTGGAATTGATTTCAGCCTTTAAAACAATTCATATCACAAACGAAAAATGATTTGTCTATAGGGAAAAGGGTTCATTTTTCAGAGAAAAAAACCCAAAGATCCGGATTTTATCCCGGGTATGAAGGTGATTCGTCCATTGTATTGCGATTTTTCTTTCTTGCGAAGTAAACTTTTAACACGCATATATTTTATTATTATTCGATTTTTAAATATTGGAAAAACCTTGTTCCTGTTGCTGATATTCAGGCTTGATAATTCCTGGGGTGTGATATGGAACCCAAAAACCTTAAATCCTTCGCGCTCTATTATCTTTCTCTCGGATGGTCCGTGATCCCGGTTCGCCCCAAGGACAAACGGCCGGCCGTTCGATGGTTGGAATATCAGCACCGCCAGCCCCGGGAAGATGAAATCAGTCGATGGTTTGACCGATGGCCGGGAGACAATATCGGAATCATTACCGGACGGATTTCCGGACCGGTTGTGATCGATATCGATTCCAAATACGGCGGAGATCAGAGTCTGAGCAGACTGGAACAAGAAAACGGGTCTTTGCCCTGTACCATCGAAGCAGTCACTGGCGGAGGCGGGAGGCATATTTACTACGCTCATCCGGGCGGCGTTATTTACAATAAAATTGCCTTTGCCCCGGGGATCGATGTTCGAGGAGACGGGGGCTATGTGGTTGCACACCCTCCTTGCACACCTCCGGCCTGCGACATGTCTGGACAGCATCCCGTGATCCCGCCAGCATGAAACCGGCTCCTCTGCCCGATTGGCTGTTGAGGCATTTGGTTGAAGAGGACAAACGAGGGCATCCGCTTCTCTATTGGCGAAAACTTATCCAGGAAGAGGGGTGCCGAAGGGAGAGCGCAACAAGACGATTGCCTCCGTTGCAGGTCATCTGCTTTGGTATGGTGTTGATCCGGATGTGACGCTGGAATTGTTTTTGTGCCGGAATGAGGTGCGTTGCCGCCCTCTTATGCCGGATGACGAGGTTGTTCGAATGGTTGAGAGCATGACGCGTCTGAACAGACGACATGAGGGGCCCTTCTGGTGTTGGTTGAGCGTGGGCGTTAAGCAATGCGAGAGCTTGGGGCGGTGTATCGAACCTGGGGAACCGGATTCCTCGGTACGGCACGGCTATAGGGTTAAAACGCGCTTTCCTTGAACTCAAAAATTCTATTTGAATCGCTGAATTCCGGAGCGTATAAGCCGTAGTTTAATTCACGGATAAGATCGGACCGCGATAAAATCGACGTCGAAAACCGGGTGGTTACCGTACCCAGTTCATCCAGTGAGTGGGCGTCGCTTCCTCCACAATAGTTTAAGGAATATTTTCTGCGCCAGTTTTCCACCTGTTGGTTTTCGATAGCGACGTTTCGGCCGTTAACACTTTCGACGATCCGACAAAAACCTTCCCGGACAAGATGTTCGCTAACTCGCCGGTTGCTTCTGAAGGGGTGCGCTGCAATTGCGGCACCGCCGGACCGGTTGACTTCTTCTAAAAGTTGCGTTGCCAAAAGGTCGTTCGAGATATTTTCAAAGGGTCCGAACAACAGAAAATCGCCGTCCGCCGTCGAGTATTCAAGCCCGAAAATGACACACAGGCCATCGTTCTGCAGCCCTTCTCGAAGGTGCTTGCGGATTTCCATTGAATGATGATCGGTAATGCAAACCCCGTCGAGACCGCGGGCTTTTGCATGTTTCAGGACATCATCGATTTCCAGCTCGCTGCAAAGGGAGATCTTGGTATGGACATGAAGATCGAAAAGCATGTGGCTATATTAACAGTTACTTCCCTTAAATCAAATTTTTTCTTTTGATGCGTTTACCTTAAAAAATAGAAAAAATCTATACTTTATATCGAAGTTAAAAATTGTTTTCAATACTTAAAAGGCCGTGCTATATTGCAAATCAGTTCACAGGTTGAATGTCAGGTTTTTTCGATTTCATTTAAAGGTGATACCGGTGATTCATGCCAAGAAAATGCGTTCTGATCCTCCTGGACGGTCTGGGTGACCGCTGCTATGAGCAGCTCATGAACCAAACTCCGTTACAGGCTGCATATACACCTGCCCTGGATCACTTGGCCGAATTGGGGGCCAGCGGGCTTTATCATGCTTCCTGGGCAGGTCAGGCGTTGCCGAGTGAAAATGCCCATTTTGCGATGTTTGGTTACGAAATGGAGGAATTTCCCGGCCGGGGCGCCCTGGAAGCTTTAGGTGCCCGAATTGATTTGGGACCCAGGGATGTCGCCGTACTTGCCCATTTCGTGAGTGTGCGAGAGTCCGATGGATGTCTGGTCCTGGAGAAAGACCGGCCGAGCGCATCCCAGGACGAAACTGCCGCTCTGATCCATGCAGTGGAAGAATATGAAGAAGGCGGGGTGGAGGTACGTTTCACTCAAACAAAAAAACTTGACGGAATTTTAACTCTTCGGGGGAATGTTGCACCATTTGTGACCGATACGGATTCCATGAGAGAAGGCCATCCGCTTGTGGAAATAAAGCCCTGGAGAGGCTACCAGCAGGACATCGCAGCGCGCAATACGGCCAAGGCCTTAAAGGCATATCTGCTCGGAAGTTATGATAAATTAAAAAATCATCCCGTCAATGAATTGCGGACTCAAACGGGACAGCCGCCTATCAACGGGATAGCCACTCAACGCGCCGGACGCTTGAAAACCGTTATGCCTTTTTCTCGAAAATACGGTCTTCGTGGACTCTCCATCGCATCTGCATTCGTCTATTGGGGTCTCGCGGAATATATCGGGCTTTATTGTGAGAAAGTGGCTGATACCGCAGATCCGGGTAGAGATTTTGCCGAGCGTTTGGATATCGCACGTAAGGCCCTTGATATGTATGACTTCATACACGTTCATACAAAAGCGACCGATGAGGCGGCACACAAAAAGGATCCGATGGCAAAAAAGTCGGTCATTGAATCCCTTGACAGAGGGATCGGAGAGAAAATCGGACCGCTGATGGATGACCCCGAAGTGCTTATCGTCGTTACAGCCGATCATTGTACTCCGAGCGGAGGACCGCTTATTCACTCCGGCGAGACGGTACCCCTGACATTTTTCGGACAGGGCATTCGGCGGGATGGTGTAAAACAATTTGATGAAATCAGCGTTGCTACCGGTGCTTTGGGAAATCTTCGCGGAAAGGAACTGATTTATCTGATCCTTAATCATCTGGATCGGGCAAAACTCAAAGGCATTATGGACACGCCCGTTGATCAACCATTCTGGCCCGGCAACTATGAGGCCTTCAAAATCGGATCGGATGAGACATGGAAGTGTTAATGCCGGCAAGTGAAACCGGCGTGATTCACGGCCGCTTTCAGATAGTTCACAACGACCACCTGAAATATCTTCTGGCAGGGAAGAAGCTTTGCAGACATCTGGTCGTGGGGATTACCAACCCCGATCCCATGTTGACCCGCAAGGAAAGTTCCGATCCAAAAAGAAGCGATCCTTTGGCCAATCCATTGACCTATTACGAACGTTATATTCTGATCGGATCCGTGCTGGCTGAATCCGGTCTGAAGCCGCAACAATTCTCTGTGGTTCCTTTGCCGATCAACCTTCCGGACCTTTATAAATACTATGTTCCCATGGATGCCGTTTTTTTTCTTTCTATTTACGATGAATGGGGGAGACAAAAACTCAGATACTTTCAATCGCTGGGGCTCAAGACCCATATCTTGCGGGAAGTATCATCTGAGGAAAAAGGCATCAGCGGCAGTGATATCCGGAGCCGTATGCTTTGCGGTCAACCATGGGAGCACTTGATTCCGCCGGTTGTCGTTACGCTTTTGAAAAAGTGGGATATTCCGACCCGGCTCAAAAAAATCCGGGAGAATCCGCTTCTCCAGCATTAGCCCGCCGTTGACCTGGTTTCCGAGATTTAAAATTCGACTTGATGATCAAGAGAAATCTTTCCCTTCCGAAACCCGATGAAATCGAGCTGTTTCATATCAAAAAAATTGACAATTTTATCAAAAAAATGATTTTTGCGTTTTGCTGTATTCGTCGTCCGCCCATACGCTGCCGGCAAACAGCGCGTTTCGGTGTAATTTTGTTTACCCACTGATTTCCATGACCGGGGCTTTTTGAGTTTGGAGTTTTTCACTTTTCCATAATCTATCGCTATTTTCTATATGTTGCCTTTAAAGTATAGATAAAATCGAATTGTAATGTCCATGCTCTTTATTTATAAATAACTTTTACCGAAGGATCACCATGACGGATGTAATATATTTTGATAACGCCGCAACATCGTGGCCGAAACCTGAAGCGACTCTTCTTGCCATGGAACGATACTTTCGTTGTATCGGAGCCAGCCCGGGCCGATCCGGACATCGGCTGGCTATTGAAGCGGGTCGCCAAATGATTGAGACCCGGGAGGCTCTTGCCGAGCTTTTCGGGATATCGGATCCTTTGCGCATTGTTTTTACAAAAAATGCGACGGAAGCATTGAATTTAGCAATTTTCGGCCTGCTCAAACCCGGAGATCATGTCATCACATCGAGCATGGAACATAACTCGATGATGCGACCGCTCAGAGAAATGGAGGCATACGGCGTTGAAATTTCTGTGATCAAATGCGATCCTTCCGGTGAATTGGACCCAAATGATATGGCCGTTGCCTTAAAGCCGAATACCCGGGCTATTTTTCTTACCCATGCATCCAATGTCACCGGGACAATTATGCCGCTTGTTGAGGTCGGCAAAATTGCCGGAGACCATGGGCTTGTTTTTTGTGTGGATTCCGCTCAATCCGCCGGAGCGCTTCCAATCGATATCAATGATATGTCCATTGATCTCCTGGCTTTCACAGGGCATAAATCTCTATGGGGTCCTCAGGGTACAGGTGGCTTATATGTGAGGGAAGGCCTCGAAAAAGATATCAAGCCCCTTATAATGGGCGGCACCGGCAGCAAATCGGAATTCGAGGTTCAACCGATTTTCCTGCCGGATAAATATGAATCCGGCACACCCAATACGATCGGACTCATCGGCCTGGGCGCTGGGGTTCGCTCCGTGCTGGAGCGGGGCGTTGAAAATATCAGGGAAAAAGAAATGGAACTGACGAGGAGATTCATTGACGGCCTTGGATCGATTCCCGGCGTGACGCTCTATGGTTGCGGCGATCCTTTAAAACAGATTGCGGTGGTTTCATTCACTATTGAGGACATCAGTCCTTCGGATTTGGCCCTTGCATTTGACGAAAAATATAACATTATGTGCCGGCCCGGTCTTCATTGCGCCCCTTCGGCGCACCGGACAATCGGAACTTTTTCAGAAGGAACCGTACGGTTCGGTTTCGGATATTTTAATACCTTTGATGAGGTAAATATTGCACTGGAAGCGATCAGTGAGGTCGTATCTTTAAAAATGAGGAACCTAATATGTCGAAACTAGTGGATGCACGCGGACTTGCCTGCCCGCAACCGGTAATCCAGACGAAAAAGGCTCTTGAGACAGATGACCGCGTGGTTGTGATTGTCGACAACCCCGTAGCCCTGGAGAATGTCAGTCGATTGGCGAAAAGTCTGGGATGTGAGTTGGATGTTGAAAATAAAGCCGATGGTACCTATATCACCATTGTTTCTGTCGAAAAGGAAACCAATAAAGCTGTTGGTGCGAAAAACCTTTCTTGCAAACTTGGGGATGCGGATACGGCTCAAAAATCAGGACCGGTGGTTGTAACCATTCAACAGGATCGGATGGGAAGGGGCGATGATGAATTGGGTTACGTTCTGATTAAAAGTTTTATCACACATTGGGCGAGATTTCCCCTGCACCGGACATCATTATTTTGTTCAACACGGGTGTCAAGCTCTCCGTAAGAGGATCGGATGTGATTGAAGATTTAAAAAATCTTCAAGAAAAAGGGATTCAAATACTCGTATGCGGAACCTGCCTGAATTTTTTCGGTCTGACGGATCAACTGGAGGCAGGGATCATATCCAATATGTACGATATCAGTGATACCTTGCTTTCAGCCGGGAAGATCGTGACGGTATGAACGATTCACAAAGATATTACGTGGTTTTGTTCGGGTCCGTCAGTCATACGTTGCTGGCCGAGAAGATCTTGAAGCAGGAAGGAATTCCCCATAAGTTGATTCCCGTACCGAGGCATATCAGCTCTGATTGCGGGGTCTGCATACGGTTTATGCCAGGGGTCAGGGATGAGATTGAAAAAGCGATTGCCGGTCGAGTAACTTTCGATTCGATCTGTGCGGTATAGCTTTGTCAATACCTGCCATCCGGTTTTTTCCCTCGGAAAAGCATTCTCTTCTGGCTGATTGAAAACACGGGTGAAGATAAAAGGGGCTGGTTTCCCATCCTCAGTCTCACGGTTTGATATTGGAGAGAATATGTTACAAAAAAATCCGGGCAAAAAGAAGACGGCTGTCTGTTGGAAACCGGTTAGATTTTAAAAGGAAAAAATCGCATGAATGAGTTGAAAAAGTTACGGCTCACCGAAACCGTTACGGGTGCCGGCTGAGCCTCGAAACTGCCTCCAGGGGACCTGGAGAAGGCATTATGCGGTCTCGAGTATCCAACGGATTCAAACCTGATTGTCGGGTTGGAACGGGCGGATGATGCGGGTGTTTATAAGGTATCCGATGGTCTGGCGATTATCCAGACTTTGGATTTTTTTACGCCGATTGTCGATGATCCATACTGGTTTGGGCAAATCGCCGCTGCCAATGCCATGAGTGATGTCTATGCGATGGGGGGGGTCCCCAAAACCGCCATGAACATCGTGTGTTTCCCGTTGAAGCAGATGGATATTTCAATCCTTCGGTCCATTATAAAAGGTGGGTTGGACAAGATGAAAGAAGCCGGCGTTGTGCTGGTAGGCGGGCATAGCGTTGAAGACAAGGAACTGAAATACGGTTTGTCGGTGACTGGGTTTATTCACCCGGATCGCATACTGACGAAGAAAAAATTGGCGGCGGGAGACAAATTGATTCTAACCAAGCCGCTTGGCACCGGAATTATCAATACCGCTATAAAAGGAGGCCTTGCTTCCGGGCCAATCATTGAATTTGTCACGCGGCTGATGGCCTCTTTGAACAAGGATGCGGCTGAAATCATGCGTGATTTTCCGGTCCACGCATGTACCGATATTACGGGTTTCGGGCTTCTGGGACATATGGCGGAGATGGTTGTTGATTCCGGACTCGGAATTAAAATCGAGGCAAACAGGCTACCCGTTATTGCTGAGGCATTTGAGTATGCGGGAATGGGGTTGGTCCCGGGAGGTTCATATAAGAACCGTGAGTTCCGGGAATCGATCATAGAGTTTCCCTCTTCTCTGGAACCTCTTTATATGGATATCATGTTCGATCCTCAGACTTCCGGTGGGCTGCTGATTTGCACGGACCGAAAATGCGCCGACGAACTGCTGGAACGATTGATGAAAAAAGGAATGGATCGGGCAGCTGTCATTGGAGAGGTGATATCTGAGCCAAAAGAAAAAATATTAATAGAATAAGAATTTTTTCCACCGAAATTCAGTTTTCGTATGAAGTTTGTATTTCTCCTCAGGCATGTAAAATCACGTATCCAACATCGGATTTCACGGCTCGGAAATTCACGGATCGGAGCCGAGGAACGAAACCCACTACGTTGATATCGGATCATTTTTCGGTCATAAATTTATTTGCGATACATTCTGAAGGGAAGATCCCTGTTGTTAGAAACAAAAACCATTTCTTGAATTTTGGAAAAGAATGAAACCGATTTATTTGGACTATAACGCCACGACACCGATCCATCCCGCAGTTTCAAAAGCAATGATGCCTTACCTGAAGAAGTATTTCGGAAACCCTTCCAGCGCGCATTGGTATGGAATTCAAACGAAAAAAGCGATTGAACAAGCCAGGGCCCAGGTCGCGGAGTTGATTCATGCCCATTCAGATGAAATCGTTTTCACCAGCGGTGGAACGGAGTCCAATAATTTTGCGATCAAAGGGATTGCATCAGCGCATAAGAAGCGGGGGAATCACATTATCACATCGTCTGTTGAACATCCCGCAGTGATCGAAGTGTGCAGGTATTTAGAATCGATAGGATTTCGGGTTTCCTATCTTCCTGTCGATTCATATGGTCGTGTCGACCCCAAAAAACTGGAGGAGGCGATAACATCCCAAACGATCCTTATTTCGATTATGCACGCAAACAATGAAGTCGGGACAATCCAGCCGGTTTCGGTCATTGCGGGGATCGCCAAAAGATATCACATCATCGTGCACACGGATGCCGCCCAGTCAGTGGGAAAGATACCGGTTCATGTCGATGAACTGGGAGTCGATCTGCTCTCCATTGCGGGTCATAAACTTTATGCGCCCAAAGGGATCGGGGCGATTTATATTCGCCGGGGGACAAGTCTTGAGAAACTCATTCACGGTGCAAACCATGAGCGGAATTTTCGGGCCGGAACCGAAAACGTTATGGAAATCGTCGGATTAGGGAAGGCGTGCGAAATTGCCGTAAAGGATTTGAGCATGAATATCGAACATATGAAAAAAATGCGGAATCTGTTGTATGGGGAACTGAAAAAATCCAATTTGGATTTTCGGCTGAACGGGCATCCTGAACATCGATTATCCAACACACTAAGTCTGTCTTTTTCTAATACAAAAGCAAGTGAGATTCTTTCCGCGTTGGGTGAGGTGATAGCGGTTTCTGCCGGTTCGGCCTGTCACGCCGACCAGGTGCTTGTTTCCGGAGTACTTGCAGCAATGGGGGTGCCGATGAATTATGCAGCGGGAACCATTCGTTTTTCCACCGGAGTGTTTACCACGGAAGAAGAAATCAAACGGGCGGCAAAAAGCATCATAAAAACCGTATGGAAATTTCAATCAAAGGCGGGGAGATCAAACCGGCAAGACGATTGGAATGACATGGGGGGATTCAACATTTTTTGTCACAAACCTGACGATTATTGTCAAAAAGATTAGCCGCGAATATATTCCAATGTTGTTTAACATATTGAAAATACATAAATCTAGATTTAACTTGAGTTGGCACGTTTTTTGGTATGTTTTAGAGGCATAGAGGTTCGAGATAATTTTTCTGCTTTCAAAAAACGGCAAAAGGTTGAGGACAAGGGTTTCGGTTTCCTTCGCCCTCAGCCTTGGTGCCTGAACCTTCAATGAGCAATGATTTTCCGTGCATGTCATTTCCGGATATGAAAATAACGACTCTATGTGCGGGTGGGAGATATGATCTTATCAACTTATAGCAACTTGTCGTCATTGAACGCGTTTGGGAAAAAAATGGGCGTCATTGCACACAATGTTGCCAATGTGTGTACCGACCAATTCAAAAAGAGCAGGGCAGTGTTGACTGAGGGACCGAATGAAAGTGTTCAGGCGGAAATCGAACGATCAGGCTCCCAAGGTTATCCGGCTGTAAATCCCTCAAACATCCAAACGGATGAAAAAGAACCATCCAATGTCGATTTGGCTGAGGAAATCCCCCAAACAATTCTTACTCAAAGCGGGTATTCCGCCAATCTGAAAGCGATTCAAACTCACGACGAAATGATCGGAATGGTTTTGGATATTCTTGGTTGAACGAAAAGGGCGGCTTTTCGAAAATTTTTGCTGCCTATGGCGATTCTTTCCACGACTTCCGATGTCAATCGAAACCGATCCATCAAATTTTCCCCTGAAATTCCTTTCTTGTTTTTTCTACTGTTTCTTCGGATTTCTTGACTATTTTTTAGACTTTAAGATATCTTTTATTCAATGCGTTTTTTCCAACCACTTAAAAGATTTAAAATATCGCTTTCCGCCATGTGTTTTTGAAACGGATACAAGAAGGGGCAAACCATGAAAGACTCCGATGTAAAAACCCGTTTGATGGATTTGATTCAAAAAATGTCCGAGGAGCAACAGGAGGAGTTGTTGAATCTGTTGGAGTGGAATCCGGAGGAACAGAGGAAATACCCCCGGAAACCTTATTTCATGAATGTGGATTATGCGACGAATGATCAGGTCTTCAGGGATTTCATTCAAAATTTGAGCGATGGCGGAGTGTTTATCGAAACGCGGAAGCTTTTTTGCGTGGGCAAGGAAATTACATTGGTTTTTCCGCTTCCCGGTTGCAGGAAACCTGTCAAGATCAAGGGGAAAATTGTGCGGAGCGGGTTCCATGGGATCGGGGTCCGTTTTAAAAAATCCATCCGGTATCCCGAAAAGAAAAACGTCCTTCTTGCCAAAGGCTGGTGATCAATAAAAATCACCTGGAACTCTTATTGACTGCAAAATACTCAGATGCCATTTTAAAATTTCCGCTCATGCCAATCTCTGTGTCGGGGAAAAGCCATCCATCATTAAAATGCTCTATGCATTCCAGCAGTTGAACCTGTTCCACCGATTTGACCGTAAACTTGATGGAATGTTTTAAAATGTCTTCCAATAAAAAAATGAACCTGGAACCGTTTGATATTGACCGGTTTATCGCAGTCCTAAAAAGAAACCGGAAAGCCCGAAAAGCTCCCATTATAACCTTTATTTCAAAGAGGGGCGCAACTCCATTTGAAATTCTTGTATCAACCATTCTTTCATTAAGAACCAAGGACGAGGTGACCGCAGCGGCCGCCGAAAGACTTTTTGAGTTTGCACGTACACCGGAGGAAATATTAAGATTAGATGAGAAAAAATTAAAGGAATTAATTTATCCGGTCGGGTTTTACCCAACCAAAGCAAAGCGGATTCTGGAGATCAGCCGAATGATCCTTGAAGATTATAAAAACATTGTTCCGGATAGAATTGAAGAACTTCTTAAATTGCCGGGTGTCGGAAGAAAAACGGCCAATCTGGTTCTTATCGAGGGGTACGGAAAAAACGTCATATGTGTCGATACCCACGTCCACAGAGTAAGCAATCGAGTCGGCTATGTCCAGACAAAAACTCCGGAGGAAACCGAGTTTGCCCTGGAGGAAAAGCTTCCCAAAAAATACTGGCGGAAATACAATGAGCTTCTCGTTGCATTCGGACAGACCGTCTGTACCCCGATTTCACCTTTTTGCGCCGGATGTGCAGCATCTTCAATGTGCCCGAAAATCGGAGTCAAAAAATCAAGGTAGCAATGCGTCTTGAAACTTTTTGCTGGATGGAACACGAGGATGATCTTTACCGAAAAAAGTAACGATGCGAACGAACGGAATTCAAGGGGGCGACCCATGATTAAGAAACCGATTAAAATGATTTGCTGGAACGTGAACGGCATGAGGGCTGTGGTTCGTAACGATTTTTTCAAATCTTTCAGGAAAATCAATGCCGATATTTTTGCTATACAGGAAACCAAGCTTCAAGAATCACAGCTTACGGAGGAGATAAAAAAAATTGAAGGATATGAGTCTTACTGGTCACACAGCACGGTAAAAAAGGGCTATAGCGGCGTCGGAATCTACACTCGTATCAAGCCGAAGACCGTTACATACGATCTGGGTATTTCCAGATACGATGATGAAGGCCGAACGATTGAAATGGATTTCGGGGATTTCGTTTTTTTCAATGTTTATTTTCCTAATGGAAAAATGAGCGATGCGAGACTCCGCTATAAGCTGGATTTTTATAAGGATTTTTTTGAATATGCAGACAGCCTCAAAAGCCGGGGGAGAAGCCTTGTCATTGCCGGGGATTTTAATACCGCTCACAACGAGATTGACCTGAAAAATCCGAAAGCGAACGAAAAATATTCCGGTTTCCTTAGAATCGAAAGAGACCTGCTGGATCGAATGGTCGCAAACGGTTATGTCGATACGTTCAGATACTTTTATCCGGATACGGTAAAATACTCCTGGTGGTCCTACCGCTTCAATGCAAGGGCTAAAAATATCGGTTGGAGGATTGATTACTTTTTCGTCACGGAGGATATCGTTCGAAAAGGATGGGTTAAGGACTCGTTTATTGACAATGATATTTTCGGATCCGATCATTGCCCGATCGGTCTGGTAATGGCAGGGTAGACGACGTAGATACACGCCGATATCAAAAGAGGAATTATCCGATCATAAAAACTTCATAAAAACTGATCGACAGAGGGTTATCATGTAAAGCCTGCGGCGCGATCAACAGCGGCCCTGGCACCGCCCTTCAGGATGCCCGATGGATCGGTCATCGGCATTACACACATTCCGATAGATTTCGTGAAAAAAGGATGGTCGTAATTTTTCGGAAACATCGGTTTCCGGCGGGAGATTCACTGGTTTATTCTCTGTAAGCTCGTCCCGGATTCAAAACCGACTTCGAGCCAAGTTTCAATCCTTCGATTCCCGAAGATAATGTCATTTTTCCGAATTGCATTGAATCCGGTATAATTTTTCGAAATAGTGATTAACGGTATCCCGCCAGAGAAAGCGAGCGGCGGAGGCATTTTTGCAGATTTGACGCCACTGTTTCGGATGATTTCGCCTGATTTCAAGCGCATTCAAGAAGCTTCCAACAAAGTTGTCCACCTGGTTCTCAACGGTTTTCCCCTTGAAAGTAAAACCGGTTATCCCGTTTGTAACCGTGTCTTTTAATCCACCCACCTCATGGACCAAACAGGGCTGTCCGTTTCGCATCGCCAGCATCTGGCTTATCCCGCATGGTTCAAATGAGCTTGGCATAAGAAAAAGATCTCCATTTGAATAAAGCGCGTCGGCGCAGTCATCCGAATAGCCGTTTAAGAATATAAAATTTCTGAAACGCGAACTTATTTCCGTAAGGAAAATTTCGTACTTCTTATCGCCGGTGCCGAGCAGTACATAAAGTCCCTGAGTTCCCAATCCATCCAGAATACCGACGAGACCGGATTCAAGCGTTGAGCCGGCTTGATGCATCAAGAAAATTTTCTGGTCCGAAAGCCGACAGACGCTTGTAACAAATACGTTCGGCCTTTCGCTTTTTGCGATTAATTCCGTTAATCTTGCGTATGCTACAAAGACGGAAGCTGAAACTGTTTGCTGGTGACCGGCCCAGTTAATAAGGTTCGATTTCAATAATTGAAGTAAATCGGAAAAGTTTAATCGGTGAGCGATTGTGCGATCCGGATACTCGCATCCGTTCAGGATACCGAATAATCGGCCTTCATCCCATGTGGACCGAATATCGTTCTCGAGTCCCTCGGCACCGTAGAAACGAGGTTTGTCGCTGGTCTTTTGTATCTCTTCGGCATACGAGGGAGAAACCGTATGGACAACATCAGCCAGTCGAATGGCGGCCGCCATAGGGTTAATACAATTCGGCCATCTCGGATCCGCGAGATCGGACCAGCGATAATTCAATCCCGGATACCAGGATTCCAGAGAAGAGTCGCTGTCCTTGAAAGGTCGGATTCCCTGCATCGACAAGTTATGAATGGAATATACGGTTCGAATTTTTTTAAGGGCAAGGTAGTTTTCGTGAAATTGGCGGAGGATTAAAATAAAAGCGGTGTGCCAATCGTGAAGATGCATACAGTCGATCGGGCCGAAAATACTTTTTGTTATCGCTTCTGCTACAGCCGTACAGAAAAGCGCGTATTTGGAGGCATCGGTTGCAAATGGCCTTTCCGGCGGGTCGTAAGAATAAAAGGTTCGATTTGCCTGTGCATTACCGGGAGCAATAAAAATCGGATGATCAACAACGAAATGTTTCACATCGGATTGTGAAATCTTTCCCCGAACCATATAGATTTCAGCTGATTGATTCTTCCCGCCGAAAAAAAAATGAACGGAGCCTATCCATTTGGAATCCTGTTTATGCAGGAAACCATAAGAAGGAATGATAACTTTTACCCGGCAGCCTTTTTTCGCAATTGCCGGTGGAATGTCTCGAATGACATCTCCCAGGCCCCCGACCTTACCGCCGGGGAGGGCGTCATTTTCAGCGGCTGCAATTAATATATTCATTTTGTCCTCTTGGGGCGATTCAATGATTGATTTTTTTCTATCTGAATATTTGTCTTGCAGCCAATCCGCAGGAAAGGATGGCGGCATGAGAAATCCGAATCCTCTCCGGTTCTCTCATGGGGTTGAATAAACAACGAGGTGGTCAATAAACGGTTTCAAAACCTTCACTCAAGCCCAATCTCCGCATTGGAGCGGGGAGCATCTTCCTCAAAATCTAAATGGGTATTTCTCCGGTTGAACCAATCGTTTCTCCTTGGCCTTTAACCGGGTTGAGGGTTTTAAAACACTTCAACATGCGATTATTTCTTTTAATGACTATTGGTAACCGTCGTATAGAAAAAAGACGATGGGTATTGTGTAAGCCCGCTATGCGGCCTCAAGCTTTTGTTTATCATGGAGAAGCGCTTCACGCAAACACAAAAAGGATAAACATCGGACGGCCTTGCAGAATAAGGTTTTTTTAACTTCGAAATACAGGATTCACTTTATTTGTTTTTATTGGTAAAAAAAATATAATTATTTTTATTGAAATAAAAAAAGTAACCTTCTTTTCCATTTTTGCATTATCGGGTATGCTGGCCGCCACTTTTGTATGGATAGAACTCGATCGTCGATAAATGATCATGTTCGAAAATATTCCCCTCTTGTTCGCCATCGGGAAAAACCATGCAATGTTTGCATGAGGATGTAATGATGTGCGGCGGCTTCTTCCATGATGAGGCGGATCGGGTCTTCGGTTTACATTCAATAATCGTTTGACTTTACAGCTTGAAGCGTCTCATTTTTTTCATTTCAAGAAAGGCGGATTTTTTATGAATCAACCATTTGCGGTCTTAGACTGCGCGCTGATTGCAATTGCAACCGGTCAAAAAGCTCACGATCTCAGAGAGTTGAGAGACCGCCTGATTACGATGAGCGATCCCGGGATCATGTACTACCATTTCTGGGATGCGCTCCTTAGGCCTCGTTTCGTTGATCCGGAATATCAGAACGATTTTGCGGCCTGGGTTTGGCATGACCTTCACGATCGACGCCTGGCCGAACGATTGTCAATTCTGAACCCCGCGGATTATCGGTTGATGGATGATCTGAGGCACAAGATGATAGAGGTGATTGAAGAACGAATGGATGAAGAGGATTTCATGTTTTATCCGGATGCCGATCACCCATTTTTTTTCTGCCGCTCTCAAATTGTCATCTTCGATACCCATTTCCGAATTGATGATCCTCGAAAGCTTTCCGAGATTATAGCCCAAATGTCTCTGGGAAGTATTTTTTATCATTTTATTGATTCGCGTCGAAGGACCCATTCCGGAATAAATGATTTTTCAGTATGGCTCCGGGGGTTTGAGGGAGTATATGAAGTGCTTGCGGATGAAATTGATGCAATTGATCCTTATTTCGACAGTCTCCCGGTGTTACGAAACGAACTGGTAACCGTTGTTGAGAAATATTTCAAGAAAGGAAATCATTGATGGGCTGTAAGCTGGATCAGTATGCCGAGGTCGCGGGCAGGGAAGTGATCGATCACCTGCGCCAACTGGCCGAGCCGATGAAAGGAATCAACGTCGTCCATGTAAACTCGACCCGGGAAGGCGGCGGTGTCGCAGAAATTCTGCACCGAATCATTCCGCTGCAGCAGGAATTGGGAATTAACGCAAAATGGGAAGTGATCACCGGCGATCCGGAATTTTATCAGTGTACGAAAAAAATGCACAATGCTCTTCAGGGTGACCGGCTCTATATCCCGGAAACGCTTCTGAAGCAATATGAAGCCACGAACCGAAGAAATTATGAAAGATTACAATCCGTTTTGGAAGCAGCTGACATGGTCTACATCCATGACCCACAACCAGCGCCGCTCCTGAGTTTGTGTTCAAACCGGAAAGGCAAGTGGATATGGCGTTGTCATATCGACGCCAGCCGACCCTATCGACCGGTCTGGAAATATCTCAGGCGTTTTGTCGAAGGATATGATGCCAGCATCTGGTCCCTGACGGACTTTGCTCAGCCAATGCCTCACCCTTTGTATATCATCCCTCCCAGCATCGATCCGCTGAGTGAAAAGAACATGGAACTTGGAAAAAAAGAGATCGAAAAGATATACGAACAATATGAATTGGACCCTCAGCGCCCCATCCTGGTTCAAATTTCCCGTTTTGATCGGTTTAAAGATCCGGTTGGAGTCATTCAGGCTTATCGAATGGCGAAGGCCTTTGTTCCTAGACTTCAGCTCGTACTTGCAGGCGGAGGCGCAACAGACGACCCAGAGGGAAAGGATGTTTTGATCGAGGTGATGGATTACTCCGACGATGACCCCGATATCCATGTCCTTCTTTTGCCCCCGGATGCCCACCGGACGGTCAATGCCCTTCAACGAATTTCCGACATCGCTTTACAGAAATCGCTCAAGGAGGGATTCGGCTTGACGGTCACCGAAGCCATGTGGAAAGCAAAGCCGGTGATCGGTGGAAACGCCGGTGGAATTCGACTTCAGGTGATCAATCATCATACCGGTTTTCTTGTCGACACCCCCGAAGGGGCGGCCTTGAGAATCCGATATCTTCTGAAAAATCGGGAAAACCTTGAGGTCATGGGGAGGCGGGCGAAAGAATATGTGCGGGAGAACTTTCTTCTGACCCGTCATCTGCGCGAATATCTCACTCAGATGGTAGCCGTTATGAGGGGAAGCTTGGAAAGGATTCAATTGTGATTCATGAAAAAAGCATTGCAGGCAATTCGAATGTCGGCAGTACTCGGAAGGGCGGTTATTGAAGCTGTAAAACCGGATTGAAAAAGATCGAACCATCCGGAATAAAAACCAGAAAAATGGGCAAATGCCTCTTCCGGAAATAAATGAGAGTGGTTTGTTACGAAAATCCAGCCTCACGGATAAGGAACCCATTCACAGAAAACCGCATCCAGACAAGCCGATGTTTTAACCGCAACGGCGAGCGCTAACCCCGCAGCTTGCCGCGGCGTTAGCGAGCGAATCAAAAATCAGATAAAAAGTCCTTACGGTCGAAGATTCCCCGCAGCTTTCCGCAGGGCTCTTCAATCCTTTATGAAAGCATAGCCCGGTGCCGGTATACCTGTCTTGAATCTCTCTTTTATTCAAAGTTATAATGTCGGGTGATGAATGTGAATCGGATTTATGGAAACGATGCGGTGCTTCATGAACTTTAACCCGTCCCTGATCGCTTGGAGTGAATGGATTCCAACCATTCCAAGCAAAAAACCAAGTCGTAAATGAAAACGACGGCAAACCGATGATATTATGCTCGTTACACTGAATCCTTCCATGCCTCACCGTTTCAACTGCCAAATGGGTTTATCGAAAGTCTGGCCCTTTCGCCTTTATCATTAGAATTTTTTAGGAATGAGGAAGAAAGAAAATGACGGTAAAAGAGGTTGGAGCGATCGACTTGGATCAAGGTCGATGCCGGTTTCGTGTCTGGGCACCTTTCGCCCAGCGTATCGATTTACACGTTGTTTCACCGCAGGATCGACTCGTATCATTGGAAAAGGAAGGGGAAGGTTATTTCAGTGCCCTGGTTGAAGACATAGAATCCCCCTGTCGTTATTTTTACCGGCTGGACGACCGGACGGATCGTCCGGACCCGGCTTCGCGCTTTCAACCGGAGGGAGTTCATGGCCCATCGGAGGTGGTTTCTTCGGATTTCTTCTGGGCTGACGATTGTTGGTTCGGACTTCCTCTTGGGGATTATATCATTTATGAAGTTCATGCGGGCACGTATACCCCTCAAGGCACATTCGATGCGATGATCTCTCACCTGGATGCCATGCTGGATCTGGGGATTACAGCAGTCGAACTGATGCCCGTGGCACAGTTTCCCGGATGCCGAAACTGGGGTTATGACGGAACCTATCCTTTTGCCGTTCAAAATTCCTATGGTGGACCATGGGGGCTCAAACAACTGATAAATGCCTGCCACCAGAGAGGAATGGCCGTTGTACTCGATGTGGTCTACAATCATCTGGGACCCGAAGGCAATTACCTGAGTGATTTCGGCCCCTATTTTACCGACGCCTACCGGACACCCTGGGGATCAGCGGTCAATTTCGACGGCCCTTACAGCGATGATGTCCGCCGGTTCTTTATTCAAAATGCCATTTTTTGGGTCACCGAGTTTCACATTGATGCCCTGCGCATTGATGCGGTCCACGCCATCCTGGATTTTTCGGCGCAACCGTTTTTAGAAGGTTTGGCGCTGGCGGTACATGAACAGGCGGAGCGACTCAACCGTCAGATCTATGTCATCGCTGAGAGCGCCTTGAATGACACCCGGATTGTCCGGGCGAGAGAATTCGGCGGATTTAATCTGGATGCCCAATGGAACGATGATTTCCATCACTGTCTGCATACGCTACTGACCGGTGAGCGATCCGGATACTACGGCGACTACGGGCAGCTACAGGACCTTGCGAAAGCATATAGGGAAGGCTTTGTTTACTCGGGTGAATATTCTGTATATCGTCGTCGCCGACATGGAAATTCTTCGAGAAACATACCGGCCCATTGTTTTGTCGTTTGCGCACAGAATCACGACCAAATCGGCAATCGAATGCTTGGGGAACGGCTGAGCGAACTGGTCTCTTTTGAATGCCTGAAACTGGCTGCGGGCGTCGTACTCTTGTCTCCCTTTATCCCAATGATCTTCATGGGGGAAGAATACGGCGAAGTTGCTCCCTTTTTATATTTCATCAGCCACTCGGATCCCGAACTCGTTGAAGAAGTTCGGAAAGGACGTCGACTGGAATTTGCCGACTTTGGATACACGGAATCTCTCGATCCACAGGATGAGACAACTTTTTTAAAAGCCAGGCTCAATCACGAGTTATCAGGGGAGGGATACCACCGGGTTCTGCGCGATTTTTACAAGATGCTGATCCGACTCAGAAAAGAAATCAGGTCGTTGGGCTGTCTCAGCAAGAAGACAATGGATGTGTTAGGCTACGAACGCAAAAAAATATTGGTTCTCAGACGATGGCATGGAAATGATGAGGCGGTTGCGGTCTTTCATTTTGGAAACCAGCCGGCATCTTCGATGGTCCCCATTCCGGCCGGTTCCTGGGAGAAATTGTTGGACTCGGCGGACAAGCGATGGGAAGGTCCTGGGAGTTTGACACCCGAAACCCTGCTTTCCGATGGAGACGTTTTTCTGACCTTGCCTCCTCATTCGATAATTTTGCTTATCAGTAGGGAAGAGATAAATAAGGAGACCTGAAAGCAATGACTCGTTTCATCTGCATTCATGGACATTTTTATCAGCCGCCTCGTGAAAATCCCTGGCTGGAAAGAATTGAACTCCAGGATTCCGCCTACCCTTATCATGACTGGAATGAAAGGGTGACCGCTGAGTGTTATTCGCCCAACGCCGCCTCACGGATTCTGGATGAGAAAAGGCGCATCCTGCAGATTGTTAACAACTATTCGAAAATCAGCTTTAATTTCGGACCGACGCTTCTGTCGTGGCTGGAACAACAGGCTCCGGATATTTACAACGCCATCCTTGATGCAGACCAAGAAAGCCGGGAGAATTTTTCAGGTCACGGCACAGCCTTGGCACAGGCCTATAACCACATGATTTTGCCCCTGGCAAACTCCCGTGACAAGGACACTCAGGTGGTGTGGGGAATCCGTGATTTTGAGCATCGATTCGGACGCAAACCCGAGGGGATGTGGCTGCCGGAAACCGCCGTTAATCTGGAAACACTCGAAGCACTGGCAGTCCATGATATCCGTTTTACGATTCTTTCACCGCATCAGGCCGGCCGCGTCCGGCTCATCGGCGATGAAAAGTGGGAAGATGTCAGCCAGGGGAAAATTGATCCTACCATGGCCTATTCACTTCAGCTTCCTTCCGGCCGACACCTTGCACTTTTTTTCTACGATGGCATTCTCTCCCACGCCGTGGGTTTTGAACAGCTCCTGGCGAATGGAGAGTTTTTCGCAAAAAGACTTCTATATGGATTTTCAAAGGAGAGAACAACGCCGCAGCTGGTCCACATTGCGACCGACGGAGAGACCTATGGCCATCATCACCGTTTTGGAGACATGGCATTGGCTTATGCGTTACGCGAAATCGAAGCCGAGAAAACCGTCCGCCTTACCAATTACGGCGAATTCCTGCAAGATCATCCACCGACTCATGAGGTAGAGATTTTCGAGAATACTTCATGGAGCTGCGTCCACGGAATCGAACGGTGGAAGAGTGACTGCGGTTGCCATTCGGGCGAGCATCCCGAATGGCGTCAAGCCTGGCGGGGTCCGCTGCGCGTGGCCTTGGATTGGCTCCGGGATACGCTGGCCCCCCTGTACGAGGAAAAAGGGGGTTCATTTTTAAATGACCCCTGGCAGTCCCGAAACGATTACATTCAAGTGATCCTGGACCGCTCGCCGGAAAATGTCCAGAAGTTTTTGGACGGGCACATCTCTCGCTCTCTGAACGAAACGGAAAAGACAACGGTGCTGAATCTACTCGAGCTTCAAAGATTTGCAATGCTGATGTATACCAGTTGCGGATGGTTTTTCGACGACATTTCGGGACTCGAGGCGGTTCAAGTGATCCGGTTCGCCGGCCGTACCATTCAAATTTCAAAAGATGCTTTCGGCGATATCGTAGAGACTCGTTTTCTAGAGCTTCTGAAAGAGGCCGAAAGCAATATTTCGGAACACGAAAACGGCTTCCGGATTTACGAAAAGTTTGTGAAACCTGCAATGGTCGATCTGTCGGATGTCTGTGCGCATTATGCAATGAATTCGCTTTTTGAAAAATATGAACCAATCGCTTCCATATACTGTTACACCGTTGAACGGAAAAACTATCAGGTTTCAGAGACCGGGAAAGCAAAGCTCTTGGCGGGAAGTGTAAAAATTCGATCCAACATCACGGGGCAAGAAGGAGAGTTCTGTTTCGGCGTCCTTCATCTGGGCGACCATAATCTGATTTGCAGCGTGAAATCCGATAGCAATCGAAAGAAATGTCGGAATCTGATGAAAGAGGCTTTCGAATCTTTTGCCATGGCGGACTTTCCCGAGGTTCTTCGCCTGATTGATCAACACTTTGGAGTGTGTAACTATTCATTGAGAACGATTTTCCGTGACGAACAGCGCAAGATTTTGAACCGGGTGCTCGAGCCGACCGTTAAAGATGCGGAAGCGGCTTACCGCCGGATATACGAAAACAACATCCTCTTGTTACGTTTTCTGAAAAGCCTTTTTATTTTTCCTCCCAAGAGCCTGTCAACGGCCGCGGAACTGGTTTTGAATTTCGACCTCCAGAAAGCCTTTAAAGCGGAAGAGTTTGATATAGAAAATGTCTCCGCTTTATTGGATGAAACCCGCCGGGTGGGCATTCCTCTATACACGCACACTCTAGAGTATGCTTTGAGGCAGCATTTGGAAAAGATGACGAGAAATCTTCTGTCGGATCCCATGAATTTAAGTTTGCTCGAAGAACTCAGGATTGCCACCGGTTTCGTTCATCATCTGCCTTTTGAAATGAACATGAGAAAGATTCAGGATACCTACTACGACATTCTGAAGACGACATATCCTCGGCTTTCCGAACAAGCTGAAGGGGGTGACGGAAATGCCGAAAAATGGGTGGGCCTATTCAAATCCATCGGCGAGAATTTGTCTTTCCGTCTTGAATAATGGCCGGGGCATCGATTCATTGCCGCTTGTTGAGTGAATAAAAAAGCGAGCGAGAAACCGATCATAGAAATTCCCCCTCCCGCCCCGGGTGAAGCGAACAGGAGCCTCCGAGGAGAAAAATCAGCCCTGAAATCTTCTTATGAAAGCAACCGGCAATGCGAATTCCCTCTGCAAGCTATAGAATCCAGTTGAATCGGGCCCTTAATTTCCAAAAAGCGGCGGAGCTTATTTCTTACCTAGCCGAACTGGGCATAACCGACCTTTATGCCTCTCCCATTTTCAAGGCCAAAAAAGAAAGTCCTCATGGCTACGACGGGGTGGATCCTAACCGGTTAAACCCTGAGTTAGGAAACGCATCGGATCTGGAGACGCTTTCCGTCGAATTAAAAAAATACAAAATGGGATGGCTCCAGGACATTGTTCCAAATCACTTGGCATTTGATTATGACAACACCATGCTCATGGATGTGCTGGAAAATGGTCAGGATTCCGAGTATCATTCCTTTTTTGATATTGACTGGAATCATCCATACGACAACATGAGGGGAAGGCTTCTTGCGCCATTTTTAGGCAAATATTACGGGGAATCTCTTGAAACAGGTGAAATTAACTTAAAATACGTTGCCTGCGGTTTTACGGTCAATTACTTCGATGTCATTTTGCCTCTGAAATCCGAGTCGTATATCCGATTGCTTGCCCAGCCTTGTAACCAAATCAAAATCAAACTCGGCGAGACGCATCCTGACGCTGTAGAGTTCAGGAAAATCCTCTCCATTTTTAATAAACCCTCCGCCGGAGAGGACAAGAGGCAACGGCAGAATCGGATCAAAACGGCAAAAAATAATCTGTGGCGGCTTTATAATGAAAATCGGCAGGTAAAAAACGAAATGGATGGCGTCATTCGCCGGTATAATGGCCGGGAAGGTAATCCCCGGAGCTTCAACGATCTCGATGATCTTCTCTCGGAGCAGTTCTACGGACTGTCCCTCTGGAAAGCCGCCGCCGATGAAATAAACTATCGGCGTTTTTTTCATGTCAACGATCTGATCTGTCTGAAAACAGAAAACAATACCGTATTTAATCATACCCATGCATTGATTTTTGAGCTCATTGCAAAACAAATCGTTTCCGGATTGAGAATCGACCACATCGACGGTCTCTACGATCCGACAGAATATCTGAGAAAAGTTAGAGAAAAGGTAGGGGATATATATATTGTCGTTGAAAAAATTCTCGGTTTCAACGAAGAACTGCCGGGTTCCTGGCCTGTGCAGGGAACCACCGGTTATGATTTTATGAACATACTGAACGGGGTGTTTTGTCAAAAGAAAAACGAAGAATCCTTTTCCGGTATATATTCGGATTTCAGCGGGATGAATAGGGATTGTTCGGATCTTCTGGGTGATGGAAAAATACATGTCATTGAAAATTACATGCGAGGGGATCTGAACAATCTTGTCAATCTTGCGAAGAAAATCTCCTCCGGGGACCGCCACGGAAAAGATCTGACGTTTCACCGTCTGAAAATCGCCCTTAAGGAAGTTTTGGTCCGCTTTCCCGTTTACCGGACATATGCGACCGGGGTAGACTTCGGCGAGACTGCCCGGATACATATCCGTTTCGCCATAGAGGAAGCAAAAAAGTGCCACCCCGGGTTCATGCGGGAATTCGAATTTATACAAAACCTGCTCCTTAATAATTGTGAAAGAAATTTTCCCGATCAGAAGTCAGGCCAATCTTCGGATGAAAAAGATCGACGAATTCGATTCGTCATGAAATTTCAGCAAATCGCCGCGCCGCTGATGGCCAAGGGCTTTGAAGATACCGCCTTATATGTTTACAATCGATTGCTTTCTCTGAACGAAGTCGGCGGTTATCCCGACAAGTTCGGTCTTTCGATGGAAACCTTTCATGAATTTCAACGCTACAGGGCTGTATTCTGGCCGAACTCCCTAAATGCCACATCAACCCATGACACCAAAAGAGGAGAGGATGCCCGGGCCCGAATCAATGTTTTGTCGGAGCTGCCCATGGAATGGAAAAGAAAGATCGAAGAATGGAGCGAGTTGAACCGCAATAAAAAGGAAATAGTAGACGGGGCGGATGCTCCTGATAAGAACGAAGAATATTTTATTTATCAAACCCTGATCGGCGCCTTTCCGTCTGATCGGAGGCGATACTCGTGGTTCATTGAAAGAATGAAAGAATACGAGGTCAAAGCACTCCGAGAAGCGAAGATACATACCTCGTGGCATCTTCCCGAAACGGATTACGAAAAAGCCTGCGTTTCATTTATTGAAAAAATTCTAAAACGGGAGAAAGGCAACCGGTTTTTAGCGGAATTTATACCCTTTTGCCGAAAAGTAACTTTTTATGGGATTTTTAATTCTCTTTCACAAGTTCTTGTAAAAATCATTTCGCCGGGCATTCCGGATTTCTTTCAGGGTAGTGAGCTTTGGGATTTGAATCTGGTCGATCCGGATAATCGGCGTCCCGTGGATTTCGAGAAGCGGAAAATATTTTTGAAAGATATAATCGACAGTAAAAATACTCGTTCCGCAGAATGGCTCGACGATCTGCTTCGTGAAAAAGAAAACGGCAAAATCAAGCTCTTTGTGACTCATATGGCTCTTAAGGCCAGAAAAGAAAACCCGGAAATTTTTTTGACGCAAAACTATGTCCCTTTAAAAGTCATCGGATCCTTCAAAGATAACATTATCGCTTTTGCGAGGCCGCATGAAAAGAGATGGGGAATTACGATTGCCCCCAGGTTGCTGGTATCCATGGTAGAAGAGAATCAATATCCCATCGGCGAAGAAATTTGGCGGGATACAAAGGTTGTCCTGCCTGCGGAAGCACCTTCACAATGGAAAAATATGTTTACCTTGGAGATTTTTAAAAGCGATTCTTTTCTTTCAATCGGCCGAATCTTTCACCGTTTTCCGGTAGCGTTGCTTATGAGCGAGGCGACAATATGAGACGAAGGGCAAGCGGAATCCTTCTGCACATCACTTCGCTGCCTTCCGCATATGGAATAGGAGATATGGGGCCATGGGCTTACCGGTTCGCGGATTTTCTTTTTCAAACGGGCCAGAGTTTCTGGCAGGTTCTTCCATTAAATCCGACCAGCCCCAGCTCCGGCGATTCGCCTTATCACAGTGTATCGGCCTTTGCAGGCAACCCTTTACTCATAAGCCCGGCGCTTTTAGTGAAAGATGGTTTGCTCACATTGGCGGAACTGGATCCGCCGCCTTGTTTTCCAAAGGAACGAGTACACTTCCGATCCGTCATTGCTTACAAAGGAAAGCTTTTTAAACGAGCATATCTGCGATTTAAAGCAAAAGCGGATCGTGATGAATTTGAAAACTTTTGCCGTCAAAACGCAGACTGGCTCGATGATTTCGTTTTATTCAATGCAATCAAATCCTGTTTTCGAAAACGTTCCTGGTCCGAATGGCCCCGGCTCCTCAGGGACAGAAAATCGGTCGCCGTGCAAATTGCCTTAAAAAAGCTTGACCGATTCGTTGAAAGAGGAAAGTTTCTTCAATATATTTTTTTTAAGCAATGGAAAAGATTGAAGGTTTATTGTAATCAGCGGGGAATCCAGATACTGGGGGATATCCCGATTTACGTGAATTACGAGAGTTCGGATCTTTGGGCAAATCCGGAGTTGTTCAAATTGGACAAGGAAAAAAAACCTGTTGCTGTTGCCGGCGTGCCGCCTGATTATTTCAGCGCCACCGGCCAGCTCTGGGGGCATCCGCTTTATCGATGGAACAAGTTGAAAGCAACCGGGTATCGGTGGTGGATTGGCCGAATCAAACGAAACCTGTCTTTATTTGACGCCTTAAGAATCGATCATTTTCGAGGGTTTGTCGCATATTGGGAGATTCCGGCAGGCGAAAAAACGGCGATCAACGGCCATTGGGTCAAAGCACCGGGAGCGGATTTTTTCAAGCATTTGCTCAAGAGGTTTCACTGTTTGCCCATTATCGCGGAAGACCTTGGCACGATTACCCCGGAGGTCAAAGAAATTATGCACCGGTTTCAATTCCCCGGGATGAGGCTGCTGCTTTTCGCATTCGGGGAAGATTTTCCCTCCAGTTCCTACCTGCCCCATAATCTTGAGAAAAATTGCGTTGTTTATACCGGAACTCACGACAACAATACGGTTAAGGGTTGGTTTGAAAAGGAGGCAACGGTTCACGAAAGGAGCCGGTTGTTTCGGTATCTGGGGCGGCGGGTGCCCATTAATGAACTTCATTGGGAAATGATCCGGCTTGCCATGATGTCACCTGCACGTCTGGCCATTTTTCCCATGCAGGACATCCTTGGACTCGGCGATGAATCCCGAATGAACCGACCTGCCAAAACAGAAGGAAACTGGAAATGGCGCCTTTTGCCGGGTCAGTTGACACCAACCCTGGCCGGCAATCTGCGAGAGATGACGGAGATATATGAAAGGGTGTAAGGAGGCAGCTATCTAATAACGAGCCCTTTTTCGATTGCATACGCCGTTAGAGCGGATGCATTATGGAGACCTAATTTTTTCATCAGGTTGGATCGATGTTTTTCGACCGTTTTGACGCTGATGCAAAGGTAATCCGCGATTTCCTTATTTTTATATCCTTCGCCGATGAGTTTGAGGACGTCGCGTTCACGCTGAGTGGTCGAATCCCAAGTGGATGCGGATTTAAGGGTTTTTTTTCCTTCAAGGTATCCCTGCAGAACGGTTTCCGAAATTTCCGGGCTCAGGTAGATTTTTCCGGATAAAACGTTTTTGATGGCGGTAACCAACTCCTTGTGGGTGCTGCCTTTCAGGCAGTATCCGTTTGCACCGGACTTGAAGGCCTCAAGGATATATTCCTCGGATTTGTGAATGGTTAGAGCCAAAATTTTTGTTTCGGAAAACCGACTTTTTATTTCTTTAATTGCCGATATTCCCGTCATTTTGGGCATGGAAAGATCCAGGATGATCAGGTCGGGACGATACTGTTCCACACATCGGATTGCCGTGATGCCGTCTGCCGCTTCGCCGACGATATCAAAATCATCGTTGGCGCTTAATAACGCCCGTAATCCCTCCCTGAGTATCGTATGATCTTCCGCGATGACGATTTTCTTTTTTTTACCCACAACAAACTCCCAGGCAAATTGAAGAAATCAGAAGAATCCAAGCACAAAGTTCTACCGATCGTTTCCGTGACGTTTCGTGACTCTTTCATGCAGAGCCTCGCTTCTGAGATCAGGCGGAATATTAATCGCGTAACATGGGATCGATGTCGGAAGACCGACACGCCCCAAAACCGTATGCGATGGTAGCCTTTAATAGAATGGAACTAATGGATCAAGTAGGGTCGACGCATTCAAGAATAAAGTGTAATAAAATGACAAATACAGTCTTATACCCATATACAATTTTACCGGATTTTTGTAAACGATTTATTTAACAAGCTGTTTTTAAATGAAATATGCAGGTTATGCAACATGGGGGGTCGGGGTCGATAAATAAAGAGGAGAATAATGCCCGAGATTTTGATTGTTGAGGATAGTGCCGTATTCCGCCGGGCACTTAAAGAAACCCTGGCTACGCATATTAATTCCATAATGATCAGCGAGGCGGCGGAAGGAACCGAAGCGCTTGAAAAGATAAACAGCTTCTGCCCGGATATAGTCTTTATGGATGTTAAGCTGCCGGGAGAAAACGGTTTTGTTCTGACGAAAAAAGTTAAAACTCGGTGCCCGCATACCGTGGTGATCATTATCACGAGCCACGATTCGCCGGAATATCGAGAGGCAGCGCAAGAATGCGGCGCCGAGTTTTTCGTCTCAAAAGGATCATCCACGGCGCATGAAATAATTTCTCTTGTGAAGTCGATACTTCCCGGTTTATGAATAAATGGACCCTATCCTGTCGAAGGCGGTTTGCCCGTCCGTATAGTCTACAATGCCGCCCCCGGAAGCGTGATGATTGCCTGTTAATTGCCGCCGCCGGCTCCATTCTTTTTTTCTTTGCGATCATTGAGTCACGGGTCATCCTATCTTAAGAAAAGAAAATCGTCCAATTTTAAATCAGATGGTCTGCAAACATGCCGATTATAAAGCTTTCAAAAAACGCGTTAAAGGTTTTGGAAGCTCGCTACCTCCATCGGGACGCAAAACGACGGATTGTTGAGACCGCCGAGCAGCTTTTTGAGGCTGTTTCGCTTGGAGTTTCCTATGCGGAGCTTTTATTAAACAATGCTCGGGACGCGGTTGATTGGCGAGATAAATACCATCGTTTACTTACCTCACTGGATTTTTTGCCTAATTCCCCTACCCTGATGAATGCCGGAAAACCCCTTGGACAGCTTAGCGCTTGCTTTGTTCTTCCAGTGGGAGATTCGATAGAGGAGATCTTCGATGCGGTAAAGGAAATGGCGCTTGTGCAGCGTACCGGCGGGGGAACGGGTTTTTCATTTTCACGTCTTCGACCAAAAGGCGAGTTCGTGGCCTCCACATCCGGCGAGGCCTCCGGACCGGTTTCCTTTATGAAAATTTTCGACTGTGCCACGCAGAATATCAAACAGGGCGGGAAACGAAGAGGCGCCAACATGGGAGTTCTTCGTGTCGATCATCCGGATATTTTTGAATTCATTTCCGCGAAACTGGATGAGGATTCATTTCAAAATTTTAATATCTCCGTAGGAGTTACGGATATTTTTATGGAAGCGGTCCAAAACGACAAGATCTACGAATTGATTCATCCGAGCTCCGGGCGGTCTGCCGGTACCCTGAAGGCCAGGGAAGTATTTGATGCCATTGTCAAAGCGGCATGGCAAACGGGGGACCCTGGTTTGCTTTTTCTCGATGAAATTAATCGAACGAATCCTACTCCGGGTTTGGGTATGATTGAAGCCACGAATCCATGCGGAGAAATTCCGCTTTTCCCATACGAATCATGTAATTTGGGGTCTTTAAATCTTGCGAATCTGGTCCGACGGAAAAAAAATGGCGCGGTGTTGGATTGGGACAAATTGCGAAGAATCACCCACGAGGCGGTTCGGTTTATGGATGATGTGATAGAGGTCAGCAGGTATCCGCTCGAAAATATCGCAAAGATGACGCGGGGTAATCGAAAAATCGGTCTGGGTGTGATGGGATTTGCAGAAATGCTCATCCGGCTCGGGATTTCCTATGATTCCGATGAAGCCGTCAAGACAGCCGAAACTATTATGCGGTTCATTTCTGAGGAGGCTTTCAAGGCGTCCCGACGGCTTGCCGAGGAGCGAGGCGTTTTCCCCAATTGGAAAGGAAGCGTCTATGAGAGGCAGGGGATTCGCGTCCGGAATGCCACCCGAACGGCTATTGCACCTACCGGTACGATCAGTATCATTGCCGGCACGAGCCCGAGCATCGAACCCTTGTTCGCTTTGGTGTACAAACGGTCGAACGTGCTCAACGGGCAGACTCTTTTTGAGACGAATTCTTTGTTTCTTGATTACTTGGATCGCCTGGGACTGAATCGAGAAAAAATCCTTAGTGAAATTTTGGAGAAAAAGCAGCTCAAAGAGGTGAGAAACATTCCAGAAGAACTGAAAAAGCTCTTTGTGACGGCTCTCGAAATATCGCCGGAACGGCATCTTCAAATCCAGGCGGCTTTTCAGCGATACGTGGATAATTCGGTTTCCAAAACCGTCAATCTTCCCCAAGAAGCGACGTTCGAGGAGGTGGCGAACATCTATTGGATGGCGTGGAAACTGAAACTCAAAGGTATCACGATTTATCGATATGGAAGCAAATCGGTTCAAGTGCTGGAGCTGGGCGAGGGAGAAGAGGCTCATCATTACGATCACGCTTCAAAATGCGATCCTTACGAATGCAAAGTATAAAACCATATTCTTGAAATGAAAGGCATGCCGATTTTCACCGGCCGAGGGTAATATCAATTTTTATGTGTGCGCTTTGAAATTCTCCTTTTTAACGCCACAGACGGGACAAGGATCGGGCGCATCCCCTTCCAGTGTATAACCACAAATCCCACATACCTGTACGGAACCGATCTGTACATCCTTTTGATTTTCCACGGCCGCTTTCGCCTTTTCAAATAGTTTCCGGTGCATACGTTCCGTTTGATAGGACCATTCAAAACTCCGGAAAGCCTCTTTTTCATTTTGAAACCTGGCGACTTCCGTGTAGACCGGATACATTTCCGTTATTTCGAAGGTTTCCCCCGCGATCGCCAGCTTTAAATTTTTAAGGGTATCTCCCGGGCCGAATGTCCCCATACTGTTCGCAACAAAACCCCCGTCCAAATGCCGGAGCTCTCGGTAATGATCCTGTGCATGAATGCTTTCTGAATATGAAACGGCTTCGAACAATCTCGCAACATTCGGGTAATTTTCCTTCCCTGCCTGCCGGGCGAAGGATAGATAGCGCATGTGGGCCATACTTTCCCCGCCGAATGCATTGATGAGATTTTGTTCCGTCATCTGTTTCATGGATTCTCTCCCATACGTTTATCTGCAAAAAAAGCTATAATTGTTTCATTGCCATGCGAACCGCGATCAGTAACGGATCCCATACGGGAGAGTATGGCGGCGCATAGCTCAAATCGAGATGAATCATCTGGTCCAAGGTGAAACCGGCATGTAATGCGGTGGCCAAAACATCGATCCGCTTGGCTGCGCCCTCAATTCCTACAATTTGGCCTCCGAGAAAGCGCCCGCTACCCTTTTCCGCCAGAACTTTTACGGTGATCGGACCGGCATCCGGATAATAGCGTGCACGGGTATGACTCTTTATTTTCGCGGTTACGAATTCCAGCCCAAGCCGATGAATTTCTTTTTCTTGAAGACCGGTACGAGCCACCTCAACCGCGCAGATTTTGCTGACCGCTGTTCCAACTACGCCGGGGAAGGTTTTATATCCGCCTCCAATATTGATACCTGCGATTCGTCCCTGTTTATTGGCGACCGTGCCGAGAGCAACGTAAAACGGTTTTCGGCTGACGATATGATAAGACTCCACGCAGTCTCCGGCCGACCAGATTCCTTCCACTTCCGTTTGCATCCGTTCATTTACCTTGATGGCACCTTTTACCCCCAACGGAATACCCGCGTTTTCGGCCAGCGATGAGTTGGGGCGAACCCCCATCCCCAGGATCACCATATCCGCCGGCATACTGCGCTTATCGGTTATAACAGCTTTTACTTTTCCGTTATCGGTTTCAAAACCCTCGGCGGTTTCCTCTCTGAACAGCTTAACCCCAACACACATGAGCGCCTCGGAAACCAGATTTCCCATATCGGAATCCAGCGTGTTCATCACTTCGGGAGAGCTCTCTACCAGGGACACGTCCATTCCCCTTAAAATGAAGGCTTCCGCCATTTCCAGACCGATATATCCCCCTCCGATAATGACGACTCTTTTGGGTTTTTCCTGGTCGACAATCCGTCTGACCTCAATGCCGCTTTGAAGAGTGTTTACTCCGTAAATCCCTTCGGCATCCGATCCGGGAAGATCCGGACGAATGGGTACTGCTCCCGTTGCGATCATCAATTGATCGAAAGGTTCCCACCGTTCTTTTCCGTTCTCCAGATCCCGAACCTTCACTCGCATCTGATCGGTTCTTATTTCAACGACCTCATGCAGAATCCTGGCATCAATATTCTGCTTTTTCCGGAATGTTTCAGGGGACCGGGCGATCAGTTTCCGTACATCGTCGACAACCTTGCCGACATAATAAGGAATACCTCAGGCTGCATAAGAGGTATAAGGACTGCGCTCAAATACCAGAATTTCAAGATCCGGTTTACGGCGACGTACCTGGGAAGCCGCACTCATTCCCGCAGCGTCCCCGCCGATAACTACCAGGCGTTTTTTACCCATGATGCGGTCTCCTCCTGTAATCGTTCATGTTGAATCCAACCGTTTTCAATAACGGTTGATTAAAGTAATTTCCATCATCTCAATTCGATCGGAATAATTACGAAAGCCTTGATGGATATCTTTCGGCAGGGAAAAACCGAAAGTTTCGACGTCCGTTAAATAAAACCTTACGGGACCGATTCCGAAAAATACATACAGGGAATCCTGTATTTCTTAATAAAAAATTATGCAATAATGCCTGTGCAGCAACTTGAAGAATTCCATTTCCCGAACTCAAAATGCAGCGTTTTTTGCGAAGCAATACATGTTCCACCGTATTGCTTTATACGGAAATTTGATTAAGAATCGGGCAATGGAAATCTTAAGCATTCATAACATCAAAGAAGCCTATTTTGATTTAGATCTGGAAAACTATATTCTCTCGTTTGACGACGGACTCTATTCCCAGTTTTATTATTTTCCGATACTAAAAAAAACCGGCAATGAAATGTTTTTTTTTATTATCACTTCATTCATTAAGCAGGGCAAACCCCGAAAAATGTTTAACGGCGCCTCCCATGAATACGTCAAGTCATCCAAATACATGCATGACGCCTTAGTAAAGAGGGAATATACGAATTTTATGACCGTGGAAGAAATTCAGCTTTTGTCCTCCCATAAACAGGTTTTAATTGGTGCCCATAGTCATTTTCACGACAGCATCGTTGAAAATATTCCTCCCAAAAAGCCTTCCAGTCAATGGAAACTGGAAAAACATCCCTACATTCGGTTGATGGATTCGAAAAAATGGAGCATTCGATCCAAGCTCGCCTTTCAGGGATACAATTTCCGGGACGAGGTTCTTATGAAAAGGTCGGAACAACAATGGATCGACTACATAAAATTCGACACGGAGCTGTGCCTGAAATGGTTCGAATCCAATTTGGGTGTCACACCCGTGGCATACTGTTTTCCGTTTAACGAATTCAACGATAAACTGATCATGGTCCTGAAAAGTTTCGGGTTCAATATGTTTTTCAATGGAAGTTCAGCCGGAAACGAGGATGTTTTCGCCAGAATGGATATCGATGCGAAGCTGAAGGAAAGCGGGATTGGATCATAATCCGATCGGGATAAAAAAAATAAAAGCGAGGGATATCCTCGATTTTACAAAAGCCGCCTTAAACGATCCGAATTACAGAGATATCGTTCCCGTTTCGATGTCGAGAGCCATTGCCCATTCGAAAAATCCATACGCAGAAAAAGAAGACGTTGTGCTTCTGGTCGCCTATAAGGATGGGCGATGTGTTGGATATCATGGAATTCTTCCGGGATTGTTGCAGCGTGACGGAAATTTTTCCCCGGTTTTTTGGGGAAGTACCTTTTTTGTTTCGAATCCTTTCCGAGGCCGGGGAGTCGGAAAGGCTCTTCTGGAAAACATCAAATCATTAAATGTTGATTTTGTCGTAACCGGAATGACGGGTCAAGCAAAAAAGGCGCTTAAAGATTTTGGATTGAAACGACTCGGGCAATTAATCTTCTGCCAGATTCGTCTGGATCGAATAAAGATTTTTAGTGGGTTTAAAAAAAGGTTGTTTTACCGTCTCATGCTGAATCAAATGTCCGCTAATGTAAAAGATTTCAGATACATACAAGTTAAGCAAATCAAGCATTCCGAGGACGCGGCGACCCTCGGGACGAATTCGCCGCATTTTTATCGAGGGATCGATCTGATCAACTGGATGCTGAAATATCCCTGGATACAGTCCTCAGGGGAAATGAAGAATCGATGGGGACGATATTATTTTTCTGAAGTTCGTGACATATTTCGATATATCGCTCTGGAAATTTATTCCGGAGAAATGGAGCTTTACCAGGGCTTTTTGATTCTGTCGATTTCACGCACCCGCAAAAAAACAGTCGTGAAAGTTTTGGATTACAATTTTAATAATCCGGCGGATTCGAAGATCGCCTGCCTTTTGACGGTTAAGTATGCACGAGATGTGCTTGCGGATCGCATTGAATTTCCATTATGTCTGGAAGCCGATTTTAGCTGTAAATTCTTGCGGAAGTTTTTTCTGAAAAGACAAAAGCGTACGTATCTTTTTTTGCCGAAGGATAAAGACAGTGCTCTCGCAAACTCACTGGGAGAGTTGGTACTGAAGTTTTGTGACGGAGATATTCCCTTTTCTTAGAGATGATTCCAGAACCTCCCCCACGCCCGATCTTTGCGTCGGGTGAAAGCGTAACCCGAAGGAACATTTTGAAACCTCCAACCAAAGTCAAACATCAACCGATCACATGAACAAAAAAATCGACCGGTTTTCACTTAAAAATACCACCAATCCAGCTTGAGGTCGCTGATCCATCGGCTGCTTGAAGAGACCCATACCGCATTTTTTTTGCCGATTTACTGTATTGACCCCATTTACACCGGCTACTCATTTGATTAGTGAAATAAATAAGGCGATTTATTCGATCAATCATCAAAAGAGGAGGACCAGAAATGAAAGTACGTGTTGATGAAGATCTTTGCATCGGATGCGGAAATTGTGTGGACGTTTGTCCCGAAATTTTCGAAATGGAGGATGACAAGGCAATTGTAAAAATGGAGGAGGTTCCGGAGGACTTGGAGGATTCCTGCAGAGAAGCCTCAGAAGCATGCCCGGTGGATGCCATCCCTCTGGAAGAAGACTGATTGGTTTTCAATCCCAGGCTTTTGTCGTGTGCCCCGATATCGGTCGGTATAAGAAAAGCAGGGGCTCTCTTTTTAAAGGAGATCCCCTGGTTTTTAAAAAAAACGATCTGGAAAACAGGACGGTTCGATAGAAAGTTGGGGTTAGGGGCATTTATGGTTGCGGGTTAAAAGTTGAAATGGTCCCGAGGAGGTGTTTGCAAATGAGAAATGATTGGGAAAAAATATCCCGTGCAATTTTTGATTTGCGTTTTTAAAATACGGTGTTTCAGATGAGCGAATACACGTTTGATCCTTTTTCATTTCTCGAATAATTAAATGAAACTCCATGCGAAACGAGGGTTGTTTCATGACCGAAGTGTAATTTCTACGTTTTTCCGGATCCGGCGAAAAACCAAGAAGAACGGCAGGTGCCGTTCGGCTCGCGATTTGTTTGATTCCGATTCATCGGGCGATTTCCGGTTGAAATTTTATAAATGTTCGAAGGAGGGGGTATTCCATGGCTGAAAAGGGTGAGATTTACAAATGCGATATCTGCGGCAATGTTGTCAGGGTCCTCGAAGGGGGCAAGGGAGCTCTGGTTTGTTGCGGCGAAAACATGCGTCTGTTACCTCCGAAAGAGGCGGAACAATACTAAGAAAGCCGGTTGACAAATGATCCTTGAGGATCGGAGGCCCAATTCTTAATTGGGCCTCCGGAGATTTTATCCTCTTTTCGGTGGCGGTTGATCTCAAACGGCAGTATATTTCTTAAAGCTTATTGGATCAAAGCGTTCCAATCCGCGGAGAACCTTTCAATTCCTTTTGTCGTCAATTCGTGATCAATGTTATATTCCTGCCAATTTTTTTCCAGATCAATGTTTTTATAACGAATCGTCTTCAGGCTGCCGGGGTTGTACACATAATCCGGTCCCGGAACCTGTAATCCCGCCTGCGCCCATTGCTTCAAAATTTTAAACGGAACACTGATAATATCGGATTCGAGCTTCAATCCGTACAACATGTGATCGATGTTTCTTATGCTGGCTGCCAGAAGTTCGACATGTCCATCCCCTTTCCGATACATTTTCAGCGTGTTTTTGATAAAATCCATTCCATTTTCCCCCAGATCATCCAGACGCCCCACAAAAGGAGAAACAAACACATCCCCTTTTTTTGAGCCCGATGTGGCGGAATAAACCGCAGCAGCCTGCTCTTGCTGGAAACAAAGCGTCATGTTGACTCGAAGGTTTGCTTTAACGGCTCTCTCGGCGGCTTTAAGCCCTTCCTTGGTCGATGGAAACTTGATGTGGGCATTGGGAATCCACGACGACATCTCGAAGGCCTCCGCGAGCATCTCTTCGGCCTTGGTGGAAGAATCCGCATAGACCTCCACGGAAACCGAACCTTGAGGAATCATTTCTGAAATTTCCTTGACGACTTCACGATAAAAACCGAGGATTTCCTTTTTTTTGAATTTTTCGCCCTTTTCAAGGCGTTTTTGAACTTTGGGATTTCTGGAAATAAGCGTGGGATTGGTCGTTTGCCCATCCAGGAAACCAAAAAGATCTAAAATCTCCTTGGTCTCGCCGGGGTCTCCGCCGTCCAGAAAAATTTTGGTTTTCAGTTCCTTTGGTTTCATAATAAACTCCTTATTTTTTCAATGATGGCTTTTTTCGAGATTTCTTCAAAATCCAGCAGTTCGTTTGGTTTTCCACTTCGCGGTACTTTACGAACCGAAAGAGAATAAACGGGTACGCTTTGATCCGACAAAACGCTTTTAACCGCCTCTCCCAGACCGCCTTCGGCGAAATGGTCTTCGACAGTAATGAGGATCTTCGCGGCTTCCGCGGCCTCTTTGAGTGTCAGGCGATCCGGCGGTTTCACACTGTAAAGATCGATCACACGAATAAAAATGCCGTCCTTTCTCAATTCCTCATAAGCATCCAAGGCTTCATACAACGTAATTCCGGCTGTGACAACAGCAACCTGATCATTTTCACTTTTCTTTAAAACTTTGCTTCCTCCGATAGGAAAGTCTTCTGCCGGGCTGTAAAGGATCGGTGTCGCATTTCGGGAGGTTCGTATATATACGATCCCTTGATGACCGGCGGCATTTTGAACCAGTTTTTCGGTCGATACCGCATCGGATGGATAGAGCACGACACTGTCTAAGATGGCGCGGAACATGGATAAGTCTTCCAGTCCCATCTGCGAAGGACCATCTTCACCGATGGATACCCCGGCGTGAGAGCCGCAAAATTTAATGTTTGCGTCCGAATACCGGCTCATCCGGATTTGATCCAGCGCGCGGGTCATAAACGCTCCGAAAGTGGATACAAAGGGGATCTTGCCCCGGCTTGAAAAACCCAGCGCCGCGCCGATCATATTCTGTTCGGCGAGATACATTTCGAAAAACCGTTTCGGAAAGGCTTCTTTAAATATTTCCGAATAGGTCGAGTTACTGACTTCCGCGTCTAAAACCACCATATCGGGGAAACCCGTAAAAATTCGTTTCAGTGCGTTTCCATAGGCCTTTCTTGTCGATACGGGTTGGTCCGCCTCATAAAACGGGTCTTTAATATCCTGTGGCGATACCCTTTCCGGGTTCCGGTCTTCAGGATTCGGAATATCCCCACGGACGGATCGATCGACTTTACCCATGATTTCCAGCGCTTGATCGAGTTCCTCTTTTTTTAATGCTTTCCCATGCCAACCGTTACGATCCTCCAGAAAGGATACGCCTTTTCCTTTCAAAGTCTTCGCAATGATCATGACCGGTTTCCCCCGAACATTCAATGCCCGCTGATAGGCATATAGAATGTCCGGCATGGAATGACCGTCAATTCGGAAGGTTTCCCAGCCGAAAGCTGAAACCCGCTTCTCGTAGGCCGTAAGATCATGGCCGTACATTGTTTGACCCCGCTGGCCGAGTCGATTGACATCGATGATTCCGATCAGATTGTCTAATTGATAATGCGCGGCGATTTGCAGGGATTCCCACTGCGACCCTTCAGACATCTCGCTGTCGCCCAAAAGCACATACGTTCGGTATGGCAGTTTGTCAACGTACTTGGCATTCAAGGCGATACCGACCCCGACGGAAAGCCCTTGACCTAATGAACCGGTGGCTGCCTCAACATATCGGAATGCAGGCGTGGGATGACCCTCCAGAGGACTGCCAAATTGTCTCAGAGAAATCAGCTCCCTTTCCGTTAATTTGCCCGCGGCTGCCCAAAGTGCGTAAAACAGGGGAGACGCATGACCCTTTGAAAATATTAGACGGTCATTGTTTGGATGTTCAGGGTGGTCCGTATCAAATCGGAAGGTTCCACCGAACATAAGGCCGACCATTAAGTCGGTAGCGGACAGAGAAGATGTCGGATGACCGGAACCGGCCGCCGTTGTCGAAACAAGGATAAAATAGCGGATCAAATCCGATAGCCTTTTCAATTTTCGTTGAATATCCATGTGTTCCTCCTTTTTAGAAGTCGTTTAGTAAACTGTATCATCGTATTGGATCGGAGCTATCTGTCATCCTGCCATAACGGATATCGAAAATCCCTGCGATTCGGTTCACAAGCGCCCGCTGCTTTGCGTCGTTATTTCGGAAAAGCGGAATCCACCGCAAAGGAAGCTTGAATGAAATTGATGAACGGAACAATCCGGTGTTCATTGTATATTAAGAAACGAGATCATGTATTTTATTCTCCGCCGATTGAATATACGGCACTTTAGAACTTGAAATACATATTTTACCCTATTTCATTTGACGGCTCCTCTGAATAGCCTTTATAGAAACGGTAGAACGAAACGAAAAACGAGGGGGGATGAAATGTCCTTTAAAGAAAATCTACTGAAAAAGATTCAGATCGACAAAATGGCTGAAAACCTTCTTGGCTCGATTGGCCCCCCTGGCGCCACCCGCAGGGTTGACCAGGGAATCATGCGCCGATTTCTGGAAGCCTGCTCGTATCCGGTCCGAAAAGAGCGGGATTTAGAGCTTTACATTCTGTCGGGTGATATAAAGATGGGAAGGTTTCTGGTGCTGGACAACGATCTTGCCATTTACAAAACATCCGTTAAGGATATCCTCATTCGCAAGAGCCCAACAATTAAAGAAATGATCAGCATTCGAAACGCGGTCAAAATTCTCAGGGACAGCGATGTGGTTATCAGCAAAAAGGCGGAATCGGTCAAAACGATTCGAAAAGAATGCATTGGAAAGCTGGATCTTTCCTTTGACCGGTCGGATCTGGATACCATCGCAAAAGACGGTGCGGCAGCCCTGGAAAGAAAAGATCGAGACGGTATGCTTGAAAGTCTTTCCCTTTTTGCAGAACTCCTTGAGTATACGATTGCCCCAAGAATTTTTCAGATCAGCAATCACCATGTTTTCGGCTTGTTGACCAAAGAAGAAAACGGGCGGACTTTTTTCGGACCGATTGTCATTTATGGCCTGATCAATAATCAGTTGAAACTTGTTGAAGAACCGGTGGGAAGTTTCGACAAAGAAAAAATAGAATTTTTGAATCAGGTGGCGATCGGAAAAGAAAAAGCCTCAGGGGACGGGCCTGACGTTTTTCGATATTTGAAAGAAATGGTTTTAAGGAAAAAATTGTGAAATCACCATACATGGACATGAAAACCCTGCTGTAAAAACTTTTCTCCGGCAATCCGACGATTTCCCGACCGGCCCCAAGCCCGATTGCATTACGGTAAACCGGGAAAAGAAAGTCCTTTTTGTTTTTGAAGAGCCGCGCAAGGATTCGATAAATAACAAAATGACGGAATGATACGATCCATGCGGCAAATATCTGTCACGACCATTTTTTCGGTATTCCTGTCAGCAATCCTTCCATGTTTTCTCCAGTAACACATTCCAAATTTTAGAGACGAAGCAAAGATTTTCGATGCCGCGCACCGGGAAGGCCGAGGAAGCCGGTGAAATTATTTTCCGATGGAGAAGGAAAAAACGGGATGACTTCCCGATCTTTTACGGTTTTTTCCTGAAAAAAATGAACCTTTCACCCTATGGACAAAATGGGGTGAGTTCGTGATAGTTATTTTTTATAAATCCATTATCTTTGGGGTTATCCCCTATGCGATAACGATTTGAACATTACAATTAACCTGCCTGAGCACCGGCGAATTTTTAATGCAATTTCAGGCGGAGATAAATATGAAAAATCAGAATGTCAGAGTACTTCTAGTTGAAAATAATGATCACCACTATTCATTGATTCAGGACATGCTTTTAAATATCAGGGGATGGAGATTTGATTTGGATCGGGTTCCCACCTGTTCGGATGCGCTGAAAGAGGCGAAAAGAAAACACCATGACGTATATTTGTTGGACTACCGTCTCGGAAGCGAACCCGATGGACTGAAACTTTTCAAGGAGCTTCGGTTAAACGGTTCCGGTGCACCGATTATTTTGTTGACGGACCCGGACGGTCGTGAATCGAAGATCCATGTCATGCGTAAAGGCGTATCCGACTTCCTGGATAAAAGTCGAATCATGCCTCATGTTCTGGAACGCTCCATTCGATATGCCGTGGAACATGCAAAAATTTTAGAAGCGCTGCAAGAAAGCGAGGCGCGCTTCAGAGGGGTTTTTCACGGAGCCGCTATCGGTATCGCTCTTATCGGTGCAAAACGTCGGGTCGTTGAAAGCAATACCGCCCTTCGCAGAATGCTTGGTTATGGAAAAAAAGAACTGCACCGTTTGGATTTTCAAAAACTTTTACACCCGGATGATGCAAAGGAGAATAAAAAACTATATCAGGAACTGATTTCCGGAAAACGGGAGCACTACCAGGTGGTGAACCGGTATCTTCGAAAAAACAGACAGTGGATGTGGGCCAATCTGACGGTTTCTCTTCCGCTCAAGAGTAAGGAGAAGTCACAATTCGCAATTTTTATGGTCGAAGACATTACAGAGAGGATGCAGGCAAAAGAGGCACTTCGGGAATCCGGAAAAAAGCTCCGGATTTTATCCACAAAGCTTCTGGAGACTCAGGAAAAGGAGCGGAAGCTGGTCGCCCAGGAGCTTCATGACAGCATCGGCGCCAGTCTGGCTGCCATTAAATATGCGTTGGAAAACAAGCTGGATAAAATGGGCGGCGCACCGGAGCCGGAAGGGATTTCGCTGGAACAGCTGATTTCTATGGCGCAGGAAACGATTGACGAATGTCGTAGAATTTCAACGGATCTGCGGCCGTCGATATTGGATGATCTGGGATTATTAGCCACCATACGATGGATTTGTCGCAAGTTTGAGAGGATTTATTCGGCGATTCGGGTGGAATGCCGGTTCCATATAAAAGAAAAAGATGTTCCAGAGTCCTTGAAAGTCATTATTTACCGGGTTTTGCAGGAGGCCCTGAACAATGTCGCCAAACATAGCGGCTCGGATTATGTTTACCTGTACCTGGCAAAAAAAAATGGTAAAATTGAACTTTCCGTCGAAGACAATGGTCGTGGATTCGATATGGATGAAGTTTTTATACATAAAGATTACGCGGGTGGAATGGGACTTGCAGGAATGAAAGAGCGAACGGAGCTTTTCGATGGGCAGTTTATTCTTTGCAGCGGTAAAAATGCCGGAACCCGAATAAAGGCCACATGGCCGATTCGTTGACCGGTTTCTGCGGTCGCATTTTTCGTTGCTTCCCGCCGGGCCGTCAAGAGATACGAAAAAACGGATCAAAATTATTCAAGACTGAAGATTTTCCGCTGCACGCGGAAAAGTTTCACAGGCCATGATCGTTTTAATCCAACAAACGAAGAAATCGGGGGGTGAAAAATGAAAAAATCCAGGCTGGTTTTTATCTTGCTCGTATGTGTGGGGATCCTTTTTGTAGTTTCCGCTTGTCGAACGCCCGCAGGCCGAACAACCGGCGAAGTTGTCGACGACGCGACGATTACAACCAAAGTGAAGGCAAAAATTTTTAAAGACGAAACCGTTAGCGGATTTGCCATATCGGTTGAGACATTTGATGGAGAAGTCACTCTGACGGGAGCCGTCGATTCCGAAAAGGCCAAGACACGGGCGGAAGAACTGGCACGCTCCACGCATGGCGTACGCAAGGTAAACAACCTGATTAAAATCAAGTAATAATGGATGAGTGGAGATTTTTTTAATTTGAGAAAGTTACCCGGTTCACATTTAAACTTATTTGACTGATAAGGCAAAGGACAGGACAATGGAAGAGAAAAAAGCATATCGGGAAAAAATGGAGGCGAAACTCAAAGAGTGGAGCGCAAAAATTAATGAACTGGAGGCAAAGGCGGAGCGGGTGAAAGCGGAGGTCAAGATTGAGTATCAGAAAAAAATCAAAGATCTGACGGAGAGAAAAGAAAACATTGCCAAGAAATTAGATGAATTAAAAAGATCCAGCGATGAAGCATGGCAAGGCGTCAAGACAGGAGTGGACAAGGCCATGTCGGAGTTGAAAAACGCCTATGAGAATATAAAAACCAAATTCAAATCATAGGACGAAAAGCGTTCCAATTCATCCCGGCTCATTTCAATACTTTATGCCGGACGGAAAGATACGTTTCAGCAGCCATTTTTACCTGCTTGAGATACGACTAGACCCGCGTCATGATAATCAAGGATCCGGCCAAAGAATCATTCCCTTGCCGGGTTCGATGGAGCAGGCTGCGGAAATAATAAACCAATCGGTTACCCGTCTGTTCAGGATGCGGTAAGGCCGCCCGTTGATTTTGGCGCAAAAGATCAAGCCGATATCCGGCCGATGGGGTCAGGAGGATGGCGATCCCGGATCTTTCCACGGAAATCCGGGATGTTGCGGGTTTTTTTACCTTCGTTGCGAAAGAGCAGGATGAACGGATGTTCTCCGAACCTGATCTGCCGGGTCGCTCCAAGGCGATCTTCTGCTACCGTTACGGCCGGTTCGGATTTTCGGATGACTCAACCAGGATTTTCAAGACCATGAAGGGATTATTCTAATTTGCATCGAAAATCCGCCGTTCTCAGAGAGCGGTGGAAATCCAAGGCAGGTTAACCGAAAAGTAATTACAAGCCAAGAGAGATCAAGGATGAAAAATCCGTGCAAGAATTCGGCGTTGCTCACCGATTTATATGAGATCACAATGGCAGGGGCTTATTACCGGTGTAAAAAATTTGGGCCGGCTACTTTCAGCCTGTTTATCCGAAAGTATCCGCCGAATCGAGGTTATTTCGTGAGTGCCGGCCTGGAAGACGTACTCGAATTTTTGGAATCGTTTCATTTCATTCAAGCAGATCTGGATTATTTGCACTCTACCGGACTTTTTTCTCAGGATTTTCTCCATTATTTGAAAGGGGTGCGATTTACCGGTGACGTGTTTGCGATTCCGGAGGGGCGCATATTCTTCAAAGATGAACCGATTCTTGAAATCACCGCGCCGATTATTGAAGCCCAATTAGTAGAGAGTCTGGTCATCAATTTCATTAATCTGCAGGTCAGCATTGCAACCAAGGCTTCCCGTTGCCTATATGCCGCCAGGGGAAGGAGCCTCGTGGATTTTTCCCTGCGCAGGACCCAGGGGGCCGATGCGGCATTGAAGGTGGCCCGATCCAGTTATATCGCAGGTTTTATCGGTACCAGCAACGTTCTTGCCGGAAAACATTACAATCTCCCGATCTTCGGTACCATGGCGCATTCTTTTATTACCAGTTTTGATGAGGAAATCGATGCGTTTCGTGCCTTTGCGGAAACATTTCCGGATAACGTGGTTTTATTGATCGACACCTTTGATACGATTTCGGGAGCTCGCAAGGCGGTGGATGTAGCGAAAGAAATGCTGAGTAAGGGGCAAAAGCTGAAAGGTGTGCGGTTGGACAGCGGTGATATGGCTGTTCTCAGCCGGGATGTCCGGGCGATTTTCCGGCGAGCGGGATTCAAGGATGTCAGTATTTTTGCCAGCGGCGGATTCGATGAGTTTAAAGTCGCGGATGTTCTGGAAAGGGGAGGGGAGATCGATGCGTTTGGAATCGGAACAAAAATGGGAGTTTCCGCGGATGGCCCTTACACGGATATTGCTTATAAGCTGGTACAGTATGATGGCCGGCCGGTATTAAAGTTAAGTACGGGCAAAAAAACCCTGGTAGCCGAAAAGCAGGTGTTTAGAATAAAACAGGGAGATCGGTTGCTCCGAGATATTATCGGGTTGCGGAATGAAAAGACCGACGGATCGCCGCTGCTGAAAACGGTTATGAAAAACGGAAAAAGGCAGAACCCTTCCGAATCCCTAGAAATTATTCGGGAACGCTTTCAAAAAGAGTTTAATGCCTTGGATGATGATTTTAAAACACTTAAAAATCCGAAATTATTCCCCGTTGAAATCAGTTGCGGTCTGGAAAAATTGCAGAATCAGGTGGTTCATGAAGTGATGGAAAAAGAACTGGGAGAAAGCTGAACAGTTGGAAAAGGGAACGGAAAGAGATCCCGATGGTTTCTAAAAAAGAAGGGAACTGCAACGGTTGACCGATTCCACGAAGAATCCTCGGATATTGATTGTGACGCCGGAGGTAACGTATTTGCCGGAGGGGATGGGCTATGCGGTCA
>Ga0116141_10000131_pt1 | contig 50426 bp, 48 predicted proteins | sample AD_UKC097_MetaG_FD_89744 | JGI IMG/M metagenome (GOLD analysis project Ga0116141, IMG submission 89744) | Active sludge microbial communities of municipal wastewater-treating anaerobic digesters from USA - AD_UKC097_MetaG | ecosystem: Engineered > Bioreactor > Anaerobic > Digestate | place: USA...
CCAGATCCGTTGGCAAATTACCCGCTTCTTTCTTAGCGATGATATTTATATCCCAGGTACCTGTAATATTGTGCCTATTTAACCGAAAATATTCGCGAGAAATTCGTTTGATTTTATTGCGTTTTACAGCCTTTCCGACCTTTCTGGTAATAGTGACACCAAGGCGGATTCTATCAGATTGGGCCGGAGTGAATACCGCGATAAAATACCGGCCATGAATCTTTTTTCCGTAACGTGTTAAGCGAATGAAATCCTTACGTTTCAGGATCTTATCTGCCTTGGTCAGTGAAAAGTTTCGCAAAAAATTAGCCTCTGTCACCGATTAACGGTCTTTGATTCCAGCTGTCTTAAAAAAAGTGATAAGACGTCTCCGTATTGATTCCTCAATGGATTCGGTTGTAAAAAATTACCGCTTGTTGAATACAATTATTTGACCCCTAAACGCTTCCGCCCTTTGGCTCTGCGCCGACTGATCATCCTTCTGCCCTCTTTGGTTGACATTCTTTTTAAAAAACCATGTGTTCTGGCACGCCGAAGCTTGCTGGGCTGATATGTTCTTTTCATCGTTTACATTCCTTTTTAGCATCCTGAAATAAGACAACTATTCGTTGGTATAATCCTTTACCTTCAAATCGGTTCTCAGTGCTTCTTATCTTAAATTTTTTGATTAAGCCATAGTATGGCCTTCCTGTCAAGATTCAAATTGTGACTCCATAAAAAGTAAAGCGGCAATTGCAGCCATATTTCGAATCCCATAAAACGGAGGTCACGGAAATAAGCTTCATTTCCTGTAATGGCAAAAAGATAAATTTAATTCGTTTGCATCTTAAGTACCATCACTCTCCTTGCACTTTCCTCCGTGAGGTGAAAAAGGGTTTTTATAATTTCAAACGGCCGCGCAGTTTCTGCAGAACCGGACCGCATCACGATCTGGATTTTATGAGAGCTCATTAACTCAATTTTCTCGACTACCTGTTTCAAGTCGATTTTTTTCACCCGTCCTTTCTTGTTGATACGAGTAAAGAAATATTTTTCATTTTTTAAAAACCATTCTATTCTTTGTTCATCAAACAAGTCTTCATCGGATGTGACCGTATAGGTGATTGGCTTAGATTCGTTAGGCACCGGCTTCTCACCTGATAGCCGGCATTCATGCACGAATAAACCTTTCGGAAGTTGAGCATTTAAGGCTTTTGCTATCGTGTGCGGTTTTATAATGTCGGGCACGGTTACATATAAATTTTCGTCTTCGCTTTCCATACCGATGGGAAGAGAATCTTCAAAAGATATTTTCGGCATGGGATGAAAACCCTCTGAAAATTTAATAGGTATCCCGGCACGAAACAGTGCGCGCAAAAATATGTTAACAAGTTCAAGGTGTCCGAAATATTTCGCGGAATCTCGCTTGGAAAAAGAAACCTGAACTTTGTTATATGCGCGGGACACGTTGCTGTTGGTTTCATATGCTTCAACGGTGTTTTCTCTGAAAGGTTCAAAAACTATCGGTTTGATGGCATTAAAATCACAGACCCCACAAGTGTTACATTCGCCACCCCTGCAGTCCAATGTGATTTTTCCCTCCCAAGCCTTTTCCAGCTCTTTTATTAAAAATGCCTTTGAAACTTTTACATCAATATGCTCCCAGGGAAGAGGTTCTTCGATCGCTCGTTTCCTGGTTGTAAAAAATTCGATTTCCACGCCCTCATCGCATAAGGCTTTTTGCCATAACTCGTACTTAAACCTGTCGCTCCATCCGTCAAATCTGCAACCCTTTTTGTATGCATTAACCAGTAAATGGCTGAGTCGCCGGTCGCCCCTTGCCCAGAGCCCCTCGAGTATGCTGACTTCCGGATCATTCCATTTAAAATGAATACCCGGCATTTTCAGATTGCTCTTAAGCCATTGAATCTTTTCCTTTGATTCATCCGGCTGGATTTGAGAAGTCCATTGAAAAGGAGTATGGGGTTTAGGAATAAAGGTTGCTGCACTAACATTTATTTGGCCTTTTCGACCGCTTGTACCGCTTATTTTTCGGATTCGATCCACAAGATCAACCAGCGCTTTCAAATCATCATCAGTTTCGCCGGGAAGTCCAATCATAAAATACAGCTTGATAACCTGCCATCCCAGCCTAAAGGCATCTTTAACCGTATCCAAAATCTCCTTTTCCGTAATGTTTTTATTTAGAATGTTTCTAAGCCTCTGACTTCCCGCTTCAGGCGCAATGGTAAAACCGGTCTTCCGGACTTTCTTCACCAGATTCATGATTTTCGGCGTCAGTGTTCCGGCGCGAAGCGAAGGCAAGGAAACCGCAATATGTTTTGGCTCACATGGTACCATCAGCCTCTCCAGGAGAGGAACGATGCATCCATAGTCCCCCGTACTTAACGATAACAGCGAGATATCGCTGTAACCTGTTGCCTGGATAGCGGTTTCAAAAATATCAAGAAGTTTTGCCGGCGACCGCTCACGAACCGGTCGGTAAATCATTCCCGCTTGGCAAAATCTGCATCCTCTTGTGCAGCCTCTGGACACCTCAAGGCGCAGACGATCATGAACCGGTTTCCCATAAGGGATTATTGGATCAACCGGAAATGGTGTTGCATCCAAATCTTCCACAATTCTCCTCGTAACCGATTGATAATTTGAAAGCTTCGGTATAAGGGTCTGGAAACCAAATTGATCAAATTGGGGCGTGAAAAAAGCCGGTATATAAACCCCTTCAATTTCCGACCACATTTTCAAAAGCGTTTCTTTGTCGCCAAAATTTTCACGCCATTTGATGAAGGTGTTTGACAATTCCAATATCGCCGTTTCTCCGTCTCCAACCAAAATCGCATCAAAAAAATCGGCAAAAGGCTCCGGATTGCAAGCACAGGGGCCGCCCGCAATAATCATCGGAAAAGAAAGATTCCGCTGGGAAGCATAAAAGGGAATTTTGGCAAGATCCAGAATACCAAGCATATTCGTGAGATTAAGTTCGTACAGGAGGCTGAACCCGATGATATCGAATTTTGCAAGCGGTTTGTGTGACTCGAGCGAAAAAATCGGAAGATCATTTTTCTTCAAATAACCCTGCATGTCCATCCCCGGTGAAAATACTCTTTCAGCTGCAATCTCCGGATGATTATTTAAAATGGAATATAATATCTGAAGGCCCAAATGAGATGTGCCGATTTCGTAAAGATCCGGAAACGCAAGGGCAACGGACAATTTAACCTTAAGGTCATCCTTTTTAACGCTGTTGATTTCGGAACCTAAATATCGGCTCGGCCGCTCAACGAGTGGCAAGATGTCTTGAATGGTTTTCATACTCATGATATATTTTCTTGAGAAAATGGGTTAGGTCATGGCCGGAAAAATCGATTTGAAAAGAAAAATCTCTTAAAATTTAAATGTTAAAGCTAATATCACATTTCAACAAAAAAATAACGATTTCAATAACTAGCTTTTATTCTTTTTTTACCATTATTTTTTTTGTACCTTCTGTTGCCCTCGGTGTGGAATATAACCGTGAAAATGCCGTTGTAAAAGCGGTTCGAAAGGTGAGCCCCGCAGTTGTTAATATAAGCTTGGAATATGAAGTAAAACAACACGTTAATCCATTTTCTGGATTCGGCATGGATCCATTCTTTGATTCCTTTTTTAAAGACTTCTTCGATCCCGGTTCGGAACGAAGACATAAAACAACCAGCCTGGGATCAGGTGTCATCATTGATGGTGAACGGGGTTTTATTCTTACAAATTCACATGTTATTACCAGATCCGCAAAAATCAAGGTGGTTTTGAAAGACGAGCGTGACTTTGAAACCCGCATTGTGGGTGCCGACCCTGATTCCGATCTTGCAGTGTTGCGCGTTGATTCACAAACACCGCTTCCTGCGATTAGCATGGGTAATTCCGATGATCTTATGATTGGTGAGACCGTGATCGCTATCGGCAATCCTTTCGGCTTTTCGAACACCGTCACGACCGGCGTCATAAGCGCCCTGAACCGCAGTCTTAGAACCGAGGACAGAGAATATCATGATTTTATTCAGACTGACGCTTCCATTAACCCCGGAAACAGTGGAGGTCCCCTTCTTAACATAAACGGAGAGCTGATCGGAATCAATACCGCAATATATGCAAAAGCCCAAGGAATCGGGTTTGCTATACCTATCAATAAGGCGAAAAAAATTATATCGGATTTAATCAAATATGGAGAGGTCGTCCCCGCATGGATCGGTATTACGGTCCGGGAACTGGATCCAGGGATGGCCCACTACCTGAAATTATCTTCATATAAAGGCCTCGTTGTCAAAGAAGTTGAACCAACCAGTCCCGCTCACAAAGAAGGAATTTTAAAGGGAGACATCCTTTTTTCAATCGATGGCCGAAAAATCATATCCGTTAAAGACTACCAGACGGTAATGAAGGAATTTACAGCCGGTGACAAATTAAACTTGGAAATATTTCGAAACGGCAAACGAAATATAGTTACGATAACATCCGATGTGTTTCCCTTAGATTTATCGCAGGACCTTGCATACAAGCTTCTCGGGATAAAAGTGGAAGATTTGACAAGTGATAACCCTCTCAAATATAAAACCAAACTGGAAGAAGGGGCCGCTATTTCGGAAATTAACAGCCGGTCTTATCTTGCCCGAATCGGAGTAAAAACCGGAGACATCATACGACAACTGGATGACATTCGAATCAATAACACGATGGATTTTAAGAAGGCAATTATAAAATACCGCCAAAAGCCATCCGTGGTTATTCTTTTACAACGGGGAGATGAAGGATATTATATCACCGTAAAGCTATAAAGAAGAGCCTTGCCGGGCGATGAGGATTTTTTGCTCAGTTGCGACCTAATTTTCGATCCCGCGGGTTAATATTTTTTCCTTAACCATATTTGTGCCGGATGCACAGGTGTAGGCATTCGGCAATACTCCTTATTGTCCGAGTCAGCGAATATCGTATATTGGAAATCGTTTTAAAGTGAAACTCCCCGCCTTAAAAGGCGGGGCTTCTTGAAAAGGGCAAGGCGGGGGATTGCATCCCCCATACTCCTGCACCGCATTCATCCCCGCCATAAATGGCGGGGTATTCTGCGGGAGTTTCATAAAACTTAATTGAATGACAGGAAGCCGGCGTGAACCGAACGAAAATATTACGACTTATACAATCAGACACTCCTATGAATGCCGTTTGCATAACAGGATGGGTCCGAACCAAGCGAGATTCAAAAGAATTTTCTTTTATCGAAGTAAATGATGGATCATGCCTGAAAAACATGCAGGTGATCGCTGGCAATACTCTATCCAATTACGACGATATTAAGAGACTTAAAACCGGATCTGCTGTCACTGTGACCGGTAACATGGTGGCATCGCAAGGAAAAGGACAGAAATGGGAAATTCAGGCTGATCGGTTACATATCATCAGCCTGACGGATGATTCGTATCCTTTGCAAAAAAAACGCCATAGTGACGAGTTCTTGAGAGATCTTGCTCATCTGAGACCCAGGACCAATAAATACGGAGCCCTATTTCGCATCCGATCGGAGCTTTCGTATGCCGTGCACAAGTTTTTCAGGGACAGGGGTTTCATTCATATCCATACTCCTATTATTACCGGTTTAGACTGCGAGGGAGCCGGAGAATTGTTTAAAGTCACAACCCTTGATCTTGAGAATCTTCAAAAAAAATGCGGGAAAATAGACTATACTGTTGATTTTTTTGGAAAAGAGGCAAATCTAACGGTTTCCGGTCAATTATCAGCTGAAATGTTTGCCTTAGCCTTGGGGGATGTTTACACATTCGGCCCGACATTTAGAGCAGAAAACTCAAATACCAGAAGACATGCTGCCGAGTTCTGGATGGTTGAACCGGAGATGGCATTTTGTGACTTGGAAGGGGACATGGCCCTCTCCGAAGAAATGGTAAAGTATCTGACGGCTTATATATTGAATACATGCCAAGAGGATCTGGAAATCTTCACCAAGTTCGTGGACAAAAGCCTCCTTTCGACTTTGGAAAACATTGCCAATTCCGACTATATCCGGTTGCCCTATGAAACCTCGATAGAAATTTTAAAACGATCTGGAAAATCTTTTGAATACCCGATTGATTTTGGGAAGGACCTCCAGTCCGAACACGAGAGGTATCTCACCGAGCAATATTTTAAAAAACCCGTAATTATTTTTAATTTTCCCAAAGAGACAAAACCATTTTACAAGAGATTAAACGATGATCTCAAGACCGTGGCGGCAATGGACGTTCTTGTACCGGGTATCGGGGAAATAATCGGAGGGAGCCAGCGTGAGGAAAGATTGGATATATTGGAATCAAGAATGCAGGAAATGAATCTGTCTCAAGAAAAATACTGGTGGTATATGGATTCTCGAAAATTTGGCTCGGTTCCTCATAGTGGTTTTGGCCTTGGATTTGAACGCTTGTTGATGCTTTTAACAGGAGTGAGTAATATCAGAGATGTCATACCCTTTCCCCGAACACCGAACAGCATAGAATTTTAGAAAAAGAGTTGTTTTCACCATTGATCCTAGCGGTCTATATGTCCAAAGCACTTACCTCCAGCGCATTATTTTCAATAAAAGCTCTTCTGGGCTCAACTTCATCTCCCATGAGAATTGTAAAAATTTCATCCGTTTCAACCGCGTCTTCAATTTTTACTTGAAGAAGGCTGCGTTTTTCCGGATTCATTGTTGTTTCCCAGAGCTGCTCCGGATTCATCTCACCGAGTCCCTTATATCGCTGGACGATAAGCCCTTTTTTCCCCTCTTCGATCAGGAACTTCAACAACTTTTCTTTGTTTTCCAAGATGACCGGATCTTTTTCATTCTCTTTGGATGAAACGTAAAATGGTGGATAATCATAGCGGAAGATTTTTTTTCCAATGATATAAATTCGTTGGTAATCGTTTGAATATATCAGACCTCTTCCTATCGTTACTGGTTTAACAACATTCCCCTTTAATTCCCTGACCTCCTTCACCATCCTTCCATCTTCAGAAACAGTAACACTCATTTCATATACTTCACGTTTCAGATTCCAGGATAACCCGTAAACATTGTAACCCTTTTTTATCAGGGAATCTTTAAGATGGGACATTTTTTCTTCGTCTTGAAGAAATTTTTTATCTTCAACCCCTTCCTTAATCAGGGTTTCGATAAGCTCCGGATCAAAACCCCGTCTTTTCAGCTTGGACATCAGAAGGAAATAGTCTGAAAGATCCCCGGCGAAAAGATATAACGTGTGGCCGGATAATATCTGTTTTTCTTTTTCAATTTTTACATATTTCTGATCGCAAATCCTTTTTAATATATGATCATTCAATTCCTTTTCGTCTTTTAGATAAATTTCATTTTTACCTTTACCAATCTTAAACAAAGGCGGTTGAGCAATATAAAGATAACCATTGTCTACGATATCGGGCATCTGTCTGTAAAAAAACGTCAAAAGAAGGGTTCGGATGTGAGATCCATCCACATCAGCATCGGTCATGATAATAATTTTATGGTACCTTATTTTTTTGATATCATATTCTTCGCTGCCGACCCCTGTTCCTAATGCAGTAATAATATTTTTTATTTCATCGCTACGAAGAATTTTATCAAACCGAGCTTTTTCAACATTTAATATTTTTCCCTTCAACGGTAAAATCGCTTGAAATTTTCTATCTCTTCCCTGTTTTGCGGAACCACCCGCGGAATCACCCTCGACAAGAAAAATTTCTCTTTCGGATGGCTCGGAAACCTGGCATTCAGCAAGTTTCCCGGGAAGTGCGGTATCTATCAACGAACCTTTACTTCGGGCAAGATCTCTCGCACGTTTTGCGGCGTCTCTCGCCCTTGCTGCATCAATCGTTTTCTCGATGATTTTTTTGGCAATGGAGGGATTCTCTTCGAAAAATATGCTTAATTTTTCATTGACCAGAGATTCCACCAAACCCTTCACTTCGCTATTGCCGAGTTTTGTTTTTGTCTGTCCCTCGAATTGAGGCGATTTCAACCTAACGCTTATAATGGCGGTTAAACCCTCCCTTACGTCATCGCCGCTAATTTTTGCCTTAAGGTTTTTCACCAAATTTTCGTTGGTTGCATATTGATTAATTGTACGAGTTAGGGCGGCTTTAAAGCCAATTAAATGGAATCCTCCCTCTATCGTATTGATATTGTTTGCAAACGAAAATAGTTTTTCAGTGAATGTGTCATTATACTGGATGACGAGTTCAATCTGAATATCATTTTTTTCGCCCTCGATAAGAATCGGTTTATGTAAAGGAATATGCAGCTTATTTAAATACTTAACAAATTCTTCTATCCCCCCTTCATAAAAAAATTCGTCTTTTTTGTCGGTCCGTTCGTCCTCAATTGTAATTCTCACCCCTTTGTTTAAAAAAGCGAGTTCCCTTAATCTTCGAGAGAGGATTTCATAACTGAAATCATCGGTTTGTAAAATTTCGGTATCGGGTTTGAAATGAATTTTTGTACCGTGCTTTATTGTTTTCCCAATAACCTCTAATTCGCTGGTCTTTCTTCCTCTGGAATATGTCTGATGATAAATCTTTCCTTCTGAGTAGATTTCTAATTCTAATAATTGACTCAATGCGTTCACCACGGAGATACCAACCCCATGGAGACCTCCGGAAACTTTATAAGAAGTATTATCAAATTTCCCACCCGCATGAAGCTTAGTCATTACCACTTCAGCTGCCGGCACCTTCTCGGTTTTGTGAATACCGGTAGGAATACCCCTTCCATTATCCACCACACTTACGCTGTTGTCTTTATGAATCACTATATTAATTAAATCGCAATAACCTGCCATGGCTTCATCGATACTGTTATCCACAACTTCATAAACCAGATGATGAAGTCCATCGACATCGATATTACCTATATACATCGATGGTCTTTTTCTTACCGCTTCGAGGCCTTCGAGTATCTTTATATTATCCGCATTGTAAGTGTTTTTTTCGGTATTCATATTCTCATCGGCATTATTACGCTTAAAAAATCTTTATTATTTTCTTCTTCGATCAAACAAGGTTTCTCTTCATCAATAATCCGCACAATAACCTTGTTACCCTCGATTACGTTGAGTGTATCGATAAAATATTTTGGATTAAAAGCTACTTCAATCGGTTTTCCTCCATATTCAATATTCATTTCTTCTTTTGCTTCACCGATATCCGGATTCACTGAGTTAATCACCAGTTTTTGTTCCCTAAAATTAAATATCACACCTTTATAGCTCTCCGAAGATAATATCGACATTCTTTTCAGCATCATCAGAAAGGATTGTCTCTCCAGATTGATTGCATGGCTGTTCCCTTTAATTATGATCCCCTTATAATCCGGAAAATTTCCTTCAAGAAGCCTTATAATAATCGTTTCGGAATCCTGTTTGATTATAAAGTAATTTTCCTTCAATCCGATATGCATAACTCCTTCAGAAGAAAGAAATTTATTGGCCTCATTTAAACCTTTTTTGGGAATCAGTATGCCGATACCGGCAGGAAGATCAAAATCTTTATCATATCGATAGTCAACCTTTGTTAGCCTGCTGCCATCTGTGGAAACCATCCCGATAATTTTTTCATCCTCGTTTCGAACACTTTCGAAATAGATTCCGTTAATATGTGCTCTCTTGTCATCTGATGCGCCGGTGATTATAAGGGCTTTTTCTATCATTTTTTTAAAAGCACGGGCGTCGATGTCGAAATAAATGGCTTCATCGATATTGGGATTATCAGGAAAGTCATCCGGATTCATTCCGATGACATGATACTGCACATTTTGGTTGCCGATTTCGACCCAACGGCTTTCAATTTCATTAATAACAATTTCATCGACAGGAAAATCCCTTACAATTTCATAAAATTTCCTTGCATTCAAAGCGATGATTCCTTCGACCTCGACTTCTGCCGGATAAGACCCTACGAAACCGGTTTCAAGGTCAGTGGCCATGATTTGTATGCTTGAATTGCTTGTTTTTATTAAACAATTTTCAGTAATAGCCAGGCTGCTTTTTCTTCCGGTTAATCCCTGTATCTTTGACAAAACATTCAAGACTTCATTCTTGTGTATTGTAAACCGCATATATTTTCCTTATTGTTATCTATAAATTGTAAAATTAATAATAAGAGTTGTTGATATTGATTATAATTTTTTAACCATTAAATATTATGGAAAAATATAATGTGAGAATAACAAAAAAACATCGAAACAGATTTCTTATAAAAAGCAAGTTATAAACAATACAAAACAATCAAGGTTGAAAAATAGGCATTTATTGACAAAATATCAACGTTAAAACGAATGATCTCTATTTATTGCTGTATCCAGCGTTTCAAGGAAATTCGAATGGTATTGTTCCAGTCTATCGAAACCCTTTTATGTATAAATTGCCCATATAGGCTGTCTATCAATTGGATTACTTTATAATAAAAAAAAGATTTTTCAATAATTGCATTTTCGATATCTTCTTTTAATTCAATTTGGCTTGAATTCGGAATCTTCAGGTTTGCGATACTGAGGCTTTCACCCTTAACAGTAAAATTCCATTCTTGATCTCCTTCCTTGTAAGAAAGATTGAGCTCGGTTACCACAGCCCCCTTTTCCAATGACAGCATTCCTTCCTCAAGACCTGCATCATCACCTTTTATGGTGATGGTTTCCATGCTGTCGCCGATCCTGTTTTCAAGGACAATTCGATTTCCGATTTCAAGAGATACACTTTCGTTTTCAGAATTTTTTAATATGTCAGGTTCGTTTTCGATAGAGTACCAGAGCCACGTCAGGAATTCATGCCCTAAAAACTTAAAACGGTTATAGGACACAGCTACATCAAGCATCGGTTACCCCGCAAATTTTGTTGGAGAAAGCTGAGACAAGGCATCGCGTTCCGTCGGTGAAAGACCCGCCATCAACTCCCCGAAGGTATAAGGAAAAAGCCTGATAAGGGTTAGTTTGAATGACTTTGAAAACAAGGTCTCCAGTTCTTCGTTGGGAGACTTTAGGTTTGAAAAGAACCACAATGAAGATTCTTCATAGTTCCAGATCAAATCGTATATATTCGGCGTTGCCGGGATTCGTAATCCAAGGACTTTTGCGACACGTTCTTTAATTAATTTTTTTTCATTTTTTGATAAATAGACCTGTCCCTTTTCTGAGAGTTCTTTCTCCATTTCAATGGCGCAATATTTTTTTATCAGCTTTGAAGAAATGGTTTTCTTATCAATTCTCATTGAAAAGATAAAATGATCGCCGATTGAAAAACTGGACCCATCGAAATCAGGCTTGAAGGGATTACCGAAGGAAGTCCATCCGACAGATCTTTCAGAAACATCCTCATCGATTTCTATAATGGCATTTTTTTTAAGAGCGCCGGATACGGTTTCGATAACAGGCGCTGATAGTTTTCCCTCTACTTTATAGCGTGTGATGGATACTCTGGATGATAATAAACCCATGCTTATGTCCTATGGTACCAAAAAAATGAAGGCGAGGATAAAATCATGTTACATCTGTTACCGGATAATCTAAATTTGATAATTATATTTTATTACCTTAGGAGTTACAAGAATTTTCTCAAAATTACCGATGACCTTTTATCTTGCCGCATTAAGGATAAGATGTTATTATTTCAAAATATTTTTAACTAAACTGACATTTGGAGATATTGGAAAATGAAACTTGGATTGATTGGTCTCCCCGGATCGGGCAAAACAACCATATTTGAAGCATTAACCCAAAATGTTTTGGATTCGTTAAACAAGAAAGAAAACCGGGTAGGAACCATAAAAGTCCCAGACAAGCGACTGGACGTACTGAGCGGGATGTATCAACCGAAAAAAACCACAAATGCACAGGTAGAATATTTTCTGCCGGGTATGATGGATAAAAATAAAGATAAAACGAAAGATCCGACCGGATGGATCCAAATCCGAGAATGTGATGCCCTTATCCATGTTATCAGAAATTTTGGGATATACGGTTCTGAAAAACCCTCTCCCCGCAAAGACTTTCAGGAAATCGACATGGAACTGATTCTTGCGGACCTCATTGTTGTTGAAAAGCGCTTGGAACGCCTAAAACTGGACCGAAAAAGGGGGAAAAAAACCGATCAGGAGGAGTTTCCGATTCTCAAAGAATGTCTTGAAACCCTTGAAAATGAAATTCCTCTGCGAAAGAATAAAGAGCTGGCCGATTCTCATCTTTTGAGGGGTTATGCTTTTCTTTCCGCTAAACCAATGCTTGTCCTTTTTAACAACGATGATGAGAACAACAGCATACCGGATAATACGAACAGTTTAACATCTACGGAAAATTGCGGCATTATAAGGGGAAAACTCGAACATGAGCTTGCTCAGATGACAAGTGAAGATGCACAGGATTTCCTTAAAGAGTTTAACATCGCTTCATCCGCTAGAGACAGGGTTATTCATCAATCTTATAAAATTTTAGGTTTGATATCTTTTTTTACGGTTGGTCCAGATGAAGTGAAGGCATGGACTATAAAAAAGGGGACCAGCGCCGTTGATGCTGCAGGGGCGATTCATTCGGATATCAAAAAGGGTTTCATCTGTGCAGAGGTTCTATCTTATGAGGACTTGATGAATGCAGGCTCTTACCAGGAGGCGAAGAAAAAAGGTACCGTCAGACTGGAAGGGAAAACCTACGATGTGCTGGATGGTGACATCATAAATTTTCGTTTTAACATTTGATAAGTCACTTCAAGAAATGTGCATGGCTGCCATCCAGGGAGATGGCAGTTTTCATTCCAAACGGCTTCTTATTTTCATGTAAACAATCCCTTGTCTTGCTGCAATTGCATGGAAGAATATAAGAATTGTTTTTTTATATTCAATTTGTGCCTATTCCTGTGATTTCGGTCACCTGGTATGAAACCACTTTGCAATACAGATCCTTTATGAAAAGTATGAGGCGAGTACCCCGCCTTTTAAGGCGGGGATAATTTATTCAGGGCGGGAGCGCTTTGACCTTCATGAGGTCGCGGTTTGATTGTAAGCGGAATATCCAACCGGTTTGCCACCCGTTTCCTTCAATAATCTTTTGGCGATTCGTTTCGATTGAATGAGTTCATCATTGGTTAAACGCAGCCGGGCAGATACATATTCGGCGAACATCCGATAGAGCAATAGCAAAAAGTTTGCCTTTTCATCTTCCGAGCCAAGTCGGTTTGTTGCCGAGGTATCAACCGCAAGGCATACTATCTTTCCTTCTGCATAAACCGATGCAGATCTTCCCAAACCGTCAAGTATTCTCATTTCACCGAAAATCTCTCCTATTTTATCGAAAATGCCGATTTCAACCTTTTCTTTTTCCACCCGTATTTTACCGGATAAGAGAAAGAAAAGCCATGGATCCATATCTCCCTCTTTTATAATGAGTTCTCCATGTGAATATTCTCTTATCTTGCTGAGCCGAAGCAGTTGTCGAAGACTCTTTGTTTCGAAATTTTTCAATGGGGGAATCGATAAGAGCTTTTGAATGTTTTGAATGTTATCTTTAAGAAACTTGGATTCAATCATGCTGACCTCTTATAAAGAAAAACATTTCCGTGTTTGGATATTCGATATTTCTGATCGTGCGGTTTCCCTTGGTGGAACCGCAATTGATATTAAAATTGGAGGCCCGTTTCGTTTCGAAGGGCCTTATAAAAGCGTATGCTTGGAAACGTACAAAATTGGCCTTTACATTTTATATCGGGAAATACCGTAAAGAAGATAAGGATAAATTAACGCCGGAATCGGAAATTCTCGAGTTTTTATATCATGGATTCTTTCTTTTCGTTCGACATGAAAAACGCATTGAAGGTTGGAACGGCTTTTCAGTTGCTCTTTATCTGGTTTGAAAGCCATTTTCATGGAATTGAAATATAATTTCGTTTTAACTCACCATATTGAGGCTATGGGAGGTTTTTCGCGCGCTGGATAAAAGCTCTTCCACAATAATTGTCCAGTCACCCAGGGTCAAAAAACGTTGAACCACATCTCGGAGTTGGTCGATGTTTTCCGGCCATTGATATCGCATCAGTTGCTGTATTACGTTGCTGTCCGGCTGTAATGGAAGACTGTTTTTAAATTGGAAAGCATATTTTTCCAGATAATAATCAATCAATGTGGGGATTTCTTCAGTCCTGTTTCGAAGCGGTGGAATATAAATTTGCATGCCGTTTATCAGGTGGTAAAGTTTTTCATCGAATTTACCTTCTTGCACGTCCGGCTCAAGAGCGTGGGTTGCGGTTGATAAAATCAAAGGACCGGTTGATTTCGAACGGTTTAATCCGGGCTGTAACAACTTGTCACGCCGAATCATTTGGAAAATTTCAGCCTGGATCGAAAGAGGAATGACATGGATCTTGTCAAAAAATAAAACGCACCCATTGGATATTTTGTGTTGCCGGCCTTGATTCGGCTCAGTACCGGAAAAGAATCCGCCTTCATTCCCGTAGAGTTTGCTGGAAAGCATCATTTTCGGTAAAATCTCACAATTGATTTTAACAAAAGGACCTTCCTGTCTCGAGGATTTGCGGTAAATATTTCTGGCGGCCAATTCTTTTCCGACGCCGTTTTCGCCGCAAATTAAAATATTTACTCCTGACTCGACAGCTTGATTAATTTGATTTCTTATTCTTTCCATACTTGGGCCTGAACCGAGCAGGGTATCTTCCATTATTCATTCCCTATGGGCTTAGATATCTTGAAGCCGCCTTTTTCGCTTCGGTTTCAATGACACGGAGGCGGAAAACACGCTCACTGTTCGGTTATAATTCATATCGCCTGTTTTATTTTTTTCCTGCTCGTTTTTCCAGATAGCCCCAGACATAGAGAACGAAAGGCGCATTCCGATTGGTCGCAATAACCGGCAGCGGAACCAAAACAATCAAAATTTCCCTCTGAACGCTGAATCTGACGGATCAGGTTCTCTTTTGTTTGCCCGAATGAATTAATTCCTCTGTTTTTGGCAAGCATTCGTACTTCCAGCATTTTCATTGCCGTTCCTCTCTAAATTATTGGGTTAAAGGTTTTCAAAAACATAAATGATCCTGATCTTTCATCTTTCTCGAAAATTATTTTGGACAAAATTGGGCTTTCAAATAATTCTTAAATTCTACGCATTTTATATGCATTGTCCATAGAGAAAGAACATTATTTTTCTGGGGATTTCCCCTGGGCATATAGGAATTTGCCCTATTTTGCTTTCGAATAAGGTGCTTCGATGTATATTTTGGTTCCTTCCTTTAATCGGGTTTGAATCCTGAAACACCCATTGAGCAGGCTGACCTTTTCCTCCATGCAGCAAAGTCCGATTCGTTTTTCACTGTTGGCTCTCTGTGAAACCTCGGCAAAATCAAAGCCCTTGCCATCATCTTCTGCCCGGAGAATAATGTTCGGAAAAGACGCGACAAGTCGGATGGTCACCCGGTCCGCGTTAGCATGACTGTGGATGTTGTTCAGCGCTTCAAGGAAGATATCAAAGCCCCGGCCGATCGCTTTTTATCCCGTTCTCCGTATTTTGCCAAACATCGGATCCCCCCACAAAGAGAAAAAAGTTTATCGAAGAGAAATATGGTGAAAAGTTTGAGAAACGGGTGCGTTATGAAAGGAGCTTTATAGTAAAATGAACCGATGATTTAAAAGAGCTTACGGGGATAAGGACAAATTTACTTTATTCAAAAAAAGGAAAACACGAGATTGATGTTGAAAATTCTATTAAAACGTATAGGCGGTGTCGCACGATGAAAGGATTCGCATTCATAGCTGCAATGGTATGGATCGATCTGTTCATAGGACTAAATTTTTTCAGAGATGATCCGGGTTGCATTTTCGCCTGTAAACATTATTTTAATCGGAAGATTTTTTAGATCGCAAAGATTGCGCTGCAATACATCTCGCCCGAACGGAATAATGTTGCTCAGGCAATTGGTATGAATAATGACCCTGTAAACATTGTCGCAACTTTTCTTTAAAACATTTAGTAATTCGCACGCCGAAGAGCCGTCGAAATCTCCCATCAGTTTCAGGTGCAGATTGTCCTCATTTCGATGTACAAAGATTTTGAAATTAGATGCCATCACTTTCTCCTTTTTCATCGGAAAAAAATCATCAGGTCAATTGTATATCCCTTAGGCACAATCTTTGATCAAATTGATTTTTCCCCATTCCTTCAAGACATTTCTTTTCAGCGATAGAACTTCGGATATCGTTTGTTTGAGCCTGTAAAGCGCATCAAAATGCTTGATGACGTATATAAGAACAGGGATTTCAGGCCTTCTTCGATTGATATCCAGCAGTACATCCCAACTCTCGGTTCCGTTCAGATAATGATCAAGAAGCAGCAGGTCCGGTTGCATATCTCGTAAATACTCCCACATGGCCTCCGCATTTCCCGCACGCTTAACCAAATAACCATCTTGAGTCAATTCCACGGAGAGAAGGTCCGGGATATAAGGCTGATCATCCACAATCAAAATATCAATCCTTTTTTCATTCTGCTTAACCGCTATTGATTCTTTTTTAGAAATACCCGGCATAAATATCATGATCGTCACCTCCTGTAGATGAGGCCTGGCACACAGAAAACCCGCCTGTCCTTCTCATGCATGTCTATTTGTCAAAAGAATCAGCATATTGTATGCAGTAGGAGTACCACGCGCAATCCAACCGACTACAAAGGCCCCTGCTCTTGCCAAAGCAATCGAAGTTTCCCTCCGAACGCTGAACGCTTCGCACCAAAGCGGTGATATCCAGAAAATTTTTTCGATCCGTTTTACCGTCTTTATGGGTTGATAGTTGATCGTTTCCGCCATTTTCCTCAGGGTATTCGATTAATTTTTTGCTGAGAAAACCGGTCATATGTGCCATTATGGGGTTCCTTTAAGGTTTCCAGGATAAGCAGAAATGTGTATTGGCTTTTATGGAAAATTCCCAAAATTTTAATTCAGTATGATGATTTTATTTTGCTTTGTCCATAGGGGATGCGGTTCATTTTTATAGGAGCATTTCCCCTATTTATAGGGGTTTATCCTGAGAACCGATTTATCTTTTTCTAGTTAAAACCCCGGCTGACTATAGATTGTCCTGTTTTGGGTATGGAAATCGGACGGAATTTTGAGAAGCATTTTCCTTTACACCTTTTCTGATGGATCCCATCAGGGCTCATCCCAATGATTGATATAAGTTTTTTGTTTGAAAATTCTTAATAAACAGGATAGCCTACCTTAATGGTTTCTTAAAAATTCGCCTCGTTTTACCGGTTTAAGGTCGAACCTGATTCAAACCGCATTGTGAAAATAACTGCAGAAATAAAAGATGCTTTTTAAAAAACGGAACGCAATATGCCGGAACCTGTGAAAATTATTATTGAAGGAAAAACATATGAATTGCCTGTCATTGTTGGTTCTGAAGATGAAAAGGCAATTGATATCTCGAATCTCAGGAAGAAGACCGGATATATCACTCTCGATCCGGGATTCAACAACACGGGAAGCTGCATCAGTTCAATCACCTTTTTGGATGGCGAGAACGGCATCCTTCGCTATCGCGGAGTGCCGATCGAGGAACTGGCAGAGAATTCAACCTTTGTGGAAACGGCCTATCTTTTAATAAATGGAGAATTGCCAACCAAAAAACAACTGAACCGTTTTTCGGTTCTTCTTAACGACAATTCCCTTGTTCATGAAGATATGCAGATTTTTTATCAGAATTTTCCGAGAGCATCTCATCCGATGGGGATTCTTTCGTCAATGGTAAATGCCTTGAAGAGCTTTTACCCGGAACTTCAGGAAAACGAAGAAGAGATCAATATAACGGTTACAAGGCTTCTTTCCAAGGTTCGAACGATGGCTGCCTTGTCGTATAAAATATCCAGGGGCCATAAGGTTGTTTACCCTCGACCCGATCTGTCATATGCTGCAAATTTTCTCAACATGATGTTTGATACCCCTGTCAGGCCTTATATGATCGATGAAGATATCGTTAAAGCGCTTAACGTCTTCTGGATTCTCCATGCCGATCATGAGCAGAATTGTTCTACATCGGCGGTGCGGCTTGTCGGAAGCGCACGGGTGAATCTGTATGCAGCAATATCCTCCGGAATTTGTGCGCTATGGGGTCCGCTGCACGGCGGTGCGAATCAGGCCGTTATCGAGATGCTTTCTGAAATTAAAGCGGATGGAAAAGATCTGGCACGTGTGATCGAAAAAGCCAAAGACAGGAAAAATCCATTCCGACTGATGGGTTTCGGACACAGCGTTTACAAAACATATGATCCCCGTGCCAAGATCCTGAAAAAGGAGTGCGACAAGATTCTTTCGAAATCGTATATTGATGATCCGCTGCTGGACCTGGCAAAGCAGCTTGAAGTATTCGCACTGAAAGATGACTATTTTATCGAGCACAACCTTTACCCGAACATTGATTTTTACAGCGGTATACTGCTTCGTGCCATCGGCATTCCAACCAATATGTTCAGCGTCATGTTCGCAATCGGCAGGATGCCGGGATGGATCGCTCAGTGGAGGGAAAGCATTCATGACCCACGCTGGAAACTCAATCGACCCCGCCAGATCTATATGGGGCTGCCGAAGAGGAAATACATTCCGATTGATGAGAGACAGGAAGGTTCAAGTGAAGCAAGCGAAACAGAATCCGTCTAGAGTGCTTGAATTGTCCGGTAGCTATTGGCAGACCTGCGCTCTCCATGCCGGAGTAAAACTCGATATCTTTACCTTAATTGGAAACAGGCAACTCACAAATGAACGGATCGCCCAAAGCCTCAAGGGAGATGAAAGAGGCGTTGCCACGCTTCTCAATGCACTTGCAGCCATGAATCTTCTGGTCAAAAAGGGTGAAAAATATTCCAATACTTCCGAGTCGAAAACATTTCTTTCAAAAGATGCGCCCCATTATGTCGGCCACATCATCATGCACCATCATCACTTGATGGCGTCATGGGCTGACCTGGATCGGGCCGTTCAGGCTGGAAGTCCTGTTCGGGCCAGTTCAATGCACAGCACGGAAGAACGTCGGGAAAGTTTCCTTCTCGGTATGTTCAATCTGGCCATGAACCTGGCACCGCAATTGGTAACCCAAATTGATCTTTCCAATCGATATCGTTTGCTGGACCTGGGGGGCGGACCCGGCACCTATGCCATTCATTTCTGCCTGAACAATCCCCGGCTGAAGGCCACGGTTTTCGACCTTCCCACCACCCGGCCTTTTGCGCAAAATACTATCGAAAAGTTCAACTTGGCTGACCGGATCGAATTTTTGGAAGGTAACTATATTCAGGACGATGTTCCCGGATTTTTTGATGCCGTTTGGTTATCTCACATTCTGCATGCCGAGGGACCTGAAGACTGCCGGAAAATTATCCGTAAAGCCGTGTCAGCCTTGAAACCGGGAGGTATGATAATGATTCATGATTTCATCATGAACAATGAAATGGACGGGCCTCTTTTCCCGGCGCTTTTTTCCCTGAATATGCTTTTGGCGACATCGGAAGGCCGATCCTATTCTGAAAAACAGATAACAGACATGCTCTTGGAAGTCGGTGTAACGGATATCCGGCGTATCCCTTTTCAGGGCCCGAATGATTCAGCGGTGATTACCGGGGTGGTTCGATAATTAACTCGGGATCCCGGGAGTTTTTTTGGTTGGAACGCATCATGAACTATTCCGCTTTATTCAAGGCTTGGCGATAAAAACTCCCCGAACCCTGAATTACTTGTTATCATCGGAACCGTATGACACAAGGATAAAAAACGGATCGGCGCATAACCCTTGGCACATGAAATTTACCTGATGGTTGTTGCGAGAAAGAGCACCCCCAGGATCGTAATGGCCAAACCGGACACAACACCCATAATTCTTTCAACGAATCCGGTATGTTTTGCCGAAAAGTGAATCAGACAGATCCCCTTCCCGATAACCGTTGAAATCGTAACAAACGATATCGTTGCAGCCATGCCGAGAGATATAAAGGCTGCCGAATATATCCCCACCGCCATCATATCCATGGAAAGGCAGAAAAGCAGCACCATCACCACGCCCGGACAGGGTACCAACCCGACCGTCAGCGCCCAGATGAAAAGCCCCTTCTTTGATGCTTTTGAATTCTTGTCTGAAAAATTAGGTTTGAATTCATGCTTCGGAAAAAAACCATACCCATTTTTTAAAAGGATGAAAAGCCCCAGGAGGGCGATTAGGCTGAAACTCACGATTTGGGTTGTTTCGGAAATCGTTCCCAATGTTCCGAAAACGCCTTTTTGGAGAACATAGCGTAAACCGAGCACGCAGATGATCCCGGAAAATCCATGAAAAAAAGCGATCAGGGTTCCAAACATCAATCCACTGCCGATGGAAGCATTTCGAGATAAGATAAAGGACATCCCCACCGCTTTACCATGCCCGGGTCCGGCGGCATGGATCACGCCGTATGCAAATGCCGACACCATCAGCAACATCAACGGTTTGATGCTTCCGGTGGTTCGTGACTCCTGAATCAACTCCGATATTTTTTGTTTCAACTGGTGCTGCCAAAGAATGAGCTTTGCGAAAAATCGGCTTTCAAAAGGGGCAGTAGGGGCTTGTTGGCAGGTTTTCCGTTCGGCGGTAAACGGATTATGCGAAAATGCCAAAGATGGACATTGGCAGGTTACAACGATCAGGATCAGCGCAAAGATATATTTCTTCATGGTTTCAGGCAAAACTCCAGAAAAAGCGTCCAGGGATGAATCATGCCGTAGTATATGGTTGTTGAAGGGTCTTCCCGGATCGCCGTGTTCACCTCATACCCCTCTGCTCCGCTGAGAGTAACGGGGCTATTTTTTGCAAAAAAAATGGCCGAATAATAGGACGGATCGTAAGTGGCGACCGTGATTTTTTTTACATCGTGGATTGCCCTGACATGGCAGGGTACAAAGAATAGATATTCCAGCCGATTGTCTTTTAGCACTGCGTGAAAATCCGTTGTGTATTTAACCTGAAACGGTGTGTCGTCGATCTTTATAAAAACAAAATAATTGAACTTGGATATGTAGTCAAAGGCGTTTTCTTTGATTTTCTTGACCTCTGATTCCTCCAGTCGACCGTTTTGGTTTCGGTCATGATCTTCGGCAATCATGCTGGCAAACATGTCGTCGAATTTCCATCGCACCCGGATACCTGCCAGTCCCTGGTCATCAAAAACCGCTTCTAACCGCTGGACGATGAAAACATGAGGGTGAGACCCCGCAGGAACGACCCACAAGGATAAAATGATAGACAGCACAGATATGTTCAAACATTTTCGATGCACCATGTTGATCGGGACGTTTTTTTCTCCTTAGAAACATGGAAAAGCGTCAAACAGGGTATACCCTAATTGACCGGCCTCCGGTTGTCAAGATGGTGCATTACATTGCTTCTTTTCTTTTTCCGACGATATCCCTGTAGCTGTTTGCTGCTTTTAACGATATTTGGGTACAAAGAAGGATCCGGATCTGAAATGAGCAAACTTTTTTCGAGTTCAAGGAAAATAAGAGGGGGGGTGGGAAGTTTTTATCGCCAAGGTTTCGAGTCGAGCGAAATGGGCAATTCATGATGCGATCAAATCAGCGAACCCCCCGAATGCAGAACTAATCCACATGTGTCTCAAGGTGGTTAAGACGTCCGTCTATATAGCGTTCGATCGCTTCATCGATATTTTTTACATCCGTGGCAATGACCCTGACGCCGGAGCTTGTGAAATGCTTGCACGCACCGGTTCCGATCATGTTCACAATGAGGGACTCGCAATCCTTAAAAATATCGAAAATCGCCATGTGCCTTTGCTCAGCCTCGGCCCCGAAACCGTGCCGTCCCCTTTCATCCGTCTGCGGATGGGATTCCTTTCCGGAGAAGGTGTGATGACCCGGCTTCTCTCTGACCTCTTTATTGACAATCCTGCCACCCTCAATGGTAGCCACAATAATAAAGTCGCTTCCGCCGAAGTGTTCGGCAATGTTTGTTTTGTCATCGGTTGCGAATGCAATTTTCATTTTTCGATCCCCCGTTACGCATCCACTGAAGAAATGGTTCTGTTTTTACCGAAAGATTGCTTCTTCTTTTACATCTTCTCTCGGTGGCCTATGCCGATGTTTGATGAAATCGGCGGTTCCTTCCGGATTCGGCCCGGAGTCGCCACTTTTCTTGAGGAAACAACTTCGGGCCGATTGGATGGAGGGGCAAATCCCCGTATGATTGAAAATGGGTCAAAATTCTACGGCAATCTGGCTGAAGAGGAGATCCCGATCATCCCTATTATCAATGTCGTTACGATCAAATTCATCATGGATATATCCGACAGACCCGATTACGCCTTTGAAGATTTCCTGGTTGAAGTTTATTCCGTATCGATCCTCCGGGTATCCAAGACCTTCAGCTTCGTCTGAACCGGCATATTTAAGTACAATTTCCAAATTCTTGCCCCAGTTCCAGTTGTATCCGGCCTCAATATTCCATACGGAGGGCTTTGCACCATCTCCGTTGCCGACGGCAAGTTCCCCCCGTTCAAAATGATTTAAAGCCGTCATAAACTCGGCATCCAGAAAAAAATCGTAAATGTCCAGATGACCATATGCCGCCGCGCCACCAACGTAATCGTCTATCTCGTCCACTCCAAGTCCATCGGTAAGACCGTCGGATTCGGCGACATTCGAGATGTACGAGGCACCGACGGACATCCCGTAGGGTAATGCTTCGTCGTCAAGCGTGTAATTGACATCAAAGCCATAGGATTCGATTGCGTCATCAGACCCGGCTTCATCAAGATCACCATTAAACGCATAAGCGGAACAAGCCAAACCGTCCCGTTCAAACCCGATCCGTAAGGCTTTCTCACTCGTTTCACCGAATGCGAGTGTAAGCGGCTGGTCGATCAGCGGGTCATCCGGAAAATGAGTCAGCTGCGCACCGAAGGGAACATACATCTTTCCGGCGGCAATATATGCCGGGCATTGGTCGGTACTGCCGATGGTGATGGTTCCCTCATCCACGTCAAAGCTTGTCTCTTCCCCGAAGCTTGGATCTTCATAGAGCAAAACGAAATCCGCATTGACCCATTCGTTCACTTTAATACCGAGATCCAATTCAACGGTGGTAAGGCAAATGTCAGTGTCATCCTCATCGCTGCCGTCGTCGTTTTCAATAGACGCGTAAACAGCCCCGACTTCGATAAGGCCACCAATGGTGATTCTCTCTGCCAATGAATCAAGGAGACCGCCCTCCTCGCTGGATTCCATCGTTTTTTCAATTTTGCTTACCCGATCGTGAAGGTCCTGCTCCCGCTCCTTGACTTCGCCCTCGAACTTTGCCGGCTCAATTCGCTCTTGCAATATCTTTTCCAGTGTTTTGACTTTTTCTTGTGTTTTTCTTAATTCATACTGAAGATCCTGGTTTGAAATCTCCTCGGCCCAAACAGGCAGCGCAAAAATAAAGGTGCAGGCAAGAAGACACAACCCCTGTAATACCTTGTTTTTCATTCTATCATTCCTCCTTTAGGAAGGGTATTCATCGTTTTTTCCCTCCAAGTCTGTATGAGTTGCTGGCATCCCTTCGCACCACTTTTTGGAAATCATGAGATGATTGCCGTTTTCGCGGAACGAAAACTCTTTTTTCCATAGGGAACCACAATGCCCGCAACCGCAGGAAAGATCTCTGGTTTTTAAACCCGAAGCGAAATGCCTGTATATATATGTCACAGCAATGGCAGTTATGATGATCACAATGATTACATCCATTCATTCTTTCCTTGACATATAGGGATCAGGGTTTCCGATATTGGCGACTTGGATTATGTCCATGGAATACAAATTTTTTATCATTTCATATCCCTGGCCTGTACCCAGATCACGGCGTCTTGGGACATTTCCTTGCCGTTGTGCTCCTTGGCCGGTCCTACACCCAGGGCACAGAATCCCCACCAGCCCGCCTTGGGAATGCCGAAGGCAAACTCACCGTTTTCGTTGGCCTTGATGGTCATGGTAACAAAGGCATCCTGAGGTGCCTTTACTTCGGCTTTTGTTGCAAATGCGTTCTTGTCCGAGAGCGGTTGATGGTTTATGTATTCTACCTCGATTTCCGCAAATGGAACTGACTTGCCGTCGCCTTTGACAATTCCCCTGAAAACGTTGCCGGTCCAGAGAGCATAGGGTTTGTCGAGAGGAACGATTTCGGCCGGCAGACCGATCTCCGCATCCCAATCCGTTGGAAAGCCTACCGTATTGACGATCATTTTGGTGATCTGCTGGATATAACAATCTTCCTCTTTCTCATAATAGGGAGAGGGCACAAGGCAGAAAACATTGTCGCCCATACCCCGAAGCTTGAATGTGGTCTCGTAAGCCAAACCGCTGTTGGTGAGACTGGTCCAGGTAATCGGTTTCAGCGTTGGCAAAAGATCCGTTTTTTTGCCCTTACAGACCACGAAATACTGCTCGGGTTTTCCCATGTCCATAGTGTGTCCGGCCTCAAACGGATGCGTAAAGACCAGCTTGAGGTCAATGGTCTTTGTCTTTTCCAGTGCCATGTCCGGCGTATAGATCATCTGAAAATGCGCCATAGCCGGTTCCGTCAAAGCCAGAAGCATCCATCCAGCCAAAACAACAATTACTTTTTTCATCAACGAACTCCTTTCATCATCAGTGCCTTGGTGTTTTTTAAAATGCTGCCAGGGTCTTTACATCGTCTGCGGTGTCAGGAAATAATTCTATTAACAGTTTGGCTTCATTATTAATTCCTGCGCTACTCCACGATTTCCTTCCCACCAATTTCCACAACATGTCCCTCTCCGGCGTTAAAAATGACCTTGTACGGACCGGAAGGCTTATCAAATGAAAATTCGCTGTCTGCATCCATCTTGCCTTTGATCAATATTTTGCCGTTCTGGTCTTCCACCCGCATCTCCACGCCGGCCGCCGAGGAACCGTCGGAAAATCCGCCTTCGCAGGTGACGGTGCCGTCTCCATTGTCGTAGCAGGAACACAGCGGCGTATGGGCAAATGCAGAACTGCACAGAAATATTTCGAAGGCTAGGACGCCGATCCATAAAATTTTTCCATTAAACATCAGCTTATCTCCTTTCTTTTTCGTATTCCGATTTGTTTTTCAGAAAACCCATCAAAACGGTCAGGGTCAGGGCCAGGCCGTAAAAAACCGACATTGCCTGAAACCCGGTAAGATCCAAAGCTTTTCCTCCTGAATAAACCAAAATCGCCACCGCCAACCCCAGAACCATGGGGTAGATCATGGAAAAAAGCATCCACTTAATGGAACCGGCCTGAAGCTTTACGGAAATGGCCGTTGCCAGGCATGGCGGATAGAGCACCATGAACAGCATCAGCGCTAAAGCATGAAGTGAGGTAAAACCTGTCTCTCCCCTGGCCATCCGTTGCTCAAGGGCCTCTCCACTTTCTTCCTGCTCATATAGCGCTCCCAGGGTGGCTACGCTGCTTTCCTTGGCGGCGAGAGCGCTTAAAAGGGCCACATTGACCCGCCAGTTAAAGCCGGCGGCTCGGGTAACAGGCTCCAGCCATTTACCCATTTTTCCGAGAAAGCTTTTGTCGATGCGCTCCATGCGCATCTGCCTTAAAAGTCCCTTTCGTGCCTTGGACAAATTCATAAAAGCTCGGTTGACCTTTTTGGCGGTCTTGTCCTTTCCCGGTTGCACAATCTTGAAAAAAACCGGGTCACGCGCTTCAAACTCAACATTCAAGGCAGTCATCGCCTCTCTGCCTTTGGTCCCCATCTTGGCGCTTTTGTATTCATCCCAATACAGGATGAGAGAGATGAGTTTTTCACCTTGGAGTTGATCCAGGTAAGATGTGTCTTTTATTTTAGTGAAAAATGTTTTTAATGCCTTTTCCTTTTCTCCATTATAGTGGATCATTCGTTCATCGCTCAGCCCCGGAAACTGCAGCAAAACAAAAATGACAACCGCTACGGCCGCTACAATGGTGGTGATCTTTCTTAAAAACAACCAGACCCGCTCAACGGCACGCCCGAGAATTCCACGGAGGGTCGGCATATGGTAAGGCGGCATTTCCATGACAAATGGGGCTGTTTCCTTGTTTTTCAGAACGGTCAGGGTCAAAATTTTGGCTACGGGAAGCACAAACAGCAGGCTGATGGTGGAAATGAAGAACATGGCCCAGGCCTTATGCATGGCGAAATAGATATTGATCAACAGAACATACAGCGGCACCTTGGCCAGACAGTTGAGCAGGGGAATGATCAGAATGGTCGCCAGACGTGAACGTTCATCCGGGATACCCTTACAGGACATCACTCCCGGAACGGCGCATCCTCCGACATAGATGCCGCCGAGGACCATTGGCAGAGTGGACTGGCCGTGGAGACCGAAGCGGCTGAAGAGCCGGTCCATGATAAAGGCCATGCGAGGCATGTAGCCGCTGTCCTCCAGTAGAGCGATAAGGCCGAACAGAATGAAAAATATCGGAATGTAGTTCAACAGGGCGTTGATGCTGTCCACGAACCACAATACAAAAGAGCGCATCAGCGGGATTTCGATGAAACCGGGCTTAGGAGTTAGGGTTTCGGCGAAACTCCGCAGTTTGGCAAGAAGCGGCCAGGTGTAATTGGTGATGTTGTATCCCTGGACGATGGAGAGGTAATAGAGCAGCCAGATCACGCCAACCAGAAGCAGCGGCCCCAGGAACCGGTGACACACAAACCGATCGATTTGATCCGACAAAGAGGCTTTGAGGCCCGCCCTGGACCTGATGCAGGCTCTGCTGATTTCATCGGCAACTTGATACCGTCGATTGGCGATGTGCATCTCAGGCATCTCGTCATATCGGACTTCGAAATCCGATCGTAACTTCTCTACAAACCAGATAAAGGTATCGGCCTCCGGATGGTTTTCCCGGATAAGTCGCTGCGCTTCGGCATCACCCTCCATGAGCTTGATCGTCAGCCACCTGAGGGAGATTTTTTTCGCAAGGATGGCCTCTGATGAGATTCTCTCTGCGATTTCTCGGAAAAACGGTTCCATTTTGCCGTAGTCGATGCGTGCGGCCTTGACCGGTGAACGTTCCCCGGAAACAGCGGCAATCACATCGAGCAATTCCTTTTTCCCGCGTCCGCTTTTCATTGTTGTGGGAACAACATGGACCCCGAGCTTTTTTTCAAGCCGGTTGATGTCGATTTCAATCTTGCGCCTTTCCGCCACATCCATCATGTTCAGATTCAAGATAACGGGAATATCCATCTCCAGCAGTTGAAACGTAAGATACAGGCAGCGCTTCAGGTTGGCGGCGTCCATGACGTTAACTACTACGGAAGGTTTTTCATGGAGGATAAAATCCCGGGACACCCGTTCTTCGGGGGAATAGGATGTAAGGCTGTAAGTACCGGGCAGATCCACAACTTCCACCCTGGTTCCGTTGTGCCTGTACCAGCCGAGCATCTTATCCACGGTGACGCCGGGATAATTGGCCACATGCTGGCTCGCTCCGGTAAGCGCGTTAAAAACCGTGGATTTGCCGCTGTTTGGTTGTCCGGCCAGAACAACGAGGCGTTTATTTTGTGTGTTCACGGCAGCTCAACCTCCACGAACCTGGCCTCTTCATGTCGCAGGCTGACGAAATAGCCGTCCAGTTCCACCTCCATTGGGTCTTCCAGCGGGGCATTGCGAATCACCTTCAATCTCAATCCCGGATACACACCCATATCCAGAAGCCTCTGGCCCAACTTGTTCCGGATCGCTATCTTTTTAATGAGGCATTCATTTCCCGGTCTCATCTGATCCAGCGTCATGGCTCGTTCCCCTTTCTTCTTATTTAAAAACAAAAGGCGTAACCGGGCGCCTAATACGCCGCAGGTTACGCCTTCACTTCCTTCGCGCCGATGGGATGGATGGCCGAAGGCCGTAAGACCCCCCTTGTCAAGATAGAAAGATCTATTTTTAGAATGAGTTTCTAAATTTCATAACGCAAAATCAAAGTCAAGTATTTTTTTGGAAATTTTTTCGGAAAACAGCAAGCCGTTTTTTCAGGTGCAGTCATCGGGCGTGCGGATTCATACTGTGCAAAACGTTGACATCCATGAAGTGTCTGACATTTCCTCCTTGAAACGATTTTCCGGTGTTCAGGCGTTCCATCATGTGTACAAGCCGACAATTGACCCGGGTTCTGGTGAAGCAGTCGATTATGGAATGTGCTCATGCCGGCCACTGGTGTTCTTGTTTTTTGGCTGTGAGAAATGAATGCAATGACGGCTCGATTATGGAAAACTGATGAACCGGATGAAGTTGGTTCAAGAAGCGGCTCCGGGATGGTTTGGCGGCAAAATCTCTCCGTAATATTTTTTTAGCGGGACCGGCCGAAAAGGCCTGCAAACTTGATACGGATCAGCGCGTCGATCAGTTGGGTAACAAGAAAAACGCTTCCGGCGACCAGGATGATAGAAGCGCCGGATGTAATATTATAAGCGTAAGAAAGCCAAAGACCGCTAATGGTGAACACGGTACCCAGCAAGACCGAACCCGCCATCATCCCGAAAAGAGATTTGACGTATTTTTCTACAATAAAGGGGGGAATGGTCAATAAGGCAATTACCAGGATCAGACCCACAACCTGAATCACCATCACGATCGTTACCCCAAGCATACAGACCATCATGAAATACAAGGTTCGTACAGGCACCCCGCGAATCCGGGCGAATTCTTCATCATACGATAAAGCCAGCAGATCCTTGTAAAAAAATGTAACCAGGCCTGCAATCAGTGCCGCTGCTGTAAACATGATACATAAATCGGAGACCGAGACCGTCAGAAGGCTTCCGAACAAATAGCTCATGAGATCCACATTGTAACCGGGCGTCAGGTCCAGCAAAACGATACCACAGGCCATTCCCAAAGCCCATATCACGCCGATGATGGTGTCGGCACGGTGCTTTTCTTTCAGACTCACCGATGCCATTACCGCCGCTGCCGTAAGAGAAAAACCGATGGTGACTGGAAAGTAAGGCCAGCCGAGATAAAAAGCCAGACCAATTCCGCCGTAAGCGGCATGAGCAATGCCTCCTGAAAGAAAAACGATTCGGTTGACGACAACAAGAGCCCCCATGATACCGCATATAACGCTTGCCATTAAACCGGCTGAAAGGGCATGGCGCATAAAATCATATTGGAGAATCTCGATCATATAGCCGTTACCTGTGTTCTTTGAGCACTCTGTGTGGCAGCCCATGGGCTAATAGCTCCACAGGACAGGAGCCTTCCAAGGTGGCCGGGTACATCATTTCCACCATGTCTTCCGTAATTTCCGCTTCTTCGTGATAGTAAAGGCGTTTGTTCACACATGCCACGGATTTGATATAGGTGGAAATGACCATCAGATCATGGCTCACTACGAGAATCGTCACGTTTTCGTTGATTTTTTTCAAAAGCCGGAAAAAATCAGCCTGGCCCCTGGCGTCTATTCCTGACGTGGGTTCATCCAGAAGAAGCAGTTTGGGCCTTGTCACCATGGCTCTCGCAATAAACACTCGCTGACGTTGCCCGCCTGAAAGCTCGTCGATTCTTGTACCCGCGTAAGCGGCCATATCGATTCTCTCAAGGGCTTCCAACGCCTCGAATCGATCCTGCCTGGATCTTCTCGTCAGCCGATTCCCAGGTTTCAATCTGCCCATCAATACAACATCCATGGCGGTAATGGGAAAGCTCCGATTACCATGGAGTTCCTGAGGCACGTACCCGATAAAGGGCGAGGCCTTTTGCGGGGGAAGGTCCAAGACACGAATGGACCCTCGATCCGGCTTTAACAACCCCAGAATCAATCGCAGAAGGGTGGTCTTGCCTCCGCCGTTGGGACCGATCATGGCGACAAAATCCCCTTTTCGGATTTCAAGGTTCACATCCTGGAGAACCTGGTGGTGGTTGTAGGAAAAACAGATATCCCTGATTTCAACAATGGATGACTTCATCAATTCTCCGTCATTTGAGGATTGCCTCAAACTTTGCTGCCACTTCACGAAGGTTTTCCGCCCAGTTCAATGCAAGAGGGTCCACAAAGGCCACCCGACCTCCGATTTGTTTCGCCAACTGTTCAGCGCTTTTGGACGAGAACTGGGGCTGCACAAACACCACCTTGATGTTGCGCTCTCGGGCACAATCGATCAGTTTCTTTAATTGCGCGGGCTTCGGTTCCTTGCCTTCAATTTCGATCGGCACCTGTTTAAGCCCGTAAGCATGAGCAAAGTATCCCCAGGCCGGGTGAAATACCATAAACGGAAGGCCCTGCTTTCCCGCAAAAATGTCCCTCAGCTCTGCATCCAGATCAACGATCATGGCGACAAAAATCTTGTAGTTGTTCTCATAATCCAAATGATGGGTCGGATCGATTTCCTGAAGCGCAGTCAAAATATTACGTGCCTGCACCATCACCAGGGGCGGAGACAGCCAGACGTGGGGATCAAGGACACGGTGGTTATGGTTTCCCGTTTCATGATTTTTTTCTTCATCGTTGTGATGGGCGGTCATGGGCATCTTCTGGATCCCATGTTCGGTGTGCACAATCCTCATACCGGGATTGGCTGAGACGATTTTTTTCAGCCAGCCTTTTTCGAAGGGAACTCCGATTGAAAAATAGATACTTGCTTTTGAAATAGCCGCCATCTGTGCCGGTTTGGGTTCATAGGTGGCCGGGCTGGCGCCCGGTTCCACCATAACCTGGATATCAATCAGATCTTTACCGATTTGTTCCACGAAGAATTTCTGGGGAAGAATACTGACAAATACGGATACTCTGTCGGCTGCGGATGCATTCGATATCGCAATAAAGCCCGCCAAAAAAGATAAAAGTAAAGCTTTCAGCATATTACCCATCCTGACAAACCTCCTTTTCTATGTAAAAATCGCCTTTGCCCCAAACCTCTTCCCAAGATGCCGGAGCCCGAGCCTAAAAGCGGGACGCGCAATCAGGCAGATAAGAAGAAGCCATTTGATAAGGGAGGTCTTCTTTCGTCCGGACATATTATTGCAAATGCATTTGCATTATAGCATCCGGCATTGTAGTGTCAACACCTATTGCAAAAAGGATTGCAATAAGGGCGGAGATCGATTAATGTTACCTAAATTCATAGGAGTTGAAAATGAGACGAAAGACCGTTCAAAAAGATGCGATTAAAAATGCCTTTCTGATGGAAAGTAGACCTCTTCGGGTTGATGAAATCTTACAGATGGGCCGGAAAGTAGTGAAATCGCTCAGCCAGGCGACTGTGTATCGCAATCTGAAATGCCTGGTTGAGATTGGGTGGCTAAGGATCATCAATCACCCGGATTTAGGCATTTTTTATGAAAGAGCGGGAAAAGAACATCACCATTATTTTCACTGCCATGCCTGCGACCGTCTCTTTGAGATTCCCGGGTGCGCCCTGCACGAAAAGGAGTTCGTTCCACCAGGTTTTGTTACAGAGCGTCATCAAGTATTTCTTTTTGGAATCTGCTCGGCCTGTGGGCGAACCTGAGAACAGCCAAATTCAGGTTGAGTCTCTTGAAATTGCTGGATATTAATGCCTCTCGTTTTCAAGACTCCTCTTTTTCCATTCGCCGATTGTTTATCCCGCCGCAAGTCTCGACCGGAACAAGCCGAATGTGCCGCGGATTTTCCTTATCGATACGCCAGCATCCGGACCGAGCTATCTTGGTTTTCATTTTTTTCCGGGATTGATGGCCGTCTTCAAGAAAAAATATACCGTCTTTTTTTGTAATCCGATATATGTCGGCGAGAAATGCGACGGGGTCCTCGATTTGATGGAACATATCCAGGGCGTAGACGATGTCTGCGCAGTGGTCCTCGATCTCCGGCGAACCGTCGCCCAGAAGAACCGGTACGACGTTGTCGAGATTGTTGTCTTCTATTTTTTTTCGGACGATATCAATGGCCATCCTGCTGATGTCCACCGCATAAACCCGTCCTGCGGGACCGACCAGTTCGGACGCTTTCTGAATGTATCTGCCGGGACCGCACCCGTGGTCCACAACAACAGAGCCCTGCATGATGTCAAAATCATTCAGCCGCCGGTCCGGCTTACCGAACAGATCCATTATTTTAAAGCCCCAGACCATGAAGCGGTACCCCATCTCCTTCTGGGGATTAAAAATTCGTCTCATGTTCACACTCCTGTCTTTTTCTCTTACAGAACATTCTTGGTGCTATTATTCTTTTGTTACTACAAAATCCATATGCAAGTTTTTTTCTGTTTATTTTATGGCTTGTTATATTCAAGTCTCTTAATATTTTATCAATACAATCGCATTGATTCATTGGAATTGGTTTGAAACATCGAACGTTCCGGGGCCGATTCCGATCCGATTGTTTTTATTATTTCCTTTTTGTTTTTCATCCGCTCAAGGATTTTTTGCGCATGCCATGCGCTCCATTTCCGGGAATCGCACTCCCCATGCCGCGGGCTGAGGAAATGACCGTCGATTTCTCCCTGGTGCCTGTCGGCATACTGTTTGTGCAGCTTTCCAGACAAAGCCGCCAGAGACATTGTTTCGACTTGCAGTCCAGGCAGCGAAAATCCGCCGCGCACACATGTCCTTTCTCCAAAAGACGGGTCAGCGTTTCTTCCGTTATTTCAACACGCACCCTTTTTCGATCCGCAATTGCCATATCAAAAATAAGACTTTCTTGTTAATCCGGTTTCCTGTTTTCGGAGCATCGGCAGTTTGAACAGTTTCCATTGCACCGGCATGGGAGCTTTTTGAGCGGCACAATAACCTTGCTTCCATCGGGTGCGATTTCGAAACCCTTTTCCCCTTTGAAAAAGAGTTGATTAACCGGTACCCGGCTCAGATGAATATTGCACTTAAACGTTCGGCAGCCGAAAGAGCATACCTTGCGGAGATTTTTGGTATTGATGAAGACCCGTCCCGTGCCCTCGTATTGTTCCTGAAGCAGATTGACCAGCTCCCAGGCCGAACTGCCGTCAAAATCGCCCTTGGGGCTGACATGCAGGTTTCCGTTATTTTTTCTGAATGTTACTTGAAAATGGATGCTCATGTTTTTCCTCCAATGATTTTTTTCCCTTCGCTTATTGTTTTACTGTTTCAAGGCGGATCGGCAATCTTTGAACCGGTCTCTAATTCACGGTGCCTCGGGTCGTAACCGGCGCCCATATCGCCTGGGAAACGGCGCTCAGGCTGGAATTCGTCAGCATATGAACGGTCTTGTGGTGCTTTTTCGCCAGGTTTTTGACAATGGAGCAGGCTGCATGGCTGTTGCAGTTGACCGGGCAAACGACCAGATCGGCGCGTTTGAGACGACATTCCAGCCTTTTAACGCCGTTTTTCATGTAACCGTCATGATACTCAAAGATACCGCCGCTGTTTTCGATCAACTCCCGATAAAGCGATTCCATTCGGGTGATGCCCCCGACGATTAAAATGCGTTTTTTGCAAAGATCAAAGGACGGACAAGTGGCGTCACAACGGTTCATAGCAGAAATCTCTCCAATTATTTCTCGGGTTTCCCTTTTGAAATGACAGGTTAATTCCCGCTCCTGCTCGAGTTCCGATAAAAGCTGCAAGTTCTTTTCCTCGAGAGAAGCCATTTGGCGCTGCTTCTCCTTATCGTTCACAAAGAACGCATCCAGATGCGCTTTCATCATTCTGTTTTCCTGCTCAAGTTCAGCGATGCGGTGTCCGCTGTCCAATCCGGTAAACTCCTCCTTCATTTTGTTTTTTTCTCTTTCCACGGTAGCTAATGTAATCCTCAAGTCCGCCCGGTTCTGTTTCAGGCGCTCGTTTTCCTTCTGCAGCGTCCGCGTGGCCCGAATCGATTCCTTTACGGCTTGGCGCATATCATTTAGTTCTTCCTGGAGGCCGGTCATCTTCTGCTTCAACCGGATGCTCTTCTTGGCACCCCAATGCATCATCATGTGAATCGTGCCGAAAACCTCTCTGCCGCATTCAACAGACAGCCCGGCTCTGGTTGCTGCGGCCCATAAAACGCCCATGTAATTCCCGGTTTTAAAGGCGGCTCTGCATTTCACTATAAATTCCTCCTGATCCAGTCCGTGCAGGAACGCCGTTTCCTTGCCGAACTTGCGGTGGAGCAGATTGTCGATACGTTTCGACAGCCGGTTTTCGCATTCCGCGCTTGCAACCAGCATTTCATGAATCTCAAAAGGACTTTTCTTTTTAATTGGAACACCGGATTTCTTGAGCAACTGGTTTTGTTCGGAAAACGTAAGGCAAATACCGACTACCGGGCATTTGAAAAAGCGATCCATTTCCCATAATCGTAATCGGATTGGTCGATTCGTGTCCGGATCATTCCGGGATATCGTATGGTTCTCGTTGATTAATGTTTCCTCTTTTTTGTCCAGCATCGATGGTTTCCTCCTTTTTCATGTCGCTTTTGGCGGTTTTTTTGCTTCGCTTACAAACAAAAAAGGCGCATCTCGATTTTTTAATCCCGAGTTACGCCTTCACTTTTTTCCATGTCTCTCAAAAGGCATGGAATCCGTAAGACATCCCTGAATGTCGTTAATCCGCGTCGATCAGAACCTGAGTCAGTCTTTTACGAAGCGCCTCCAATTGTTTGGATTTAAATGCTTTCCTGCTCTCTTCCAATATATCGATGGCTTCCTTGATGGCATTTTTCAGCAGAAGCTCTCGCGATTTGGAAGGACACAGATCGAAAATCGGTTTCAGGTCTTGTTCGTCCACCTTTTCCGCCAAAAGCGAAGAGACGAGACAGCAGTGCCTGTCGATCCCCTGCTGCAAATCTTTGACAATGGTATTAAGCGCCTTTATCAATGCATTTTTATCCAGGCCCATTTCGATAGATCCTCCTCGCATTGTTTTGATATTCTAACTTCAAGCTTAAAAAATTACCGCCTTGTAAGCAATCGCCTAAAAGACGGCTTAGCTCCCCGTCCTGATTTCACGGCATCATCACCGCCGGGGCCGACTGAATTTTTTATTAACTCAAACCCATATCATCAGAAATATATTTTGAAACATGCCCCCCCTTTTCGCTTGCATTTCTTTCAACCTCTTTTCAGGAGTCGGAATCTTCCATCGAATCGACAATGTTTTTGAATTCGCAGGAAAAATTCTCGCTGCGCTCCAGGCATTTCTCGGGCCTGTGGCCGTGCTGTCGATATTCCTCGAAGTTTTGAAGCCAGCTTTCTCCGGCACGTGGACATGCCTGGACAAACTCCATAAAGTCGGTGAAGCTGTCCAGCGTGGAAACGCTGAGGGTATGTTCCATTTTGCAGGCCTCTTCGTCGGCGGTTTTAGAGTCTATTTTCAAGATCTCGGTTAAAAACCGGAGCAAGACCTGATGCCTTCTCCGCATTTCCTTTCCGATATCGGCCCCGGATTTCGTCAACTCCACGTATTCATATTTTTCGTAGTTCACCAATCCCCTGCCGCTCAAGGTTTTGAGCATGCTGGATACCGTAGGCATTTTGACACGCAACCGCTTGGCGATATCCTTGACCCGGACCACCTTTTTTTCTTTATCCAGATCAAAAATCGCCTCCAGATAGTCTTCCATTACGGAAGTCAGTGGTTTTTTAACCACACGATCGTTTTTTGCGGGTACCATTTAAATCTCCGTTTGAAATTTCTAACTTTATTTGCAATATAAAATCTTTTCCGTTCTGTCAAGCAGTTTTTTCAGCCTGTTTCGTTCTCAGCCACAAATCGTTTTTCAGGCGAATGGACAACAATATATGAAAGTGCGCTACGTGCCGCTTCATGGAGATTGCCGCCATCACATATTACAAAGCGGGGTTTAAAGTCATAATTGCGCCCGTGTAATTGCAAAGTTGGATGCTGCAGAAAGAGTCAACGAGCGCTCTTAAAATCTGTCTATACTTAACATAATGTAAGGATAAAAATTAATTATAATCGCCATTGTTTTATAATATGACGTCTTTAAGACTCATTTGACATCAACTTATTGCATATGATATATGATGTATCGATTTTGTCCATATTTTTACATGTTTTTTAACATATGACCCGAATCGGACGGTCCATTCGTAGTAAAGAGGCGCCGATGCATAGACAAGACAACACCATCCAGTGTAACGTAAAGCAATACCGCCTGACCAAGGGATGGTCTCAGGAAGAATTGGCCGTAAAAATCTCCCTCCGGCGCCAGGCGATTTATGATATCGAATCCGGACGTTATCTGCCCAATACGGCCATCGCGTTGCGGCTGGCCCGTTGCTTCGGATGCCGGGTGGAAGACCTGTTTGCCGAACAGACGAAGCCGGAAATCCAGCCCGTCCATGTGATCAACGGTGAACAGGCGCCCCTTACCCGCCTTGCATTGGGCCGTGTGCGTGATCGGCTGGTGGGTATTCCTTTAAAGGGTACCGGATCCATCCCCTTCGGCCTGCGCCCCGCGGACGGCATGTTGGGGCAAGATGGGAAAAGTGTGCAGCTTTTTTCATCTTCGACCCATCTGGATGAAACCATTATCCTGATGGGCTGTGATCCGGCCTTTGAAATTCTCGGCCACCACATCTCCCGTTTATCGCCTCTTGCGCGTATCCACTGCCGATTCGCCTCCAGCCATCGCGCGCTCAGCAGCCTGGCCCAAGGCTTGGCGCATGTGGCCGGAACCCACCTTCATAACACGAGCGAAACAGAATCCAATGTTACCCTGGTTAGCCGGAAATTGCCGGATTGCATGGCTGCGTCATGGGTTTTTCACTGATGGAAGAGGGATTGGTGGTGGCCAAGGGCAACCCTTTGGGGATTCGCAGTGTTGTCGACCTCGCCCAACCCATGGTGCGCTTCGTAAACCGCGAACCCGGTGCCGCCCTGCGAGTCTTGCTGGACGACCACCTGCAACGTGCCGGCATCAGTGCAGATGCCATTAACGGTTATCAGAATGAGGTGACCTCCCACGCCGAAGGGGCGTATCGCCTTGCCTGTAATGTGGCGGACGCCGCCTTGGGCCTGAGGGTAATTTCTGAGACCTTCGGCCTTGGTTTCGTCCCCATCACGGCCGTCCGCTGCGATCTGGTCATACCGGGAGACCTGAGCAGCCACCCTACGGTAAAAATCCTTCTGGACGTACTCCAATCCGTCGCTCTGCGCAAGGAGATCGACGCCATCCCCGGCTACGAAGGCACCGTAACCGGCAAAACCATTGCCGAGCTTTAACCCCATCGAAGCGACGAATTCTTTTTCCAGACACCAAAAATTTTACTTTCACACCTGCCCCGGCCTCTTCCGTTAAACCGAAACCCTTTCGATATCCTCCTTAATATCAAAAACCATTCTATGATCCCCAAGAAAGTATTCACGCAATTTACATATAAAATTACATATTGACTTTTAAAAAACCATAGGGTATGGGTTCCCCCTATGTATATTAAACAAGACATATTAAGCTTATACATTACATGGATCTAGAACGCAAATGCTCTGACCTATGTACGGTATCATTTTAAACGTTTTATCAGACTTGAAAGGAACCGATCATGAGACGCGCACACTCGAATTGCATTGCGATTGCGTTAGCCATTCTGCTGCTGGCGTTTTGCACGGCGGCCACAGCTGAAGAGCCGAATACCAACACCGAAAACACCGGCGTATTTACCCTCGGTGATGTCATTGTTGAGGATGAAACTGAAACGCCGAAAGGCACCGTCAGCCGGGTGGACGAAGAAACGCTCCGGCGTTTCAACCGGGATGATCTTGCCGAGGCCCTCGATCTGATGCCGGGGGTGGCTTTGTCGCGCACCGGCGCCAGAAACGAACGCACGATCCACGTGCGCGGATTGGATCTCAAACATGTGCCTTTGTTTCTGGACGGTATTCCCATCTATGTGATGTACGACGGCTATTCCGATCTGGGCCGTTTCACCACCTTCGATACCTCACAAATCGTATTGTCCAAAGGCGCCGCATCGGTTCTTTACGGTTTTAACACCATGGGCGGCGCCATCAATGTAATTACAAAACGTCCGGATAAACCCTTTGAGACCAATGGCGGGATCGGTATGGCGGAGGGAGACACCACAACAACCTATGCCAATTTCGGGTCCAGACAGGGCGACTGGTATATTCAAGGGGGCGCCAGCTATGTGAATCGCGATTATTATCACCTGTCCGACGATTTTGATAAGACCGCGGCCGAAGACGGCGACAAACGTGAAAATTCTTATCTGACCGATCAGAAAATCAATTTCCGAATCGGTTATCAGCCAACCCCGGATGACGAATATGCATTCAGCTATATCAAACAGGAGGCTGAGAAAGGCACCCCTCCCTATGCAGGGGATGATCCGACCCAAACGATCCGATACTGGCAGTGGCCCCGGTGGGATAAAGAGAGCTTTTATTTCAACTCAAGAACAGGCCTGGGCGCGGATAGTTATATCAAGACACGGTTGTATTACGACAGCTATAAAAACTCGCTGTTCAGTTATGACGATGCCACCTACACCACCCAGATCCGTCGTTCTTCATTCAAAAGCTGGTACGATGACGATACGATCGGCGGTTCCCTGGAGATGGGCACCAAACTTTTGGACCGAAACGATCTGAAAGCCGCCGTTCACTTCAAAAGAGACCGGCACGAAGAGCTTGACGAAGGAGAACCCGAGCTAAGCTTCAAAGACGACTATTACTCCGTCGCTCTTGAGGATACCATTACCCTCACCGACCGATGGCATGTGGTGGCAGGCGCAAGCTACGACTGGCAAATCGCCCAGGAAGCCGAGGATTACGACAGCAACACCGGTATCATCAGCGACTTTCCGACCGAAGACACCTCGGTGTTCAACCCTCAGATCGGTTTTTACCATAATTTTTCGGATACCGATACCGCCTATGTAACCATTGCCCGAAAAAGCCGGCTGGCCAGCCTGAAGGACCGTTATTCCTATCGGATGGGCACTGCCCTGCCCAATCCCGGCCTGGACCCTGAAATCGCCGTTAATTATGATGTCGGTTATAAAGGGACTTTCGACAATATCACCTTTCAAAGCGCCATATTCTACAGCGATGTCAAGGATTATATCCAGTCCGTCGTCGTTCCGGATCCGGATGATCCCACATCCACGCTGAACCAGAACCAAAATGTGGGCGAGGTACAGCTTTACGGCGCCGAAGTTGACCTCGCTGCCCGTTTTACAAACAGCCTGGATGGCGGCCTTGGATATACCTACACCGGATGGAATAACCGCAGCAATGCGGAAAAAATCACCAATATTCCAAAGCACAAAATCCGCGCCTATGCCCACTATACGTTATGGGAAAAATTGGGCCTGACGGTGGATGCGGATCACTATGCCGGACGTTACAGCTCTTCCGACGGCAACCGTAAAACCAGAAGCTTTACCATCGCCAACGTCAAGGCGGATTATGCGCTGTTTAACGGATTCAAGCTGGAAGCCGGAATCAACAATATCTTTGATAAAAACTACGAAGTGGAAGAAGGCTACCCCGAAGAGGGCGCCAGCTTTTTTGCAAACGTGACCTTTCGCTATTAAGTTAGGTAGCCGAGTCATACTCCCGGTAGACGCTGCCTGAAAAAGAAGTCAAACGAAAATTCATAATCCGCGCATATGCCGATTCGGCATGAAAAGAGATGACGGATAGCGATTTGTTTTTCATTAGCGGTGTCTACATGGGAGTTAAATGCCCGGCTGTTGCCTTGCTCAGCCTGTCATATCCGGCAAAAGAGGGAAAAATCGTTACGGCAGTGATAACAAAAAAGGAGAAGATGAATGGTCACGTATGAAGATGCCCTGAAGGAAGTTTTGTACAATATCCCCGTGCTGGAGGCGGAGGAAAAACCCCTCTTCAAATGCGCCGGGCAGGTGCTGGCGGAAGACATTTATCCCGACTGTTGTTTTCCGCAAACGGACATTTCCGGTCCGGATGGATATGCGGTCCAATCCGCCGATCTCAAAAGGGCCGGACGAGATCGTCCCGTAAGGCTTCGGATCATCGGCACGGTCAGGGCGGGCCGGTTGCCGAAACGCGCGCTGAGCCCGGGAACCGCCATGCGCATCATGACGGGAGCCGTCGTGCCGTGTGGCGCCGATTGTGTCGTTCGGTTTGAAGACACGGATGAACCGGAGAATAAAAACGGCCCAAACCCGGGCAATCCCAAGGAAGTAAAGATCTATGTTTCCGTACCGTCGAGGGGAAATATCCGACCGGCGGGGAGCAGCATTGAAAAAGGCGCCCGGCTGTTGCCCAAGGGAACGGTAATGGGTCCGGCACAGATTTCGACCCTGGCTTCGGTTGGCAAGAGCCAGGTCCGGGTGATCCGTCAGCCGGTTGTCGCGGTCATCGCCACCGGCGATGAATTGATCGATCTCGGGAGGCCGTTGTCTCCGGGTAAAGCCTATAATTGCAACACGGCCGCCATTTCCTCGCTTATTACGTACTATGGAGGAAAGCCAAAAGTCCTGGGGATTGCCCGCGACAGAAAAGAGGATCTGCGCGCGAAAATCAGCAAAGGCATGGATGCGGACTTGATCATAACCAGCGGGGGTGTTTCCAAGGGCGATTACGACCTGGTACGGCTTGTTATGGACGGCATGGGGAAAGTAATTTTTTCCAAGATCCGGATGGGGCCCGGGGCATCGGTTGCCTTGGGGATCGTGAAAGACGCGTCATCCGGTAACGGCAAAGAGAGCATCCCTTTATTCGGTCTGTCCGGTCCTCCGCCGGGCTGCCTGATCAATTTCGAGACGCTTGTGCGACCCGCTCTCCTGCGGATGCGGGGCATCCAGGACATCGATCATCCCGTTGTCGAGGCGCTTGCACTGGATTCCGTTGCCGGCGTCATGCCGATGACCTTCGTGAGATGGACTTATCTGGAGAAAAGAAACGGGCAATTTTACGTTCGACTGAACGTCGCTGATGATGTGGGTATCTTGCCTTGCATTGCCACGGCCAACTCTCTGACCATGATTCCTCCCAAAGGGACATCCATCCGGGAAGGCGATAAGATTTCGGTATGGCCTCTGGATTGGCGGCGACCTCAGTTTTTGCCCGCCTATCTGTGAGCGAGATTGGGGCGTGAGGCACATCATTTCATAATGCCGATCGGATAAGTAAGGTCACATGACGGTGTTTCAAAAATATTCACTGGAAGAACCGGAGAGGCAGAGTTGAGATCTCGGTTTATTCTTCCGGTCGACGCTGACTGAAAAGGAGTAAGTCATCTTGCAATCCGAAATCGAATGCCGTGATTGGAATTCCGCCTGGCGAGCGGCCATGGCCGCCAGCAGCTGGTTAAAGAAGGGCAAAGAGTCTTGGAACCGCCGGGCGGCGTCATTTGCTTCCAATGCGGACCATAAAAGTGATTATTCCCGGCAATTCCTGAAAATCATCCGGCCCAGATCCGATTGGCGCGTTTTGGATGTGGGCTGCGGACCCGGAACCATCGCCATCCCCATGGCGCCCAGGGTGGCTCATATCACCGCTTTGGATTTTTCCCACCGCATGCTCGCCATCCTGCAGACCCGTTGCGCGGAAAAAAACATCACCCATATCAAGCCCGTGGAGGGAGATTTGGAGGATGACTGGCAGACCCTGGGGATTGAACCCCACGATGTAGTGATCGCCTCGCGCTCCTTTGTACCCGTCGATCTGAGCGAGGCGATCACCAAAATGAACCGGTTTGCCACGCAACAGGTATTTATTTCCGCGCCGGTGGGAATCGGACGTTTTGACCGGCGCATTATGGCGGCTGTGGGACGTTCTTTTCGGCCGGGCCCGGATTATATTTTCATCCTCAATCAGTTGCACGGCATGGGGATCTACGCCCGTGTCGACTTTACGGTTCATGCATTCAACCGAACCTATGCCGATCATCACGACGCCCTTAATTCATGTAGTTGGATGATTCCCGACATGACAAACGAGGAAAAAAACCGTCTGTCTCAATATTTAAAAAAAAATCTGGTTTTTCGCGAGAATCGCTGGTTTTTGCCCGACACACCGCCAGTGCGCTGGGCCGTCATCTCCTGGGATATACCCAAACGTACTGAAAAATCGACAGGAAACTCACATGGAAATTGACGCTGAAAAATATGATCGCATCGCTAGTACGCTTTTTGCGCCGGTTTACCCGCTCATCGCCGACCAGATCATTTCCCAAACCGGCGTTACCCGAGGAATCTGCCTGGATGTCGGCTGCGGCGGGGGGTATCTGGGAGCCGAATTGGCCCGAACCACCGAACTGTTTGTCCGCTTCTTCGACCGATCGTCCGAAATGCTCGCCATCGCATGTCGGACGATTGCTCAAAACGGCTTGCGGGACCGGGCCGACACGCTGCGGGGAGATGTCACGGCCATCGACCTGCCGGATTCGTCCGTGAATCTGGTCGTCAGCCGTGGATCGGTCTTTTCCTGGGAAGATTTAACCAAGGCTTTTCGGGAAATTCATCGGGTACTGGCTCCCGATGGTTGGGCTTATATCGGCGGTGGTTTCGGTTCTCGGAAATTAAAAGAATCCATAGAACGTGAAATGTCATCCCGCAACCAGGGGAGCGATCAATTTCGAAACAAAGTGCGCCGCAATCTGGGAGCTGAAACCATTACCCGATTCGAGACGGCGCTGCAAGCGGCCGGCATCGTTTCCTTCTCCATTTTGCACAATGACGACATCGGGCTGTGGCTTGTTATGAGGAAATTCGTTCACCCCGGCATAATCCCATCAAACAGAGCATCAAACACTCAAGGAGGATAGTAATGTCTATCAAGGAACAATCATTAATGAATTTACGATTACCAACCGGTATAGAAAAAGTAGACCGTATCATAGAAGGCTATCAGACCTATCAAGTCTTACTGGCTGCACTGGAGCTGGGATTATTTGAATCCCTGGATAAGGAAGGACCCAGCGACGGAAATACAATCGCTCGTGGGATAGGCATCAACGGGATGTTCTCCAGAGATTTTCTCGGCGCTCTGTTGGATACCGGTTTTTTGTCCAGAAACGGAGAACAATATGCCAATACCAAAGCAACCACTGATTTTCTCCTTATCCGCAGTCCGTTTTTTCAGGGAGACTGTGTGCGAAACGCCAGAGAGAATTTTCACTGGAACGATTTGTCGGGGTATCTGCGCCGCGAACAGCCGGCAACAAATAATTTCCATGCAGCCAGTAGTGCATCTTTCATGGACGCCCTCGGCCAGAGAGCCTTGCGGGGAGAACTGCAATTCGTAACGGAAGCCATCTCAAACTGGAGCGGTTTTTATCGCGCGAAAAGCCTGCTGGATCTCGGTGGGGGACACGGGCTATATGCCATCGCCCTGTGCCAGACCCATCCTCACCTTACAGGCACCATCCTTGACAGGCCGCATGTCATCGAAAACACGACACGGTATATCAAGGACTATCAAATGGAAGATCGTCTGTCCGCAAAGGCGGGCGATATCAGCAACGACGGCTTCGGCTCCGGGTTTGATATCGTTATCATTTCTCATCTGCTTTACAAGTTTCGAAAAAGCCTTGAATCGGTCTTCGACAAGGTTCGCGCCTGTATCAATCCCGGAGGATTGCTGGTCACCAACCACTGGTTCTGCGCTCCCGGATGTGTGGCGCAAAACAGCGGCGTCCATGAATTGGCAAAAGCGCTGCAGAGTTTCGGGCATCCCCTGTGCCATGTAGAGGACTTCGAGAAACTGTTTTACAAAAAAGGATTCAAGATACTCTCCACATCCGTTGTGCCTACCACTTTCGGCTCTTCGCGCCTGTACCTGGCGGTCAAGGAATCGGAACAGCCGAAATGTTCATCTCAATCCTTCGGCTGTTGCTGCTGATGATTTAACGAAAAGGAGGTCGACAATTGAAATCCGTGCGGATTTTTCAAGATGACATATTAACGGAAACGGCGACTCATCTCCGGTCCATCCTCGGGCCGGAAATGGATGCCATCAAAGTGCAAAGAGCGGTAATCGGGATATTTTTCTCCGGTGTAAGGCTGTCCAACGGTGAAGGCGGCATCTGCTTTACGCCTGTCAAAGAGATCCCCGAAGCGGTCTGTTGCCCGAGTTCGGCCCGCGCGATGCCGAACTCCGGGAAATTAGCCGGGCAACCAGTTGCGGAATATATCGATCGGCTGCGGGAAGGCGGTCCATTACAAAAGGCTCTGGGTATTGCGGTGCTCAACGCCCTTTCCTCCACATTCTGGCGCGACAACCATCCCGCCGATTACAATTTGAAAATGGGTGTCGACCCGGTTGAGAATAAGATTATCTCCGACGATGCCAATGTCGTCGTTATCGGTGCCCTTGTGCCCTATATCCGGATGCTCAAGAAACGCGGACGGCCGTTTCATATCCTGGAAAAAGATCCCCGCACGCTCAAAGCGGATGAGATGCCGTATTTTTGCCCGCAGGAAAAGGCCCGGGAATGCATTGCATCCGCAGACCTGCTGATCATCACCGGCACCACATTGATCAACAACACGCTTGAAGACATCCTTTGCCAAATGCAAAGCGGAGCGGAAGCTGTTTTGGTTGGCCCGACGGCCAGTATGCTTCCGGAAGCTTTTTTCCGCCGCGGAATAAAGGCGATCGGCGGCATCACGGTGACCGATCCGGACAAGTTGCTCGATACGCTGTCCGAAGCCGGTTCCGGCTACCATTTTTACGGCAAATCCGCCGAACGCCTTGTCATCGACCGGAATCAATCATGACCGAATTACTGAAAAGCAATGACGGAAAACGAATTGAAGAATTATTTTTTTATGGATCGGATGATCAAAGAAAGTTCACGACATGAAATCTATCAAATACCAATCGGTCGGCAAAAAACTGAAAATCACGCTGTTTTTACTGTTGAGCTTGTTTGTATGCAAAGAGAGCCATGCGGAGACTGAGACGGTAACCCTGCCGACAGTGGTGGTGGAAGATCAAATGGAATCCGCAACGACGGTTCAACCGCCGGATTCGGCGATTGGAACAAGAGAAAAGATTAAAAAAGCAACCATTGACATACAGGGGGGCGCGGAACAGATCAGTCCCTATAAAGCCATTTCCATGCAGCCGGGAGTGGATATCCGATCCAAGGATGCATTCGGGTTGGAAGTGTCCCATCGAATCCGTGGAAAATCGGATCGTAATATCGGCGAGACCATCGAAGGGCTGCCGATCAAGGGGATTGGTCCCGGAGTAGGTCTCAGCACGATGATCGATCTTGAAAATATCGAATCCATTTCCCTGACAAAAGGTGCGGTTCCCGCTGACAGCGGATTCGGCTACGGCAGCGAAAACGGCATGGTTGATATGAATATCAGACGACCGTTTGATGAATATCACGGCGCCTTGAAACAGGTATTCGGAAGTGAAAACTTCAGCCGGAGTTATGTCAGACTGGATACCGGAAATGTGGGGGATGTTGCGAAAGCGTTTTTTTCCGGTTCCTATACCAATGCCGATAAATGGAAAGGCAAAGGACAATCGCCGGATGATCGTAAAAATTTTGCCTTCGGAATATCCAGCCCCTCCGATCATACCGTCGAGTGGGAACTATATGGCGTATACAATGAAGACAATAAACATAGCTATCGGGGATTGACCTACGAACAGACGCGGAATCTGTCACGTTATAAAGACTATGACTACAACGCCTCACTCACCGGCGACAGTACCGAAGATATCAATTATTATGATTACAATCGTCAACATTTCGAAACATATACTTTTTTTGGAAAATTAAAAACACCGGTAACCGATCAGTCCAGCATTTCATTCAGACCTTATTATTTAAATGACGAGGGATACAGTTACTCCGGAGGCAACCGCAGAGTGATTGACTGGCTTGTTGAGCATGACACATACGGAGCGGTGCTGGAATACAGTCATGCAATCAACAGCGGTATGCTCAAGGCGGGGTACTGGTATCAGGAGGACGAACCACCCGGGCCCCCTACATCCAGAAAGAACCGATCGACGGATGGACTGGAGTTCCTAAGCTGGGAAAGACTGATTAAAGCAACCAATCACAAATTCAGCAGCCCCTTTGTCACCGCTGAAAAAACATTCGGAGCGACGACTCTGAATGCCGGCCTGAAATACCTCTGGTTAACATCACCCAATCTGACCAGTTACGACACAACCGGAATTCCCGATGTTAGCTATGAAGACGCGCTTTCCATGGACACGGAAGTGAATTTATACTTGAGGGGCAAAACCTACGAGCTTTTTTTGCCCAATATCGGCGCAATCCAGCAACTTTCGGATACCACAAGCCTCCGGGCGAGTTATGGCAAAACCTACGATACCCCTCAATATGGTCTCGGATCCCAGGTCATCTCCTTTAAGAACCGGGGACTGACCGATCAACAGATTCAGGCAATTTGGGGAAGCATCGAACCGGAGATGTCCGACAATTTCGATCTGGGACTCAACTACACCCGCGGGAAAGGATTTATCGCCTCGACCTTGTTTTATTCCCTGGTGAAACATGTCGGAGGAACCTTTTACGACCCCGACCTTGATTTCAGTTATTCCCAGAACACCGCCGAGGCCCGCTCATATGGGCTGGAAGTTGCCGGGGGTTATGCCTTCACACCCAATCTGGATGCCGGTTTATCGGCAACTTACAACCGTTACGAATTTACCTCGGACATTGATGCCGCCGGAGGGTCGATAATCCGATCCAAAGACCATCAGATCCCCGACGTGCCCGAATTCATGGCAAATTTATCAGTCAATTGGAAAATAAAAGACTTTGTCGTTTCTCCGACGGTCCGCTATTTCGGAAAACGTTACGCGGATGTTGAAAACAAATACAGCGTGGATGAATATTTCCTGGTCGATCTGGCGTTGAGTAAAAGATTTTCAATTACCCAAAAGCAAAGCCTGACCTTGGCGGCTTCGGTGACCAATCTCCTGGACGAGGAGTATATTTCCATTATATCGGCGGCGGACACCTCTTTGGGTCGGGACACTCCAACATACTATATCGGTGCACCCAGAACCTTTTTTGTCTCATTGCAGTATGATTTTTAGAAAACAGGACGAAAAATGAATAAAGGAAAAAGATATTTCCATGCGGCTGAGATCGGCTTGTGGATCGCTTTCGTCCTCCTTGGACTCTCACCGGCCGCCGACCCGGTTTTATGTTACGAAAAAGCGGTGGTTGACCGCACCGGAGCAAGGGTTTGTCTTCCCCATGCAATCGAAAAGATCATTGTAACATGCTACGGCGGCGCAAGTCATGAAATCGCACTGTTGGGCGGAGCAGATAAAATTGTTGCACAACCTTCCGTGGAAAAGTTTCCACAGTTTCTGAAAATCTATCAAGGTCTTGCAAACCTACCGGATGCCGGCTCATTCAATAATATCAACCTTGAGCAGATCATGTCGCTGTCGCCGGATATCGTATTTGCAAGCGTTACCTCAACTCAGGGAAACCGAAGAATCAGGGAATTGGGTATTCCCGTTGTCGTCGTCGGTACCGGTCGGACCGATATCGACAGCCTGCTGAAGGAATTCCATATGGTGGGCAAAATTCTGGGAACCGAAAAACAGGCCGCCGAACTGGTTGGCTATTGGGAAAAGAAATTATCTCAAATTCAAGAAAGAACAGCGTCCATTCCGGATTTGAAAAAAAAGAAAGTTTTTTACACCTCTTCGGGTACCCATTTCGGAACGGATGGAAGCCTTTCGTGGGGGCATCATTTTATCGAAGCAAGCGGCGGGATGAATGTCGCCAAAGATTTAAATCATGGGGGCGGTGTCACACCGGAGCAGCTTTTGGTCTGGAACCCCGATGTCATCATCAGCTCCACAAACAAGAGCAACGGCGCTTCGGCGGATGATATCCAGAACAATCCGAAGTTCAGGAATGTCAAGGCGGTAACCAATAATGCCATCTATCCATGTCCGATCGGAACGTTTTGGTGGGACCGCCCGTCGCCGGAGGCGATTCTCGGCATCCTGTGGCTGGCCGGAACCCTTTATCCGGATGCCATGAAAGGCATCGATATTCAAGCGGAGACCATGCTTTTTTATTCCCGTTTTTATCACTACAAACTGACGGAGAAGGAATACAACGCTTTTTTTGAAAAAAGCGGTCAGGCAAAAAGGAAATAAAAAATGGGGCCCATGAATTGTTCGATCTGTGAATTGCGCTGCCGGATTTCTGAAGGCCGGACAGGTGTCTGCGGACTTTATGAATTAAAAGAAAACCAAATTGTGGAGCGGTTTGCCGACCGTTACCTGGTTGCCTGCCCCATTTCCATTGAAACCATGCCCATTCTTCATTTTCATCCGGGTGCCAAATTTTTTCAAATCAGTACGACGGGGTGCAATTTCAACTGTCCGGGTTGTATTTCCACGGTTCTCGTGCGAGAGATGTTCCACGACACCCGGATCCTTCAACATCTTACCGCGGAGCAGATCATCAACAAAACCCGTGAAAACCGGTGCGAGGGGATCGTTTTCCTGATGAACGATCCGTTGGCGGCGTTTCCCCGCTTTATCAAAATTGCAAAACTTGCCCACGCCGAAGGTCTGAAGATCGGATGTTCTTCCAACGCCTATTTTACACCGGAATCGTTAGTGCAACTGCTGCCATACCTGGATTTTATCAATATCGGTATGAAGGGCTTTTCCGACCGGGCCTACCAGGCCTGCGGCGCACCGACGATCCGACCGGTGCTCTGGAATCTGAAAACCCTCCATGGATCGGGCGTTCATGTCGAGATTTCCTGTATTCTCACCCGCGAAAATCAATCCGAATTGATGGATCTGGCTCAGTATATCTCCGGTATTTCTCGGCGAATCCCTCTTCAGGTAATGCGCTTTCTTCCTTTTGAAGCAGCGGCCATCTCTCAGGAACCCTCCATCCGTGAAGCGGAGAATTTCTGTCGGAAGCTGCGGCAGATACTCGACTTTGTTTACCTGTTTAACACGCCGGGGAGTCTACTCCTTCATACCTATTGCCCCCGGTGCGGGGATGTCGCCCTGCGCCGTGATTTCTACGGTCCAATGGGTGCCAAGATCCGGATACCGAAAAACAGCGGTTTACGGGAAGATCGATGCCCGTCCTGCTCCTGCGTGTTGCCAATAGCCGGAACAACGGCTCCATCAAGCTACCAGGAGGGTGATTTCGAAGGAGGCTACCCATTTACCCGCGCCCTGGAAATGGTGGAAGCCATGCTCATCGCGATGGGGGTCACTCAAAAAAGCGCGGTAGTGCGCGCCTGGGAGGATCTATTTCAAGATGGGGGCCTGAAAAAACTACACCAAAACATTCAGCATCCCCGGACGTATATTGATGCGGTGCGCTATTTCGGCAAAAAGGCGGGTGTCGCCGATCGGGCCGAAGTCCTGGCCGATTATCTCGAAGACCGTCTGGCGAGCATCGAAGCCGCGGTGGCTTCGGTTGCCGACCGACCGCGGGTTTACTACGCCATGGGCAAGCCGCTATTTTATATCAACGGCGGACGATTGGAAAATCAACTGGTTGAAACGGCAGGTGGTATCAGCGTCAACCGCGAACTGCCCGCGGGCGGTCGTCCAGGCCGTACTTTGAACGTTTCCGATCTCAACCGGCTGAATCCGGAGGTGATATTTATCTCGGCGTTCATATCCAACCCGGTGGATGACTTCCTGGCCGAATGCCTGGAGCTTGGCGTACAGGCGGACGCGGTTAAACAAAAGCAAATTTTTGTTCACCCCGCTCCCGGATGGGATTTCGGGAGCCCGCGCTGGATTCTCGGCCTGATGTATATTGCATCGATCCTTCACCCCGACCGATGCAACTTTAATCTCATGGCCGAGGCCGATGGTTTTTATCGCAATTTTTACGGAACTCCTTTTGACCCGTTCGATACCAACCGTTCCTTCAGCAAACCCCATCGCTATTGGCGGTGGAAGGAATAAGGGGCTGATTTCATGACAAAAAAAGTGGCAAACGATTTTATTCCGGCACTGATCCTGTTGGTGGTCTGGTGCCTTCCCTCCGAAGCCAGGCAGATTACCGACATGGCCGGACGCCGGGTCGAAGTTCCGGACGTGATCCGCAAGGTGTATGGTACTTCGCCGCCGGCAACTTACATGGTTTACGCAATTGACCAGGGCATGGTGGCCGGGCTCAATTCACCTCTCAATCGACCCGAAAAACGATACCTGAACCCTCGCATGCAAAAACTTCCGGTGATCGGCGGATGGTTCGGCCAGGGACGCACAGCCAATCTGGAGACCCTTCTACAGGTGCGGCCCGATATTGTTCTGGTATGGCTGCGGCAACAAATGTCAGCCGTCAACGAAAAGGCGGAACAGGCTATGAAGCCGCTTGGAATTCCAATGGTCTATATTGTTATCGATTCTTTATCCGACTATCCTGCCGCGTTTTGTTTTCTGGGGGAATTATTTAATCAGCAAGATC
>Ga0116141_10000138_pt1 | contig 49761 bp, 52 predicted proteins | sample AD_UKC097_MetaG_FD_89744 | JGI IMG/M metagenome (GOLD analysis project Ga0116141, IMG submission 89744) | Active sludge microbial communities of municipal wastewater-treating anaerobic digesters from USA - AD_UKC097_MetaG | ecosystem: Engineered > Bioreactor > Anaerobic > Digestate | place: USA...
CATGGCTCCAGAACTATCGGCGGCTGTGCATTCGCTGGGAAAGATCGGCCGCTCTTTTTCAAGCCTTCCTCCACTTCAGCTGCACGCTCCTGCTCCTTAGGCAGGTTATGGGATAGCTTCTAGAAGACAGTTCAAAGCCGGGGAAGACGTGCACGCCCCGACTCTTCGCCGCTTCACGAAATGCCGGAACGCTCGAGACGTCGTTGTGGTCAGTCACGGCGAGCACGGAGATCCCCAATTCGACGGCTTTGTCGACCACAGTGCGTGCGTAGTCTGCCGCGTTGGTCGCGCTTGCCTGCCCGCGAAAGCTCTGGGCGTAATCGTGGGGGTTCACCTGGAGTGCGCATCGGTAGAAGACGGCCCCGACGGATGGCTTTGCGATCTGGTTATCGGTCGTCATGCCCTACCTCCGTACAGCTGTGCGACTTGATGCACGACACCCGCACGGCGAAAGAAGTTATGAATCTGTCTCTTGGTCGATACGGCCCCGAAGACAAGCACCCGTATCCCGACCCGTCACCTTGGCCGAAAATGGCTTCCGCCGGCGTTTCGGGCGTGCTGTCGTTGAGCCGCTTCATATTCTTATTGCCACATTTATTACCACATTAAAGTCCTATTACCCAATTCAGGCGGAAACCCTCTTCCACCGGGCGTCCCGTCCTCGACCGAGGATCTCGAGGCGACCTTCCTTGCGCCAGCGATTCATCACCAGCCGAACCATGTCGCGGCTGACATTCGGGCAGAGGCGCTCGACGTCGGCGATACCGAAGGGGCTGGGGACGTGTGCCAGCGCGTACTCCACGAGCTCCGACTTCGATCCCTTTTGCGGACGCTCGGCGCCCGCGCGCTCCTCGAACTCCCGATAGGCTATCCGCAACGTCGAGAGCAGGTAGTTGAACCACGGGAACACGTCGTGCCGGCCCTCGTGCCAACCCTCGGAGCTGTGACGGAGTGCCTCGTAGTAGTCCTCCTTCGTCTGCTCCACGATCCGCTCGTGGCTGATGTACCGGCCTACCGAATGACCGTGCCGGTAGAACGCGAGCAGCGTCAGCAGCCGGGAGACTCGGCCGTTGCCGTCGCGAAAGGGATGGACGCAGAGAAAGTCGAGTACCAGTGCCGCCGTGGCGAGCAGAGGAGTCACCGCGCCCTGATCGACCTGATGTCGATAGAGGCGGCAGAGCTCCTCCATCGCCCCGGGTACCTCGGCCGGCTCCACCGGCCGGAAGCGCACCTGGCTACTTCCGTCCGGGAAGATCTCGATGATCTCGTTGCGCGACTTCTTCCACTCGCCGGCGTCGCCACTCTGTCCCCCCTGCGCCAGGGCGTGCAGACGGAGAATCGATTCCGGCTCGATCTCGATCTTCTCGAAGTGCGTGTGCACCCAGCTCGACGCCCGACGGTACCCCAGCACCTCCTGTTCCGAGCGATCGCGCGGCCGGGCGTTGCCGAGCACCAACGGCCGGAGCCGGTTGCGATCGACCGTCACGCCCTCGATCCGGTTCGACGACTCCGCGCTCTCAACCAGAGCCATTTCGCGCAGTGCTGCGAGGATCTGCGGAGACTGCTTCTCGTAGAGTGTCTGCCGCCCCTTCGACTCCGCCAACGCTTCGAGCAGCCACACGGTCCCCTGTGGAAGCCGAAGGCCAGCCAACCGATCGCCCTGGAACGACCTCACGGCTCGTCCTCGTACGGCGGCGTCTTCGGTTCGCGGATCTCAGCGGGGTCGACCAGGGAGTTGACCGACAGGTAGTAGTGGCTCACCTTCGTGACCTCGAGCCACGGCCAGCTCGCGGGGTCGAAGATCGTCACGAGGTGCGGCTCGCTCTTGCAGTTCGTCACCACGTAGAGCCAGAAGCAGTCCCTGCGATCCTGGGCCACTCGGCGTTCGTTGGGGGTCAGCAGGATGGAGCCGGTGGCGCCGCCGATCCCCTTGACCTCGATGAGCCGCAGGTCGCCCGAGGCGAGGTCGAGGCTGGTGACGTCGTAGCCGAGGTTCTTCGCGGAGACGTCGTAGACCTCCCGCCCGAGAGCGCGCTCGTGCTCCATCACGACGCGCATCGCGATCGCTTCGGTCTCGAAGTCCGGCTTGAGGTGCCGGACCTCCTCCGATTCGCGCTCCGGATGCGGGAGCACGAGCACGCTCGCGAGGCGTTCGACCGCCTGCAGCGAGAGCGCCCGCTCCCGCTCCAGATCGACCCGCCGCCGGTCGCGCCGGGCAAGCAGCTCGGCATGTCGGGTTTCTGCCATTGCCAGGCGGCCCTCGGCGCCCGCCACCTTCATGTCGACGTCGGCCGCGGCGCGTCCGATCTCATCGTCCGCGCGTTGCAGGAGCTCGGTCAGCGAGAGCTCGACGTGGTTCGCCACGCGTTCGATCTCGCCGAGGCGCTCCCTCGCGACCTCCTCGAGGAACGGTTGCAGGGCATGGTCGTGGAGCCAGCCGGAAGGCTCCGGCAGGTAGGCAGCGCCCGGCAATTCGCTCGGTCTCTCGGCAGAGATGAAGTTGCCCAGCAGCCCGGGCTCCTGGATCCGCGGCTCTCCGGTCTCCGGGACCTCGACCGCGAAGAGGCGCTCGTGCACCACGGTACCGAGACCGTCCACCACGCGAGCCCGAAAGAAGTCGACGCGCGCCGGCACATCGTGCTGGAGCGAATAGAAGGTGGCCCCTTTGGCGAGAGCGTCGAGAGCGCGCACGTTGGTGTGGCGCCGGATGGCCTCGAACAGGGGGTGCCCCGGGGTCACGCACTCCAGCTTCTCGGTCTCCGCCGTGTCGCGGTCGGTCGAGCACCGGGGATAGCGGTCGGCCAGTGCCGGAAGACGCCAACTCGGCTCTCGCTCGTACTGGCGCAGTGTCGAGGGGGTACGCGCGGGCTCGAAGGCGTGCGGGAGCTGCGGCACGGGTTTCAGCGTGAGCGGAACGAGCTCTGCGGCCTCGATCAGGAAGCGCGCGATCGTCTCGGGGACGACCCGCTGCTCCTGGGCCCGGGCTCTGCGCTCGATCAGCATCTCGAGATTCAGCTTCTTGCTCGCGAGGCCTTCGAGTGCGTTCTGGCAGATCGCCCGGAACTGGTGCTCGTCGACGTCACGAAGGATCCGGTCCTCCAGATCCGCGTCTCCGAGACGGCCCGCGTAGTAGTCACGCAGGACGCGCTCGATGTGGGTCGAGGGGAGGATCTCGCCCACGACGTTGAAGACCGCGTCGTCGTCGAGCGCGTCGCGGATCTCCTGGAGCTTCTCCAGAAGCCGCTGGAGGACTTTGCCCTCGATCGTGTTGGTCGCCACGAAGTTGAAGATCAGGCAGTCCTTGCGCTGGCCGTAGCGGTGGATGCGCCCCATCCGCTGTTCGAGCCGGTTCGGGTTCCAGGGGATGTCGTAGTTGAACAGGATGTTGCAGACCTGGAGGTTGATGCCCTCGCCCGCCGCCTCGGTCGCAACGAGGATCTGGATCTCCCCCTCGCGGAACTGCTGCTCGGCATGGAGGCGAGTGCCGGGCTCGTCCCGAGAGCCGGACTTCATCCCGCCGTGGATGAAGCCGACCTTGAAGCCCCAGTCGCGCAGGCGCGCGACAAGGTAGTCGAGGGTGTCCTTGAACTCGGTGAAGAGCAGCAGTCGCTGGTCGGCGTGGTCGAAGAACCCTTCCTTCTGGAGCAGCGCCCGCAACTCCGAGAGCTTGGCCTCGACGCCTCCGGTCTCGACGGCCTGCGCCTGAACGGCGAGACGGCGCAGCTCCTGGACCTCCTGCCGTACCTGATCGGCGCTCCCGGCGAGCGTCACGGCCTCGAGCAGCGCTTCGAGCCGCTCCCGCTCGCTCTCTTCCATCTCTTCCATCTCTTCCGGGTCGGGAAGATCGGGTGGCGCCAGGCAGGCGAGATCCTGTGCCCGCTTCAGCCCGTCCTCGAGCCGATGAGCGCGGTTCTCGAGCGATTTGCGCATCGCGAACGTGCTCGAGGCGAGGCGCCGCTGGTACAGCGACATGAGGAAGCCGATCGCGCGAGCCCGCGGGTCCTCGCCCGCGGCGGCGGCGCGAGCGCTTTCCCGTTTGACGAAACTAGTGATATCTCGGTAGAGATCGAGCTCGGCGCCGTCGATCTGAAAGGCGACGGTATGCGGGATGCGGCGAGTGAAGATCGGCTCGGCTGCCCAGGTTCCGTCCGCACGGCGCTCCGGGAAGTAGACCATCGCCTCCTTGGTGCGGCGGAGGTAGAACGGGGCGCGGCGGCGGTCCATGGCTTCACGGATCGACTTCACGTCGGCGTACGCGTCGGAGTCGAGCAGCTGGAGAAAGAGGCTGAAGTTGCGCGGGTCGCCCTTGTGAGGCGTCGCCGTCAGGAGGAGCATGTGATCCGCGGTGTCGCGCAGCAGCTCCCCCAGGCGGTAGCGCAGGCTCTTGTGCGATTCGTCGGCGGCCGACATCCGGTGTGCCTCGTCGACGATGACCAGATCCCAGTGCACCTGGCGCAGACTTGGCAGAACCTCGGTGCGCTTGGCCAGGTCAAGCGACGTGATCACCCGATTTCGCTCGATCCACTGGTTGACGCCGAACTGCTCCCGCAGGTCCTGTCCCTTCATGACCAGGAACGTGGTGTCGAACTTCTCCTTGAGCTCACGCTGCCACTGGAAGGCGAGGTTCGCGGGGCAGACGATGAGGATTCGCTCGGCCAGGCCGCGCAACTCCAGCTCGCGGATGAGGAGACCCGACATGATCGTCTTGCCGGCGCCGGCGTCATCGGCGAGCAGGAAGCGCACGCGCGCCAGCTTCAGCAGATAGTCGTAGACGGCTTCGAGCTGGTGGGGAAGAGGATCGACCCGCGAGATCGAGAGCCCGAAATAGGGGTCGAACTCGTAGGCGATGCCAAGCGCGTAGGCCTGGAGGCCGAGGCGGAGCAGGCGCCCGTCGCCGTCGAACGAGTACTCCGGCTCGAGGACTCGGAGGCTCGCCACCTGATCGGCAGTCAGCGTGACCTTGCGAAAACGCTCGGTCTGCGTGCCGACGAGACCCACGGTCCAGCTGACGGCGCTGTTGGGTTGGACCGTCTTGACCCGCATGGGTTCGTTGAAGAGCGGGCCGGTCAGGACCTGACCGCTGACGAGAGGTGTCCCAGAGCTCATCCGTGCCTCTGCCAGGGTTGCGGTTCGAAGATCACGGCATCGTGCTCCCGTTCGGCCGCCGTGCCTGCCGCTCCATCCAGGCCTCGAAATCGACGCGACGAACGCGCCACTGGCCGCGAACCTTGAAGGCGGGCAGCTCTCCGGCCTGCGCCATCGAGTAGACGGTCTTGTCGGCTAGCTTCAGGATGGCTGCGATCTCCTGGATGGTGAGGATTTCGTCCGCCAACGTCATTCCTCCATCGGGATCCGGTGCAGCCTGGCGACAACAGATTCCAGCAAACGGAACCATACTCCAGCCGCTCTCGCCTGGCCAATCGAGCCCAGCTCGAGGGTGGTCGGGAGAGGTCCGGTGCTGGGCGAACTACGAAGAGGCTGCGAGCGCCGACAGACGCCGCGCTAGCTGCTGCGTGCTCTTCGGCCGGAGCCCGGAGTCGGACGCGAGCGCGCTTGAGAAGAAGCTGGCGAGGCTTGCCGGGCAGGATGGGAGGTGCTTCTCCACGGGAGTCCACCGGCCGGCACGTATCGCCGCAGACAGTTCGTCCTGGGACGCTGCCTCGAACGGACGCCGGCCGGTGAGGACCTCGTAGAAAGTCACGCTCAGCGACCAGAGATCGAACGTCGGGTTCGCGCGTTCGCGATTGTGCGCCTCCGGCGACAGGTAGGCCGGCGTGCCCACGACGACGTGCCCCGTCACGCCCGACATCGTCGCCCGGGCGGTGATCTACTGCCGCGCCGCCGTGGCGCAGCGGCTCGAGACGCTTCGTCAGCGCAAGGAGCGGGTCGTCAACGCCTATCTCTACGAGGGCGCGATCGACAAGGAGACCTACCAGAGCCACCTCGCCCGCGTCGAGGAGGAGCTGACCCTCGCGCGGATCGACCACTACGACACCGAGATCGAAGAGTTCGACATCGAGGGCACGCTCGCCTTCGCCGAACACCTGATCAACGAGTCGAGCCGCCTGTGGATCGAGGCCGGGCTCGCGCAGCGCCAGCGGCTGCAGAAGCTCTTCTTTCCGAAGGGTCTCAGCTACGACGGCGAAGAATTTCGAACACCGTTAACGTGTCCGTTCTTCAACAACTTAGAGGGGACTCCCGAGCCGGGATGGAGGCTGGTAGCGCGTACGGGATTCGAACCCGTGTTACCGGCGTGAGAGGCCGGCGTCCTAGACCCCTAGACGAACGCGCCGAGGCCGTTGAGGCCGGGGGAATATAGCAGACGGGCGGGCGGGAAGCCAGCCCGTGCGGAGGGTCAGGATTCCGTTTCGCGGAAGAGGATCTCGACGCCGTCGGGGTCGCGGGTGCGGAAGACGGTCGCGCCGTCGGGCTCCTGGATCAGGCCGCCGGGGATGGCGCGCTCGCGGAAGATCGCCTCCTCGTAGATCCGCTCGGCGGAGGGGACGACGAACGAGAGGCTCAGCTTCTGGGCGGGGCCCTGGTAGTCGAACGACTCGTTGCGCTCGTGGCCGGCGCCGTGCGGGCGGCCGACGACCTCGATGACGCCGGAGCCCGCGAGGAAGAGGGCGCCGACGCCGGTCTCGCGGTCCCAGCTCTGGAGCCGGGGCAGGGCGAGGGTCTCGCCGTAGAAGCGGCAGGTGCGCGCGAAATCGCGTGCCCGGAGGACGACGCGGAACTGACGGATCTCCATGGCTCTCCCTCCCGATCGCCGGCCGGTTTCCGGCTGCGGATGCGAGCATTCCACACTCGCCTGCGAGAGGCCAGTGGGCAGGTGCTATCCTCCCGCAACGTGAGCCTTCCGGCCCGTCGTCGCTTCGCGCTGTCGCTCCTCCTCGCCCTCTTCGTCGCCGCCGCGGGCGTCGGGCAGGAGGCCCCGCCGGCGCTCACGCCGCAGGCGGGCGGCGTGCTGGTGGTCGACGGCGGGAGCTCGCCGCTCGGCTGGGCGGCGGCGCCCGGAGGGCCGCTCGTCTCGCTGCTGCCGGTGGTCAGCCGTCTCGGCGGGCAGCTCGAGGCCGAGCCGCTCGGCGCCGGCTTCCGGCTCGAGCTCGGCGAGAGCCGCGCGATGCTCGCCCCGGGGAGCGCGGCGCTGACGCTCGGCGAGGAGATCGTCCCGCTCACGCAGGCGCCGCAGCTGCTCGGCGGCGAGCTGCTGGTGCCGGTCGACCTCCTCCAGCGCACCTACGGCGACCTCCTCGGGCTCGCCTTCGACTGGCCGGGGGACGGCCGCCTGCTCGTGACCCGGCCGCGGCAGCGCGAGCTGCCGGTGGAGATGGAGCTCGTCCACCTGCAGGGGATCACGACGCTGGTCTTCCGCTTCCCCGAACGCTCGCGCTACCGGGTGCGGGAGCGGCTCGGCGGCTACGACGTCGAGCTCGTGGGCGACCGGCTGCTGCCGCCGCCGCGGCGCACCGTGCAGGATCCGCTGGTGCGGGCGGTGGCGATCGGCGCCGAGCGGATCCGGATCGACCTCGCGCCGGGGGTGCGCGCCGATCATTACGAGCTGCGCGAGCCGTTCCGGCTGGTCCTCGACCTGGTCGCGGCGGGCGAGGCGGTCGCGACCCCGACGCTGCCCGAGCAGCGGCGTGCGACGCCGCGGGTACGCACGATCGTGCTCGACCCGGGCCACGGCGGGTCGGAGACGGGGGCGACCGGGCCGGAGGGCACGCTCGAGAAGGACCTCACCCTGCTCATCGCCCAGCAGCTCGCCGCGCGGCTCGAAGAGCAGCTCGGGGTCCGGGTCGTGCTCACCCGGACCACCGACGTCGATCTCGGTCTCGACGAGCGGGCGGCGCTCGCCAACCAGCTCCGCGCCGACCTCTTCGTCTCGATCCACCTCAACTCCTCGCCGCGCGCCGGGGCGCGGGGGGCCGAGACCTACTTCCTCAGCATGCAGGCGAGCGACCAGCGGGCGGCCCTGACCGCCGCGGCCGAGAACCTCGGCCAGAGCGTCGAGCCGATTGCCGCCGGTCCCGACGCCGAGCTCCAGCTGATCCTCTGGGATCTCGCGCAGAGCCAGCACCTCGCGGCGAGCCAGCGGCTGGCGGCGCTCATCCAGCAGGAGCTCAACGTCCAGCTCGACCTGCGCGACCGGGGGGTGAAACAGGCGCCGTTCCGGGTGCTGATGGGGGCCTCGATGCCGGCGGTGCTCGTCGAGCTCGGCTTCCTCTCCACGCCGGGCGAGGAGGCGCTCCTGCGCACGCCGGCCCACCGGGCCAGCCTCGCCGAGGCGCTCGTGCGCGCCATCGCGCGGTTCAAGGGCGAGCAGGAAGGGGTCGCGCCCGTGCCGCCCGCGCCGCTGGAAGCCGTGCCGTGAGCCGCCGGCTCGCCGCCCTGCTGATCGGCGCCGCCGCCGGGGTGCTCGTGGTGGCGGCCGCCTACTTCCTCTTCTTCTCGCGCCCGGCGCCGGAGGCCGGACCCGGGGCGGCCGCGCCCGCCCGGCCCGGCGCGGCCGGCGACGAGGCGCCGGAGCGCTGGACCGCCGAGCTCTTCTTCCCGACGAGCGCCGGGCTCCTCGCCCCGGAGCGGCGGGAGCTCGCCGGCGCCGGCGAGGCGGCCCGGGCGGTCGAAGCGGCGGTGAGCGCCCTGCTCGCCGGCCCCGAGACACCCGGGCTGCTGCCCGCCTTCCCGCCGGGCCTCGAGGTCCGGCGGGCGCTCGTGGTCGAGGGGATCGCCTTCGTCGACCTCGGCCGCAGCGGCGGCGGGCCGCCGCCGGCGTCGGGTTCGGAGGAGGAGCTGCTCCGGCTCCAGGCGCTGGTCCACACCGTGACCGCGAGCGTGCCCGAGGCGCGGCAGGTCGTGCTCCTCTGGGATGGCGAGCAGCGCCCGTCGCTCTCCGGTCACGTCGACACCGGCTCCCCGCTGCTGCCCGATCCGCGGCTGCTCGCGCCCGCCCCATGAAGCCGATCGGCGTCTTCGACTCCGGCGTCGGCGGGCTCACGGTGGTCGCCGCCCTCCGCCGCCGGCTCCCCGCCGAGCCGGTCCTCTACCTCGGCGACACGGCGCGCCTCCCGTACGGCACCAAGTCGGCCGAGACGGTGGCCCGCTACACCCAGCGCAACGTCGACCTGCTCGTCTCGCGGGGGGTGAAGGGGGTGGTGGTGGCCTGCAACACCGCCTCGGCGGTGGCGCTGCCGCGGCTGCGGAGCCCGGTGCCCGTCTGGGGGGTGATCGAACCCGGGGCGCGGCGCGCGGCGGCGCGCAGCCGCGGCCGGGTCGGCGTCGTCGGCACCGAGTCGACGATCCGCTCCGACGCCTACGGCGCGGCCCTGCGGCGGCTGCGGCCGGAGCTCGCGGTGGCGAGCGAGGCCTGTCCGCTCTTCGTGCCGCTCGTCGAGGAGGGGTGGCTCGACGACCCGGTGACCGAGCAGATCGCCAGCCGCTACCTGGCGCCGCTCGTCGCGCGGGGCATCGACACCCTGGTGCTCGGCTGCACCCACTACCCGCTGCTCACGCCGCTGCTCGCCCGCCTCCTCGGCCCCGGCGTCGGGCTGGTCGACTCCGGCGAGGCGGTGGCCCAGCAGCTCGCCGAGGACCTCGGCCGGGCCGGGCTGCTCGCCTCCGGCCGGCGGCACGCCGACCATTTCCTGGTCACCGACGCCGCCGAGCGGTTCGGGCGGCTCGCGGCCGAGATCCTCGGCAACCCGGTGTCGCTCGAGCTGGTGGAGCTCGTCTGAAAGAGAAAGGGCGCGCCGGGCGGGAAGCCCCGGCGCGCCCCGGTCCGCGGGTGGCTCGCGGCCGTTACGGCCGCTTCATCCAGAACTGGTAGCTGCCCGCGCCGCGGTAGGAGTAGATCCGCCAGACGTAGTAGCCGGCCGTCCCGCTGTAGGAGACGTCCTCGTTGGCGGTCGCGCTCGTGCCGCTCTTGACGGTGACCCAGGTCGAGCCGTTCCACTTCTGGAGGTAGAGGTCGAAGTCGGCTCCCGCGGGGCCGCGCAGATAGCCGAGGTGGGTGCCGCTCTTGCTGACGTAGAAGTAGTTGCCGTTGGGCTGGTACTGCGAGGCGCCGGCGGTCAGGCTGCCCGTGTAGTACTCGCAGGTGGGGCAGGGCGAGCTCGGCGCGGCGGTGACGGTCACCGCCTTCGTCTGGGAGCCCTTCTGGCCGGCGGTGTCGGTCACGGTGAGAGTCACCGAGTAGGTGCCGGCCGCCGCGTAGGTGCGGCTCGTCGTCACCCCGCTGCCGCTGCTGCCGTCGCCGAAGGTCCAGGCGTAGCTGGTGATCCCCTTGTCGTCGCTCGAACCCGAGCCGTTGAAGCTGCAGGTGAGGTTCGTGCAGCTGAAGGTGAAGCTGGCGGTCGGCGGGTTGTCCACCGGGGTGCCGCCGCCGAAGAGCGAGTAGAGGAGCCGGTTGGGCGAGCCGGTGCCGGGGCTCGTCACCTTGTTCGGCGTGGCGTTGTCGATCAGGGCGGCCTTCACCTGGGCGGGCGTGGCGGTGGGGTTGTTGGCGAGGTAGAGGGCGCCGACGCCGGCGACGTGCGGCGAGGCCATCGAGGTGCCGCTGATCGAGTTCGTCGCGGTGTTGCTGGTGTACCAGGCCGAGGTGATCGAGTTGCCCGGCGCGAAGATGTCGAGGCAGGTCCCCCAGTTCGAGAACGACGCGCGGGCGTCGGTGTTGGTGGTGGCGCCCACCGTCATCGCCGCCGCCACCCGCGCCGGGGAGCTGTTGCAGGCGTTCTGGTTCTCGTTGCCGGCGGCGACGGCGTAGAAGACCCCGGCGTTGATCGAGTTGGTCACCGCGTTGTCGAGCGCCGTGGAGATGCCGCCCCCGAGGCTCATGTTGGCGACCGCGGGCTTGACGCGGTTGGCGGTGACCCAGTCGACGCCGGCGATGACGCCGGAGTTCGTGCCCGAACCCTGGCAGTCGAGCACCCGGACGGGGACCAGCCGCACTCCCTTGGCCACCCCCCAGGTGGCGCCGCCGACGGTGCCGGCGACGTGGGTGCCGTGGCCGTTGCAGTCCTCCGTGCCGCGCCCGTCGCTGATCGCCGTGTAGCCGGCGAGCACCCGGCCGCCGAAATCGCTGTGGGCGGCGCGGATGCCGGTGTCGATGACGTAGACGCGGACGTTCGTGGCGGTGGTGTCGTAGGTGTAGGTCCCGGAAAGCGGCAGGTTGCGCTGGTCGATCCGGTCGAGCCCCCAGGTGGCGTTGCTCTGCGTCGCCGAAGCCCAGACGAGACCGTCCTCCTCGACGTAGGCGACCCGTGGATCGTTCAGGAGACGCTCGAGGTCCTGCTTCTCGAGCCGGCCGACGAAGCCGGAAAGCGCATGCTCATAGACGTGCTCCACCTTGGCGCCATAGATGACGGCCATGTCCTGGGCGACGGCCGACACCGTCGGAGCCCACCCCGCCTCCCGGCTCGACCGGGCGACGTCATCCTTCAGCACCACGATGTACTGGTCCGGGATCGCGTATTTCGCCGGCCGCAGCTCGGCGGCGCCGGCGGCAGCTACGACGACGAGAGCCAGCAGTGCGATCCACGTGGACACCCTGATCCGCATATGCCCAGTCCTCCCTGGGAAAATGGCGCCGCGACGCGCGGGGCGCCGGTGGTCTCTCGGGTTGGGGACGCCGTGGTCTACGAACGCCTCTCCTGTGTGCTGCTTGGATTGAGTGAAATACCTAACACGCGTCCGGAAACGCTGTCAAGGGCTCGTCCCCGTCCCGCGGCCGCGGCCGGCCGGTTGATAGGATCGCCCCCGATGAGCGACCGTCTCGACCCGCCGCCGCGCCGTGCCGCGGACCGCCCCGCGGCGGCGCTGCGGCCGCTGCACCTCTCCTCGGGCGTGCTCAAGTACGCCGAGGGCTCGGTGCTGATCGAGCAGGGCGATACCCGGGTGCTGGTGGCGGCCACGGTCGAGAACCGGGTGCCGCCGTTTCTCGCCGGCCGCGGCCGGGGCTGGGTCACCGCCGAGTACGCGATGCTGCCGCGCGCCACGAGCAGCCGCTCGCCGCGGGAGGTGCAGGCGGGGCGGCCGTCGGGGCGCACCGCGGAGATCCAGCGGCTGATCGGACGCAGCCTGCGGGCGGTGGTCGACACCAGCCAGCTCGGCGAGCGGACGCTCGTCGTCGACTGCGACGTGCTCCAGGCCGATGCCGGGACCCGCACCGCCGCGATCACCGGCGCCTGGGTGGCGATGGTCCAGGCGCTCGGCCGGCTCTATCTCGCCGGCGATCTGCCCGGCTGGCCCGTCACCGCGCAGGTGGCGGCGGTCTCGGTCGGGATCTGCGGCGGCGTGCCGCTGCTCGACCTCGATTTCGAAGAGGATCAGGTGGCCGATGTCGACATGAACGTCGTCGCCACCGGCGCGGGCGAGATCGTCGAGCTCCAGGGCACCGCCGAGCGGCGCCGGTTCAGCCGGACGGAGCTCGACCGGCTCCTCGACCTGGCGCTGGCCGGGATCGCCGAGCTCGCCGCGAAGCAGCAGGAGGCCGTGGCCGAGCTGCTGGAGATGGTCGCGGCGCGGCAGCAGCAGCCCCGCCGGACGCCGCCGGCCCCCCGGGACGAGCGCGACCTCTGGCGCGGCCGCGCCCCCGGGCGCTGAGGCGCCGGAGCCGGCCTCAGAGCACCGTGCCCGTGACCGGGATCTCGAAGACCGGCTGCCGCGTGCTCGTCGTCCGCACCCGGATCACCCCGTTCACCGCGCCCTTGGCCAGCGCGGGCGTGAGCACGAGCCGCAGCGCGAAGCGATGACCCGGCGCGACCTCCTCCGCGGTGGCGGTGATCCCGGCCACCGAGCTCTCCACGGCCTGGATCTCGACCGGGTCGGTGCCGAAGTTCACCAGCGCGACGCCGAACCGCTTCTCCTGGTCGAGCGCGACCGAACCGAAGTCGACCGTCGCCGGGGTGGCGGCGAAGAGCGGGCGCACGAAGCCGGAGACCGGGATCTCGAACTCCGGCTCCCGCGGATGGTTGGTGCGGACGACGACCGGCCGGGTGAGGGCGCCGATCGCGGCGTCGGGCTGCAGGGTGGTGATCACCCGCCACTGGCGGCCGGTGGTGTCCGGGCTCCGCTCGTCGGCGGCCGCCTCGCGGAACGAGGTGGTCAGGAACGGGTAGGGGGAGACGACCTCGCGGATCTCGAGATCCGGGAAGTCGGTGGCCCAGACGGTCTGCCCGATCGGCGCCTCGCCGTGCCCCTGGACGTAGATGTAGCGGGCGTAGCCGGGCGTGGCGCGCATCCGCGATTCGACCTCGGCCTGGATCGTGAGCTGGAGGCGGGGGTTGGCGGGGTCGTTGGTCAGCACCGTGATCCCCTTGGCGATCGCGCCGAGGAAGCCGGTGGTGTCGAGCTCGGCGTGCACCTTGCCCTCGCCGCCGGGAGCGATCTTCGCGTCGAAGCTGGCGACCGTGCAGCCGCAGGCGGGCTTCACCTCGAGCAGCTCGAGCACGGCGTCCCCTTCGTTGCGGATGACGAAGTCGGTGGCGAGGCGCTCGCCCCGGGCGACGTGACCGGCGTTCCAGACCGGCGCCGGGATCACGACCTTCGGGGCCGCGCCGGCGGCCGCGGCCAACCGGGCAGCGGCCACGAGGGCAAGCAGCGTCAAAATGACGGGGCGAGTGCGGTTCGACATCGGATTCTCTCCTCCCGGCGTTCCGGCTGGTCAGCGCGGCCGGACGCCTCTGGCCTGGGGCGGGGGATCTGCAGGAACGGCTCGCCTCCAGCCGGAGGGATCCTGCCATGCACATCCACCTGATCGCCATCGGGGGTACCGGGATGGCGCCTCTCGCCTGCCTGTTGCAAGCCGAAGGCCATCGCGTCACCGGCTCGGACGGGCCGCTCTACCCGCCGATGAGCACGCTGCTCGCCGCGGCCGGGATCGTTCCCTTCGAGGGGTACGCGGCGGCCCATCTCGACCCGGCGCCCGATCTCGTGGTGGTCGGCAACGCCGTGCCGCGCACGAACCCGGAGGCGGTCGCCCTCGAGGCGCTCGGCCTGCCGCGCCTTTCGATGCCCGAGGCGCTCGCCCGCTTCTTCCTCGCCGACCGGCAGCCGCTGGTGGTGGCGGGGACCCACGGCAAGACGACCACCACGGCGCTGGCCGCCTGGGTCTGGACCGACTGCGGCCAGGCTCCGGGCTATCTCGTGGGCGGCCTGCCGCTCGGGCTGCCGGCGAGCTTCGCGCGCGGCTCGGGGCCGCGTTTCCTCATCGAGGGGGACGAGTACAACGCCGCCTACTTCGACCGCGGTCCGAAGTTCCTCCACTACCGCCCCGAGACGGTGATCTTCACGAGCCTCGAGCTCGACCACACCGACCTCTACCCGGATCTCGCGAGCCTGCGGGCCGCGTTCGCCGCGCTCCTCGCGCTCGTGCCGGCGAGCGGCCGGGTGGTCGCCTGCGCGGACGATCCGGAGGTGCGCGCGCTCCTGCCGGCTGCCGCGGCCCGGGTCGTCACCTACGGGCTCGCGCCCGGCGCCGACTACCCGCTCGCCGCCCCTCCGGAGCCGGGGCCGGAAGGGCTGCGGCTGCGTCTCGTCGACCCGGAGGCCGGCGAGGTCGAGCTCCGGCTGCCGCTCTGGGGCGAGCACAACGTGCGCAACGCGCTCGGCGTCTGGGCCGCGGCCCGGGGGGATGGGATCTCCCCAGCCGCCCTCGCCGCCGCGTTCGCCCGCTTCCCCGGCGTGCGCCGCCGCCAGGAGCTCGTCGGCGAGGCGGCGGGGATCGCCGTCCTGGACGACTTCGCGCACCACCCGACGGCGGTCGGCACCACGCTCGCGGGGCTGCGCACGCGCTTCCCCGGGCGGCGGCTCTGGGCGCTCTACGAGCCGCGGAGCCTCTCGGCGGGGCGCGCCTTCCAGCACGCCGCCTACCGGGAGGCGTTCCGGCAGGCCGACCGGATCCTGCTCGCGCCGGTCTTCCACCGGCAGCGGCTCACGGCCGAAGAGCTGCTCGATCTGCCGGCGCTCGCCGCCGAGCTGAGCGCCGCGGGGCACCCCTGCCGGGCGTGCGACAGCCTCGAGGAGATCGAGGCGACGATCGCCCGCGAGGCGCAGGCCGGGGACGTGATCGTGGCGATGTCGTCGGGCAGCTTCGGACAGCTGCCGCTCCGGCTCCTCGCCGGTCTGCGCGAACGCGAGGAGGCGCGGTTGTGACCCTGCCGGGGGTCTGCTAGGATTTCCCGGAACTTCCGGCCGATCATCGATGGCAGAGCCGAACTACCCAGGCAACAGTTCCCTTCCGCCCGAGATCCAGCAGCGGGTCGCGGGCACCTTCCGGCAGAGCCTCGACCTCGCCGCCAAGGGGAGCCTGCGCGAGGCGCAGCTCGGCTGCGACTTCGTGCTCGGGCTCGACCCGGAGTTCCACCTCGCCCGCAAGCTCGCGGATCTGCTCGCGCTCGCCGACGGTCCGGTGGATGTCTCCGAGCTCGCCGCCGAGCTGAGCCCGGGCGCCCCGCCGCCGCCGCTCGCGCCGAAGCTCGCCGAGCTGCTGGCGGCCCGCGAGTTCGAGCAGCTGCTCGCGCTCGCCGCGTCGAACCGGACGCAGGTGGAGGCCGACCCCGAGCTGCAGCGGCTCGTCGCCGTCGCCCAGGAGCGGCTGGAGGCGGAGCCGTATCTGCAGCCGTTCTTCGAGCAGGCGCGCGCCGCCGCGGCGGCCGGGCGGCGGGAGGAGGCCGAGCGCGCGCTCGCCAAGGCGCGGACGCTCGACCCGGAGCACCCGGAGCTGGCCAAGATCGCCCAGCTCATCGCGGCGCCGCCCGCGCCGGAGCCGGCAGCCGGCTTCCTGATCGACGACGAGCTGGAGCTCGGGAGCCCGGCGTTCGAGAGCGCTCCGCTCGCGCCGATCGCCGCCTCCGGCGCGCTCGAAACCGGCGGGGACGCGCGGATCGACGACCTCCTGCGCGAAGGGCAGGCGGCGTTCGACCGGGGGGAGTATCAGGAAGCGATCGACTCCTGGTCGCGGATCTTCCTCGTCGACATCGACCACCGCGAGGCGTCGCGCCTCGTCGATCTCGCCCGCCAGCGGAAGGCCGAAGTCGAGCGGCAGCTCGAGGAGATCTTCCACGAGGCGGTGATGAAGTACGAGGCCGGCGAGGCCGCCGAGGCCCGCGAGGGCTTCGAACGGGTCCTGGCCGCTCAGCCCGGCTTCTACGCGGCCCGGGAGTACCTCTCGCTGCTCGATGCGGACGAGGACGGCGCGGCGCCCGCGGCGGCTCCCGGGCTGATCTCCGTCGTGCCGTCGGAGGCCGGCCCCGAATCGCACTCCGCGCACGAGATCTTCACCCCGCCCGACATCCCGGAGAGCGAGCCGATCGCCCCGCCGCGGACCGTGGCGCCTCCCGCCTTCGACGAGCTCGCGCCCGCGCGGCGTGCCGGGCGCTCCGGCAGGAACCTCTTCGCGTTCATCGGCGGCGGCGTGCTGCTGCTGCTCGTCGCCGGCGGCCTCTGGCTCTGGCAGAGCTGGGATCGCCTCTTCCCGAACTCCCAGCCGCCGCCGGCGGCCGGCCAGATGCAGCCGGGCGCGAGCGATCCGATCGCCAAGGCGCGCAAGGCGTACAGCGAGGGGCGCATCCCGAGCGCGATCGCGCTGCTGCGGAAGGTTCCCGAATCGAGCGAGCATTACGCCGAGGCCCAGTCGCTGATCCAGCAGTGGGAGGCCCTGGCGCCCACCCCGGCGGCGCCGGTCAACGGCGACGGTCCGAGCCCGGAGCAGCTCGCCCGGCGGCAGCAGTGGCTCGATCGCGCCGGCCGCGAGCTCGCGAGCGGCGAACGGGTCCGGGCGCTCTTCTCTTTCGAGCAGGCCGCCAAGATCGCCGCTCTCGACGGCGAGGCGGCGACCACGCTCGCCACCCTCACGCTGGAGCTCGAACCGCTCGCCGCCGAGCTCGACCTGCGGCGGCACGAGGAGTGGGAGCTGCTGCTCAACAACCTCTGGCGGCGCCGGGAGGAGAGCGGCCGCAGCCCGGAGATCGACCGTCTGATGGTCGACGCCTACTTCAACCTCGGGCTGCGCGATCTCCTGCGCAGCGAGCCCGCCGCGGCCGCCGGGAAGTTCGAGGAGGGGCTCGCGATCGATCCCCGGGACGAGGAGCTCCAGCGCTTCGCCCGCTTCGCGCGCACCTACCAGGAGCGCAACGAAGACCTCCTCTTCCGGATCTTCGTCAAGTACGCCCCCCAGCGATGAGCCACCCCGCCCCGGACGAGCCCGGCCTCTTCGATCTGCCGCTTCGCCCGCTCGACGAGCCGGAGCGTGAGTCGCCACCCCCCCGGCCGGCGCCGCGCCGTCCGGCGCGGAGCGGGGAGCCGTCCGGAAGCCTCCCCCTCTTCCCCGCGGACGAACCGCCGGCGAGCCCCGGGGCACCCGCCGCGGCTCCGGCCCCCGCGCCGCGGCCGGTGGAGCGGCCGCAGCTCCTGCCGCCGCCGGCCGAGCTGCCCGCCGCCCCGCTCGCCGCCCGCGCCAAGGCCGCGGGTGGGAACCTCCTGGTGCTCGCCGCCGTGGTCGCCGTGCAGCTGCTCGGGGTCGAGCGGCTGGGCGCGACGCTGCGGGTGGCCGACTGGCCGGCCTATCTCGCCTTCCTGCTCGCCTTCTCGTTCCTCTACTCGGTGATCCCGCTCGCCTTCTGGGGGCAGACGCCGGGGATGGTCTGGGCGGGGATCGTGGCACGCAACCTCGACGACGGCCCGCTCGCCTTCGGCCAGACCGCCCGGCGCTGGCTCGGCGGCCTGCTCTCCTGCGCGCTGCTCGGCCTGCCCGCGCTCGGCGCCCTGGGCGGCCGCTCGTTTGTCGACTGGCTGAGCGGCTCGCACACGCTCCGCGCCGCCCCGCTTCCCGCCGACGCGCCGCAGCCCGCCTAATCCGCTTCCGTTTCCCGCCGCAGCCAGATCGCCCCGGCGAGCGAGAGGTTCGCCGCGGCGGTGGCGGCCGCGAAGATGGGCAGCGCCGGGGCTCCCGGCCAGAGCGCCGCCGCGCCGCCGAGCTGGCAGAGGATGCCGGCCCGGCGCAGCGCCGGGAAGCTCAGGCCGCCGAGCAGGACGAGGCTGTGGCCGGAGAGGAGCAGCCAGAGCCCGGGCAGCGCCCCGGGCGCGTCGAGCCAGAGGAGGAGGGCGGAGAGGACGGCCCCGACGAAGGAGAGGTTCCCCTGGCCGCGCAGCACCCAGGAGGCGAGCGGGCCGGCGCGGGCGAGGACGCCGGCGCGCGCGAGGGCGGCGAGCTCGATGCCGCCGCCGGCGAGGACTCCCAGCGACCAGAGGAGGAGGACTCCCCGCGGCCCGAACCGGTGGGCGATCGCCGGGGTGGAGAGGGCGAGCGCGGGCAGGATTGCCGCCCAGCCGAGCCAGGGGAGGGGAGAGACGAGGTAGCGGCTGCCGGCAGCCTGGAACTCCCTCCGCACCCGCGCGAAGGCGGCCACGCTCTCCGGGGACGGCTCGGTCCCGAAGAGCGGCCGGTACTCCGAACCGTCGTCGTGGGGTTCGCTCACCGGCCGGGGCTCCGGTTCGCGCCGCCCACCCCGGCACTACTCCCGGTTCAGGAGCGCGCGCAGCGCCCGCACCCGGGCGAGGGCCCGCTGCTGGCGGGCGAACGCCTGGTCGTCGTCGAGACGCCGGGAGCGTACCGCGGCGAGCTCGCGCTCCACGGTTTCGGGGTCGATCGCTTCGGGCAGCCGCGCCTCCTCGGTGAGCAGGCGGAGCGTCTCGCCCTGCATCGTGGCGAAGCCGCCGTCGACGAAGAGGCGCTGGGTGCCGTCCGGCCCCTCGGCGCGCACGATTCCGATGCCGAGCTTGGCGACGAGCGGGGCGCGGTGCGGGAGCACGCCCATCTCCCCGTCGAAGGCGGGGAAGGCGACGAAGGTCGCCGGTCGGGAGAGGACCACCCGCTCCGGGGTGACGACTTCGAGCAGGAAGCTCGCGGCGTCGGCGGCCATCGTCGCGCCCTCAGCCCATCTTCTCGGCGCGCGCGGCGGCCTCTTCGATCGCGCCGACGTACATGAACGCCTGGTCGGGGAGGTGGTCCCACTTGCCGTCGCAGAGCTCCTCGAACGAGCGGATCGTGTCGTCGCGCTTGCAGTAGATCCCCGGGAAGCCGGTGAACTGCTCGGCGACGAAGAACGGCTGGGAGAGGAACCGCTCGATCTTGCGGGCCCGCCGCACGATCATCTTGTCCTCCTCGGAGAGCTCGTCGACCCCGAGGATGGCGATGATGTCCTGCAGGTCCTTGTACCGCTGGAGGATCTGCTGCACCCGGCGCGCCACCCGGTAGTGGCGCTCGCCCACGTACTCGGGCGCCACGATCCGGCTCGAGGAGGCGAGCGGGTCGACCGCCGGGTAGATCCCCTTCTCCGAGATCGAGCGCTCGAGGTTCACCGTCGAGTCGAGGTGGGTGAAGGCGTTGGCCGGCGCGGGGTCGGTGTAGTCGTCGGCGGGGACGTAGATCGCCTGGATCGAGGTCACCGCGCCGCGCGAGGTCGAGGTGATCCGCTCCTGCAGCTCGCCCATCTCGGTGGCGAGGGTGGGCTGGTAGCCGACCGCCGAGGGCATCCGGCCGAGCAGCGCCGAGACCTCCGAGCCGGCCTGCGTGAAGCGGAAGATGTTGTCGATGAAGAGGAGCGTGTCGGCGCCGGTCTGGTCGCGGAAGTGCTCGGCCATCGTGAGCGCCGAGAGCGCCACCCGCAGCCGGGCGCCGGGCGGCTCGTTCATCTGGCCGAAGACCATCACGGTCTGGTCGATGACCGACTTGCCGGTGTCGCCGATCTTCGCCTCCTGCATCTCGAGCCAGAGGTCGTTCCCCTCGCGGGTCCGCTCGCCGACGCCGGCGAAGCAGCTGTAGCCGGAGTGGAAGCGGGCGAGCCGGGCGATCAGCTCCTGGATGATGACCGTCTTGCCGACGCCGGCGCCGCCGAAGAGGCCGGCCTTGCCGCCGCGCACCAGCGGGCAGAGCAGGTCGATGACCTTGATCCCGGTCTCGAACAGCTCGGTCTTCGTCGAGAGCTCGGGCAGGCTCGGGGGCAGGCGGTGGATCGAGCGCCGCTCGGTCACGGTGACCGGCCCGCGGTCGTCGATCGGCTCGCCCACGAGGTTGAAGACCCGGCCGAGCGTCTCCGGGCCCACCGGCACCGAGACCGGGGCGCCGGTGTCGACGATCTCCTGGCCGCGGCGCAGGCCGTCGGTCGAACCGAGCGCGACGGCGCGGACGCGGCCGCCGCCGAGGTGCTGGGCAACCTCGCACCAGAGGACCTCGCGCTCGGTCTCGCCGAGCACCGTGCGCTCGACCTCGACACGCAGCGCGTTGTAGATCGCCGGCAGATTCTCTTCGGGGAACTGCGCGTCGAGGGTCGAACCGATGATCTGGGTGATCGTGCCGGTCTGGGCCTGTTCCATTGCTCTTCTCTCGTCGTTCGGATTCGCTCGGATTGCCACGGTACCTGGGCGCTCGCCGGTCAGGAGAGGGCGTTGGCGCCGCCGATGATGTCGAGCAGCTCCATGGTGATGTGGGTCTGGCGGGCGCGGTTGTACTGGCGGGTGATCGTGCGGATCATCTCCTCGGCCGCGTCGGTGGCCGCCTTCATCGCCACCATCCGGGCGCTCTGCTCGGAGATGGCGGCCTCCTGGAAGGCCTGGAAGAGGCGGATGCGCACCGTCGCCGGGAGCAGCTCGTCGAGCAGCTCCCGGGCGCCGGGGCGCAGCTCGTACTCCACCCCTTCGCCCGCCGCCGCCGTGGCGGGGGGGCGCAGCGGCAGGAGCGGCACCTGCTCCGGCCGCTGGAGGCCGGCGGAGTGGAAGCGCATGTGGACGACCTCGACGGCCGAGATCTCGCCGGCGAGGAAGCGCCGCATCAGCTCGGTGGCGAACGGCTCGACCTCCTCGTAGCGGGGGGTGTCGCCGAGATCGCCGTGCTGGGCGCGCATCGGCCGGCGCTGGAAGCGGAAGTAGCCGATCCCCTTCTTGCCGAAGACGTGCAGCTCGGTCGGCGTGCCGGCCGCGGCGAGCTCGTCGAGCCGCGCCGTCGCGGTGCGCAGGACGTGGGCGTTGTAGCCGCCGCACAGACCCCGGTTGCTGGTGAGGACCAGGACGGCCACCGGGGCGTCGCCGGCGGGGGTGGCGAGCAGCGGGTGCGAGGCCTCGCCGGTGCCCCGGGAGAGCTCGGCGACGAGCTCGGCGAGCCGCTCCACGTACGGCCGGGAGGCGGTCGCACGGCCGAAGGCGGCCTGGAAGCGCGCGGTGGCGATCAGCTGCATCGTGCGCGTGATCTTGCGGATGTTCTGGATCGCCTTGCGGCGCTTGACCAGCACGCGGCGGTTGGCCATCGGCTCTCACCCCCTCCCGTCGGCGCGGCCGGCGCTCAGGCGCCCTCGCTGCGCAGCCACTGCGCCTTGAACTCGTGCGCGGCCTTCTGGATCCGCTCGCCGAGCTCGGAGCCGAGCTCCTGCCGGTTTCGCAGCTCCTCGAGCAGCTCCGGATGGTGGTCGTGGAACTGCTTCAGCAGCGCAGCTTCGAACGGGAGGACGCGGGCCACCGGCAGGTCGTCGAGCACGCCCTGGCCGGCGAGGAAGATCGAGATCACCTGCTCGTAGACGTCGTACGGCTGATAGAGGGGCTGCTTGAGCAGCTCGACCATCCGCCGGCCGCGATCGAGCTGGCGCTGGGTGGCGGCGTCGACGTCGGTGCCGAGCTGCGAGAAGGCCTCGAGCGCGCGGAAGGCGGCGAGGTCGAGGCGCAGCGAGCCGGCGACCTTCTTCATCGCCTTGCGCTGCGCGTTGCCGCCGACGCGCGAGACCGAGATGCCGACGTTGATCGCGGGGCGGACCCCGGCGAAGAAGAGGTCGGGCTCGAGGTAGATCTGGCCGTCGGTGATCGAGATGACGTTGGTCGGAATGTAGGCCGAGACCTCGCCTTCGAGGGTCTCGATGATCGGCAGCGCGGTCATCGAGCCGCCGCTGTCGGGGAAGCGGTGGACGCGGTAGGCGTCCGGCTCGGCGAGCGAGGCCCGGAACGCCTCGGCCCGCTCGCGCCCCTGCGGACGGTGGTAGAGGCCGTCGGCGGCGTCGGGCCGCACCTCGGCCGGCGCCTCGAGGCCCTCGGGGTGGACGAGGGCGAGGGTGCGATCGCGGCTGTCGGCCGGAGCCGCGACCGGCACCACGCCGTACTCGTCGCGGAGCTTGACCGACCGCTCGAGGAGCCGGGAGTGGAGGTAGAAGACGTCGCCCGGATACGCCTCGCGGCCGGGCGGACGGCGCAGCAGGAGCGAGAGCTGCCGGTAGGCGGCGGCCTGCTTGGTCAGGTCGTCGTAGATGCAGAGCGTGGCCCGCCCCTCCCGGTACATGAAGTACTCGGCCATCGCGGCCCCGGCGTAGGGGGCGATGTACTGCAGCGGGGCGGGGTCGGAGGCCGCGGCCGAGACCACGATCGTGTAGTCCATCGCCCCCATCTCGCGCAGCTTCTCGACGAGGCCGACGACCGTCGACTCCTTCTGGCCGATGGCGACGTAGATGCAGACGACGTCGCCGCCGCGCTGGTTGATGATGGTGTCGATGGCGATCGCCGTCTTGCCGGTACGCCGGTCGCCGATGATCAGCTCGCGCTGGCCGCGGCCGATCGGGATCATCGCGTCGATCGCCTTGATGCCGGTCTGGAGCGGCTCGTTGACCGGCTGGCGCTGGGCGATGCCGGGCGCCTTCCACTCGAGCGGCCAGCGGTGGGGCGTCTCGATCACCCCGCGGCCGTCGAGCGGGCGGCCGAGCGGATCGACGACCCGGCCGACGAGCGCCTCGCCGCAGGGCACCGAGAGCAGCTCGCCGGTGCGGCGGACCTCGTCGCCCTCCTTGATCTCGAGGTAGTCGCCGAGGATGACGACGCCGACCGAGCTCTCCTCGAGGTTGAAGACCTGCCCCGAGGCGCCGTTGGCGAACTCCAGGCGTTCGCCGGCCATCGCGTTCGACAGGCCGTAGACGCGGGCGATGCCGTCACCGACCTCCAGCACCCGGCCCACCTCGCGCAGGTCGAGCTCGGAGCGGAAGGTGGCGATCTCCTGCGCGATGACCGAGCTGATCTCGTCGACTCTGAATCTCATGCCTTTACCTCAGGACGCCCGGCCACGGGCCAGGATGATCTCTTGGGACGTGCGTTGGGAGAGCTGGTCGCGAAGGCGATCGAGCTTGCTCCGGAGGCTGGTGTCGAACTTCCGGTCGTGTGCCCGCACCACGAGGCCGCCGAGCAGCCCGGGCTCGACCCGCTCGAGCAGGTGCGCCCGGTTGCCGGTGAGCCGTTCGGTGAGCGCGGAGATCTCGGCGCGCTGGGCGTCGGTGAGCGGAACGGCGCTCGCGACGTGGACGTCGAGGATGTGACGCTCCTCCTGGAGGAGCTTCCGGTACGCCTCGACGATCGCCGGGAAGAGGGCGAGGCGGCCGCGCGCGTTGAGCACCTGGAGGGTGTCGACGAACAGGTCGCTCGCCCGGTTCCGGAAGATCCGCTCGATCGCCTCCCGCCGCCGGTCCGGGTCGGAAAGCGGCGAGAAGAGCGCCTCGGCGAGCTCGGGCCGCTCGCGGCCGAAACGGGCGAGCTCCTGGAGCTCGGCGAGCAGCAGCTCGGACTCGCCGCGGGCCTCCGAGAGCCGGAGGAGGGCCTCCCCGTAGACCCTGGCGATCGCGCTCTGCTGGTCTTCGCCGGGCACGTCAGTTCTCGCTCCGGTCGATGGCGGCGATCGAGTCGGCGATCAGCCGCGCGTGGTCGGCGGCCGCGATCTCGCGGCCGAGGATGCGCTCGGCGACCGCCACCGCGAGCTGTCCCGCGTAGTCGTGGATCTCCCGCTTGGCGGTCTCGGTGGCCAGCGCCACCTCGCGCCGGGCCCGCTCGAGGGTCTGGCGCGCCTCGGTCTGCGCCTCCTCCTGGAGCTGGCGCCGCAGGCTCTCGCCGTCGCGCCGCGCCTTCTCGACGATCTCCGCCGCTTCGCTGCCGGCCGCCGCGAGGCGCTTCTCGTACTCGGCGAGCCGGGTCTCGGCGCTCTCGCGGTCCTGGCGGGCCTGCTCGAGCGAGCTGCGGATGAACTCCTCGCGGGCCTGCAGGCCGCGCAGCAGCGGCCCCCAGGCGTACTTGCCGAGGACCAGGACGACGAGCAGGAAGATCACCAGGGTCCAGATGGCGTTGCCCACGTCCCCGGCGAACGGATTGCTCCCGCCCTCCTCGGCCGCGACGAGCGGCGCGGCGAGCAGCAGGGCGGCGGCGAGCGAAAGGGTAGTCGGTCTCATGCCTCGAGCCTCGCGGAAGATCCCGCGTCCCCCCCGCGCGCGGGAGGGACGCGGGCGTGGGGGGATCAGAGGACTGCCAGGAGCCCGACGACGACCGCGAAGAGGGTCGCGCCCTCGATCATCGCGGCGGTGATGATCATCGCGGTGTTGATCTCGCCGGCGACCTCGGGCTGCCGGGCCATCGCCTCCACCGCGGCGCTGCCGACCCGCGCGATGCCGCTGGCGCCGCCGATGATGATCAGCGCCGCGCCGATCGCGCCGCCGAGCTTCCGGGCGCCGTCGTCGGTGAGAATCGGGCCCCAGCCGTCGGCCGCGAACGCCGCGGGGGCGAACAGCAGGAAGCCCCCGAACAGGATCATGGTCAGCGCCACTCTGGACACGGTCTTGCGGTTCATGTGCTCTCCTTACCGTCGATTGTCTTGCTGCGCGGCCGGGCGGGGCCGGCCGCCGTCATCACGTTCGCCATCGCTGTCGTGCCTCACGGCCCGTGGGCCCCGCGCCGGTTCGGGCATGGCGAGATTCGGATCTCTCAATGGGCCCCCTCCGCCGCCGGGCCGGTCTCGTGGTCGTGATGGAAGACCACCGACATGCCGAGGAAGAGCGAGGAGAGGAAGGTGAAGATGAACGCCTGCAGGAAGGCGACGAAGATCTCGAGCATGGAGATCGCCACGCTGCCCAGGACGACCGGCACGCCCACCCCGAGCGCGCCCCAGGCGCCGTACGCGGCGCCGGCCGAGAGGATGAAGCCGAGGAGCACGGCGAGCAGGATGTGCCCGGCCATCATGTTGGCGAAGAGACGGATGGCGAGGGCGAAGATCTTGGCTGCGAGGCCGAGGAGCTCCACCGGCACGAGCAGCGGCGCGAGCCAGAGCGGCCCGGGGCAGAAGTGCGCCAGATAGTGGCGCCCGCCGAGGCGCAGGCCGTTGACGACCATCATCGCCATGGTCGACAGCGCGAGGGTGGCGGTGACCCAGATGTTGCCGGTGGCGGTGCCGCCGAGGTGGATCTTCGTGACGAGACCGCTGACCGCCGCGATCGGCAGCAGCCCGAGGAGGTTGACGGTCAGCACGAAGAAGAAGGCGCTCCAGAGGTACTTGATGAACCGGTCGGTGTACGGCCCGAGGGCGGGCGCGACGACCTGCGTGCGCAGGTACTGGCAGATCGCCTCGAAGAAGTTCGCCGGTCCGGTCGGCACCATGGAGTCGATCTGCCCGGGCCCCCGGCGGTGACGCACCCAGCGGGGGACGAAGAGCATCAGCAGGAGCCCGGCGACGATCAGCATCACGATCTGGTCGGAGAGGAGCGTGAGCTTGCCTTCCGGCGTGAGCAGCCCCGGTTCGACCGGCAGCTGCCGGATCGGGTGCGGAACGACGTGGGAGAGCGGGTTGCCGTCGGCCACGGGGTCAACCTCCCGGCTTCCCGGCAACGGTCAGCTGCCGGGCGGTGTACGTCGCCTCGGCGGCGAGCATGACGAGGTAGCTCAGGGCGATCCAGATCAGGACGGGGGCCTTCGGCAGGAGGCCGGAGAGCACGAGGACGAGAGTGAGGATCCCGACGAGGAGGAACCGCAGCACCATCGTCGCGAGCAGGGCCGAGGTCCGGGCGCCGTGACGCCACCGCACCACGAGCGGCAGCACGCCGACCCCGGTCGCGAAGAGGCTCACCCCGATCCCGGTCGCCATCGCGGCGACGCCCGGCCGCCCCGCCAGGCGGACGGTAGGCAGCAGGCCGAGGGCCGCCAGCAGCACCGCGGTGCCGCCGAGCAGGGCGAGCAGCCGGGCGTAGCACCGGGGGGTCAGGAGCGAACTGGCCATCATTCGCGGTCTTTCTCCTCCTGCTCTGCCTCGTGTGCCGCGCGCAGCGAGGCCTTGATCAGGTTGTACAGCCCCCCCACGAGCCCGAGCAGGGCGCCGATGAGCACCCCCCAGGGTTGCGAGCCCCGCTGGCGGTCCACCCACCAGCCGAGGAGGGCGAAGCCGCCGATCGCCGCCGCCAGCTCGAACCCGGCGTTGGCCAGGCGCAGCCAGGGAGCGCGCCGGTCCGGACGAGAGGGCATCGCAGAAGCCAGCATCCGCCGCCACGGATCGTGACCGCAGCCATGGCGGCAAGGGAGACAACGGAAGGCGGCACCCGCCGCCTCCAAGAGCGGAAGCATAACAGGGCGTTCGGCCGGGCGGAAGCCTCGGCCCGGGCGTGACCCTTGCCTTCGGGGGGCCGCCCCCCTGAGGATAGCGGGAACCGACGAGGAGCCTCCCCGATGAGCGATCAGCCCGGACTCAGCGATCTCCAGCAGCGGCTCGACCGCGTCGCCGAGGGCGGCGGGGAGGAGCGGATCCGCCGCCAGCACGAGGCGGGCAAGCTCACCGCGCGGGAGCGGGTCGAGCTGCTCCTCGATCCCGGCTCGTTCGTCGAGATCGACGCTCTCGTCACCCATCGCTGTACCGACTTCGGCATGGAGAAGCAGCAGTTTCCCGGGGACGGGGTCGTCTGCGGCTACGGCACGATCGATGGCCGTCTCGTCTACCTCTTCGCCCAGGACTTCACCATCTTCGGCGGCTCGCTCTCGGAGACCAACGCCCGGAAGATCTGCAAGGTGATGGATCTCGCGGTGGCCAACGGCGCCCCGATCATCGGCCTGAACGACTCGGGCGGCGCCCGGATCCAGGAGGGGGTGATGTCGCTCGCCGGCTATGCCGACATCTTCCTGCGCAACACCCTCACCTCCGGGGTGGTGCCGCAGATCAGCGCGATCATGGGCCCCTGCGCCGGCGGCGCGGTCTACTCGCCGGCGATCACCGACTTCGTCTTCATGGTCGAGGGGACGAGCTACATGTTCGTCACCGGCCCCGAGGTGATCCGGACCGTCACCCACGAGGAGGTGACCAAGGAGGAGCTCGGCGGCGCCGCCACCCATGCCACGAAGAGCGGGGTCTGCCACTTCACGGTCGCCAACGACGCCGCCTGCCTCGCCGGGATCCGCGACCTGCTCTCCTATCTGCCGAGCAACAACCTCGGGGATCCGCCGCCGGGCCCGGAGAACGACCCCCCGGAGCGGGAGGAGGCCTGGCTCGACGAGGTCGTGCCCGCCGACCCGAACCGCCCGTACGACATCAAGAAGCTCATCGGCGGGGTGATCGACGACGGCCGCTTCCTCGAGGTGCACGCCGCCTACGCCCGCAACCTCGTGGTCGGCTTCGCCCGCTTCGGCGGGCGGGCGGTCGGGATCGTCGCCAACCAGCCCGCCTACCTCGCCGGGGTGCTCGACATCGATGCCTCGCTCAAGGGGGCCCGCTTCGTGCGCTTCTGCGACGCCTTCAACCTCCCGCTGGTCGTCTTCGAGGACGTCCCCGGCTTCCTGCCCGGAACCCAGCAGGAGTTCGGCGGGATCATCAAGCACGGCGCCAAGCTCCTCTACGCCTTCGCCGAGGCGACGGTGCCGAAGATCACGATCATCACCCGCAAGGCGTACGGCGGGGCGTACTGCGTGATGGCCTCCAAGCACATCCGCACCGACGTGAACCTCGCCTATCCGACCGCCGAGATCGCGGTGATGGGGCCGGAAGGGGCGGTCAACATCCTCTACAAGCGGGAGCTCGACGCCGCCGGCGACGGCGCCGCGGCGCTGCGGGCCGAGAAGGTCGCCGAGTACCGCGCGAAGTTCTCCAACCCCTACATCGCCGCCGAGCGGGGGTTCGTCGACGCCGTGATCCCGCCGCGCACCACCCGCGGGCAGATCATCCGCGCTCTCCGCCAGCTCGAGAGCAAGCGGGCCTCCACCCCGCCCAAGAAGCACGGCAACCTGCCGCTCTAGGCGGGCGCGCCCGGCCCGCGCCGACGGCACCGGTCCGGGGGCGGTTCGGGTTGGCGGATGCCCTCGCCGGGCGATAGAGTCGAGGGCCGGCCGCGGCGTCGGAGTGCCGGTCGGCCAAGGAGAAAGAGACGATGCGGGAGCGAGATCGAGCGCTGCGGCGCCGGCGCAAGCGGCGCGAGGAGCGCCTCAAGGAACGGGCGGCGGTCGCCCGCGGCAAGGACGGCGCGGCCGCCGCCGAGAAGAAGCCGGCGGCGCGCAAGACGGCGAAGAAGGCCACCGCGGCCGAGGCGGGCGAGAAGAAGGCGCCCGCCAAGCGGCCGGCGAAGAGCGAGGCCGAAGCCCCGCCAGAGCCCCCCGCCGAAGGCTGAGGAGCGCCGCGGCGATGCGCGTCGCACTCGGCGCGGACCACGCCGGCTTCGAGCTGAAGGACCATCTCCTCACCTGGCTCGCCACGCGCGGGGTGGCGGGGCTCGACTGCGGGGTCCACGGCCCGGAATCGGTCGACTACCCGGATCAGGCGGCCGCGGTGGCGGCGCTGGTGAGCGCCGGCGAGGCCGATTTCGGCATCCTCGTCTGCGGCAGCGGGGTCGGGATGGCGATCGCCGCGAACAAGCTCCCCGGGGTGCGGGCCGCCCACTGCCACGAGCTCTTCGTGGCCCGGCTCGCCCGCGCCCACAACGACGCGAACGTGCTCACCCTCGGCGCCCGGGTGGTTGGTCGGGGTCTCGCCGAGGCGCTCGTCGAGGCGTTCCTCGACACCCCCTACGAAGCAGGCCGGCACGCGCGCCGGATCGAGAAGATCGGCGCCCTCGAACGCCCGGCCGGGAGAGACTGAAGATGCCGAGTTACCTGACCCTCGAAGCGAGTGACCCGGAAGTCGCGGCCGCGATCGGCCGGGAGCGCGGACGCCAGAACGACGGCCTGGAGCTGATCGCCTCGGAGAACTTCGTCAGCCGCGCGGTGATGGAGGCGGCCGGCAGCGTGCTCACGAACAAGTACGCCGAGGGGTATCCCGGGCGGCGCTACTACGGCGGCTGCGAGCACGTCGACGAGGTCGAGCGGCTCGCCATCGCGCGCGCCAAGGAGCTCTTCGGGGCCGAGCACGTCAACGTGCAGCCTCACTCCGGCACCAGCGCGAACATGGCGGTCTACTTCGCCTTCCTGCGCCCGGGCGACACGCTCATGGGGATGGATCTCTCCTGCGGCGGCCACCTCACCCACGGCCACCGGCTCTCCTATTCGGGGCGCGACTTCCCCGTCGTCGCCTACGGCGTCGACCGGGAACGGGAGCGGATCGACTTCGACGAGGTGGCGCGGCTCGCCCGCGAACACCGGCCGAAGCTGATCGTCTGCGGCGCCTCCGCCTACAGCCGGCAGATCGACTTCGCCGCCTTCCGCGCCGTGGCCGACGAGGTCGGAGCGCTCCTGATGGCCGACATGGCTCACATCGCCGGGCTCGTCGCCACCGGGCTCCACCCCTCGCCGGTGCCCCACTGCGACTTCGTCACGACGACGACCCACAAGACGCTGCGCGGCCCGCGCGGCGGGCTCGTCCTCTGCCGCGAGAAGCACGCCAAGGAGATCGACCGCGCCGTCTTCCCCGGCATCCAGGGCGGGCCGCTCATGCACATCATCGCGGCCAAGGCGGTGGCGCTCGGCGAGGCCCTCTCCGGCGAGTTCAGGGCGTATCAGAAGCAGGTGGTGGCCAACGCCCGGCGGCTCGCCGAGCGGCTCGCGGGCCACGGCTTCCGGATCGTCTCGGGCGGCACCGACAACCACCTCTTCCTCGTCGACGTGGCGGCCCGGGGGCTGACCGGCAAGCTCGCCGAGAAGGCGCTCGACGAGGCGGGGATCACGGCGAACAAGAACACGATCCCGTTCGACGCCAACCCGCCGCTCGTCGCCTCGGGCATCCGGCTCGGCACGCCGGCGCTGACCACCCGCGGGATGGACGAGGCGGCGATGGACGAGGTCGGGGACTTGATCGCGGCGGCGCTCGCCGCCCCGGAGGACGCGGCGGCGCTCGCGGGGGTCAGGGAGCGGGTGGTGGCGCTCACGGCGCGGTTCCCGCTCTACGACCCGCTCTCATGAGCCCGTTCTCCCACCGCGACCCCCGCCGGGGAGGGCGGCTCGCCGCGGATTGGGCACCTGATTCCTGGCGGCGCCGCCCGGCCGCGCAGCAGCCCGAGTACGACGATCCGGCGGCGCTCGCGGCGGCGGTCGCCGAGCTGGCGCGGCTGCCGCCGCTCGTCACCTCCTGGGAGGTCGAGCTGCTCAAGGGGCAGCTCGCCGAGGCGGCGGCGGGGCAGCGCTTCCTCCTCCAGGGAGGCGACTGCGCCGAGAGCTTCGCCGACTGCACCTCCGCGACGATCGCCGCGAAGCTGAAGATCCTCCTGCAGATGAGCCTCGTGCTCGTCCACGGCAGCAAGCGGCGGGTGATCCGGGTGGGGCGGTTCGTGGGGCAGTACGCCAAGCCGCGCTCGCAGCCGGCCGAGGAGCGGGACGGACAGGTGCTGCCCGCCTACCGGGGCGACATCGTCAACCACCCCGAGTTCTCGCCCGAGAGCCGGCGGCCCGATCCGCAGCTCCTCCTGCGCGGCTACGAGCGCGCGGCGCTCACCCTCAACTTCGTCCGGGCGCTGATCGACGGCGGCTTCGCCGACCTCCATCACCCCGAGTACTGGCGGCTCGATTTCGCCCGCGACGCCCCGCTCGCGGCCGAGTATCAGCGCCGGGTCGCGGCGATCGCCGACTCGCTGCGTTTCATGGAGACGCTCGCCGGGCAGCGGCTCGGCGAGCTCGGGCGGATCGACTTCTTCGCCAGCCACGAGGGGCTCCACCTGCTCTACGAGCAGGCCCAGACGCGGCAGGTGCCGCACCGCGAGGGGTGGTACGACCTGACCACGCACTTCCCGTGGATCGGGATGCGGACCGCCGATCCGGGCTCGGCGCACGTCGAGTTCTTCCGCGGCGTCTCGAACCCGATCGCGGTGAAGGTCGGCCCGGCGATGACCCCGGAGTGGCTCGGGGAGCTGATCGACCGGCTCGATCCCCACGCGGAGCCGGGGCGGCTGACCCTGATCCACCGCTTCGGGGCCGATCAGATCGCGCGCTGCCTGCCGCCGCTCGTCGAGGCGGTGCGGCGGCGCGGGCGGCGGCTGCTCTGGACCTGCGACCCGATGCACGGCAACACCGAGACCACGCCGGAGGGGATCAAGACCCGGCGCTTCGACCGGATCCTGAGCGAGCTCGAGCAGGCGTTCGACCTCCACGAGCGGCTCGGCGGTCACCTCGGCGGGGTCCATTTCGAGCTCACCGGCGAGGACGTGACCGAGTGCGTCGGCGGCGCGTGCGGGCTCGCCCCGGCCGACCTCAAGCGGGCGTACCGGTCGCAGGTCGATCCGCGCCTCAACTACGAGCAGGCGCTCGAGATGGCGCTGCTCATCGCGCGCCGGATGGCCGGCGCCGCCCGGTGATGGCGGCGCCCGCTCAGGGGGGCGGCAGGCCGTAGCGCCGCCGCAGCCGCCGGCGGAGGTCGCCGAGCAGGAAGATCGAGCCGGAGACCACGGTGAGCGGGGGCCGCGGCCGGAGAGCGGCGGAGAGGGCGCGGCCGCGGTCGGGGACGACCTGGGCCGGTACCGGCGCCGGAAGCAGCGCCGGGAGCGAGGCGGCAGGCCGGGCCCGCGGCGAGGCGGGTTCGGTGAAGACCACCCGGTCGGCGTGCGGAGCCAGCGCGGCGAGCATGCCGGCCGCGTCCTTGTCGTCGAGGGCGCCGAAGAGCAGCGTGCCGCGCGCCCCGCGGGCGGCGAGGAACTCGGCGAGCCGCCGCGCCCCGTCGGGGTTGTGGGCGGCGTCGAGCAGCACCCGGTCGCCGGTGGGCAGAAGGACGCTCTCGAGCCGCCCCGGCCAGCGGGTCGCGGCCACCCCCTGCCGGATCGCCGCGGGACCGATCGCCGGCCAGCCGAGTGCGCGGAGCCGCTCGGCGGCGTGGACGGCGAGCAGGAGGTTCGCCGCCTGGTGGCGGCCCGCGAGCGGGAGGCGGAGCCGCCAGCGCCCGGCGGGGGTGACGATCGCGAGCCGCTGTCCTTCCCAGCCCTCTTCGAGGAAACGGGTCTCCGCGAGCCACGGCCCGAGGTCGAGGAAGCTCGCCCCCACCGCGGCCGCCTGGGCGGCGAGGGCGGCGGTGGCCTCCGCGCTCCCGGCGAGGGCGAGCGCCGGGCGGCCGGGGCGGAAGATCCCGGCCTTCTCGCGGGCGATCGCGGCGCGCGTCTCGCCGAGAAACTCCCGGTGGTCGAGGTCGATCGCGGTGACGAGCGAGAGCTCGGGCCGGGCGAGGTTGGTGGCGTCGAGCCGCCCTCCCATCCCCACCTCGAGCACCGCGAGATCGACCCGCTGCCGGGCGAAGGCGAGGAAGGCGGCCGCCGTCATCGCCTCGAAGTAGGTCGGCGCGCGGCCGCCGCCGACGGTGCTCGTGGCGACGACCTCCGCGAGGAGCCGGGCGAGGCGGCGGTCCGGGAGCGGGAGGCCGTCCACCCGGATCCGCTCCGCCGGGCGTTCGAGATGCGGCGAGGTGTAGAGGCCGGTGCGCAGCCCCGCGGCCTGGAGGATCGCCGCGAGGAGCGCGGCGGTGGAGCCCTTGCCGTTCGTGCCCGCCACGAGCACGCTCGGGAACCGGAGCTGGGGATCGCCGAGGGCGGCGAGCAGCGCGCGGGTCGCCTCGAGCCCGAGGCGGATCCCTTCCCGCTCGAGCCGGGCGAGGAGCGGAGCGAGCGCGGCCACGGGCGGGCGCGTCAGGCGGCGGCGGTGAGCAGGTGCAGGCAGCGGGCGAGCGTCGCCTTCAGCTCGGCCCGCGGGACCACGAGGTCGAGGAAGCCGTGCTCGAGCAGGAACTCGCTGCGCTGGAACCCTTCGGGCAGGCTCTGCCGGATCGTCTGCTCGATCACCCGCGGGCCGGCGAAGCCGATGAGCGCCCCCGGCTCGGCGATGTTCAGATCGCCGAGCATCGCGAAAGAGGCGGTCACGCCCCCGGTCGTCGGGTCGGTGAGCACCGAGAGGTAGGGAACCCGGCGCTCCCGCAGGCGGGCGAGCGCGCTCGCGATCTTCGCCATCTGCATGAGCGAGAGGATCCCCTCCTGCATCCGGGCGCCGCCGGAGGCGGAGACCACGACGAGCGGGCGGTGCTTCTCGCCCGCGTGCTCGGCGGCGCGGGTGAGCTTCTCGCCGACCACCGAGCCCATCGAGCCGCCCATGAACCGGTAGTCCATGACCGCGAGCACGACCGGCACGCCGCCGAGCGTCCCCTCGAGCACGCGCACCGCGTCGGGGCTTCCGACCGCCTGCTGGTAGGCGTGGAGCCGGTCGGCGTAGGCGCGGGTGTCACGGAAGCGGAGCGGGTCGGTGGGGCGGACCGCGGCGAAGAGCTCGCGCACGCCGCCCTCGTCGAGCAGCAGCCGGATCCGCTCGGGGGCGTCGATGCGGAAATGGTGCCCGCACTTCGGACAGACCCGCAGGGTGCGCTCGAGCTCGCGGGCGAAGAGCACCTCGCGGCAGTCGTCGCAGCGGACCCAGAGCCCCTCGGGCACGGGCGAGCGCGGCGGCCAGCCGCGCAGCGGCTTCGGGGTGCGAGTCTTCCGGAACCAGGCCATGGCGCGCGTACCGAAAAGCTAGCGCCGGGCCCGTTCCGGCCCGGCGCTGCGATGCGGGGTTGCGGGACCGGAGGCGCCCGGGCGGGGCGTCAGATCTCCGCCGCCCCTTCCTCTTCCGCCTCGAGGTCGTTCGGGATGCCGAGCCGCAGGCAGGCGGCGTCGTACATCTGCCGCGCCGCCTTCTTGCCCTGCTGGAGCTGGGCGAGGCGCTCCTTGACCTTGGCGAGCTCCTCCTCGATCTGGCGGTCGAGGTCGGAGATCTCCTGCTTGGTCACCGCCAGGGTGTTCTCGTAGAACTTCCGCTGCTGATCGGACAGGCTCATCGCTTACCTCCCAAGGCGAATTCGGTGCGCGACCGTTGCGCCCGCGCAACTCCAGCGTCAAAGCTTAAACGGGATCCTCACCGGATACCAGACCTTCACCGGCACGCCATCCTTCGTCGCCGGCCGGAAGGTGGCCGACCGGCCGGCCTGGAGCGCCGCCTCGTTGAAGCCGACCTCCTGCGGGAACGGCTTGTCGAGCCGGGTGTCGATCACGCGTCCGTTCTCGTCGACGAGCAGCGCCACGACCACCTCGCCCTGGACCTTGAGCCGGCGTGCGAGCGGCGGGTAGGCGGGCGTCGCGATATTGATCAGGGCCGGGGGAGTCACGCCCGGGCCGAGCTCGACGAGCTCGCCGCGACGTACCGACGGCGGCGTGGGGGTGGGCGCCGGGGTGGGCCGTGGGGTCGGCGTGGGCACCGGGGTCGGTGCCGGAGTCGGTGCCGGGGTCGGCTCCGGAGTGGGCTCGGGCGTGGGCTCCGGCGTCGGTTCCGGGGTCGGGACGGCGGTCGGTACCGGCGCCGGCGCCGGCGTCGGAGCGGGGGGCGGCGTCGGCACCGGAGGCGGCGCCACGGTCGGCTCCGGCACGGCCGGGGCGGGAGCCTCGTCCGTGGCGGGGAGCGCTTCGGCCGGCGCCGGTTCGCTTTCCGGAAGCGTCACGGCCGGCGGTGCCGGCGACGAGGCGGGGCTCTCCGGCGTGCCACCGCCACGGCCGAAGAGGAAGAAGAGCGCCACGGCGAGCAGCGCCGCCGCCGCGATGCCGCCGTAGAGCGGCAGGCGGCTGCGGGCCGGGACGGTTTCGTCGACCTCGACGTCGGTGGCCGGCGCGACGACCGGAGCCGCCGGCGTCACGGGCCGCGCCGGGGTGACGGGCGGGGGCGTGGTGGCGCGGGGCCGCTCCGGAGCGGGGGTGGTGGCCGGCGCCGCGGCGGGGGCGTCCGCCGTGGGCGCCGCCGCGGGCGCCTCGACGTCGAAGAGGTGGCGAACGAACGCCGCGAGATCGCCCTGTGACGGCGTGGGCTTGAGCGCGAAGAGGACCTTCTCGATCTCGCGCTGCATCTCGCCGGCGGTCTGGAACCGCTCGCCGGGCTCCTTGGCCAGCGCCCGCAGCACCAGGGTGTTGACCTCGAGCGGCAGCCGGGCGTCGAGGTCGCGCGGCGCCTGGATCCGCCCTTCGCGGACCGCTTCGAGCACCGACATCTCGCTGTCGCCCGCGAAGAGGCGCCGGCCGGTGAGCATCTCGAAGAGGATCGAGCCGAGCGAGAAGATGTCGGAGCGCGCGTCGACGGGCCGCCCCCAGGCCTGCTCGGGGGACATGTACTGGAGCTTGCCCTTCAGCGCGCCCATCTGCGTCTTGCTCGCCTTGGTCACCGCCTTGACGATGCCGAAGTCGCAGAGCTTGATCTCCCCCTCGTAGCTGATCAGGACGTTCTGCGGCGAGACGTCGCGATGGACGAGGCCGAGCTCGCGCCCTTCGAAATCCTTCTTCCGGTGGGCGTAGTCGAGGGCGTTGGCGAGGCGGGAGGCGATGAACAGCGAGAGCCCGAGGGGGATCGAACGCCCCTTCTGGCGGGCGGTGTTGAGGATGCTGCGCAGATCCTTGCCCTCGACGTACTCCATGGCGATGTAGAAGTCGTCGCCGGCCTTGCCGAGGTCGTGGATGTGGATGATGTGGTTGTGATCGAGCTGCGCCGCCAGCTTCGCCTCGTCGATGAACATCGTGACGAAGTCCGAGCTGTCGGTCAGGTGCGGCAGGATGCGCTTGATCGCGACCGTCTTCTGGAAGCCCTCGAGCCCCTTCTTCCGGGCCTTCCAGACCTCCGCCATGCCGCCGATGGCGATCCGCTCGAGCAGCTGGTAGTCGCCGAGCACGTCGCTCTTCGGTCGCGCGTCGGGCTTGGTCTTCACCCGCTGGGTGGCGGCGGGGTCGAACCCCTTGCCCGGTCGCCCCTTCGGATGGGCGAGCGCCTCGATCGCGGCGAGGTCGACCTCCCCCGAGGGGCGGCGAACGGCACTCTCCGGCCTGGGCGTCGGCGTCGGCGTGGCGACCGGCGGCGGGGCCGGGGGGGCCGGCGGCTTGGCGACCGGGGCAGCCGGCGGCTCGGCGGCCGGGGGGGGCGGCGGCTCGACAGCCGGGGGGGCCGGCGGCTCGGCAGCCGGGGCAGCCGGAGTGGCCGGCGGCGCCGGTCGCGGTGTCGGGCGGCGCGTGGTGACGTCGAGACCGGAAAGCGTCTTGCTCAGCAGCTCTTCGATCTCGCCGCTCACGGCGGCCTTGTCGGCCGCGGCAGCGGGGCGGGGTGGCGCCGGGGGCGGCGGTGCCGCCGGGGCGGCCGGAGGAGGCGGGGCCGCCGCCGGTGCGCCCTCGGGCCCGGCCTCGTCGAACTCGGCGAGGAGGTCGGCGAACAGATCGCTGGAGGTCAGCTGCCGGGAGTCCGGGGGCGCGGCCAGGCTGGGTTTCGCCGCCGCCCCGAGCCGGTTGACGAGCATCCGCAGCTGCGATTCGGTGAACGGCTTGGAGAGAACCGCATCGGCGCCCAGGTCGTCGGCGTCGGCCTGGACGTTGGCCGGCAACAGGGCGACGCAGCCCGGCCCGCCGCGAGCCCGGGAGAAGACGTGGACGGAGTCGGCGGCCCCGGGCAGCTCGGTGCTGATCAGGACGAGCCGGGGACGCAGCTCGGCGGCGGTGCGAACCGCCTCGTCGTGGCCTGCGGCAACCTCGACTTCCCATCCGAGCGGCGCGAGCGTGTCACGGACCCGCTCGATGGTGAGCCTTTCGTTCTCCACAACGAGGATGAGCGACATCGAATCCTCCCGCTGCTGAACCCCGCCTTTGTAACACCCGCAACCCGCCCAAGTCAATCCGAAGCGGGGTCGAAACGCTTGTCTTCTCTCTACTTAGCTTAGGATCGGAAGGACGGGCGACGGCCGCCGCCGGGGGGCGGCGCCGGCCGCCGGGAGGCGGGACGAATGCCCGAGCAGGCAGAGCGGAAGCGCGACGAGCGGCCCCGGCGGCCGGTGCTGCGGGTGCTCGGCATCGATCCGGGCAGCCGCTTCACGGGATTCGGCCTGCTGGCGGTGGAGGGGAACCGGGTGGCCCTCGTCGAAGCGGGGCGCCTCGTGCCGGCTCCCGGCCGCGGGGTGCCGGAGCGGCTCGGGGAGCTCGCGGCGGGGCTGGCCGCGCTCCTCGACCGGCACGAGGTGGACGTCGCCGCCGTCGAGCGAACCTTCCACGGGGTGAACTCCCGCTCGCTGATCGTCCTCGCCGAGGCGCGCGGCGCGCTGCTCGCGGTGCTCGCCCAGCGGGGGATCCCGGTGCGGGAGTACGCCCCGGCCGAGGTGAAGGCGGCGGTCGCCGGCGGGCAGGCGACCAAGGAGGAGATCGGGCGGATGGTCGGGCTGCTGCTCGGCCCGGCCGGCCGGGGGTTGCCGGCCGACGCGGCAGATGCAGTGGCGGTGGCGCTGTGCTACTCTCGGAGGCGGCACTTTGACAGGCTGTCGGAGCGCGGGGAAAGCGAGGCCCGCGGCGACCGGAAACGCGCGTTGACCAGCCTGGCGAGCCGTGCTAACGTGCCGCCCTGTCGCCGCCGACCGTCGTGAACCCCCTGTCACCTGGCCTATCTCCGCGGAGCCTCGATCCCCTCGAACGATGCTCCCCGCAGCCGCGTCAGGTGCGCCCGACGGCGGATGGGAACTCGGCCCGCGGTAGGCGGGCCCAAACCTTCTAAGGAGGAAGACCGTGGGCACCTTTTGGAGTTACATGGAGCAGGGCGGACCGGTGATGTGGCCGCTCCTTTTCTTCTCGATCCTCGCGACGGCGTTCACGATCGAGCGCTTCATCGCCCTGCGGCGGGCGCGGATCAACGTCGGCGAGTTCCTGGCGAAGGTTCGCAAGGCGCTGATCGTCAACCGCTCCGTCCGCGACGCGGTGAAGATCTGCGAGCAGTACCGCGGCCCGGTCGCCTCCATCATGAAGGCCGGCCTGCTGAAGTACGGGCAGCCGAAGGAAGACGTCGAGAAGTCGATCGAGAACGCCGCGATCTTCGAGATGGGCCGGCTGGAGCGGGGTCTCATCGTGCTCGCCACGACCGCGAACGTCAGCCCGATGCTCGGCTTCCTGGGGACCGTGACCGGCATGATCCGGTCGTTCGACGCGCTCGCCAAGCAGGGCCTGCAGAACCCGGCCGCGGTCGCCTCGGGCATCTCGGAAGCCCTCATCACCACCGCCGCCGGTCTGTTCATCGCGATTCCGTTCCAGCTCATCTACAACTACTTCCAGAGCCGGGTCAACAAGTTCGTGCGTGACATCGAGACCTCCGCGCACATGCTGCTCGAGACCTTCGGCGAGATGGACCGCAGCGGCATCATGCCCGAGCGGGCCGACGCCCCGGCGGCGCCCAAGCTCGGCTGAGCCGCGGGAGCTGCGGCATGCGACTGAAGGCACGCCAGAAACCGAACGCGGTCGTCCCGACCGCCTCGATGGCGGATATCGTCTTCCTGCTCATCATCTTCTTCGTGTTGACGTTCAACGTCGACGTCGACAAGGCGCAGGTCATGCTGCCGAAGACGGGGCTGCGCTTCGAGGTGCCGAAGAAGTCCGCGGTGATCTCGGTCACCGAGGCCGGGCAGATCCGGGTGAGCAGCGGCGAGGAGACCTCCACCACCGTGAGCGGCTACGAGGACGTGCTCGCCTTCGCGGCCGAACAGGTGGCCCGCGATGCCGAAAAGGCCTTCATCCTGAAGGCCGACGCGCGGGTTCCCTACCAGACCATCGACCGGATCCTCGACTCGCTCAAGCAGGCGCGGGCGTCGACCATCTACCTGCTCTCCGATCAGGAGACGGTGGAAGGCGCGGGGTAGGAGGGCGGCGACGATGAAACTTCCCAAGCGTACCGTCAGCGACGAGGTCCCCACCTCCTCGATGGCGGACATCACCTTCCTGCTCATCATCTTCTTCATGGTGACGAACACCTTCGCGGCCACGCGCGGGCTCGATTTCGCGGTGCCGAAGGAGGACAAGAGCACCCAGACGATCGAGAAGCAGGAGTCCGTGCTCCTCGCCGTTCATCCCGGGGGGCGGTTCGAGGCCGACGGGCGGGCGATCGAGCTCGACAAGATCCTCGACTACCTCCGGCCCAAGCTCGAGCGGGATCCCCTGAAGCCCGTGATCATCCGGCCCGACCCGGACGCCTCCTACGGCGACATGGTGCGGGTCTTCGACGTGCTGCGGCAGGGGAAGGACAAGGGCGTCGAGGTGCGTAACATCTCGATCCCGACCCAGCGCGAGATCGAACAGTTCTGGTACTGACACGGCGGACGAGGGGCTCGCGATGGCCAACGACATGAAGACTCCACCGAACAGCAAGGGAAAGCCGGCGGCGGCAACCGACCAGGCTACGGCCGAGCTGCAGATCTACGCCCGCGAGTACGAGGAGGACCGCAAGGTCCTGCGGTGGTCCGTCGGTCTGGCGATCCTGTTCCACTTCGTGCTCTTCCTGATCCACCTGCCCGAAGTCGTCCAGGAAGTGCGGGCCGCGGAGAAGCCGAAGGTCTACGTGGTGCAGCAGGTTCGTTTCAAGCCGCCCACGCCGCAGCAGCAGCAGCAGATCCTGCAGCCCCGGGCGCGGAAGGTGCCGATCCCCGACCCGACTCCGGACGAGCCGGAACCGATCCGCACCATCGACGAGATCGATCAGCAGGTCGTCGACATCCCCGTCGACGACGTGCTCTTCGACATCCCGAGCGGACCGCCGCCCGAGAAGATCGACGACACCGTGCCGATCCAGGTCGTCGGTGACGTGCGGCCGCCGGAGAAGCTCTTCGCGCCGCAGCCGCAGTACACCGAGATCGCCCGCAAGGCCCGCATCTCCGGGGTCGTGATCGTGCAGGCGATCATCGACAAGCAGGGCAACGTCACCAACATCAAGGTCCTCAAGGGCCTGCCGATGGGTTTGGAAGAGGCCGCGGTCGACGCGATGAAGCAGTGGAAGTTCAAGCCCGCCACCCTGAACGGGCGGCCGGTCACGGTCTACTACAACCTGACGGTGAACTTCAAGCTGCAGTAGGGAGCCGTGGCGTTTCAGGGTTCACTCAAGGAGCTTCCCCTCCCCGACATCATCCAACTGGTGGCGGTGGGGGGGAAGACCGGGGTCTTCCAGCTGCGCAACGGCCCGGACACCGGGCAGATCTTCCTGCGCAAGGGGCAGATCGTGCACGCCATCGCCGGTCCGCTGACCGGCGAAGAGGCGATCTACGAGCTCGCGATCTGGCGGCAGGGTGAGTTCGTCTTCACGCCCGGCCAGGAGGCGGAGACCGTCTCCATCGAGCGTTCCAACACCAACCTCCTGATGGAGGCGGCGCGGCGGATCGACGAGTGGCAGGTGCTGTCGAAGAAGATCCCGTCCACCCGGCTGGTGCCGGTCTTCACCGTGGAGGGGGCGCGCACCTCGGTCTCCCTGACCCCGCAGGAGTGGTCGTTGATCTGCCGCATCGACGAGCGGCGGAGCATCGACGAGATCGCGATCGGTCTGGGCTCGTCGGCGTTCGACGTCTGCAAGGTCCTCTACGGTCTCGTGACCTCGGGACTGGTCACCCTCCGGGAGGATCTGCACCGTTTTCAGAGCGATGCGCTCCAGCGGCGCAGCGGTGAGGATCTCGGCCGCCTGGTGGACGGGATCCTCCACCGCGCCCAGGAGATGCTCGCCGGCAGCGAGCGGCAGGGCGAGATCGAGGCCGCTGCCCGGCAGGCGCGGGTCGGAATGGCGTCCGGCCGGCCGGTCGACGCGCTGCTCGATCTCGTCCGCGCCGGGGAGAAACTGATCTCTGCCGTGCTCGGGCCGAATCAGGCCAGGAGTTTTCTCGACCATGTCGACCGGCTGGTCGACGGCAGCTAAATTGCAAGCAGCGAGGGTCAGCCACGGCGTTTTCGCGGTGGCGGCCGTACGGCCGGAAGCCCCGCGAAGCCGCCCAGTCGGCGGCAGGAGGTCAGAGATGGCGAAGAACTGGACTCGTTTGGCTCTCGTCGGGCTCCTTCTCGGAGCTTCGGCCGGATGGGCCGGTTGGGAAGAAGGCGTGGCCGCGTTCAAGGCCAAGAACTACGCCCAGGCGGTCCGTGAGTTCGAGGGCGTGGTCGGCGAGCGGCCGGACTGGCCTCAGGGGCATCTCATGCTGGGCAAGGCGCTGCTCGGCGCGAACCGTACCGCGCAGGGGGTCGAGGCGCTGCGCAAGGCGTACGATCTCGCGCCCTCGGATACCGGCATCCAGCTCTCCCTGGCGCAGGCGTTCGTGAGCGCCGGCCGCCATGGCGACGCCGCGCAGCTGCTCGCCAAGGTCAACCAGGCCTCCCTCTCGAAGGAGCAGCAGGCGGCCTTCTCCAAGCTCTACACCACCGCGCTCCAGCAGTCGGGCCAGGGTGCCAAGGCGCAGGCCGAGCTGGAGAAGGCGGCGCGGGCCAACCCGAACGACAGCACGATCCAGTATCAGTTCGGGTCGCCGCGCTCAACGCCGGCAACACCGCCCAGGCGGTCCAGGCGCTCGAGCGGGCGGCGAAGAACGACCCGAAGAGCGCGGTCAAGCAGAAGGCCTACACCCAGGCGCTGATCCGTCAGGCGCAGGAGACGGGCGGCACCGCGAACGACCCGATCTACGTGAAGGCCGCGGAGTCCGCGAAGGCGCTCTACGCGCTCGAGGCCAACTACGAGAATCTCCTCCTGCTCGGCGAGGCGCAGCTGGGGGCGAAGCAGTACAAGGTCGCCGCCGACACCTTCACCCAGGCCGCGAGCCGCAATGCGAACGACTGGCTGCCGCTCTTCTATCAGGGGCAGGCGCACACCGCCGCGGGCAACTACGACGCCGCGGTGACCGCGCTGCGCGCGGCCCTGACCCGCAAGCCGACCGGCCGTGACCAGTCGCGAGTCAACAACCAGCTCGGCTTCGTCTTCGAGAAGCAGAAGAAGCTCAGCGACGCGATCGCGGCCTACCAGGCCGCCGGCAACGCCAGCGCCGCCGAGCGGGTGACGAAGAACGCCGAGATCGCCAAGCACAACGAGCAGGCCGCCGCCGAGGAGGCGAAGGCCAAGGAGCTCGCCGAGCAGGCGGCCAAGCTGCGCGAGGAGTTGGCGAAGAAGGGCGGGGGCGCCGCGCCGCCGCCGCTGCCCTGAAACCTCCCGGCAGCCGGTAACCGGCGACTCGAAACCTCCCGGGCCTCCGCGCGCTCCCGTGCGGGGGCCCGCCCTGTCTCCGGAGCCGGATTTCAGCTGGTGCCGGGCTCTCCGGCCACCTCGCGCCGGACCGAGAGGATCGCCCCGCCGAAGCCGGCGAGCGCGCCGATCGCCACCAGGACGAGCTGTTGCGGCCAGCCGAGAAAGCGACTGAGGAGGAGCTCCGCGGCGAGCGACGGCCCCAGGTTCGCGAGGAGGACGAGACGGATGAGCGCCAGGGCCGCGAGGGCGCCCACCGCGCCGACGAAGCCCTGCAGGAGACCCTGGACGTAGAAGGGGCCGCGCACGAAGAACTCCGTCGCCCCCACCAGCCGCTGCACGGCGATCTCGTCGCGATAGAGCAGGAGGATGAGCCGCACGACGCTCGCGATCGTGAAGATCGCGGCGCCGAGGAGCAGGCCGGAGAGCGCGAGGCCGGTGGCCCGGACGAGAGCGAGGAGCCGTCCGGCCTGGGCGAGCCAGTCGAGGTCGTCGTCGACCATCAGCACCGCGGGGTGGGTGCGCAGCTCGGTCACCCAGGCCGCGAAACGCTCGCTGCCGCGCTCTCCCGGAGGGATCTGCAGCTCCCAGGAAGGAGGCAGGGGATCTCCCTCCAGGCCGCTGAACAGGCCGGCGAGGCTCGGGAAGCTCTGGTGGAACCGGGCGACCGCCTCGGCGGCCGACACCTCCAGCAGGGCGGATCCCCGGCTGCCGGTCGCCACGAGGACCGCGAGCGACTGCAGCTCGGCGGCGCCGGCATCGGAGCGCAGGTAGAGGGTGAGGCGCGCCTGCTCCTGCCACTCCCCGACGGCGTGGGCGAGGTTCGAGGTCACCAGCTGGACGGTACCGCCGAGAAAGAGGCTGACCCCGATCGTGACGACCGCCAGCAGGCTCACCTTCCAGCTCCGCGCGAGCCCCACCGCCGCCTCGCGGAAGAAGTAGGCGAGAGCCTGGAAGAGGGTCATTCCGGCTCCTCCGTCACGGCGGCGAGCAGGTCGCCGGGCGGCAGCCGTTCGTCGCTGGCCAGCCGCCCGCGGTCGAGCGTGAGCACCCGCTGGCCGATCCGGCGGATCAGCTCGCGGTCGTGCGTCGCCATCACCACCGTGGTGCCGCGGCGCTGGCAGTCGAGCAGCAGCAGGGCGATCTGCTGCGCGAGGTCGCCGTCGAGGTTCCCGGTGGGCTCGTCGGCGAGGAGCAGCTCGGGGTCGTTGATGAGCGCCCGGGCGATGGCGACGCGCTGCTGCTCGCCGCCGGAGAGCTGCGAGGGGAAGGCCTGGAGGCGATGGGCGAGCCCGACTCGCCGCAGCGCTTCGATCGCGAGCCGCCGCTGCCGGGTGGTGTCGTAGCCGAGGATCCGGGGCAGGTAGGCGATGTTCTCGAAGACCGTCTTGCGCTCGATCAGGCGGAAGCTCTGGAAGACGACGCCGATGTTGCGGCGCAGGTAGGGAACCTTGCGGGCGGGCAGGGCGGAGACGTTGCGCCCCGCGACGAGCACCTGGCCGGAGGTCGGGAGCTCCTCCCGGTAGAGGAGGCGGAGCAGGGTGGTCTTGCCGGCTCCGCTCGCGCCGGTGAGGATCACGAACTGCCCGCGCGGGATCTCGAAGGTGACTTCGTCGAGCGCGGTCTGGCCGCCGGGGTAGCTCTTCGAGACGGAATGGAGGCGGATCATCGCGGGGTGAGGGGTGCCGGCAGCGCGGTGGCGGCAGTCTAACCCAGCCACGCTCGCCGCCCCGGCTAGAATGCGGCGGCCATGGCCCGTCCGGCGCTCTCCCCGGTTCGTGATCTCGATCCGGCCGGCCTGCGCGTTCTCGCTCCCGAGCGGTGGTGCGATCGCGCGGCGGGCGTGCGCGTCTGCTTCTCCGGTGCGGAGGGGGGCGGGGAGCTGCCGGCCACGATCGCGGCGGTCGAGCCCGCCGGCACCGGGGTGTCCTGGCTGCGGCAGGTGCATGGCCGGACGGTCGTCGCGATCCGGACGGAGCGGGGAGAGTGCGGCGAAGGGGATGCCCTGGTCAGCTCGGCCCAGGGCCTCGCCCTCGCGGTGGTGACGGCCGACTGCGTTCCGGTGCTGATCGGGGGGGATGGCTGGATCGCGGCGGTCCACGCCGGGTGGCGCGGCGTCGTGGCCGGCGTCGTGACGGAGGCCCTCGCCCGGCTGCCGGGGTCGCCCGCTGCCCGCACGGCGTGGATCGGCCCGGCGATCGGGCCCTGCTGCTACGAGGTGGGCGAGGAGGTCGCCGCGGCCCTGGCCGTGGCGACGTCGGCGGCCGTGATCCGGCGAGGTGCGGGAGCGGTCCGGCCCCATGCCGACCTCGGGCGCGCCGTGGCCCACCAGCTCGCCGCCGGCGGCGTGGGCGAGATCCGCCGCCTCGGCCTCTGCACCCGCTGCGGCGGCGCCGGCCTCCACAGCTACCGGCGCGACGGCCGGCGCGCGGGGCGCAACGTCTCCTGGATCGTGCGCGACTGAGCGCGCGGGTCCTCAGAAGCTCAGCTGGCTGCGGCGGAAGCCGCGGGCGGCGCGGCCGAAGGCGCGCAGCTGGCCGCAGGCGGCGCTCACGTCGTCGCCGCGGCGTTTCCGGATGGTGGCGGTCAGGCCGTGCCGCTCGAGCCGGGCGCGGAAGGCGGCGACCCGCTCCGGCGCCGGCGGCTGCCACTCGGCGGGCAGGACCGGATCGGGGTTGAACGGGATCAGGTTCACCTTGGCGCGCAGGCCGCCGAGCAGGGCCGCGAGCGCGCTCGCATCCCCGTCGGCGTCGTTGAAGCCGGCGATCAGCAGATACTCGAAGGTGTGCCGGCGCCGGGGCTCCAGGGGAAAGCGCCGCAGGGCGGCGAGCAGCTCGGCGAGCGGATAGATGCGATTGACCGGCATCAGCTCGGAGCGCCGCCGGTCGTCCGGGGCGTGGAGCGAGACCGCGAGGTGCGGCCGCTCGGGCCAGCGCGCCAGCTCGTCGAGCCCCGGCACCAGCCCGGCGGTGGAGAGGGTTATCCGGCGCGGGGAGATCGTGGGGGCCATCACCGCGAGCGCGCTGCGGACGGCGTCGAGGTTGAGGAGCGGCTCGCCCATCCCCATGAAGACGAGGTTCAGCCGCCCTTCGCTCGCCGCGAGCGTCCGGATCGCCCAGACCTGTCCCGCGATCTCGGCCGGGGTCAGGTTCCGCCCCGCGCCCCAGTAGCCGGTCACGCAGAAACGGCAGGCGAGCGCGCAGCCCGCCTGGCTCGAGATGCAGAGCGTGCGCCGGTGGCGGTCGGGGATGTCGACCGCTTCGATCGTGGCCCCGTCTTCGAGCCGGAAGAGGTATTTCGTGGTCCCATCCCGGGAAGCGTGGCGATCGGCGACCGCCGGCAGGGTGATCCGGAAGCGTTCGGCGAGCGCCGCGCGCAACGGCCGGGAGAGCTCGGTCATCCCCGCGAAGTCGAGGACGAACCGGAGGTGGATCGCATCCCAGAGCTGGCGCGCCCGGTAGGCCGGTTCGCCGAGCGGCGCGAGCGCCGCCGTCATCTCCTCGCGGGTCAGCCCGAGGAGGTTCGGGCGCGGATCGAGGCTTGCCACCGCCGGCGCGGCGAGCCGCGGTTCCGGGGTGGGCACGGGGGCGGATCGCAAGGTGGCGGGATTATGCGGTCGCGCTTTCCGGGGTGTCAAACCGTGCGTGCTAGCCTTGCGCGGCCGTGAGCATCCCATGACGACCCGCGCTTCCGAGGCGTTCGCGCCATGGTCCGATCCCCGGGTGGGAGAGCTCGTCGCCGCGGCCGGGTTGCGGCAGGCGGTCTGGACCCCGCTGGCGGGGGATCTCTCGGCCCGCCGCTATGCGCGGGCACGCGCGCGCGACGGCCGGACGGCGATCGTGGCCGCCTACCCGGACGCGCTGCGGGCGCAGCTCGACCGCTACCTCGCCGCCACCGAGCTCTGTCACGCCGCCGGAGTGCGGGTCCCCGCGGTGCTGGCCGCCGACGCGCCGGCCGGTCTCGTCGTGCTCGAAGACCTCGGTCCGCGCACCCTCTGGGAGGAGGCCGGGCGGGGCTGGGCGGCGCTCGCCCCGTACTACCGGGCGGCGCTCGAGAGCGCCCGCCGGATCGCCGGGATCCCCGCAGCGGCGGTGGCGGCGCTCGGCAACCCGCCGCTCGACGCGGCGCTGCTCCTCCGGGAGGTCGAGATCACGATCGAGGTCCTGCTTCTGCCCCGCGGGCTGCTCCGCGCGGGCGAGGAGGAAGAGCGCCTGCGAGCCGCCCTGACCGGCCTCTGTCGGCACCTCGGGAGGGTGGCACCGGTGGCCTGCCATCGCGACTACATGGTGCGCAACCTCCTGCCCGTCGGCGATGGCGAGGTGGCGGCGGTCGGGGTCATCGACCATCAGGACCTGCGCCTTGGCCCTCCCTGGTACGACCTCGCCTCGCTCTGCAACGACTCGCTCTTCCCGCCGCCCGAGCTGGTCGAGGTCTGGCTCGATGGCGCCGGCTGGCGCCCGGCCGGCGGTCCGGACGACTACCATCGCGCCGCCGCGCAGCGCTGCCTGAAAGCCGCCGGGACGTTCGCGTCGTTCGCGGCGCGGGGCGAACCACGGCATCTGCCGCTCGTCGCCCCGACGCTCGGCCGGGCGCTCGCCCACCTCGAACGGGTTCCGGAAGGCGTGGCGATCGCCGGGGCGCTCGCGCCGCGATGGCGCCGGGAGCTCGCCCCCGGCCTTTGCTAGACTGGACGCGGTCGCGGCGTTTCCGCCGCGGGAGGTTTCTGGAATGCCGCGAGTCGGAGTGCCCGAGCTGCTCGTCATCCTGGTCATCGTCATCGTCATCTTCGGCGCCACGAAGCTGCCCCAGCTCGGCAAGGGCCTCGGCGAGGGGATTCGCAACTTCCGCAAGGGTCTGCGCGGCGACGACGGCAGCAACGACCAGGACGGCAAGGAGAACGGCCGGTAGCGCAGCCTGCCGCCGCGGCCACCGCCGCGGCGCGGATCGAAAGCAGCAGCAGGAGAACGGGGAGAGCCGCCGCCCTACCGGCGGGGGGCGCGCTTGGCGCGCGCGCTCGTCTCGGTGAGCCCGAGAGAGCTCAGCTTGTTGCGCAGGGTGTTGCGGTGGACGCCGAGGCTGCGGGCGGAGCGGCAGAAGTTCCAGTCGTGGCTGCGCAGCGAGGCGGTGATGAACTGCCGCTCGAACTCCTGCCGGGCCTGCTCCAGGGTCAATCCCTGATCGACGAGCTCATCGACGATTTCGAGCAGACGCCCGTTCAGGTTGCGCGTGGCCACGACCGTTTCCCTCCCCCCGGCTTCCCTGGCCGGTTGCAGATCCCGTCCGGGAGCGCCGCCGCTCCCGGACAGGCAGATCACTTCAGCTCCAACCGGTCCCCGAGGTAGATGGGGTAGCGCGACTCCAGGATGCGCGCCGTCGCGGAGCGCCGCTTGACCGAGAGCACGGAGAGCTCGCCGAGGACGACCGGCGGGTACCCCTGCCGGTTCTCGCGGTAGACGGTGAAGATGTCGCCGGGGCTCAGGTTGTCCTCCGCCCCCCGGTCGATGAAGACGACCTGGTCCTGCCCGATCGAGACCGCGCCGAGGAACGCATGGATGATCGTGGGAGCGGTCACGTCCGCGCCGGTCGGCGACGGATCGTTGGCGGGACGCATCGGCGAGCGCCGGGCGAGCGGTACCGGCTCGGCCTCGAACGGCACCAGCCGGGCACCGACCGTGATGCCGTCGCAGGAGTGGACGATCTCGCCGATCGCGTCGGTCGGCTGGACCGACAGGACGCGGACCCGTCCGAGGTAGCGATAGAAGCGGCCGAACGGCTTGCGGGTCTGCGGGTGGCGGATCACCGCCTGCGGCTCCACCGCGGTGAGGACGGTTCCCGGCGCCAGCCCAGCGCCCTCGCCGCCGTCGAGATAAACGATGTCGCCGACATCGAGGCGGTACTTCACCGTGTCGACGATGCCGAAGACCCCTTCCTTCGTCGTTCCCTTCTCGCCCGGCAGGCGCGGCGAGAGCGCCTGGTACTCCGAGCCGGTGATGGCGAGGGCGAACGTCTCGTCCTCGTCGCCCACGTAGCCGGTGCAGTAGATGTCGTCCTCGTAGCCGAGGGGCTGGGGCGGACCGCTCGCCGCGGGATCGAAGATGGCTCCGGACCGTTCCTCGGCCTCCGCGCCGGAACCGGCACCCGTCTCGGCGATTGCGTCGCCCTCGGCGTCGTACGCCCCGGTCTCCTCCGCGAGCGGCGCCATCGGCGTCACCGCGACGTCGAGCACGAGCGGATCGCCGGGGTAGATCCAGTGCGCGTCGAGCACGTACTGGTTCCGCTCCCAGATCTGGGGCCAGAGGTACGGATCTCCGAGGTGTTGCCTCGCGAGGGCCCAGAGGGTGTCGCCGGGGACCACGACGTGGACCCGGCTGCCCTCCGGAAACTGCGTCGGGGGATCCCAGGCGGTCCAGTGATCGCCGGTCCAGTGGAGGGGAGAAGGCGGGCGATCCGCCGCGCCGGCCAGCGGCACGAGCAGCAGGCCGACGATCAGAGTGGAGAGGAGCGAACGAAGCAACATGCCGGATCCTCCTGTCACCGTCGAGGCCGGGACGCGGACTGCGTGAAAAAGCATAGCAAGGTTACGGATCGGAGGTCGCGCTGTCAAGCGAAAAATTCCGCGAAGTCTCATCGTTGCGTGAGTTAAGGAGATGGTGAGCTGCTCCGCAGCCGCTCGGCGGCGCGATCGGCCGCCTCGGTGAGCGGGAAGTGGTCGAGCACCGTTTCGAAGGCCGCCCGCGCCCCCTCGGGGTCGCCGGCCCGGGCGCGCAGGACGCCGAGCTGGAAGAGGGCGTCGGGAACCTTGTTGCCGGCCGGATAGCCTTCGATGAGGGCGCGCATCGTCGCCTCGGCGGCGGCGTCATCGCCGCGCTTCATCTGCGCCGCGCCGATCCAGAAGAGGGCGTTGTCGGCGAGCTCGCTCTCGGGGTAGTAGGCCACGAGCGCGCGAAACGCGGCCTCGGCGGCGGCGAGGTCGCCGGCGTCGTAGAGGGCCAGAGCCGCTTCGTAAGAGCTCCGCACGTCGCGTCCGGGCGGCACGGCCGGGGGTGGCGGAGCGCTCGCGAGCGGGAGCTCGGAGGCTTCGACCGCGGGCAGCGGTGGGGTCGCGGTCGCCGCCGGGGTCTCGACCAAGGGCGGCGCCTCGACGACCGGCGGCGCGGCGGCGGCGCGCGGTACGGCCGGCTCGGCGCGCAGCCGGGCGAGCTCGGCCTCGTGCGCCGCCACCTTTTCCTCGAGCGCGCGGACGCGGTCGGCGAGGACCGTGACGTCGTGATGGGCGCGCCGGGGCCCCCCCCAGGAGGCGCATCCTCCGAGCAGGAGCGCGGCCGCGAGGAGCGCCGGGGCCGCAGCGCCGCGCGCTCTCATCCCGCCTCCTTGGCGGCGCGCCGGGTCCAGTCGCTCGCGGGGTAGCTCTCGCGCAGCCGCGCGAGGGTCTGGTCGGCCTCCTCGCCGCGGTCGAGCCGGCGGTAGGCGACGGCGAGGCGGTAGAGGAGCTCGTCGTTGCCGCTGAAGTCCGGGTATTCGGCGAGCACCCCTTCGAACCGCTTGACCGCGGCCTGC
>Ga0116141_10000139_pt1 | contig 49701 bp, 49 predicted proteins | sample AD_UKC097_MetaG_FD_89744 | JGI IMG/M metagenome (GOLD analysis project Ga0116141, IMG submission 89744) | Active sludge microbial communities of municipal wastewater-treating anaerobic digesters from USA - AD_UKC097_MetaG | ecosystem: Engineered > Bioreactor > Anaerobic > Digestate | place: USA...
CCGGCCATTTCCACCAGCGCGTTGACCCTGGACCTGGCGCTCGGGATCGGCGGCGTACCCCGCGGCCGCATCATCGAGGTCTTCGGGCCTGAATCCTCCGGCAAAACCACACTGGTCCTGCACATCATCGCCGAGGCCCAGAAGAACGGCGGCATGTGCGCCTTCATCGACACCGAACACGCCCTCGACCCCGGTTACGCCAAGAAAATCGGCGTGGACATTGACAACCTGCTGGTCTCCCAACCCGATTCCGGTGAAGAAGCCCTGACCATCGCCGACCAGCTCATCCGCTCCAATTCGCTGGACGTGATCGTCGTGGACTCCGTCGCGGCGCTGGCCCCCCGCGCCGAGCTTGAAGGCCAGATCGGCGACTCGCATGTCGGCCTGCAGGCCCGCCTGATGAGCCAGGCCATGCGCAAGATGACCGGCATTCTGGACAAGTCCAAAACCTGCTGCATTTTCACCAACCAGATTCGCGAAAAGATCGGCGTCATGTTCGGCAATCAGGAAACCACCCCGGGAGGACGCGCCCTCAAGTTCTATTCCTCCGTGCGGCTCGACATCCGCCGCATTGCCGGCATCAAGGGCGGCGACGGCAAATTCGTCGGCAACCGCACCCGGGTCAAGGTGGTAAAAAACAAGGTCGCACCGCCCTTCACCGAGGCCGAGTTCGACATTCTCTATGCCGAAGGCATTTCCAAGGAAGGCGCGGTTATCGACGCCGCCAACGACCTGGGTCTGCTTGACAAGCGCGGCACTTGGCTCTCCTACGAAGGCCAGCAGATCGGCCAGGGCCGCGACGCCGCCCGCGAAAACCTCCGGCAGGATCCCGCCCTCCTCGCAAAAATCCGCGATGCCGTTTTGGCCAAGCACGCCGAACACCGCGCCAAGCCCTCCGGCAAGGAAGTCGGCGCCAAACCCGCCACCCTCGCAGCCGAGGATTAGAGGAGAAGCCCCAGAAGGTCAGGGTTCAGGTTCGGCCGGCCGGGCTTGCATGTTTCCATGTTTTCGCCCATCCTGAATCCTAACCTCTGAACCCTGTTCCCTTCTCCATGGCCAATTCCTATTCCCTCGGCAGCGTCTTCGGCATCCCGGTGCGGGTGCACGTCACCCTGCTGATTTTCCTACCGTTGTTTGCGCTATCCTTTGCGCCGGTGGCGGGGCTGGCGGGGCTGTTCTACGGCGCGCTCGGCGCCGTCGGCCTGTTCGGCAGCGTGGTGTTGCATGAAGTCGGCCATTCGCTCGTGGCCCGCGCCAAGGGCTCGCGCATCCTTGAAATCCTGCTCCTGCCCATCGGCGGGATGGCGCGTTTGAACCAGCTGCCCAAGCGCCCCGCCGACGAAATCCAGACGGCGCTGGCCGGGCCCGCCGTCAGTATTGCTTTGGGGATTGCCGGTTGGTGGTTTGCGCCGGGCGTCGCCGTCTTCAATCCCATCCTGGGCTATTTGCTGGCCGAACTGGGCCGCATCAACTTCATCCTGGCCATTTTCAACCTGATCCCGTCGTTCCCGATGGATGGCGGGCGGGTTTTCCGCGCCGCGCTGGTGCCGCGCCTCGGGCGCCTGACGGCGACGCGCATCGCGGCCACGGTTGGCCGGGGCATCGCGTGGGTGTTCGGGCTCCTGGCGGTGCTGCCCCTCCTGCACGGCGGGCAGATCCGGTTTTCGCTGCTGCTCATCGCGTTCTTCGTGCACCAGGCCGCCGGCGCCGAGGCGCGCGCGGCGGAATGGGAGGCCCTCGAAGAGGTTCAGCGCGGCCAACCTTCCGGCCTCTTCGACGACCTCCTGCGCAAGTGGCGGTGAAACCAGTCGACTCTGAGGACAAAGTGGACAAGGCCTCTCCCGAATCTCTCATCCCCCCGCTGGCGGCTACCGCAAGCTCAAGAGTTTCCAGGTGGCGGAACTCATCTACGACCTGACCGTGCGCTTCTGCTCCCATTATATCCGGAAATTCGAACTCAAGCTCACCAGCGTCGCCCGCGGCAGTCTCGAGGAACTTCGCCGCGACTACGAGGATTTCCTGCGCCAGCGGGGGCTGCCGCTGTTGCCCCCGGACCATCCCGCGCTGGTGCGCTTCAAGGCCAAGCGCGGCGCCACCCTGAAAGCGGTTCAGGCATGGGTGGCCGAGGAAATCGAGTGGAAGCACACGGAAGCGCACGGACCAGCACCGACGGCCACGGATCGAACCTGTCGTCCTCCGTCCGTGTCCGCCCCTGACCGTCCGTGTTCGTCTCTCTCCTCTTCCGCCCTGGCGGCCAACGCGGCGCTCTCCCCCCTGAATCTGGCCTGCCACTTGCTCGACCGCCAGCTCGCCGCCCAGGCTCGGCACTCCGAAACCGAAGGCGGCTTCACCGAACGCCTCCACCGCGTCCGCTCCGCCGCCCGCCAATTTCATTTCCCATCGCCCCAGTCCACTTCGTCCACCCAGTCAACGCGGCCTCTCCCAAGGAAATTCAAATGATCAAGTGGTTCTGGTTGATTCTTCTCCCCTCCGTGGCCTTTGCACAGCAGCCCGCTTCAATCAATATGCGGAAAGATCCCGTATATATTGCCGTTGATTCCCGCGGCGCCGTGCTTTATCCAGAACAGCACTCTTTTCTATCCAGCGACCTGGACATACCGAAAAGCGACTTTGAACGGCTTCTGGACGACATCGAAAAAGTCACTCGCGTTCGCTACGTCGTCCTGCTTCTATCTCCCGAAAGCGCCTCTCTGCAACGCCGTCTTCGCATTGCGTTGCAGAAACACCAGATCGATCTGGGCCTCGAACCGTGGGACCCCGGCACGAAAATCGATGCGACCAAAATGAACAAACACTTTATTCCTCTCGTGCCGGAATCATACCTATTCATCTCCACTCGGCTGGAACATCGGCTGTGGCACGCATGGCGCGCCCAGCGCGGCGATTGCGAAGTCCGGGTGTATTCCAATTCGGTTGTGTTTCTGACCAACAACCTTGCGATGTCCTGGGAAGAACTACAAATCCCCGGAAATTCCTTTGATCAGATGCTGGACCGTTGGGAAGGCGGCGAGGATTTCCCAAGCGTATTCTGCAAGGAATCCGGCAGCGATGACCTGTATGCATGGATCATGGATCGCATCTATGATCGCGGAGCCAAAATGAACGAATGGACGGCAGCCGGCACCCCCATCGAAGTTCCCGCCAACGGCCGCGCGCCCTTTTACCTGGAATGCCGCGGCAGCCAGCTCTTTGCCATCGCGGCCGACGCCCTGGCCCAGGGGTTTGAAATCTCCGAACTGAAATCCCTCGATCCCGCCGCGCAATACGTCTGCTTCCTTGTCCGGCCCGATGGATTCGAAATCTTCCGCCAAGCGCGCAAGGCGGCCTGGGAGCACGGACTCGACGTCTCCTGCGAACTGCAGGACGAATCCGGTCCCTTCGCCATCGGGTCCGAAGGGACACCGCTGTTTCAAACGATTCCATGAAATCCATTCTGGCTTTTGCTTTTCTCTTGGTTGTTCCCGCCTTCGCCGCCGATCTTGAATGGGCGGGATGGGCGAAGAACACAGCCGTGAACGGTTTCCTCGCCCCTGCGCAGGATTTGATTGTCGTCGTGGATTCCAAGCCGCGCGGAGGTGCAACGAATGTCCAGGTGCGATTCACCGTCAACGACGGCGAGGAGCAGGCGTGCGCGTTGGAGCACCACGGCACCGCCAACTACGATACCCACGACCGCTGGCAGGCGAACCTCGGTCGGTTCCCCGAAGGAGCGGTTGTCGAATATTCCCTCCAAGTGGCCGGCGCAGGACAATCCTTCCTGCTGAATGACACCGTGACAGTCCGCAACGCCGCCGCTTCAATCCGCTGGCTCGGCAACCTGCACACAGATCCGGAACCGGACGCCTTGGATCCAGGCGATGAACTGAGCGTGTTCTCCGAAATGCAGCCGCCCGGTGTCGCCGTCGCCGCCGAAGCCGGCGTTTCCACGAACAACGGCTCAACCTGGAAAACCGTCCCCATGGCGCGCGCTGATTCCACCGCCGATCGCGATCTGTGGACCGCAAATCTCGGCGGCTTCCCCGAAGGCGCCGTAATCCGTCTTTATGTCCGCGCCCAAAACGCCGCCGGCGATTCGTTCTGGGACAGCAACGGCGGCGCGGATTACCGCCTGCGCGTGAATTCCCCGATCCGCGACGTCTATCCGGACAAAGGGCGCTACGATCCCGGCGAAACGGCCCGGATCCGGATCGACCTGAACCATCCCGGCCCCAGCACCAACGGCGTGCTGAACCTGCGCATCCGGCACTTGGACCAGGTCGTCGCCACGATGCAGCGCAACGTGCGCCTGCCACGCGGACGGGCGCAGGCCTTGATCTTCCCGTGGCCAACTCTGCCTGACGATTTCCGTGGCTACGGCGTGGACGTGGATCTGTCGGTGGGCGGCAGACTTCGCGATTCGCGTTCCAGCGCGCTGGATGTTTCCAGCGATTGGACGCGATTTCCGCGCTACGGGTTCTTCTGCGATTTTCCGGAAAACGACGATACGCAAGGCAAGGCGGCCGAACTGGCCAGGTTCCACCTCAACGCCGTCCAATTCTACGACTGGAAATGGACGCACGACCACCTCGTGCCGCGCGACGCCAATGGCCGGCCGGCCAATATCTTCACCCAGGTCGGCGGGCGGGTCCAGTCGTTCCAGACGGTCAAGGACAAGATCGCCGCCCTCCACGCCCGCAACATCGCCGCCATGTCCTACAACCTGATGTACGGCGACAGCGGCGGCGACAAGCCCGAACACGTCGAATGGACGGCTTTTACGGTCCCGAACTCCACGCGGCTCGAGGACATCCGCCGGCACGATGCCGGCAATTACCAAATCTGGGTCATGGACGTATCCAACCCCGATTGGAAGCGGCATATCTTCGGCCAGTTCCTGGAGGCGATGGAACAGGCCGGGTTCGATGGCATCCATCTCGACAACCTCGGCGGGGAGTGGTGCTACAAGTACAACTCCGACGTCGGCATCCCGGAACAGGCGGAGTTCCCGCGGTTCATCAACCAGGCCCGGGCGCATCTGCGCCGCACCCGACCCGGCGCGGTGGTGGTGCACAACGACGTCAAAAGCGACTATCTGCCCGAAATCGTCCGCTCAGACGCCGATTTTTATTATGCCGAAGTCTGGACCCGCGACACGTACCAGGGGATCCGCGACAACATCCGGGAGGTGCGCGCCGCCAGTCCCGTCAAGCCGGTGGTGCTGGCGGCCTATATCAACCGCAAACCGTGGGACGAAATGGGCGATCCATCGCAGCCGCCCCTGCCCACGTACATCAACGACGCCTCGGCCAGGCTGATGGCCGCCGGTGTCTTCGCCCTCGGCGCTTTCCGGATTGAGTTGGGCGAAGACGGTCAGATGCTGGTCAACGAGTACTTCCCCCTGCGCGCGCCGCGGATGCACGCCGGACTCAAACGCGCCATGCGCGACTATTACAGCTTCGCCGTGCGCTACGAGAATCTCCTGTTCCCTGCCCCCGGCGCCCCCCTGCGCGAGGCCACCGGCGACTGGCGCATCGACAGCCCCACCCACCGGCTGAGTCCTGACGGCGCGGCCGGCGCGATCTGGCCCGTCCTCCACGAATGCGCCGACGGCATCCTCGCCCTGAACCTGATCAACCTGAACGGGGTGGATGATCAATGGCGCAATCCCTGCGCCAACCCCGAACCGCAAACCAACTTCGTCCTGCGGGTGCGAACCGCCGGGCCGGTCAAATCCGTCTGGCTCGCGACACCCGACGACGGCCTTGGCCGGCCCCGGCCCCTGTCGTTTCGTTGCTTGGTCGACGCCGCCAGCCCCTTGGTCATCTTCACAGTGCCCCGACTCGAGTACTGGAATCTCGTGATCCTCGTTCCAGAGGCGCAGAACGATATGACTCCGGGCCGCGGATCCCGGAAGGGAAAAATCCGTCCTAGCAGTTGATGTGGACCACCTTGGCGGGCGGGAAGCCGTTGAACCAGGTGGACGAAGCATGGCTGTAGGCGCCGATATTGGGGCTGTAGACCAAGTCTCCGATCTCCAGCTCCGGCAGCGGCTCGGCGAGGCTGATCGTATCGAGCGCGTCGCAGGTCGGCCCGAACACCGCGCATAACTGCGTCGGCCCCTTTTTAAATGCCTTCACCGGGTACTTGCAGTGATCGAAGATGATACCCGAATAGGTGTGATACACGCCGTCGTTGAGGTAGTAGCACCGCTTGCTGTTGCGGTCGGCCTTTCCGATGACCTCTGCCACCAGCGTGCAGGCCGTCGCCACCATGAAGCGACCGGGCTCCGCCAGGATTTCCATGTCCGGCGGAAAGAGCCGGTCGAACTCCGTGTTGAGCGTCCGGGCCAAATCCCGGAACGGCCGGACATGCGGATCGTATGCCGCCGGAAACCCTCCGCCGATGTCAAGAATCCGGACCTGCCGGTGCCCCCGCGACCAGGCCTCCTTCATGACGCCGTCCGCGAGGGCCAGCGCCTGGACAAAGTTCTGGAAATTCGTGCACTGGCTGCCCACGTGGAAGCTGAGCCCCTCCACGGTCAGCCCGGCGGCCGCCGCCGCGTCAATCAAATCCACGGCGTCTCCGGGGGCGGCGCCGAATTTCGAGGACAGTTCCACCACCGATCCCGTGTTGGGCACATTGAGCCGGAGAATCAGGCCGGCGGCGGGGGCGTACCGGCGGATCTTACGCACTTCCTCGACATTGTCGTAGGTGACCAGCGGTTTGTACTGGTTCAGCTCCTCCAGCGTGTGTTTATCCTTGATGGGATTGGCGTAGATGATCTTGTCCCAGATGAAATCCTGGCGCTTTTTCGGCGGCAGGTTCTGGATATTCTCGTACACCGTCCGAAATTCGGCGATGGACGCCACGTCGAAGCTTGCACCCGCCCGGTACAGCGTCCGGACAATTTCGGGCAGCGAGTTCGCCTTCACCGCAAAGTATGGCTGGACCCGCGGGAGGTGCTTGCGGAATTCCGCCAGGTTCCGGCGCAGCCGGGCGTGATCCACCACGAAGAGCGGCGTGCCGTGTCGGCGCGCCAGTTGATGCAACCGGGTCAGGGCCGTCATGCGTTCATTCCTTGTGCCGGGCATCGGGATTGTGCGCGAAATAGGCGCGCGTGAGCCGCGCCATCATCTGGCCGCGCCGGTCGTAGAGCCGTTTCAACCTGCGCGGTTTCCGTTGCGCCAGCGCGTAGTGCGCCAGCAGCGGCAGGCCCACGGTGGAATCGAGATAGGCCACCACGGCGTCGGGCAATTGGTTCGGGTCCACCTTGCCCCAGCTCACGGCCTCCGAGGGGGTGGCGCCCGACAGCCCGCCGGTATCCGGCCGCGCATCCGTGAACTGCAGGAAATAGTCATGTCCGGCCTCTTTGATGCGCAGCACCTCCTGGATCTGGGGCTCGGTCTGGAGCGTGAAGTTCTTCGGCGATCCGCCGCCCACAAGAACCACGCCGGTCTTCTTCCCCCGCTGCTTCGCGTCCAGCACGATGGCCGTGGTCTCGTTGACGTCGATGCTCGGGTTGATGCGCAGCTTGTTCCCGCGCAGTTCCACACCAGCCACGTTCATTCCGATGGTCGAGTCGCCCGGCGAGGGGCAGAAACAGGGCACGCCGGCCCGATACGCAGCCGCCAGGATCGAGGCATCCTTCCGGCCGGTTTGCCGCTCGAACTCCGCGCAGTAGCGGCCCAGCAGATGGTGCAGTTCGGCCGTGCCCATCTCCTTCTGGAATTCCGGCTGCATCAGCATCTTGCGCAGGACGTCGTCCGTCCGCATCAGCACATCGTTGTAATCGAGGAAGATGTCGTAGATGCGCACGACGCCGAGGCGGCGCAGTTCGGTATCCCCCACGGCGGCCGAACCCTTCCAGAGCGGCAGGTTCATCGCATGGTGCATGTCGTGGTAGAGGTTGGCGCCCGTGGCCACAATCCAATCCACGAAGCCGGCCTTGATCAGCGGCACCACTGCCGCGGACCCCAGGCCGGCCGGGGTCAACGCACCGGCCAAGCTCATGCCGACCGTCACGTCGCCGCGGGCCAGCATCTTCTCCACGAACAGCCGGCAGCCCTCCTGCAGGCGCGCCGCGTTGTACGCCAGGAACGCGCGGTTGATCAGCTCGGGCAGCGTCTCCTTGCCCGTGATCGGCGCAGGCAGGATGCGCCGCCCGCTCAAGTAGCGTTGCTTGCCTTGCGCGAACTTGTGCGGGTATTTGCTGATAAACTTTTTTGGCAGCTTGATCGTGCTCATTCCGGGTTCCTTTCTTCGCTTCATCGCTGGGGAGGCGTCCGGCGATGCAGGGCCTGGACGATGATGGCATGCACCAGCTTGGCTGCCAAAAAGTCCGGCCCCTTCTGGCCCGGCAGCGGGGCCAGCTCGACCACGTCGCACACCGGAATGGCGGCGGCCTCGCGGCTCACGACGCGCACCACGTCCAGAAGATCCTGCCAAGACAGCCCGCCCGGCTCGGGGGTGCCGACGGCCGGCATGACGGCCGGATCCAGGCCATCCAAATCCACGGTGAGATATACCGGCCTGCCCCGCACGAACGCGGCCAGGTCTTCCAGCCATTCGCGGCCTGCCAGCGCCTCTTCCGCAAACACTGTTTTCACGCGGTCCGTGCTTCGGCGAAAACGCTCCTCACCTTCCGACAGGTTGCGGATGCCGATCTGGAAGATCGGGGCAACATCTACGATGCGCCGCGCGGCGCACGCGTGGCTATAACGGCTGCCCTCGTATTCCTCCCGCAGGTCGGCGTGGGCATCCACGTGGACCGTGACGAAATCGCGGATGCCGGCGCGGACCATTCCGCGCGCCACCCCGCCCGAGATCGAATGCTCGCCGCCCAGCACGGCCAGCAGCTCCGGCGCCGGCCGGCCGGACAGAATTGCCGCCACCGCCTTTTCGATGGCGGCCACCATGGCTTCCGGGGAGCGGTGATCCAGCCCCAGCGGGGGCAGGGTATGGACGCCAATGCCCATGGCCGGCTCGCAATCGAACTCGCGCTCAAAAAGCTCGACCTGGCGGGACGCCACAATGATGGCGGCCGGCCCTTCGCGCGTGCCGGCGCCGTACGACGTGGTGCCCTCGTAGGGCACCGGCAACACCCAGGCCCGCGCCCGTTCCGGGGTGGACACCTCGGCCGGCAACCCCAGGAAGTTCCACGGCGATTGAAACAGATCCGCTTCCGTCATGCCTGCACTCCGTCTGCGCCCGGTTCAGGTTTCAAAGTAGGTATAACCGCGCAAACCGTTTTCATAAGCATCGAGAATCTCCCGCCGCTCCGTCGCCGAAATGCGCTTCTGGCGCACGGCTTCCTCGGCCAGTTCGCGGAAGCGCGCCAGGAGGCCCTGCGGGTTGTATTCGACGTAGCTCAGCACATCCCCGACGCTGTCGCCGTCGAATTCCTGTTCGTAGGAGATTTCTCCGGCGTCATCCACATGGATGCTGGCGACGTTGGTGTCGCCGAACAAATTGTGCAGGTCGCCGAGCGTTTCCTGGTAGGCGCCGACCAGGAAGACGGCAAAGATGTAGTCCTCGTCCTTGGCCACGGGATGAACGGGCAGGGCGCCGCGGTTGTCGGGCATGCTCACGAAATGGTCGATTTTGCCGTCGCAGTCGCAGGTGATGTCGGAAAGCACGGCCAGGCGGGTGGGTTTTTCGTTCAGGCGCTGGATGGGCATGACCGGAAAGAGCTGGTCGATGGCCCAGCTGTCGGGCAGCGACTGGAAGACGCTGAAGTTGCAGTAGTAGATGTCAGCCATCAGTTCCTCGAGGCCGCGCATGTCCTCGGGCACGAACCGCAACTTGGGCATCTCGGCCTTGATGCGCGTCAGGATGTGCCAGAACAGGCGGTCGGCGGCGGCATGCTGGCGGAGAGTGATGTCGCCGTGCTTGAAAGCCTTCTGGATTTCTTCGCGGTAGAAAATGGCGTCGTTGTAGTACTCCCCGAGGTTGCGGGTGCGCAAATTCGCCGCCACCTCCATGAGGTTGCGGATGGGCTCGGGAATCGGCTTGGGCAGCGCTTTCGGCGCCTCAGGCACTTCGATCGCGCGCGTGCTGAGCACGTTGACTAGCAGGACCGAATAGTAGCCGACCAGGGCGCGGCCGGATTCGCTGACGAGCACCGGATGCGGCACGCCGGCCTTGTCGCAGATGTCCATCACGCCTTCCACGACGTCGGCCGCGTATTCAGCCGCATCGTAGTTCGCGCTGCTGGCGCAGTTGCAGCGGGAGCCGTCATAGTCGATGGCCAGCCCGCCGCCGATGTCCAGGATGCCCATCTTCGCGCCTTCCTTCACCAGGCTGGCGTAGTACTGAGCCGCCTCCCGGACGGCTTCGCGGATTTCCCGGATGTTGGGCACCTGCGAGCCGAGGTGGTAGTGCACCAGCTCGAGGCAGTCGAGCATCCCGAGCTCCCGCAACCGGTCGGCCGCCGCAATCACCTGAGGCGGCGTCAGCCCGAACACGCTGCCCTCTCCCCCCGACTCCGCCCACTTGCCGCCGACCGAGCTGGCCAGCTTGACGCGGATTCCGATGCGCGGCCGGATGTTCAGCTTGGCCGCGCGGTCCAGCAGCAGGTCCAGCTCCCCCGGCATCTCCAGGACGAGAATCGTTTGCAGCCCCATCTTCAATGAGGACAGCGCCAGGTCGATGAATTCCGCGTCCTTGTAGCCGTTGCAGATGATGTAGGCCTCGGGATCATGCAGGTAGGCCAGCGCGGCGATCAGTTCCGCTTTCGAGCCCGCTTCCAGGCCGTGGTGGAACGGGGCTCCGAACTTCACCACGTCCGCCAGCGCCTGCTGCTGCTGGTTCACCTTGATGGGATAAACGCCGCGGTAGAGCCCACCGTATCCGGAATCGGCAATCGCCTTCGCGAAGGCCTCGTGGATCACGCGAATGCGCGCCGCCAGCAGGTCGCCGAACCGCAGCAACACCGGCAGGCTGAATCCCCGCTGGTACAGGCCCTGCACAATGTCGCGGAACTTCACGCTCACCGGGCCGGTGCTGTTCTTCAGCCGCACCGCCGCGAATCCGTCCTCCGTCACGTGGAAATATCCGTTGCCCCAGGCTTCCACGCCGTACAATTCGCTACTGCGCACGTGGTCCCAGCCATCCAATGCTTCTGTCAATCCGCGCGACATTTCAACCTGTTCTGCTCCGCTTCATCCGCCACTTCCGGGCCTGCCCTGACTTCCATTCCGGCGAAAAAGTGCGCCAAAGATTCTTCCAACGCAATAGCAAACCGCCCGGCCCGCGCATTTTTTCCAGATCCGCCCCCGCCCCGCCGCTTTTGGGGTTGCGGGGGGCAACGCAACCGGCATACCATGACGGCCATGAATGACTCTCCGGAGGACGCCGCCATGACCGATCCCATCCCTGAAAAGCCTGAACACGATGTCCTGCCCCCCGAGCCCGGAGGTGCACTCTCCGTTCCCCCGCCCGTGCCGCAAAAACAGCCCGGCTTCCTGCGCCGGCTGTTCATGTCCCGCCGGAAGCAGCAGGCGCTGGCCATGCAAAACGGCTATCTCGAAATGGTCGACCTCATCCGCGCCATTCGCAGCCACCTCGACCGGCAGGAAACCGTCCAGACCACCGTTCTGAACATGCTGGCCAAGGTGCCCGACGCCATGGACCGCCAGCACGAGGTCATGACGATGTTCAAGCAGCAGTTGGAAAGCGGCATGGAGAACAACCGCCGGCTCACCGACAGCATGGGCAACCTGAACAACACGCTGGCTTCGATTGACGAATCCCAGCGGGCCTCTTCGCGCACCATCACCGACCTGATCGGCCGCTCGCGCGAATCAGAACAACTGCTGCGCGAAGTCATGCGCCGCTCCGAACGGCGAATGACCGGCCTGCTCGTGCTCTTCTTCCTGCTGGTGGCCGGCCTGGGCTGGTTTTTCTATCGGTCCGCCAACCAGAAAGAGTTTATCCCCGCCCGGACTCCAAAACCAGACGCCGCGGCCCCCGCAGTAATAACAAAGGCCGCTGAGCCTCAAAAGGCCGTTGCGCCTCAAAAAGACGTCAAAAAAGCAGAAATTGAAGCCACAAAAGGCGAAAAAACTCCCGAAGCAAAGGTTGAATCCGAAAAAACGGCAGAAACAGCCGTCAAAGCTGCCTCCGATGCAGAAAAAAAGGCCAGCGAGCAGGTCACCGAGCCCAAAAAAGCCGAAAAGACCGAAATGGAGGCTAAAAAAGAGGAAAAAGCGCCTGCCGCGGACGTAAAAGAAGAGAAAAAGGCCGAAAAAACGGCCAAAAAAGGAAAATCTGCGGAAAAAACCAAGGAAAAAGCAAAACCGACTGCCAAAGCCGGAGAAAAGGCCGCAGAAGCCACTCCGCCTGTTGCTTCGGATGATGCTCCCGCCGTTGGGCAGCCGGATTTGACGCTGGACCAGATCAAGCAGGTGGTCGGCGAGATCGGGGAGACCTCTTCGCCGGTGCCGCCCGAACAGTCTCCCGTGTCCCGCCCATGACCGCGCCCAATATACCGGAGGAAGACCTCTCCGTCTTCTTTTACGAGGCGTTTGCCGAGGAGGCCGAGCGCCTTTCCCATTATGCCGCCGAGGCCGGCTTGCGCATCGGTCACACCTCCCAGACCATCCAGGAGGCCGGGCACCACGCGCCGCCTGCCGCCATCATCAGCCTGCGCACCCAATCCATTTTGCCTCGGGAGTGGGCGGCGCGGCTGGGTGGAATTCTCAGCCGCTCCACCGGCTACGACCATCTTCTCGCTTACCGCGAGGCCAACGGCAGCGCCTGTCCGCCGCTCGGCTATCTGCCCCTGTACTGCGTCCGGGCCGTCGCCGAACAAGCCCTGCTGCTCTGGACCGCCCTGCTCCGCTACCTGCCCCGCCAACTCGCCCAGTTCGATTCGTTCCGGCGCGACCACCTGTCTGGACGGGAAAATCCCGGAAAAATCATGGCCCTCTTTGGCGTGGGCAACATCGGCTATGAAATCTGGCGCATCGCCAGTGCGCTAGGCCTCATTGTGCACGGCGTGGACCCGGTCCGGCGCCATGCCGACGTGGCCTACACCACGCCCGAGGCCGCCCTGGCCGATGCCGACATCATCGTCTGCGCCATGAATCTCACCCCGACCAACCGCGGCTACTTCACCGCCGAACGCCTGGCCCAGGCCCGACGCCAGCCCATCCTGGTCAACATCGCCCGTGGCGAATTCACCCCCGCGGCCGTGCTCGAACAAGCGCTCGCCAGCGGTCTCCTCGCCGGCGTCGCCCTCGATGTGTACAACGAGGAATCCACCCTCGCCCCCGCCCTGCGCGCCGGCAACCCCGCCGCCCTCACCGATGACAACCACGCCCTCCTGCGGCTCCGCGGCCGGCCCGACGTGCTGCTGACCCCGCACAATGCCTTCAACACCCGCGAGGCGGTCGAACGCAAGTCTGAACAGTCCATCCGCACGCTTCTGCACTTCCGGAAAACCTGCCAGTTCCTCTGGCCCGTTCCAGCGGAATAGCCCAGCTTGGGGTCAGCCCTTAAATCTTAAATCAAGTGCCTTGCGCCACCGCGCGGCTTCGGGTTTTTCCAATGCGCCGCGAATCATTAAACTGACCCCTGCACCGGTACTCACGCGAACCCGGGGCGCAATTTCTCGCTGGGTCAAGCCCGCGTATTTCTGCAATGCCCACGCCATGAATCCTCGCACGGTTCCACCTGTCTTGCGGACTTTGATGAGCGCCCAGCTCTCGCCCACAATCTCCCTGACAGCGGTCTCGACCTCCTTGACATCTTTCGGGGTGCGCAGTTGGCGAAACGACACGTCTTCGCGTTTCAGGGATGCCGTCGCCTGCCGTTCATGCTGGCTCTTGATGGATTCGATGAAGCGGGCCGACCCCACTGCGATTCCGCGTTCCTTCATGAGGTGAACAAACTCATCGTCTGTCTGCGCCAATCCTGATTCGACGTAACGGGCATAGATGCACGGACTGCCACCGCGGACGTCTTCCAGCATGGCCAACACCGGACCGGTGGTCAGCCACCCGGATGGTTTGATCTTGCCGATATATTCCCAAAAGCTGCTCCAACGATATCCGCGCAGAGAAGCCAGGCGGATTGCCATCGGCTTGAGCCGCATGTCCTCCACCTGAACCGGATTCAGGTGAATGTAGCGGCTCAATTTCAGCAGATACTCATTGCCCTCCACAAGCTGTGCGGAATACCGCCCTTGCATCAAGTGTCCAACCCGGTGATGCCGGCGGTTGAAATACACAGTATACCCCGTCAGCAGACTGCCCATGAACCGATCGAGATTGCCAAGCGGCGTCTCAACCAGAAGATGAATATGGTTGGGCATCAGGCAATACAGATACACACGCACTTGGTGGGAAATGGCACTTTTTGCCAGACGCTCCAGAAACCGATCCCGGTCCCGGTCGTCTCGAAAAATAACCTGCCGCTCATTCCCCCGGCTGGTCACATGATAAATTCCGCCTGCCATCATGACTCTGGGTTTTCGGGCCATGATGAAACCAAAGCATACAGATTGGATTTCGCCAATGCTTAATTCTTAAGGGCTGACCCCGATGTTTTTTCGCAGATGACGGCGGACAGGCGGGCGGCGGATTGAGGGGCCCGGGGTCCGGGGCGCAGCAGATACTCTTCGGTCAGGATGCGGATTTGTTCCCGGCGAAAACCCAAACGCTCCCAGTCGGACAACAAGGCGCCCCGGCGCTCGTCATCCACCGGACCCGCTTGAACATCCACAATCAACCCGGGGTTGCGCCGGATCAGGGTTTCGCGCGATATCCGGGGCCAGCCGCCCGGGACATCGGAGAATATGTTTTGCCCCCCCGCCCGGGTCACGAGTTCGTCCAGAAAGGTGCCGCCCCCGCAGGTCATCAGCCCGGAGAAATCCCCCGGGGCGTGGTTCAGAGCCAGAAAGACCGGGACCGGGCCGCAGGCCGGAAGGTCGGCGAACTCCGCTTCCATCCGGGCCAGCAATGCCTGCCCCGCATTCTCCACGCCCAGAACGGCCGCCAGGCCGGTGATGGCCGCGCGAACATCCTTCAGCGTCTCGAGGGGGAAGGTGTGGAACGCGATGCCGTACGCCTGTGCAAAACCGGCCAAGGCTTCGGATTGCCCCTGTGCGAGGATCATCTCCGGCGCCAGCGCCAGAATCCGCTCCCGGTTCGGGGAGAGCACGCCCCCGATGCGGGGTTTTGCCGCGGCTTCGGGCGGCCAGTCGGTGAAGTCGCTGACTCCCGCCACGCGCCCTCCGCAGCCCAGGGCAAAGACGATTTCGGCCACGGCGGGAGACGCGCAAATCACGCAGCCGGGATTGGAGACGTATCCGGCTTCTTCACCGCGGGCGCCGGCGGCGCCGCCCATCACCAGGACGGCGGCGGCAATCCACGTCAATCCACGACGCATATCAACCCCTTGAGATATTCGCATTCCGGCGCTTCGAGGGGAACCGGGTGATCCGGGGGCTGGCCAAGCATTTCCAGAATGCGCACGCGCCGGCCGGAATCGTGCGCGGCCCAGCCAACCGTCTTGCGGAATTGGTTCATGTCCACCAGTCCCGAGCATGAAAACGTGGCCAGGATTCCGCCGGGGCGGAGCAGCTTGATCGCCAGCAGGTTCACGTCCTTGTAGGCGCGCAGTCCCTTTTCCAGCCCGTCGCGGCGCGTCACCATGCGGGGCGGATCCAGGATGATCAAATCCCAGGCTTCCCGGCGGTCGCGCGCGAGGCGCAGACGGCGAGGCACATCGGCCACTTCATAGACCGCCGGCACGCCGGAGGGATTCAGTTCATGGTGCCGCCGCGCCTGGACCAGCGCGGCCTCGGACGAATCCCAACCCGTGATTTTCGTCGCGCCGGCATGCGCCGCGCAGACCTCGAACGCCCCGGTGTAGCAGTAGGCGCTCAGCACGTCTCGTCCCCGGGCATAGGCGGCCACCTTGCGCCGGTTGTCGCGCTGATCCAGGTAGAATCCCGTCTTCTGCCCGCCTGTCAACCCCACTTCGAACGAATACCCGTTTTCTTGAATGACCACCCGCTCCGGCGCGGGATCGCCCCCCAGATCATTCGTCAGACCTTCGCGCTGGATGGCATCTGAATCCGCACGCACCGTCACGGCGTCCGCCCCGGCCTCCCGTTTCAATTCATCGATCACGGCGGGCAGCCAGGGCTCCCAGACCTTGCTGCCGACCTGGAGGGCGACCACCCCGGCGTACTGATCCGCCACGAGTCCCGACAGGCCGTCCGCCTCGGAAAACACCAGGCGAACCGCGTTCGTATCACGCCACTCGTTGGGCGGTCCGAACAGCCGGTGCCGCAGGGCCACGGCACGCCGGACGGCGCCCCGGAAAAACGCCTCATCCATGGCCTGCCGGGGATCCTGCGTGAACATCCGCACGCTCATGTCGGCCGCGGGATGCCACAGCCCCCGCCCCAGCCATTCGCCTTCGGCATCAAAAACATCGGCGGAAATCCCCGCCTCCCCGCCCCCGTCCACCTCCTCGATCGCCCCGGAAAAGACCCAGGCGCTGCCGCGCAGGAGCGGTTTTTCACGGCCCGGTTTCAGCCGCACGCGAATTTTCGTCTCGGGAAAGTCGGCTTCAACTTGCTTTGCCTCGGTCATATTCATAAGATTGTCGGAGCATCGCTCGGATTGGTCAAACTAGAAAAGAGGTTCCTGAATGCGCATTCATGCTTTCCACGCCTTGCGGCCCCGCCCCGACCTCGTGGCCCGGATCGCCGCTCCGCCCTATGACACCGTCGACACCGCCGAGGCCGCCCAATTGGCCGACGGCAATCCCATGTCGTTCTTGCACATCAACCATTCGGAGATCGATCTGCCCTCCGGAACGCATCCCTACGCCGATGAAGTCTATGCCAAGGCTGCGGAAAACGTTGCGCAGTTCAAGCAGAACGGCTGGCTCGTCCGCGAAGACCGGCCCCTGGTGTTTCTTTATGCCCAGACCATGGGGGCCCACACCCAAACCGGCCTGGTCTGCTGCGCCCATATCGACGACTACATCCAGGACGTCATCAAAAAGCACGAATTCACGCGCAAGGACAAGGAAGACGACCGCACGAAGCACACGGCGACCATCAACGCCAACATCGGCCCCGTCTTCATCGCCTACCGCGACGTGGACGCCATCCGCCAGGTGCTCGCGCCAATTCCGGGGCAGACCGCTCCGCTCTACGACTTCGTGGACGAACTTCAGGTGCGCCACCAGGTCTGGCCCGTGGACAACACCGCGGAAGTCGAAAAACTCTTCGCGGAACACGTGCCCGTCAGCTACATCGCCGACGGCCATCATCGCAGTGCCTCCGCCGTGCGCGTCGGCGCCGAGCGCCGCGCCGCCAACCCGAATCATACGGGCAACGAGGAATACAACTGGTTCCTCGCCGTCATTTTCCCGGCCTCGGAACTGCAGATCCTGCCCTACAACCGCGCGGTCAAGAACCTCAACGGCCTCTCCCCCGAGGAATTCCTCAAGGAAATCCGCGCGATCTTCACCGTGACCGAAGAGGCTGATCCGAGCCCGAAGTCTCCGTGCAACATCAGCATGTATTTCGGCCGGAAGTGGTACGGCCTGAGCTGGCCGGAAGTCAAATCCACGAATCCCGTGGACAAGCTCGATGTCAGCACACTCCAAAACGGCGTGCTGCATCCGCTGCTGGGCATTGACGATCCCCGCACCAGCGAACGCATCCAGTTCGTTGGCGGCATCCGCGGCACCCGGGAACTCGTCCGCCTCGTGGATGAAAAGGGTTTCGCCGTCGCCTTTTCCATGTATCCGACCACTGTCAACCAGTTGATGGCCATCGCCGATGCCGGCCAAATCATGCCGCCGAAGAGCACCTGGTTTGAGCCCAAGCTGCGCACCGGCCTGCTCTCGCACGAACTGGACTGAGCCTCCATGCGGCCGCGCCTGCCAGCCTGGTTCCGCCAAGCGCTGCCCCCGGCGGAAGCGGGCGGGCGGGTCAAGCGCCTGCTCGAAAGGCTCGACCTCCATGCCGTCTGCGAAGGCGCCCGGTGTCCCAACCGCGCCACGTGCTGGCACGAAGGCACCGCTGCGTTCCTCATCCTCGGCGCTGCCTGCACACGCAACTGCCGCTTCTGCGCCATCCCTCACGATCCCCGGCCAGCGCCGCCCGATCCCGCCGAGCCGGCACGCGTTGCCCGGGCCGCCGCAGAAATGGGGCTGCGCCATGTCGTCGTGACCTCCGTCACGCGCGACGACCTTCCCGATGGCGGCGCCGCGCATTTCGCCGCCGCCATCCACGCCATCCGCGCGCGCCTTCCCGCCGCCACCGTCGAAGTGCTCATCCCCGATTTCCAAGGCGACCCCGGCGCCCTCGCGCGCGTGCTGGCCGCCCGCCCTGACATCCTGAACCACAACCTCGAAACCGTGGAACGCCTGCACCCGGCCGTCCGCCCCCAGGCGGATTATCGCCGTTCCCTCGCGGTCCTGCGCCAGGCGGCCCGCGCCGGCACCCGCACCAAATCGGGCCTGATGCTCGGCATGGGCGAAACCGGGGCGGAAGTCGGTTCCGCCCTGCGCGACCTGCGTGCCGCGGACGTTGACCTGCTTACCCTGGGCCAGTATCTTGCGCCCTCCCCGACCCATCATCCCGCCGCCCGCTTTGTGCCGCCCGCCGAATTCGACCGCTGGCGCCAGGACGCTCTCGCCCTCGGCTTCGATTCCGTCGCCGCCGCACCCCGCGTGCGTTCCTCCTATCGCGCCGAAGAAATGCTGGCCATCAGGAGCGCCCCATGACCCGTCCGCCCCCGCGCATCCTGATCTGCTACCTCGTCCGCAACAGCGGCCATCACGCCGCCGCGCGGGCCATCGAGGCCGAGATCCGCCGCCTGGCTCCGTTCGCGGAAACCCGCTGCCTTGACCTGCTCGAAACCACCCACCCCACCTGGAGCGCGATCGTCCAGTACGTCTACATGTCCACGATCCGCCGTACACCGGAGCTCTGGGAGGCACTCTACGACAACTTCTGGTTCGACTGGCTCACCAAATGGATCCGCCCGCTCGTCCAGCGCGGCAACAGCCTCAAGCTGCGCATCCTGATGGAAGCCTTCCAGCCCGATGCCATCGTCTGCACGCAGGCGCATCCCTTCGCCGTCCTCTCCGCCTACGCCCGCCGCCAAGGCAAGCCCATTCCCCTCTGGGGCGTCGTCACTGATTTGCTGCCCCACCGCTTCTGGCATGTCCCGCCCGACGAACACATCCGCTACGTCGTCCCCAGTCAAACCGCCATGCAGCGGCTGATGATCCTCGGCACGCCCGCCGAACGCATCCATATCTTGGGCATTCCCATCCAGGCCGACGTGCTGGCCGCCCGCGGCAAGACCATCTCGCGCGACGCCGGCCGCCGCGTGCTGGTCATGGGCGGGTCGCGCGGCCTCGGCGCCCGGTTCGCCACCATCCGCTCCCTTGACCGTGCCGCCGCCGACTTCACCATCGACGTCGTCACCGGCACCAACCGGCGCCTGCGCAAGAAACTGCTGGCTGCGCGCCACCGGTTCCGGCACCCCATCCGCATCCGCGGCTATGTCCAGGACGCCATGGCGATCATGCGTCGCGCCAGCCTGCTGATCGGCAAGCCCGGCGGCCTGACCTCCGCCGAGGCCATGGCCTCCGGAACCCCCATGCTGATCGTCCGCCCCCTGCCCGGCCAGGAACGCGGCAACACCGAAATGCTGGTACGCCACGGCGCGGCCATCCATCTCGACCGCGACCGCGACCTGCCGGCCGTGGTCACGTCCCTGTTCACCAACCGCTCGCTGCTCGACATGATGGCCGCCCGCGCCAAGGCCCTCGGCAAGCCGGATGCCGCCCGCGACACCGCCGCCGCCGTGCTCGCCCATCTCCCCCGCGAGGCCCCCCCGCCATGATCTACTGGTTCTATCGTCTCTTGGCCGGCTTCGTCCGCCTGCTGCCGCTCAAAGGCGCCTACTGGCTCATGCTGCGCATCTGCGATCTGATGTTCTTCCTCAACCGGCGGGGTGCCCGCGCCGTCCGCGAAAACCTCCGGACCGTCCTGGAAGGCCAAGGCATCCTCCCCTCCCGGTATATCCTCGATGGCTGCGCCCGCAAAACCTTCCAGTATTTCGGCAAATACCTCGCCGACTTCATCCGCTTCCGCAAACTCACCGCCGACGGCGTCCGGGAGCATGTCAGCATCCAGGGCCTGGAACATCTCGAAGCCATCCGCGCTTCGAAGCGGGGCGCCATCATGGTCACCGCCCACTACGGCAACTGGGAACTGGGCGGCGCTTTTGTCGCTGCCATGGGCATTCCCATTCGCGCCGTCGTGCGCCCCGTCTCCTCCCCCGCTCTCGAACGCATCTTCCAGTTCTTCCGCGAACAGCGCGGCATCCAGCTCATCCCCCTGGCCCAGGCCGGTGTGGGCATCATCAAGGCCCTCAAACGCGGCGACGTCGTGGCCCTGGTGGGCGATCGCGACTTCACCGGCAATGGCCGGCCCCATTCGTTCTTCGGCCGCCCGGTCTCCCTGCCGCGCGGCGCCGCCTGGTTCGCCCACCGCACTGGCATCCCCCTCTACCTTGCCTTCGCCACCCGCGCCCCTGACGATACCTTTCTCTTCCGCATTCATCCGCCCATCGACCCCGCCCAGGTCAAGACCGAGGAGGAAATCCAAGACCGCCTGGTCGCCATCATGGAAGACACCATCGCCCGCGACCCTTGCCAGTGGTTCATCTTCGAACCCTTCTGGCCCGCGCCGGACTCCCCGCCGTGATCTTCTCGGAACCATCCAGACAGTATGGTTTTTATAAAAACCATACCTATGGGACCATTCAACCCGTTTCCCGCTCCGTGGAAAAATCTCCAAACTTTTTTCCATTGTGTGGAAAATTCCCGAAAAACTTTTCCATTGTGTGGAAAAAAAAGCCGTTTTTTTCCACACCGTGGAAAAACCCCGTCCTGCCCCGCCCTCCAGGTTCAAGCCCCTCCATGGCCTCGCGCCATGTGTGAATGCGTTTGCCTACGACCTCCCCGGCCATGTCCCCGCAACTCTTCCTCTTCGATCTCGACGGCACGCTGATCGACTCCCGGGCCGACCTCGCCGCCGCCACCAATGCCATGCGCGCCCACCACGGCCTGGCACCCTTGTCGGTAGCCAAGGTCGCGACCTACGTCGGCGATGGTATCCGTGTGCTGGCCCTGCGCGCGCTGGAGGGCGCCCCCGTCGATCCTGATCTGGCCGCGGAGCAAATCGCCGCCGCCTATGCCGAACGCCTGATCGACGACACCACGGCCTATCCCGGGGTGGATGCCGGCCTCCGCGCCCTCCGCGCCGCCGGCCACGATCTCGGGCTCGTCACCAACAAGCCCGCCCCCCACGCCCGCCGACTCTGCGATCATTTCGGTTGGACGCCGCTTTTCGCCGTCATACTCGGCGGCGGGGATTCCCCGGAACTCAAACCCTCGCCCCTCCCCCTGCAACTGGCCATGCAGCACACCGGACACGCCCCGGACAATACCTGGATGGTCGGCGACCACCATACCGACCTGGCCGCCGCCCGCCGGGCTGGCGTCCGGTCCGTCTTTCTCGCCAGCGGGTTTGGAAATCCCGGCCCGGAACAGGCCGATTTTGTTTGCCCCGACTTCGCGGCCTTCGCTGCCCGGTTCCTGGCCCCGGCCTGAGCAGAGGTCAAAGCTCGATGAACGTAATGCCGGCATTCTGCGTGTCAGACCGTTCGCCCGATCGCAGATCGTCGTAGCGCGATAACAGATCGCGGCCGTCCGGAGACGCCCGGGAGTAATCGTCGCCCGGCACGACGGCTTTGAGATGTCGCGCCTTCAACTCGCGGTACAGATAGGCGCGGCACGCAGTGCGCAACCGGCCTCCCGTTCCCGAGGAGCCCCAGCCATGGATCACACGCAGAACACGCACGCCCGTCTGGCGCGCGAGCGCGATTTCCCGCTGGAGCCGTTCCAGGCCCTCCTCGACGGTCGGCCGGCCGGATTCCATGTTCACCGTCCGTACCTTGACGCGCGGGCGCCGGGGGGGCGTGGCGCGCTGTACGCTCCCGCAATAGCGGCAAATCCCGGCGGTTGCCGCGATTTCATTTCCGCATGTCTCGCAATCCTTCATTCGTTCCTTGGGGAGGCATGCCGTCTCATCGGCCTGATTGCATTCCCCGGGGCGGCGCGCCTCATGTCCGCCGGCCGGCCGCTTGGAGCACATACAGGGCATCGATCGTCACAAACGGATTGCCCGTTTTCAGGGACCGTGGTCCCCAGTCTGCATACGTGCCGCGGCTCTGAATCCTGTCGGCGGGCCGGGTGTTGGTCCACTCGACGGGAAACATGCCGTCGGCCAGGCGCTTGCGTTCCAGCATGTCGAGGGCCATCTGGCAGCGCGGATCGCCCACGCGCCCGATCTCCGTCATCACCAAAAGCGCGCTGAGCACATCATAAAAACGGATCGGATAATGGATCTTGTCCACCGGCCCGCCCCATTCAGGCCGAATCAGCTCCCCATCGCGCTGGCGCCAGAGGAGGCGCCGCTGGAGCAGGAACTCCGCCGCGCGCGCCGTGGCCTTCCGCACCCGCGCCTCCCCGGTGGCCCGCTGCCACGCCGCCAGCCCGCGCAGCGGCAGCAGCGTTTCCTGCACGGAGGACGTACGGGCTCCCGGCCGCTTGTCGCAGTTCCAGCCCCCATCCGGCCACTGCATCGCCAGCAAGCGATCCACGAGAAGCGGCACGCGCGTCTCGTCGACGATGCCCAGGCCAAGCTGCGACCAGATCGCATTGCCTTCCATCGAGGCGCACCGGCGCGGCCTCTCGGGTTGGTCCGGATAGATCGCCGTGCTGGGGGGCTTCAGGAATGCCGGCGAGAACATCCACTCCAGAACCCGCTGGCGCACGGGAAACAGCCGCCGATCTCCGGGCGGATACGCGATCTCAGCCAGCGAGTACAACGTCCAGTGCGGTCCCTGCCACTTGCGGTAGGGACTCCAGCGTTCCATGTCCAGCCCGCGCAGCAGATCCTGCGCCATCCGGCATTCCCCGATTTCCCGCCGCAACCGGCGCATCGCGGGCGTCCCCTCCGATTCGCCGGCCAGCAGGCGGCGCGCCCGATAGGCAATCACGGGGTTCCGGTGCCCCCACCAGGAATCCATCCGGGTCATGACGCCTCCCCTCCCGGAAACAAGCCGGCCGATGCCGCAGGTATCCCCGCCCGGAAATGCGGATGCGTTCTGCGCCAGGCGGCGGATTTCTTTCGGATGTAGGAGGCCGTCATGTTTATGGCAACCCTCCCGGATGCACAGGTCCGCTGCTCTGCATCCGCCTCATCCTGTCCACATCTCCTTCGTTGCTGCAGGATAGGGAATCACGCGCCGGATGCGCAATGAACTTCTTGCCGAGCTGTTCAGGCGGCGGGGATGCGCCACGTCAGCCTTCCACAAGCAGTTCCTGCTGCGAATCGGGCCGGCTGGTGGCCAGTGTTCTTTGCATGTGATTCCACACGCCCTAGTCGAGATTCCGTTCGGGCGCATAGGCGAAGCGCTCGCTCCCCACCTCATCCCCGCGTCAGACGTAGCGGCGAATGTCGTCAAGGGAACGGCGGATCTTGGTGCGGATCGGAGCGTCCTGGGGATAGCCTAGGGCGATGAGCAGATCCACTTTGGAGGCGCGGGGCAGGCCAAGATGCTGCTGGACGGCGCGTTCGTTGAACCAGCCCAGCCAGCAACTGGCCAGGCCTTCTTCCGTCGCCTGCAGAACGAGGTGTTCGGTGGCAATGCCGATATCAATGAGGTTGTATTGCACGCCGCGAAACTGCGCGCCGAGGCGGGCCGCCAGTTTCATTTTCTCGGTCACGACGGCAATCAGCGCCGAGGAATCGCGCACGAACTTGTTGAGGCCGTAGGGCGGGCGGGTGCAGGCGGCCTCCGCCAGGGCGCGCACCCGGTCCGGTTCATCCACCACCACGAAGGACCACGGCTGGGAATTGCAGGCCGAGGGCGCCAGGCGCGCGGCCTCCAGGCAGCGGTCCAGCACGGTACGGTCAATCCGGCGGCCCGGTTCGTAACTGCGCGTGCTTTGCCGACGCTGTATCAGTTCCAGTAAAGTCATTGGCTTCTCCAGGTAAGGCGCAGGATCAACACCAGCAGCCACAGCCCCCCCGCCAGGATCCATCCGCCATAAAAAATGGCGGGGTGCTGCCACCAGCTCCATCCCGCAAACCCGGCCTCCGAGAACGGCCAGAACAGCGGGGTGATGAACCGGCCATCGCCATGGGTGGGCACATCGGTCAGGACGTGCAGCGGCCAGGCCAGGGCCGGCAGCCAGAGGGCGCGTTTCCAGCCGACGAGCAGGCCGTGGCCGATGGCCATGCCCAGCAGGCTGTGGGTGATGTTGTAGAGCACGAAGATGAAATCGGGGATGCCATGCCAGCGAATTCCATTGCCGGTGAAAAGATCCGCCGCGAAATGAATCCCGAGCGAGGCCAGGTCGGGCACCAGCCCGAAGAACAGCGCCGCCCACAAGGTCCAATCCACCCACTGCCGCCGGCCGATACGGTCCACCGGGCCGCGCCGGCCGCCGGCAAGACCTGGGCGGCTGCAGAGCGCCGCGCCGATCACGCCATGGAACAGCGTATCCACGGAACCGGGCCCTTCAGTCGACCGCGCCGGCGGTTTTCAGATACTCGGCCACATCCTCGATGCGGCCGAACGACAGCATCTTGCGCGCCTGGAAGCGGGCCTGGTCCATATCAATCTGCGCGATCCGGCGTTGGACGGCGGGAATCGCCATAGAATCCAGGCTGAAGGTGCTCAAGCCAATGCCCAGCAGGAAGGGCAGCATGCGGAAATCGGTGGCAAGGTTGCCGCACAGCGAGAGGGGCTTGCCGGCGGTTTCGGCCGCCGTCACGATGTTGTGGAGGGTGCGCAGCACGGCCGGATGGTGCGGGGAGAACCAATCGGCCATTTCGTCGTTGGTGCGGTCGACCGCGAGAAGGTACTGGATGAGGTCGTTGCTGCCGATGCTCAGGAAATCCGCGGCGTCGGCCAGTTCCTTGGCCAGGATGGCGGCGGAGGGCAGTTCGATCATCACCCCCAGTTGGGGCAGGCGGCTGGGTACGCCTTCCTGCTCCAGCTCCCGCTGGCAGGCACAGGCGTGGTTCCGCGCGGCGAGGAATTCATCCAGCGAGGCCACCATGGGAAACATGATCCGGCAGTGGGGATTGCCGTGGGCCGCGCGGAGCATCGCGCGGAGCTGCTGCTTGAAGATTGCCGGATTCCGCAGGGAGAAGCGCAGGGCCCGCAGGCCCAGAACCGGATTGCTCCCCTGCCCCATCTGGAAATACGACAGGGCTTTGTCGCCCCCGATGTCCAGGGTGCGGAACACGACCGGCCGCCCGTTCATCCGTTCCAGGACCCGCCGATAGCCCAGGTACTGCTCCTCCTCCGTCGGAAAGGTGGTGCGCACAATGAAGGGAAATTCCGTCCGGTAGAGGCCGATGCCCTGCGCTTTGACACGCAGGGCCACGTCGAGTTCGCTCACCAGGTTGAGATTCGCCAGCAATTTGATTTCCGTGCCGTCGCGGGTCCGGGTTTCGGACTTGACGTCCGCGGCCAGTGATTCCGAATCCGCCAGGGAACGGATCAGGGCCTTCATGGTCTCGATGGCCTCGGGCCCGGGGCGCACGATGATCTGGCCTTCGTTGGAGTCCAGCAGCAGCAGGGTTTTTTCCGGCAGGCGCAACAGGCGCTTGTCTGTGGCGACAATCAGCGGGATCTGCAGGGCCTTGGCAAGAATGGCGACATGGGAATGCTGACCGCCGCCGAGCAGGATGAGGCCGGCAACGCCTTCCGCGGAGAGCTTGAGGATGTCCGAGGGCAAGAGTTCATCGGCGATGACGATCTGGCCGGCATAGTCCGGGCCGGTGCTGTCGAGGGTGGGCGCCGAGAGGTTGTGGAGGAGGCGGTGGCCCAGGTCTTCCACATCCAGGACCTTTTCGCGCATGGCTGGATTGGGACTGCTGGAAAACAGCTCCACGTAGTGGCGCACCTCTTCGAGGATGGCGGCCCAGGGATTCGCGCCGGCCCGGATCCGGCGGCGGATTTCGCCGGAAAAGGCTTCGTCCTTGAGCATCAGGACGTGGGCCGCGAAGATCATGGAGGCGGCATCCTGGATTTTGTCCTCCAGGCGGCGCTGGAGGTCCAGCAACTGGCGTTCGGTGACAGCCATGGCGCGGTCGAAATCCGCCTCGGTCAGGCCCAGCGGGCAAAGCGACCCTTCCTTCTCCTGCAGATATTCCCCGATGCGGGTGGACAGGCCGATGCCCATGACATCGGATGCGCCCAGGCCGCGAACCACATAGGTGCCCGGACCAAACTCCTCGGCGGCGTGAATCTTCATGAGGAGGTGGGCGTTTTCAATCACGCCGGCGAGCTGGGATGAAATGACCTGGAGGGCGCGAATGTCATTCTGGGTGAAATAATTCCACTGGGGATCCTCGACCACGATCACGCCCACCGGGCTCATTTTGCGCAGGATGGGCACCGCCAGGAAGGAGACAAACATCTCCTCGCGGCTGCCGGGAATGTATTTGAAGTGGGGATTGTCGGTGGCGCGGGCCTCGCAGATCGGCCGCATCTCCTTCAGAGCCATTCCGGTGATTCCTTCGCCGAGCTTGAGCCGGAGGTGGCCCACGAGGTCGGGATTCAGGCCCTGGCTGGCGCGCAGGAGCAGTTCCTGGGTCTCCGGCTCATACAGAAAAATGGAACAAACCGCCGCCCGCATGTGCCAGGCCACCGTGGATACCGCTTTCGCCAGAAACGCATCCAGACCGGCCTTGAAATCGAAAAGGCCGACCAGTTCGCCGATGTCGCACATCAGGGCGACGTTGTCTTTCTGAAAATCGCTCACAAGAGGTACTGTTTTTCCGAGGGCCGGGACGAGGGAAGCTTGACTTCAAGTCCAGAAAAAGTAATTTCTCCCGCGTTTCGTGTTCCGCCTGCCCGATGGTGTAACGGTAGCACAGCAGACTCTGGATCTGTTAGTCTAGGTTCAAATCCTAGTCGGGCAACCATGGGCGGTTCTTTCCGCCGCCCGGGGGTCATGGCGCCGGAATCTCCGGAATTCATGGGCATCCCTGCCGGCCAGACCTCTGGCTCAGTTGATTCGGATCGGCATCAGGACATAGACGAAGCTGATGGTGGACCGCATCACGCCGGGACTGGTCTCATCCACGAGATCCAGAAAGACTTCGTCGGTCGTCAGTGCCTTCAGGGGGTCCATGATAAAGGCGGGATTGAAGGAAATGGCCAGGTCAGGACCGTTGTATTTCACGTCCATCGTCTCGCGCCCTTCGCCGATTTCCGCCGCCTGGGCTAAAATTTCGAGGCGGTTCTTGGTGAAGGTCAGCTTGACCCCGGAGACGGCATCGCTCACCAGCTGGGAGGTGCGGCGGACAGCCGTCAGGAGGGTCTCGCGCTCCAGGGTGGCCCGCTCGCCATTCGCCTGGGGCAGCACCTGGCGGAAATTCGGATAGGTGCCTTCCACAAGCTTGGAAACCACCAGGGTGCCGTCGAACTCAAAGGCGATCTGCTTGGGAGTCGCCAGGATCTTCAGGGGGCCCGAATCGCCCAGGGTCCGCAGGAGCTCTTCCACCGTCTTCAGGGGCACGATCAGATCGATGCCGGCATCCGCGGGAAATTCAACTTCATGCTCCACCAGCGCCAGCCGGCGGCTGTCGGTAGCCACGACGCTCAGCTTGCCGCCCTTGAAGCTGAGCAGCACGCCGTTGAGCAGGGGGCGGTTGGCATCGGTCGAAGCCGCATAGGCAGTCAGGCGCAGCATGTTGCGGAACGCCGCCTGCTCGAACACAAAGACCTTCGCATCCGTCATTTCCGGCAGGCTGGGATAGTCCGCCTCGGAAATGCCGTGAATCCGAAAATAGGAGCTGGCCGCATTGATGAAGGCGATATTGGACTCGTTGACCTCCATTTCGGCTTCGGCCACGCTCAGTTCCCGGAAAACGCCGAAAATCCGCTTGGCGGGAAGCGTCGTGGCCCCGGGTTCGAGCACCTCCGCCTCCATCGTGGCCCGGACGGTCAGGGACATGTCCGTCGCGGTGAGCTCCAGCCGGCCATCCTCGGCCTTGAACAGCACATTGGAAAGAACCGGCAGGGCGTTGCGCGGATTGATGACCGACTGGACCTTCTGAAGACAATCGATGATCGCTTCTTTATTCACTTTGATTTTCATGCCGCCTCCGCCTCGTCCCTCTGATTTCTAAGTTTGAATCAGTATATATCTAAAGTCTTATCAGTATGTCCTGTGAACCGTGTGGACATCAAGAACAGAATCGATTGGCCGGGCCTTCCGGGGCGGTTGGAGCTGTGAGCAACCGACCCCTCCCCCCTGTGCGCAAACCCGCGAATCCGGACTTGTCCACAAAGCCGGCGGCTTGTCCACAGGTGATTCACCGGGTTGTCCCGGACTTGTCCACATCCCGGCGCGGCGGAATTCCCGTCCGGGAAGCGGTGCGGGATGCCTGGCGAGCGGATCATTTCAGGAAGGCGCGGTCACTCCGCCCAGCCGTTGCTGAAGCGACAGGATGGTTTGGCGCAGCCCGGCGTCCGTCTTCATCTTCATGCCCACCGACCGGTGCGCATGCAGGACCGTCGCATGGTTCCGTCCAAAGGAATTCCCGATGGACGGCAGGGAGTGGTCCGTCATTTCCCGGCACAGGTACATGGCGACCTGGCGCGGGAACGCGATGTTCTGGGGCCGCTGCTTGCTGGTCATGTCGCCCAGGCGGATGTCGTAGTATTCGGCGACCACCCGCTGAATCCCTTCAATCGTCAGCGCGGTCTGGTTCTCCTGCTCGATCGTGTCGCGCAAGAGGTATTCCAGGGCCTCGATCGTCAGCGGCTTGCGCGTCAGGGACGCATAGGAGGCCGCGCGCAGGAGCGAACCCTCCAGCTTGCGAATGTTCGAGCGCACATGCTCGGCGATGAAGAAGAGGGCGTCGTCCGGAAGCTGGATCCGCAGCTGTTCGCGCTTGCGGCGCAGGATGGCCACCCGGGTCTCGAGGTCCGCCATCTCCATTTCCGTGCACAGGCCCCATTCGAAGCGCGAGACGAGGCGTTTCTGGAGGTTGGCGATTTCGCTGACCGGCCGGTCGCTGGTCATCACGATCTGCTTCTGGTTTTCGTAAAGCGAATTGAAGGTGTGGAAGAACTCCTCCTGCGTGCTTTCCTTGCCCGCCAGGAAATGAATGTCATCAATCAGGAGCAAGTCAATGTGGCGGTATTTCCGGCGGAAGGCTCCCAGCTCGTGCTGCTGCAGGGCCTGGATGAATTCATTGGTGAACGTTTCGCAAGTGGTATAGCAGACCGTGCCCTTCCCGCGTTCCAGCACCGCCTGGCCCATTGCCTGGATCAGGTGCGTTTTGCCCAGGCCGGTTCCGCCGTGGACGAACAGCGGATTGTAGGCGCGCCCGGGTGCTTCCACCACCGCCAGCGATGCCGCGTGCGCAAACGAGTTCGAGGGCCCCACGACGAAATTGTCGAAGGTGTGCCGCGGATTCAACGCCCCGCCCACGTTGCAAGTTTTCAGAACCTTCCGCTTCGCGGATACGTCCTTCTCCACAGCCGGCCGCGTCGCCGCGGGCACCTCCGCTGGCGGCCGCGAATTGTCCACCGTGAAGACAATCGTCAGGTTCTCCAGCCGGGAAATGCCCAGCGCCTTCCGTATCATGGGCAGATAGTGTTCTTCCAGCCAGTCCTGATAGAATCCGTTGGGCACGGTCAGGGTCAGTTGCCCGGGCCGGTCGTCGCCGATGGCTTCAATCACGCCGATCCAGCGGTTGTAAACGTCCGTCGAAATAGCCGAGGTCAGATATTCGCAGGCTTTCGCCCACGTCTGTTTTGCCTGTTTTGCTTCCACAGAAAATCCTCTTCTTGCCTCGACCCCTCAGTATTTCATGGCGGGTCGGTCTGCACAACTCCTAATTCAACCTTAAGGTTTCGTTCCCGCCGACCACCATTTCGACTCGGCAGGACAGGCTCTTGGACCACTTGTTAACAGCTTGTTCACAGCCGTTTCGTATCCTCAGCCCCTGAAACGGCCCCGACTGTAGGATTCGTTTCTCCTGATGGCAACCCCCATCAGTTCCCATTCATGAAAATAGATTAAACAATACTGTATATGGTATTATTGGTTTAAATATATACTATATGTGGTTTCTCTTGATTTTTCCGGAAAAACAGTAGGTATAGCTCTTGACAAGAATTTTCTGGTTGAAAACCCTCAAAAACCCGTTGAAAATCCGATCATTCACAGGCCCCCAGGCGAGGAATTACCAGCAAAACATGAAGAAATCCACAGCACCCCGCCTTTTGATCTCGACCGGCATGGAGGAAAACGATGTCCGCTATGCCACCGGTCTATCCGCCCCTGATCCCTTTTGCCTGCTCATTGATCCCGCCGGGCATCTCCATCTGCTGGTTTCCGCCCTCGAAGCCGCCCGCGCCCGCCACACCTGTCCGCGGGCCATTCTCCATACGCCGGCCGACTTGTTTCCCGGCGAAACCCCGGTACGCCGCCGCCTGGAGGAGCAGGTCCTGGCCTTGGTGCGCCGCCTGGGCTGCGCAGCCGTTCAGGTCGGGCCCCATTTCCCCTTGGGATTGGCCCGCACCCTGGAAGCCTGCGGCATGAAGGTCCGGATGACGAATGCCCCCCCTTTTCCCCGTCGGGCGGTAAAATCCCCGGAAGAGATCGCGGCCATCGCGAAGGCCCAGCGGGCTGCCGTGGTCGCCATGCGGGCGGCCATCCAATGCATCCATTCCGCGACGATTGACCCTGGAGGCATCTTGAAACTCCGCGGGCGCACCCTGACTTCCACGCATGTCAAGGAGGTGATTGAACTCGCATTGCTGGCACGTCGCTGCGCCCCGGAACAGGGCACGATCGTGGCCATCGGCCCCCAGGCCGCGCGGCCGCATGATTCCGGTTCTGGCCCCCTGCGGGCGGGCGTGCCCATCGTGATCGATATCTTTCCGCGCGACAAGGACACCGGCTACTGGGGCGATCTCACCCGCACCGTAGTCCGCGGACCTGCGCCTGCATCAATCCGGAAAATCCATTGCGCGGTGCTTCGCGCCCAGCAACTCGCGCTGGCCATGCTTCGCCCGGGCGTCGAAGCGCGTGCGGTCCATTGCGCGGTCGCGGCTTTCTTCCGTCAGGCGGGTTTTGATACCCGCCTGGCGCCACCCGGCCGCGAATGCGGATTCATCCATAGCCTGGGTCATGGCCTGGGGCTGGATATCCACGAATCCCCGGGCCTGCGCCACGAGCCGAGCCGCCTGGTGGCCGGCAACGTCCTGACCGTCGAGCCCGGCCTGTACTATCCCGCCCTGGGCGGCGTGCGGATCGAAGACACCGTGGTCATCACTCCCGCCGGACATAAAATCCTCGCCACCTGCCCGAAAAAACTGGAAACATAGGCGGGCATGAAGCAGGCATTCATCACCGCCATTCTGGTGCTGGGCATAGTCGTGCTGGGCGCCTGGGTTTGGCTCCGCTGGTTGAATACCACTCGCTCTACTACCCCGAGCGAGACGTGACCACCACCCCGGCCCGCTTCCAGGTACGCTATCAGGAGGTGCAGTTCGTCGCGCCTGACGGAGTTTCCCTGGCGGGTTGGTGGATTCCCGCCAACCGGCCCTGTGCCACCGTTGTATACTGCTCCGGCAACGCCGGCAACATCGGCCATCGCGCGCACCTCGCCCCGGAATTCTACCGGCGCGGATTCAATCTCCTCCTGTGGGACTACCGCGGCTATGGCCAGAGCTCGGGACGTCCGTCCGAAAAAGGACTCTATGCCGATGCCACTGCCGCTTTTGATGCCGCCGAAGCCTTGAGCGGCAAGCTGCCCGTCATGGTTTACGGCCATTCCATCGGCGCCGCCGTCGCCATCCAAGTGGCCTGCGAACGGCCCGTTGCCGGCCTTGTGGTTGAAGCCGGGTTCGCTTCCGCCGCCGATCTCGCCCGCCGCCGGTTTCCACGCCTGCCCAGCGATCGCCTACTCTCCGTCTCGTATGATGCCGCCGCGCGGGCGATGACCCTCTCCGGCCTGTCCAAGCTCTTCGGACACAGTCTCGACGATGACGTCATCCCCTTCCAGAGCGGTCGGATCCTCCACGGCGCGGCCACCGCGCCCAAAACCTTCGCCATTCTCGCCGGCGATCACAACCACGCCTCGTGGTTTTCTCCCGGTGCCCCCGGAAATGCCGAACTCGAGGCCTTTCTCGCCCGGTTCAAGCCGTAGCGCACCTGCGGTATCCCAAGGTCGGAAATGCGGGGGCGGCACTTGACCCGCGCTTGCGCCGGCCCGGTTCAACGGCCATGGAAGCAGCAAAGCGGCTCTATTCCAACGCGGTCGCCAATGCCAGCAGCGTATAGGCCGTCACCAGGTTGGGATCCGCCTCCCACCACCGGTTGTTCTCGTTCACCCAGAACCCATCCGGGCTCTGCAGGGCGATGATCCGCCGCACGACTTCTTCGCGCCAGGCCACGGAGCGACCGTCGGCGCTTGTGAACGTGTCGTCTCCGGCCGCTTTCAAGCTTTTGGTCAGCACGTTGAAGAAATAATAGAGGCCCTGCTGGCCCATGCCGGGATTTTCATCCAGGGACCAATGCCGCCGGGCCCAATCCTTGGCAGACTGCACGCGGTTGTCCCCCGCATCCACTTCGGCATACAGCAAGGCCAGCAGGCCGGCATAGGTCATGCTGCCGTAGGAACGCAACATGACCTTGCCTTCCGCATTGGTGATGGATGGGCCGGCCCCCGGCGTGTAGGCAAATCCACCGTGGTCTTCCTCGCGGTCGCTCACCCACGAATTCGTGTTCACACCCGGCAGGTTTTGGACCTGCGCGAGGAATTCCTGCGCCGCCGCCCAGTCCAGGTCGGCTTTGGGTTCGCCCGCGGCCCGCAGATCCTCGACATCCTGTGTCAGGCGCATCGCCTCAAAGGCCATATAGGAGTTGGACAGATCCGTGTAGGGGCGACCCTGGTCCGCGTCATATCCCATGCCGCCCCGATACGCCCCCGGGCCGAGGTATTGCATCTTCGCCAAGTGGGTGCGCGCCTTTTGCACCACTGGCACCAATTCCGGCCGGCCCAGGGCGTGCAGCGCCGTCATGCATACCGCCGTGTTGTAGTTTGCCAATCCCCCGCCCTTTCGTTCCATCGAGGGCGCCCGCCAGATGGAGCCATCCTCCTGCACACTGGTCAGGATGAAGACCAGCGCGCGGTCAATGGCGGACTTGTAGGGCTCCGAAGCAGTTGCCTGCAACGCCCACATTGCCAGACCCGTCAGTGCAGGCGAATCCGCCAGCGACCAGTGACCGTCCGCCTGCTGCTGGCCCACCAGCCATTCCGCCCCTCGGGACATTGCTCGCCGCGCCTCGGCCGCCAATTCCGGCGGCAACGCCGCGCCGGCCAGCGTGACCGCCATCAGCCATCCGATCAGCGCCCCAATTCCCAGTTTCTTCATTTCGTCCGTCCTTTCCCAATCATTTGCTCTTTCAATATCAACGGCCTGGCTCCGTTTGAAGTTCAATCATCCTGCCCGTTGATCTCCGGGCCGAGGTAACCTCACGACACGGGATTGCGAATATCCGGATGACTGATGTCACGCCCTTGAACGCTACCCACTCCCCGTCAGCCCAGGACCGGTGGCTTCCAGCCATCATCTGAGGCAAGAAATGATTAATTAAATATTGAATGAATAAAACCGATAATATAATCAAGAATATCAATATTATATATAATGTTTAATTAAACGTAATCTTTACTGGGGGGAATGGGCTGGATACGGTGTGCGGCCATCGGAAACAACCTCTCCAAACACCGTATTGCAGATTTCTCCGGCGGATGAAGCATGGGTGTGACAGAAGTGCGTTTTCTAAGGGATAACCCCAGCCCATCGGCAGGAGCTTGGAACCCTTGCCAAGCACATGTTCAGGCGAATGCCCGGCTAATCCATCACTCTTTGTGGGGTTATCCCTGCATAACGGCCGCGCCAAAAAACGTGTCCCCAAAAAACGTTGCATTTCCAGGGGCCGCATCCAAAAATGAACCACTATGTCTGCGCCAGTCCAGCCCGAACCCGATGATTTTTTTCTCATGGCGCAGGTGCGAGATGGCTCCGATGACGCTTTCCGGCAACTTGTGGAACGTTATCAACGTCCCCTGCTGAACTTCTTTGCCCGGATGGGCGCTTCTCATCATTGCGAGGATCTCGCCCAGGAAACCTTTGTTTACTTATGGAAATACCGGCACAAGTACAAACCCGTTGCCAAGTTCACGACCTTTCTCTACACCTTGGCGCGCCACACGTGGCTGGATTCCCTCCGGCGGCAAATCCGGTTCCAGTTGTTTTCCGAACGCTATCGGGCCGCCGTCCCGGATTCCACCGATGGCGGCCTCCCGCGGCTATTCAAACGCCTCGACATTCAGGCTGCCCTGGAGCGGCTTTCCCCAAAATTGCGCGAGACCCTGGTCTTGGCCGTCCATCAGGGGCTCGCCTACGACGAAATCGCAGCCATTTTACACGTTCCCCTCGGCACCGTAAAATCACGGGTCTTCAATGCCCTGGCCACGTTGAAAAAGATGTATGATGAACAGCCCTGATCCATCCCATCCGGACCCGCTTCAGGATCCGCAGTTTGCCAGCCTGGTCGAGCGGCTGAAGGCCCAGGAAGAACCGCGTCCCTCTGTCGATTTCACCGTCCGGACCATGGCGGCCCGGTACCGGCCGCGTTCCTTGCGGACCTGGGGCCTTCCGGCTATTGCAGCCGGGCTCGCCCTGTTGCTGGGCGCAGGACGGTGGATTTTCCATCCGGGGCCGCTTCAGCTGCAAGCGGGGGCATCATCGCCCGTGGCGATTTTAATGGCCGCCCAAGGTGCCGATGGCGGTTGGTCGGCTGATGTCCGTCAATCCCCTTCCCGCTATGATGTCAGCCTCACGGCGCTTGCGCTTCTGGCGTTGATGCAACAGGATGCCGCTACGGATCCGGGACCTGAAGCCGCGGCCATCCGGGCCGGTCTCGCCCATCTGCTGCGTCAGCAGCGGCCGGACGGCCGCTTCGGCGCCGATTTTTCCGGGTCGGCCTTTACCCACTATCTCGCTACAATGTGCATGATTTCCGCCCTTGATCGGGTGGCTGCCGACCCTGACTGGGCGGCTGCCGCCGCACGCGCCCGCCCCCATCTGCCGCCGACAAGTCAAATGACCCGGTTGAATGCCAATCTCGCCCGGCCTGAATTGTTTCCGGAACGCTGGGCCGATGCCGGCGGGCCGGTGGCACACGCCGCCCTCGCCATGCTGAAGCGATAGTGCCGGGGTTAGGGTTCCGGGGCCGTCGCCGCTGATGCGCCGTCGGCTGCGCCGGATTGCGCATCTTCGTGATGCTCAAAGCGGATCGATTCCATGATGCCCAGCACCTCGGACCAGTCGTTCGTATCGATCACCGTCGCGACAAACGATAGCAACAAAGGACCTGTTTCCAAGTCGCCGTGAGCGCGATGTGAGTGGGTCTTCCGATGGAAATAGACATGACCATTGGCATGTGCCCCCATAATCAGCGTCTGAGACAGCGGATTTCCGTCCTGGTCCAGGCCAAACCGCTCATTGATCAAGGCGATGACGGATCTTTCTTCCCTGTCCATCGGCCCTATTGCCATTTCGGCACCCGTTGTGTTCCTGGCCGTGATGAGAGAGCCGGGGAATGCGGCCGGCGGACGATTGGATGCGTCATCTGGATCGCTGCCGGTGGTGGTGACCGTCCATCCGACCGGGGCCGAGACATGGAGCGTGCCATGGGCAGAAACCAAAAAGTCACCGGGAATCGCAAATTGATATTCCGCAGAGGCGGCAGGAAACGTCAGGCAAGCCATCGCCATTATCATGGACCGAAAAATCCACATCTCAATTCCATCCAACAAGTTCTTATCGTCATCCTGATGTTCTTAGACCCCTGTGTCAGTCAATTTTTGAACCGTGCTCCATCCTGCCGGACGAGCCTGCGATTATTCCCGCAGAATCCGCCATTTCACTCTGATCACGACCCTGCTGGCCATACTGATAGTGTCCTTTGGCTCTGACCTAAATGCCCCATGGGAACCCTTTGCACGGAAATCTTTTCTTGGTTTGAATACAATATCTAGTATTAATTAACTATGATTCACATGAAAGTGGAAAATATATCTATTTACTACTTAAAATTTAAATAAATTGATTTTCAATCTATGCATAGTTAATTAACAATGTGTTCTCATCGAAAGATCCATCAGCGCGTGATGGTTCCACTTCTCTTCAGCCAAATCGAGAGAATAGCGATATCGGCCGGTGTGATGCCGGATATCCGGGAAGCCTGCCCAAGGTCATGGGGACGAATGGCGGTGAGTTTTTCCCGGGATTCATAGCGCAGGGCTTGAATGGAATGGTAGTCGAAATCATCAGGGATTCGCTGCCGGGCGATCTGTTCCGATCTGGCAATCTGCCGTTGTTCGCGATCAATATAACCTTCATATTTCAGCGTGAATTCCACTTGCTCTATCACCTCCGGAGACAGGTCCGGGCGGCGCATGGGAATGGTCGCATAATCAACGTCGGGGCGCTTGAGCAATTGAGCCAAGGAGGCGCCTTCATAACGAGTGCCTTCCAGACGGTTGATTTCGTCGGCGATGGCTTGTTGGATCCGCTGGACTTGCTGCACGCGCGAGTTTGGGACAAGGCCTAGGTTTCGGGAATGATTCCAGAGCCGGAGGGCTGCATTGTCCTGTCTCAACAACAACCGATGCTCAGCCCGTGAAGTGAACATGCGATACGGTTCATTCGTCCCTTTCGTGACCAAATCATCAATTAAAACGCCGATATATGCCTCGTGTCGTTTTAGCATAACACTTTCCTTATCAATTAAATACATTACTGAATTCACTCCGGCCATGAAGCCTTGTGCCGCGGCCTCTTCATATCCAGTTGTCCCATTCACCTGGCCGGCAAAATAGAGCCCCCCGATCCGCTTGGTTTCCAGGGTGTGGAAAAGCTGCGTCGGATCGAAAAAATCATATTCAATGGCATATCCGGGTGCCAGAAATTCAGCTCGTTCGAGGCCCGGGATGGAATGAATCATTCTTTTTTGCACCTCGATCGGAAGACTGTTCGACGTTCCGTTGGGGTAGATTTCAACGACCTGCCGGCCCTCCGGTTCAACAAAGACATGGTGATCCACGTGGTGCGGAAATTTCACCACTTTGTCCTCGATCGACGGACAATAGCGAACACCGGTACCGGCAATAAGCCCGCCATAAAGGGCGGATTCCGATAAATGTGTCTGGACGAGTTGAACCGTCTTGTCCGAGGTGTGAGTGATCCAGCACGGCATTTGGTTGGATCCGGGAATCCATGGGGAGAATGGCAGGCCGGTTTCCGTTCCACGTGGAACAATAGGCCGGTTGTTTGGCGGCAAGCACCCGCCAGGCATGGAATGTTCCACGTGGAACAAATGAGCGGAATCCCGACAACGCCAGCTGAAGAATGGCGGTGGAAATTCTCCCGGCTGGAGGGTCATTTTGGAGTAATCGATGGAATTTTTATGGAGGCGCGGCGGAGTTCCGGTTTTGAGCCGTTCGATCCGGAATCCCAAACTTTGGAGTTGTTGACTAAGTTTTGCTTCAGCCGGTTCTCCCAGTCGACCGCCATCCAGAACTTGATGGCCAATGTAAATTTTTCCTCGCAGGAACGTCCCTGCCGTCAAAATAACTGATTTTGCGCCCATCAAGCCTGATTTTCTGCCCAAAACGCCACAAACCCGGTCATTTTGAACTTTCAGGCCTTCGATCTGGTCTTGAATGAGTTCCAGATGCTCCTGGGCATTGAGAACAGCCTGCATTCGATTGGAATAGGCCGGTTTGTCACATTGTACGCGATTAGCCTGAACAGCCGGCCCTTTGCGTCGGTTCAGAACGCGGAACTGGATTCCCGTGCAATCGGTATTGAGGGCCATTTCGCCCCCAAGGGCATCAAGTTCAAAAACCATATGAGATTTGGCCATACCGCCGATGGAAGGATTGCATGACATGCGAGCGGCTGCAGCATTCTCCATGGTGACCAACGCCGTCCGCGCCCCAAGGCGAGAGGCTGCCAAGGCTGCTTCGCATCCGGCATGACCGGCGCCAATTACAATGACATCATATGAGTTCAATTGCCTGAAAATTGGATAAACAGGGGAGGAAGTGCTGGATCCAAGGGATCAAAACTGAAAAGTCAGCACCTCATATAATGTGAAATAAATCACATAATATTGACTAAGATCTGATGTCCTTTGAGCATCCCGAAGGTTGTTTTGCTGAAGATATTCGTAAATTAATTCGATTAATCAGTTATTTTCCAACACAAAACCTTAAAAATATAGAATCCAGCATATCTTCTGTGTAATTTTTCCCTAAAATGCATCCAATTTGTTCCAATGCGCTCTGCGCATGAGTAGCCGCCAGTACCAGTTCGGCTTCAGAGTCGTCCTTCAGGCGATTTTGGCACCTATTGAGATCATCCGCTGCATGCAACAGGGCATCTCGGTGCCTTGCAGAAATTGCCACGGTACCGGCATCGGCTGTGATGTTTCTTTGGAGGAGTTTTTGGAGGATTTTGGTGCCAATTTCGTCCCGAGGATGATTGTTTTTGAGGGAAACGGCCAAAGAATCCAATTTTGGGAGGTCATCGGGCCTGATTTTCTGACCCAGATCGATCTTGTTCAATACAACCAAGATAGTGCGAGGGTCATGGGCGTTTAAAAAAGCCGTTTCATCCGGTGAGACGGCTTGAGAAGCATCCAAGAGGCAGATGCAGAGGTCCGCCTGGGAGAGGGCATGACGGGTTCGGCGGACTCCTTCCTGCTCGATTTCGCAAGGGGTATCGCGCAACCCGGCAGTATCGATCAGATGGATGGGATAGCCTTGCAGGATGACTTCAACTTCAATGGTGTCGCGCGTCGTACCGGGGTGGGGGGAAACAATGGCCCGGTCGTGGCCGGCCAACAGGTTTAACAGGGTGGACTTGCCGACATTGGGAGCGCCAGCGATGACAACTCGGGCGCCGTCGCGGAGCAAATGCCCTTCCTGCCATGTGTTCAGCAAAGCTTGAATATCGGCGGAAAGGACGTTTATCCGCTTGCTGATGTTCGATGCAACAGTATGGGGGACTTCATCATCCGGAAAATCAAGCATGGCTTCAAGATCTGCAGTGACGGCCAGGAGTTCTTGGTAGAGAGAGCAGATGCGCTGGCCGAGGGCGTCTTCAAGCTGGGCCGTGGCGAGCCGGGCAGAGCGTTCAGACCGGGCGTGGATGAGATCGAGGACGGCTTCGGCCTGGGTCAGATTGATTTTATCGTTCAAGAAGGCGCGTTTGGTGAATTCTCCCGGTTCGGCCTGGCGCGCGCCAGCCGCAAGGGCGGCGCCTAAGATGCGGCGAGCGGTTTGGGAGCCCCCGTGGCATTGGATTTCCACGCTGTCTTCGCCGGTATAGGAATGGGGCGCCCGAAAAACCAGCAGCAAGGCGTCATCCAGGATTTCGCCGGAGCCGGGATGGATGGCCTGGCCATGGACAAAAGTGCCGGCAGGGCGTTCAGAAGGGGGAGGTACCGGGCAGCGGAAAATTTGATCGGCAAGGGGGAACGCAGCGCGTCCGGATACGCGGACGATGGCGATGGCGCCAGCGCCGGAGGCGGTGGCAATCGCGGCGATGGTATCGACTGGATGAGGCAGGGGCATGTGGGCGGGTTGATACACCCAAAAGCGGCCAACCGCAATCACGGAAGCGGAGAAAAACCCGCTGGGGCATATTTGCGATTTGGTGCACCGTCCCCCCAGCACCGGGCAACATAGGCGGAAGCACACGAAAGCGCAGACATCACACGACTCCGGTTCGGAGTCCAGCCTTCAGGTTGAAGTCAGGTCCCCAACCGCATCACCCCTCGACCGGCTAAGCTACGGTTCCGGTCGTCTGGGACCAACTCGAATTGCCCGGCGGAAATCTACGGTGAGCCCGGGGCGCCCGTCGCCCTTGAATAGCCCGGCGCAGTCTATCACGTTGTCGAGCCGCAGAAACATGATCACGCCGTCCGAGGTGCCGAAGCACCGGGGAGCCGCGCTGGCGGAATGGTCCTTGACTTGGGTGGGCCGGTCTAACGTTCTGGCGCCAGGCAGCCCCCGACAGCTTCCGGGTCATTCCAAACCGGGGTGACCGGCCGGGTGATCCGATCGGGTGGTTCGCCCCGCCCTTTTTGCTTGTGCGCCGCGGGTGGAGTAGCGTAGAAACGCCCACAGTCGCGAGGCATTGGGACGGTAGCTCAGTTGGTAGAGCACGAGCCTTTTAAGCTTGTGGTCGCGGGTTCGAGCCCCGCCCGTCTCACCAATTGGTGCGGGGATCAGACAGGGGCAGACAGGCAGGTTGTGATGGCGAAGTATGCGTTGTTTGCGTTCACGGGGGAGGCAGGGTGTTTTATCCATGTGCTGTTGAATGCGTTGGACATGCAGGCGCGGGGGCACGAGGCGAAAATCGTGGTGGAGGGAGCGGCGACGAAATTGGTGCCGGGATTGTACGAGGAGGGCAAGCCGCTCAATCCGCTCTGGAAGAAATGCCTGGCGGCGGATCTGGTGGATGGTGTTTGCATGGCCTGTGCCGCGAAGATGGGGACGTTGGAAGCAACCGCCAAACATGAGTTGAAATTGCTGGACGAGATGTCGGGGCATCCGAGCATCGCGGTCTACCGGGCGGCGGGGTGGGAAGTCATCACGTTTTAAGGAGGGTCGGACGGGATCGCGCAGGGCATCGCGCGGCCGACGGCTGGGGCGGAATGGCGCGGCGCGATCCGGGGCCCTCAAGGAGCCAGCAGTTCAAAACCGGAGGCGGGATCGGGAAGGCGGCGGGCGGTGGAGCCGAGGAGTTCGGTGAGGATGACCTCGAGAACATGCCAGGTTTTGACCCCGGTGCGGATGCAGCCGCAAATGGTTTCCCTGCCGCGGCCGCAGGCCAGGTGGACATGGAGGATGGGCGTGCCGTTGGCGTCGGGGAAGATCGTGCCGGTGCCGACAACCTCATGGACGTCATCAAGCGTGGTGGTTTGCGGGGCGATGGGCGGGGGCGAACGGCCATCGCGCGGGCCGGTGACGAGGACGCTGCCGGCGTCGGCGCCGCCGTGGAGCGTCAAAGCCGCGTGACGGATGCCCTGTTCGGCGGCGAAGCGTTCCAGGCATTCATGGATGACATCGCCGTGTTCGAGGCGGATGATGAAGACGCGGCCGGGGCGGGCGGAACTGGATTTCATGGCAACCTCCGGGTGGGGATCAATAATGGTGTGGGATTTCGGAAATGAGGCGAAGGGTTCGGGCAGCGACTCTTCGAGCTTGTTCGCGCCAGAACAAAAAATCCTGCTGACGCCGGCCGGGTCGCGCCAGCGGGTGATGACGATGGGGGGTGCGATCTTTGCAGACGCGAGTGCGATTTCAATATTTCCCGACGGATGAACATCAGCCGGGGGCGTTCTGGTTCCATTCCGGCGCAATATGCGTACTGAGCCGGCCGGTGTTGGCAATGACAGCCAAGGGCGGAGCATGCAACATTCCGCCCGGTGGGGTTCACCCGGCCACCTGCTGGAAATTCCCTTGGCTGGCGTATTCCACCGGTTGCAGGCCGTATGACCTCGCGCGGCGTTCGGACCGAGTTTGGCAGGCGGCTCAAGGGATTTTGCATGGTCAGGCCTCCTGCAGGCTATGGCCGACAGGGGCAACTGCCGCCTGCGCAGCCGCCGCGGGGAACCGGACACGCGCCGGTGCTGCAGGGGGGCATGGCATCCGGAGTCGTTGAACCGCGGGTATTGAATCCGGACAACTGTTTTTCAAGCCGGGTTGATCCACATTGCGGGCAGGCGGGTATCCGCGCTGCGGACACGAGTTGTTCGGACCTTGCGCCGCACGACTGGCAGATATATTCGAACAGCGGCATGATGACCGGAAGTTAGGACACCGCCTGAAGAGCGTCAATCAAGACCTGCGCTTCGCGCATGCCGACGTACTCGTTGACCTTGCGGCCATCCTTGAAAATAACCAGGTAGGGGATGGTATGGACGCCGAATCGGGCGGCCAGTTCCCCGTTGTCATCCACATTGATCTTTCCGATCTTGATGGCCGGAAGCTCTCCGGCGACTTGGTCCAAGATCCGCGCCTGCATGCGGCACGGACCGCACCACGGGGCCCAGAAATCGACCAGCACCAGGCCGGACGCGACGAATTCCTTGAAAGATGCCTGGTTCAGTTCCGTGATCATGGGATTCTCCTGTTGACTACGCGATTATATATCCCGCCGGTGGTCACCCGGATCCGGGTACAGGCCGCCCCCGTCCCGGGTGTTGTGTTTTTCACAGAAGCTGTCGCCATATTACGAAAACAATGAACAAACCGCAATGAATTCGAACATACCGAACGCTCAGGCCGCAACCGTTTGGCCGGTATCATCACCTCCGCGGATTCAGGGCTGCAAGAACCGCTGCCATGCGGCGGAATCCAGGATGCCCGAGCCATAGCCGCCGGACGGGGGCGGGGAGAGGGATTTCTTGAGGGCGGCGACCGCGGAAGCCGTTGTGGCCTGGGGATGCTGGTTGAGGTATTGGGCCAGGGCATTGGCAACGGTTGCCGACGAGATGGAAGTGCCCACATAGGCGCCGGGCGGGCCATTGTGGCCGACGGGGAACCGGGCGAGAGCGGGTGCGGAGACTTCCACGAAATTGCCGAAGTTGGACCCGGCCCAGGGCTGGCCATCCGGAGTGACGCCGCCCACCGCGATCACGGTGGGGTAGGCGGCCGGGTAGACGGGTTTTCCGGTCGGGGAGTTGCCGGCGGCGGCAACCAAAAGCAAGCCTTTCCGGGCGGCGGTTTGCATCGCCCGGCGCATGAACTCGCTGTCGGTTTCCGAACCCCAGCTCATGTTAACGACCTTGGCCCCGGCATTTGCCGCATAGGTGATGGCTTGCAGGATGGCAAAATTGGAGGTTTTGCCTTCTTCATCGAATGTCCGGACGGCCACCACGGGCAGAATCTGGCCCTGGCCGGAAAATCCGTCGGGCGACAACAAACCCGAAGCCAGGAATGCCATTTGGGTGCCATGTCCGCCCGGATCGGACAGGCTGCGGTCGGGATCAACGGCATCCCAGCCGGCTGAGAGGATGCCCGCCGGGCTGGCGCCTGGGTCGAAGCCACTGTCCAAAACGGCGATGGGAATGGACCCATCAGCCGGCCGCCGAGCGGCAGGGGGGGATATCAATTCGGTCGATCCGACAGCCTCGCCAGGCGGCAACCGGGTCACATAATTCAATTCGACATGGGCCACGAGAGGATTGGGAGTCAATTGAATCAACAGGGCTTCCACATTGGTTCCCGGCGGAAACCGGATCAGATAAACCCCGGTCGCGGCATCTGCATCCACGATCATGCCGCCGATTTCATCAAGCAGGCGCTTGAACTGGTTGTAGGTTGTTCCACGACGGACCGTGACAAGCAGCTCATCCTTGACGAATTCAGACGCGGATCCCAGGACACCCCGGGTGGCTTCGAAAACAGGGGATTTTCTGGGAATCGGCTTTGCGGCGGTTTCAGAACCGGGAAGAAACAGCCGGATTTCCTGCAATTTGGGAACGCTTCCGAGGGGCCCGCCCAGTATTTTCCACGTTACCAGATAATCATAAGGCTCCAGCAGGTCTTCCAAGGCATGGTCCAACGCCATGCCCCGAACAGAGCCGGAAATGTTGGATTGAATTCGCGGATCAACGCGGACTTCCACCCCGGTTCGGACAAACTGTTCCAAGATTTCGACCAAAGGAGTGTTATCCGCTTGAAGCCAGAGCCGGTCTCCTTCCAGTCTGAAATACAACGCCCATGTTGTTGAAACAGTAAAAAAAAGCGCAAAACCAATAAAAATGACTGATTTCATTCTGGTGAATCGTATATAACCATATAATAATCAATAAGATCGTAATAATCTGGTCGATCTTGAGCATTTTTGATCAAATTTTGAAAACCAGTCTGGTTGCTTTGTGAAATCTGGGATGGAATTCCAAATATATTTAAGGTTATATGTAATTTTTTGTCTGTTTTTTGAATTTTAATTCTTTTTGGAGTTGGGGAAGAGCGGCGGAAAGTTTTGGGAACGAGGACATGAATGGGGTCATGTTCGGCAAGGGATTCATTCTGGAGGGCTTCGGCTGTGTCTGCGGCCAAAACGCCCTGAATGGTGCCGGATTTATTGCGCGTCCACAGCAAGGCGGCCATACAGCGGCTGGCGGGTGAGGCGGGCTGGTCTGCCAAGCGGTAGACACCCCGGTAGACACGGGTCCACTTGCCGGTCCTCACATGATAGAGATGAACGCTGTCGGCATATCCGGTTTCGATGGCCTGCGCAGCGGTGAAACAGCCGTGTTGCCGCTGCGCCAGTTTCCGTAATTTGCCCGCCAACTCTTTTGAGGATGTGCCCATGGCTTCTATTCCTGACCGGACCATGCGGGGCGCCGGCATTCCTAATCTTTATCTCTATACCACAGAAGAATTGAGGTTGCCAGATTCTTTGGCGCAGGAAGCCAGCGATTGAGCGCATTTGCGTTTCATTGGCTGAAAGGGCAAGAACCAACCTGGGTTCTGCGGCTTTGGCCATTTTGTTGTGCGGCGGGAAAACGAGTTCCCGTGCGCCACGCGCTATGATCCTGATCCGGAAAAAGCGGGTTGCACCGAGCCTTGTCCCCGCACTCCGAATAGGTTCTTGGCCAATGAAACGCAGGTGCGCCTCAATTCCCCGAGCCGGGATTATGGGATTGCGGCCGTCCGGCCGGTTGCCTACAGTGCCCGGCAATGTTTCACGATCTGATCAGCAATGTGACGGTAGTGGTCGCTCTGGCAAGCTGGCTGGCGGCTCAGTTCATCAAGCTTATCACGTTTGCCATCCGCGAACGGAAATTCGACTACGGGTTTCTGTTCCGGCTCGGGGGCATGCCCAGCTCGCACACGGCATCGGCCGCGGCCTGTGCGACCTCGGTTGGCTTGCGCGCGGGTTTCGGGTCCGCACTATTCGCCTTGTCCTTGGGGCTGGTGGTCCTGATCATGATTGATGCGCAAAGCGTGCGACGTGCGGCGGGCGCGCAGGCACGTCTCCTGAACCAGATTGCCGAGGAGTTCTATCGCCACCACAAATTCTCGCCGGAAAAACTGGTGGAGTTCCTCGGGCACACGCGAATGGAAGTCCTGGCGGGTGCCGTGCTGGGTGTTCTCGTGGCGCTGGCGGGGCATGGGTTTTTTCCAAATTGGGCTGGTCTCCAATAATTTTGCGGGCCAAGTATTGACTCTTGGCCATCAAGGCGTATGATGTTGCTGGATTCTGAATGGCATCCTCAAAGGAGAAATAGACACATGACTATGCGCAAGACCCGAGGGTTTACCTTGATCGAACTGCTGGTGGTCATCGCCATCATCGCCATGCTGGCCGCGATCCTGATTCCGGCCGTAAACAACGCGCTCTTCAATGCGGCATTGACCCAGACCGTCATGAACGGAAAAGGGATCTACACGGCAGCGTTCGGCCAACAGCTGGACGATGTGGTGCTGGGCGGCGGCGGTTATTCCTCGTTTCCCACCAATGCCACCTCTTCCACCGCCTATTTTGCCACTCTGGTGGACAGCGGCGCGATGGATGTCTCCTTCGATTATTTCTCCGCCCGCGGCCTCAAGGCGTACAAGACCTCCGTTTCGTCCGAATTCCAGGCCGATGGGAATGCCTGGAATCTCGTAAACGGGCTGGACACCGCCAAGGATGGGACGCCGTTTCTCTTCACCAAGAATGCGCCGGCCAGTGTGCCGACGAGCGACGCCGCGATCGAGTTGTTGCAGGTTGCGCCATTCCAGGACAAGGGCATGGTGGTGGTTTTGAAAGGCGCCTCCTCCTTCGCTTTGAAGGGGGCGGAGCAGCTCAAGGGCACCTTCATGAATCCTGCCCAAGACAAGAACGCCAAACTCACCGTGGTCGGACCCTAAGCCGGCATCATAACGGCATGGAAAGGCCGGGACACCTTGCGCGGTTCCGGCCTTTTCCTTTTCCGGACGGGAATGCCTGGCAAGGACGAAGAGGCAGAAGATGTGCGGCATTGTTGGATACGTAGGGCCGAAGAATTCAGTTCCGCTGCTGCTGGAGGGATTGAAGCGGCTTGAATACCGCGGCTATGATTCGGCCGGGGTGGCGGTGCGGCTGGCCGGGGGCGAGTTGGCGGTATGCAAGCGCGCAGGACGGCTGTCGAATCTGGAAGAAGCGCTCGAGGCGGATCCGCTCGCCGGAGGGCTGGGCATCGGGCACACGCGCTGGGCCACCCACGGGGAGCCTTCTGAGCTCAATGCCCATCCGCATCTCGACTGTACGGGCGCGATCGCAGTGGTCCATAACGGCATCATCGAGAACTACCTGCCCCTGCGGGCGGAGCTGGAAGCCAAGGGCCATCAGTTCCGGTCGCAGACCGACACGGAGGTAATTCCTCACCTGATCGAAGAAATTCTGAAGCAGGGAGGGCGGAGCCGGGCCGATGCCGTCCGCGAAGCGCTGCGGACCGTCAAGGGGGCCTATGCGCTGGGCCTGGTGTTTCGCGATGAACCCGACGTGCTCTACGCCGTGCGCTGCGGCAGCCCGCTCATTATTGGGGTGGGCGAGGGCGAGCAGTTCATCGCCAGCGACGTGCCGGCCATCTTGAACCGCGTGAAGCGGGTCATCTATCTCAACGACGGAGAAGTTGCTGAACTGCGGTCCTCCGGCGTCATGCTGACCAAATTGGATGGCACGCCGGTTGCGCCCGACATCCAACCCGTCACGTTGCGGGCCGAGGCGGCGGAACGGGCCGGCTTCGAAACTTTCATGCTCAAGGAAATCCACGAACAACCCCGGGTGCTGCGGGGGCTGCTGGATGCTCATGTCCGCAAGGATGGCGCCGTGAACCTGGGCGAGGCAGAAGCCTGGCTGGAATCCGCGGCATCCGGCCTGGAGCGCATCCTGATTCTGGCGTGCGGAACTGCGCACTATGCGGGGATGTACGGTCGCCTGCTGATCGAACGCTGGGCGGCCCTGGCGTGCGAGACGGATGTGGGCAGCGAATTCCGGTATCGCCAGCCGCGCCTGCCGGGGCCCACGCTGGTGATTGCCGTGTCGCAGTCGGGTGAAACGGCCGACACGCTGGCCTCCGTGCGATTGGCGCGCGAAATGGGCTGTCCGGTGCTCGGCATCTGCAATGTGCCCGGCAGCACCCTGCTGCGCGAAAGCGATGCGGCGCTGCTGACGCAGGCCGGGCCGGAGATCGGCGTGGCCTCGACCAAGGCGTTCACCGCCCAGCTCATGGCGTTCGCCCTGCTGGCGATCCGTCTGGGGCGCCTCCGGGGCACGTTGAGTGACGCGCAGGAACGCGAACTGACGGCGGAACTGGCCCGGATCCCCGACGGCATCCACCGCGTGCTGGATCGCCAGGACGATATCCGGGCGGTTTCCCAGAAGTATTTCGAGTGCTACAACGCCTTGTACATCGGTCGGCGGTTCAACCATCCGGTGGCGCTGGAAGGGGCCCTCAAGAACAAGGAAATCTCTTACCAGCACGCAGAAGGCTACGCGGCCGGAGAGATGAAGCACGGGCCCATCGCCCTCATCAACGAGTTCCTGCCCGTGGTCTGCCTCTGCACGCCGACCGCCGACGAGGTGCACGACAAGATGATTTCAAACCTCAAAGAGGTCGAGGCCCGCAAGGGGCGCATCATCGCCGTCGTAGCGGAAGGCGATGAATCGCTCCGGGACATCGCCCAGGATCTCCTCCCGGTGCCGGAAACACGGGAGGAATTTTCGCCGATGATCAATGTCGTGGCCTTGCAGTTGTTTGCCTATCACAATGCCCGGCTTCGCGGAGCGGATATCGACAAGCCCCGCAACCTGGCCAAGAGCGTAACGGTGGAATAGGGGCGGGTATCCGTGGCGCGGCTGGTCATCCGGGGAGGACGACGGATCGGCGGGGAGTTCCGGCCGTTGGGGAACAAGAACGCCGTGCTGCCCATGCTGGCGGCCAGCGTATTGACCGACGAGCCGCTGCGGATCGAGAATGTACCGGACATCCTCGATGTGGAAAACATGCTGAACCTGCTGGCGGACCTGGGCGTGGCGGTGGCGCGGCGGGGCCATGGAGTCGAAATTTGCGCCCGGGGGCTGACGAAAACCGGCCTCGACCCCAACCTATGCGCGAAGGTGCGCAGCTCCATCCTGTTGGCGGGGCCATTGGCGGCGCGTCAGGGAATGGCGGTGCTGTACCCGCCCGGTGGGGATGCCATCGGTCGCCGGCGACTGGATACGCACTTTGAAGGCCTAAATCAACTCGGCATTGGGGTGACCTGGGTGAACGGCGCCTTCCGGCTGCAGCGGCGGCGCGGTTTTCGTGGCACGGACATTTTGCTCGACGAGGCCAGCGTGACCGCCACGGAGAACATCCTGATGGCGGCGACCCTGGCTCCGGGGCGCACGACGATTTTCAATGCCGCCGGCGAACCGCATGTTCAGGATCTCGGGATGTTGCTGAACAAGATGGGCGCGCGCATTTCCGGGCTGGGCACCAACCGCCTTGAGATCGAAGGCGTGCCGCGTCTCGGGGGCGCCCGGCACCGCGCCGGGCCCGATTACATCGAAATCGGCAGTTTTCTCGCGGCGGCGGCGGCCACCGGCGGACCGTTGACCGTGACGGAATTGCCCGATGCCCTGACGCTGAAGGTGATGCAACGGGCGTTTGCGCGCCTGGGTGTGCGCTGGACAGTCTCCGGCGGGATTCTGAAGCTTCCGGCGCGGCAGCGCCTGCAGGTGCGCCAGGACTTTGGCGGAGCCATTCCCAAGATGGAAGACGGGATCTGGCCGGCCATTCCGTCCGACCTTCTCAGCGTGGCGCTGGTGCTGGCCACCCAGACTCGCGGAGAAATATTGTTCTTCGAAAAGCTGTTTGAAAGCCGGATGTATTTCGTGGACCGGCTGCTGGAGATGGGCGCCACGCTGGTGCAATGCGATCCGCACCGCGTCGTGGTCAGCGGCCCGGTGAAGCTGCGGGCCCAGCATATCACCAGTCCCGACATCCGCGCAGGCATGGCGTTGATCATTGCCGCCCTCTGCGCGCACGGGACCACGGTCATCGAGCAGGCCGAAATGATCGATCGCGGCTATGAGCGGATCGAAGCGCGGCTGCGCGCGCTGGGCGCGGAGATCACCCGGCAGAGATGACGGCCGTCGGGTGTTTGATTGTGCGATCCCCGCGAATAATTTGTTGCGCGCGCGCCGGCGGGAGTTCACACTGGCGGCATCTGGAAAAGGACGGCCTTCAATGATCAAACCCATGCTGGCATTCCTGGGACTGCCCGGCGGCAGCGAATGGATCATTATCCTGTTCATTGCGGTCTTGATCTTCGGGCGCCGGTTGCCGGACATTGCCCGATCCCTTGGCAAGAGCATCACCGAGTTCAAGAAGGGGATCAAGGAGGCCGAATCCGAAGTCCGCAAATCTCCGGAGGACACCGTCGCCAAGTCTGACGACTCCGCCAAGCCGGAGCCGCCCCGGGGATAACGCCTA